>OLPE01000546.1_pt1 | contig 35087 bp, 31 predicted proteins | sample 1671901 | NCBI WGS metagenome assembly OLPE01 (sample SAMEA3136624, study PRJEB25190) | human gut metagenome | biome: human gut; feature: human-associated habitat; material: faeces | place: Austria | collected 2013 | reverse complement strand
TGCGGATAAACTCGGATTGACTGATGCCGTAGGGCGCAAGGCGGGCGGCAAAGTCGGTGTATTCCTCCTCGGTCATGCGTGTTTTGACTACTCGGCTGCGGTGGGGAGTGTTGTAGCTTCTGGCTATGGGTATCACTCCTTTCTGTGGGCGTGGTTGTTCTCTCACTAATAGGAAAAAACAGGCGTGTAACCTCCTGTTGCCGCCGCTTATTTGTCAGCTATTCAATTTAGTATGAACATAAACGGCGGCCATCCCGGAGAAGCCGTCGCAGTAGAGAATGGTAATAGACAGAATTTCTCTGATCTACCCGCCGTCTGGCGACTTCTCCATTTTTACAAAAATGTTTCTTCTCATAACTACCTTTCTTCTCTGTGAAGAAAGCCGATGATGGCAGTCATAGACTGTCGATCATCGGCTCTGCGTCTTAGCGTCTGGCTCTTTGATGATGATGTTTCCTTGTTTCAGATCAATCAGCGTTTCTTTCCGGCATTTAGGACAAAACAATGGGAAGTTTACCAATACTGTATCTTTACGGATTTTAGTCCGGGTCTTTCTCCCACACATGGGACAAATCACCCATTTCTTCTGCCCAGCCATTTCAAATTAGGGGCCTCGTTCCTTGCCCGAGATAAGATCACAGGTGTCTGCATACGGGCAAGCTTTTTGCCCCTGTCCTCTGAGTTTTTGGAAAGACGCATCGCTGATCGTATGCTCCATTTTACAGGCTTCGGCTTCGGCGGTGTCGGCGTCAACACCGGCATCAGTAAGCTGTTCCGTAAAATACTGATGTCGCTCATAGAACTTTTCTGCGACTTCCCGCCCCAAATCTGTCAGGTGCAGGGTATAGTCATCGTCCATCACGAGAAAGCCGCCCTCTCGCAAAAGTTTGACCGCGTGACTGACGCTGGGCTTTGATACACCCATTCGTTCAGCCACATCCACGGATCGCACCAGACCTTTGTTCATTTGGAGTATATAAATTGCTTTCAAATAGTCTTGGCCGGAAATGTGAAGTTCCATTCCATAACACCCGTCCTTTCAAATTGCAAGAGACTAATCATTATTATTTATAGAGATTTGTTGACGTAGCATTTTACCGTGTTTAGCATACAAAAGCATTTATCTCGCTTTTTCAAAGTAACAAGACGCAAACTCTATATTTTCATCTGTCCATTCCCCAAAATGGGACACAGTTCCATTGTCCATAAACACCATATAATCGCAGCAATGAGCTACAAGTTCAGGGTCGTGGGTGATAATCATTTGCGTTTTGCCCATTTCAGAGAGTTTCTGGATACACGCAGAGACCTCCTTCATATGTCGATAGTCCAAGCCGCTGGTAGGCTCGTCGTACACGATGATTTCTTTATGGGAAGCAATTGCCCCTGCTATGGCGACGCGCTGCTTCTGTCCGCCGGAAAGAGACATGGGGTGCTTATCTTTGAACGCCAGCAAATCCAACATAGACAGGATGTTCTGGGCATACCCTGTCTTTTCTTCTTCCGCTATATCCTTGATGCCAAGCGTCACTTCATCAAGCACGCTCTCGGCAAAGAGCTGATGGTTTACGTCCTGCATAACCATATAGCAGAGTTTCAGTCGCTGCTTTGGCTTATATTCCTTGCCAAGAAAAGCGAAAGCACCGTGCATTTTCTTCTCCAGGCCGCATAAACACCGGGCCAACGTTGTTTTGCCCGCGCCATTATTCCCCAGCACGGCAACAACGGCTCCTTTAGGGATCGTCAGGTTTTCAACATGGAGTAGGTCTTTCTTTTTGATGGTAAAGCAAAAATCCCTAAGCTCCAGCCCTTCCTTTGCTCTGCTCTTTTTCACGCATTGCGGAACAAAGCGGTCTGTTCCCCTAAGGCCCATTTCATGCAGATCGCCCAGTGGTTTTTCAAAGAAGGCGGCTCCGGTAAACTCCTGTTCAATTTTCCCATCTTTGAAATACAGTACCCGGTCTGCAAGGAGGCGAAGCCAATCCAACCGATGCTCCGCTACAATGACGGTTTTCCCCAGCGCTTTCCACAAGCGCAGAATGTTCTCCAATTCATGGATTGTTCCTATGTCCAGATTTGAAGTTGGCTCGTCTAAAACCAATACATCGGGCTGCAGGGCATGGACAGAGGCGCAGGCTATTTTCTGTTTTTCACCACCGGACAGCGTAAAAAGATTTCTGCCAATCAACGACTCCAAATGCATTGCCGTCACGGTGGTATCAAAACGACGTAGAATTTCGCCGCAATCCATACCCATATTCTCACAGGCAAATACAATCTCTGTATCTGTTATCAACGTGTAGAATTGCGCCTTAGGATTCTGGAACACGGAACCAACATATGGTGCCAGCTCGTGCAGCTCGACCTCCTCCGGGTTCTTGTCCTCGACCCGAACTTTACCGGTAAGCGTACCTTCATAGTAGTTTGGGATCAACCCATTTACTAATCGGCTGAAAGTGGTTTTTCCACTGCCTGATTCCCCGCACAACAGGACGACTTCCCCTTTGGAGATTTGTATAGAATTATCAAGGATTGCCGCATCATTGTCGGCATTTTCATAAGTAAAAGAAACGTTCTCAATTTTTATCAAAGGGAAATCTCCTCCTTAAAGCAGTTTCTGCTACCATCCATAGAAAGTTGAGAGAACAAAGCAAGTGATGACCACGATACAGAGCAGCAGTGCAACGCTGTCCTGCCAATGAAATCCAATCGGGCAGACATTGGTGCGTCGTACAGGAGCATCCAGCCCTCTCGTAAGGGCGGATGTGGACAGTTCATTCCCGATTGTGACAAGACCGGTCAGCAGCGGCACCATCCGATACTCCAGCATCTCCATAGGATTGCGCCATGATCCAACTTCCCGAAGCCGCATGGCATCCCGAATCGCTCTGTATTCCTCCCGTATCGTAGGAAGAAAGCGAAACATCACGGATACCGGGACCGAAAACTTCTTTGATATATGCAGCCTGTCCATAGCTGCAACAAACTCGCTTACCGTGGTTGTCAGCACCAGAAGGCAGAACATGGACATCCCCGGAATCAGCTTTGTAAACATGGCGATCATGCCGGTAAACAGGAGGTTGAACAGTGGGGATACATGCGGCATCAGCAGCCGGGGAACCGTCGCCGTGATCAAATACATCACTGCATAGTAGGCTGCAATATGCGGTTTCTTGAGTAAAATGAGGAATAGCAACGGAATCGCGGCAAGGCACGGCAGTACAACGTTCATGATCCCGAAGCTGTCGCTCGAAATCATAACGCAGGAAACCGTCAGGCATAGCATAATTTTTGTCCGCGGGTCAAGAAACATTTGCTTTGCTGTCGGCCTTGTGTTTTTCAGCACTGTTTCCATCAGATCAACCCACTTCTGACAAAGTGTTTTTTCAGCACAGACCTACCAAGCAGCCCCCCAATCAGACCTCCAACAAAGGCGGAAAGAATGACCAAAGGCAGCATCCACCAATAGTCGAACCAGCCGGAAACCGTGTACATAAAATCCTGTCCATATGTTGCCGCATTTTTATCAAGCCACTCCGCGCTGGCGTTCAGCCAATGGATGTAGTTTGCACACGGAATGATCGTCAGAATAGCGTATCCCAGAACAGCGCGCCCGGCGCTCTGGTAGTTTCCAGACCTCATAATAAGTTCCACGATCAGGCTGATAACAATTCCGCAAATCAGCGCATCGGGTCCCATGCCCGTCAGTAAAAGGACAACACCATTTACAATCTCAAGAATCAAGATCATTCCAAACTTTTTGATTTTGGTAAAGTAAAGCATCATTGGAATACCAAGTATGATTGCGGCAACAAATGGAATCAGCATAAAGCCAATGGGCGTCAAACCAATCGCCACAGCGATCAGCACACCGACTATGGCATTGATTGCAGTAAAAATACCCACATTCATCAGGTCTTTTCCGTTCAACCGGTTCTTGTTCGTTCCTTTTTTCATGTTAAGAGATCCCCTTTCTATCAATAACGATTTCGTTCATTTGACCGTCCATGCCAGACTCTCGTTTTGCAGCGAATAGAGGCGATGGTACAAACCGTCCTTCTGCATCAGTTCTTCGTGTGTGCCGGATTCCATCAGTTTCCCCTCGCTTAAAACTACTATCTTGTCGCACGCTACGATGGACCGCAGTTTATGGGCAATGATCAACACTGTTTTGTTCTCAATAAGCCTGCCGATGGACTTCTGAATTTTTGTTTCGTTTTCAGGGTCAATGGAAGCTGTGCTTTCATCCAGCAGGATCACAGGCGCATCCTTCAGGAATGCGCGGGCAATCGAAAGCCGTTGCCTTTCACCGCCGGAGAGGGTCATTCCGTTTTCTCCAATTACGGTGTCATAACCCTGTGGGAGCCGATCTATAAACTCGTCGCAGCAGGCCAGCCTTGCCGCGGTCATGACTTCCTCATGGGTTGCATTTTCTTTCCCAATCTTGATGTTGTTATAGATCGTATCATTGAACAGCACCACGTCCTGAAAAACGAAAGAGTAATTTTTCAACAATGTGTCTGGCGCAATCTCGTTAATATTGATGCCTCCCAGAGACACGCTCCCTTTGTTTACATCCCAGAAACGGGCGGCAAGCCGGCAAAGCGTGCTTTTGCCGCAGCCTGACGGACCCACCAACGCTGTGATTTGTCCCTGCTTCGCTGTAAAAGAGACATCATGCAACACATCCTCTTTGTTGTAAGCAAACGACACATGATCAAAGGAAATATCAAAAGATTCTGGCTGCAGATCCGCGTCTCCCTGCTGCTCCGGATAATCCATCAGGTCCCGAATCCGCCCTGCGCTGACCAAAGACGAAATCATTACGCCCAGCGATTCACACGCCTTGGTCAGAGGCTCGTAAATCCTGACCGCAACAAGGAGAAACAAGAGGAATGTAAACAAACTGATTTCTCCTGAAATCAGGAGTGTGGAGCCGGTGACGATGACAAGCCCTAAACCGATCCGCATAATGTTATGGGACAGGCCAATCGCAAAGCCGGACAGAAATTCGTACAGAACAAGTCCCCTCAAAATGCGTTTGATCGTAGTTGACAGACGGTTTTGGTAGCCTTCCATTTTTTCTGAGGAACGCAGCACCTTTATGTTTTCCAGATACTCCTGTAAGCCGTCGCTGATGTCCAGTTTCTTTTGCCTGTTTCGTTTATTCGTCCCCTCAGAAATGACCCGGCACAGGTACATTGCGACCACGACGAATGGGAGGCAAATCGCCAGACTGCCAGCCAGTTTCCAGTTGTAAAATACGAGGATGACAAGGGCCGCCATGCCCGACAGAAATCCTCCTATAAACTCTGCTACACTCGTGGAAAGTGCCAGCTCCACAGTGGCAACATCATCCATAACCGTAGAGGTTAAATCGCTCAAGTCGCGCCGCCCGATATAAGAGAGCGGAAGCCTTCGGATTTTGTCCGCGATCTCCATGCGAAGCCACATATCTTCTTTTGTGGAAGTCAGGTACTTCTTTCGGTATGTCATGCGGTAGGCAAAGTAAATTGCGAACAGCAGCAAAAGGGCGGTTCCCCAATATCCCCACAGGGGGATGTTTCCATGCGTGATGCCAAAGTATCGGTTCATCATTTCATTTGCAACCATTGCCAGCAAGAGAACAGGCAACAGCGTAGCAAGATTGAACAGACACATATACAACCCGGATTTCAGGATGTTCCAACTTCCCTCGCCGCTGATGCGGTATATTCTTTTAAGCATATTGTTCCTCTCCAATCCTCCATGAAATACTGCTCTGATATTCTTCATACATTCCGGCATATACGCCGTGTAGATCCATCAGTTCACGGTGGGTTCCTTTCTCAACAATCTTCCCCCGCTCCAAAACACAGATTTGATCAGCGTGTATAATGGTGGAAAGCCGGTGGGCAATCATAATGACGGTTTTCCCTCGCAGCAGTTCGTCCAGAGCTTTCTGTATCAGGTATTCATTTTCCGCGTCAGCAAATGCGGTAGCTTCATCCAACAGCACCACAGGGGCGTTCTTCAAGATTGCGCGGGCAAGGGCGATACGCTGCATTTCACCACCGGAAAGATAAATCCCCTTTGTCCCGATCACCGTGTCTGCGCCTTGTGGCAGCTTTTCCAAAATATCGTCACACTGTGCCAGATGGAGGGCTTGCAAAACATCCTCACGCGAGGCATCCGGGTTGAAAACAGCGACATTTTCCATAATCGACATCTAAAATAAATTCGTGTCCTGAAATACAATGCTGACCTGCTCCATCCAATACTTATAGTCCATTTCTCGTACATCCACTCCGCCGACCCGGATAACGCCCTCATCGACATCCCAAAATCTCGCAATCAGATTTGCAACGGTGCTTTTTCCGCCGCCAGATTCCCCGACCAGCGCAGTAATCGTACCCTCCGGCACATCTAAAGAAACATCGTCCAGAGCTTTTCCGGCAGCATCCTCATAAGAAAACGAAACATGGTCAAGGGATATATCATAACCCTTTGGAAGTTGCGGCGTTTTCGTTTCCGGCAGGGGCTTTTCCCTCAAAATCTGATCGATTGCGTCCAATGACGCCTGGGAGATCATCAGATTGGATGAGCTGTTCATAATACGTGCTAAGATCGTTACGACGGTAGGAATAAGAACCGCAAAGAACAGAAAACTCAATACCGTTTTTTCAGGGTTGCTGCCTGCGTTAAACAGGATGATCCCGCCGGGAATCAGGAAAAAGAAGATACCGTTAATTGCGGCATGGTAAGCGCTGTCTGTATTCTGCATGGAGAGCGCGTATTTCAGCAAATAATCGCCGTACTCTTTTACCGCAGCTTTATAGCGTTGGAAAGAATTGGCTGTTTGCCGGAACACCTTTACAACAGCAATACCCCTGACGTATTCCGTAACGGCATTGCTAATGTCCTCGGCAGATTTCTGATATTGCTTAGCAAAGCCTTCGCTTTCATCCTTCAGCATATAATAAAGGATACCAAAACCAACCAGGATCGGGATCAGGCAGATTAAAGACAGCCGCCAGTCGTACACAAACATAAAAACAAGAAAAGCAACCGGCAACGCAACAGCTCCTGCAAAGTCTGGAATCTGATGTGCGATCAGCGTTTCCAGATTGTCCGAGTTCTTTTCAATAATTTTTCGTTGTTTCCCGCTGGGATTTGTCGTGTGATACCCCAAAGGCAGATTCCCAATGTGTCGGACAATCTGAATCCGCAGTTTTGCAACCGTATTGAACGCGGTAATGTGGGAAAACAGCAATGCCATCCCATATAATCCAAACGACGTAAGGATCAAAAATACAGCGCGCCAGCCCATATCAACCATATAGGTCTGATCCAGCGAATGAATATTACCAAGAGACTGAACAATCTCCTTTGCAACGTTATATACGCACACAAAGGCATATAGGTTGATGACCGAGGAAACAGCAGATAATATAATGGCGATGACCATTGTGATTTTGAACATGCCCATATGCTGAAACAGACGCCCCAGCACCCCTTTTTCTTTCCTGCTTTCTTTCATACCGTCAACTCCTTGATCTTACATATTGGTTAGACAACGCTAACTATAGAGCCAAAATATTTGCCCCTTCCGAGGCATTTGAAACGGTGTTTCAAATGCAATTATACAGCTTACACCGTTCATTGTCAAGCTGTTTTTTCTTGACATGCTGCATCCTGTCGTATAAAATGAAAACAAGGTTTCAATCTTTCGGAAAGAGAGGATTCACATGAAACGAATTGCAGGTGTATCAGAACGCTTATTAGAGTGTGCCAGAAACGAATTTATAGATAAGGGGTTTCAGGCTGCCTCTATACGGGAGATTGCCAAAAAAGCAGAAACCAGCGCCCGCGCTGTCTATACGCGCTTTCCCAATAAAGAGGGACTTTTTGACGCAATTGTTTCGCCCGTTTCAGACGGGCTTATCGAACTATATCAGAACTATGCGGATCAGTTTTGGTCAAAGGATGTAGGGTCGGAAGAAGCAGATGACGTTTCATTTGATGATACTGCAATCTATGTTGACATGATTGACTATATTTATGATCATAAAGATGAGTTTCTGTTGATTCAAACGTCCTTAGGAGGCACACGGCACACAGCGCTGATTGAGGATTTGACTGACAAGAATCTTTCCTACATCTCTATATGGCCAGAACCAACAGGGGGTACAGGGAACGAAAAAGAATTGATGATGAAGGTGTTGCATATGCTGACCAATTCCTTTTACGCATCTATGTTTGAACCTCTCCGCCACGACATGAACCGCAGGGAAGCACGTTTTTATATTGAGACGCTATGTTCCTTTTTTGTCGCAGGAATTAATCGTCTGTTGAAAAAGTAATGATGCTTTTAAAACTATTTTTATCAAAAAGAGCCGACGATCACAGTCATTGACTGTTGATCATCGGCTCTGCGTCTGTGCGTCTGGCTCTTTGATGATAGTGATATTCTTGTTTCAGGCCGATTAAGTGTTCCATCCAGCATTTGAAAAAGAACAAAGATTTTGTCTCGCAGGCAACAATTATGAAACAATAAAATGGCGATGCATGATTTGCTGAATATGCCGGCCGAAAACTACACCCTGACCGTTAGCCGTCCGACACCCTGACCGCTGAAAACGGACACCCTGGGGTGCTGCCCCTACTTGTGTTCTGCGGCTCATTATCGGTAGACGTTTCTGAAAATCTGTCTCTGCTTCTTTATTGCCCATGGGCCGTAATATTTTCAAACTAAACCGTAATATTTTCAAAACGTCTCTTGAAGAAGTGCCAGCTTTTTCGTATAATAGAATTGTTACTTATAAGGAGCGAGGAAGAAGGACTCGTCTTGAAAGTGTATCCGCCCAGCGTTAAGTTTGAAATCGCTGTATAGAGACAGCCAGGGAAAGTGAGAAAACACGATCAGGCTCGGAGACCATTCCTGTTAGAAAGCTGTTTCCGTCTCTCGGCATATATTTCATCGCAGTTTCTGTTAAGAAGGTCCAAGCCAAGAGGAGAGAATATCCCTGTGTAAAAGGGCTTTTTGACGAAAAGTATAACACAATAATCCAAAGCATTCGTTGATAGAAGGGAGGCTGCTGCCATGTTTATCATTTATCTTATCCGGTTTAGCTTTGTGCGAATGCAATATTGGTGTAGCCTCCTCAGTAGGAGTTGTCAAAACCAAATTAGGATTAGCGGCGCATAAGCTAGACCGAGCGGTCTACTTGTGCGATTTTCTTTTTTAGGGCATGAAGTGAATTGGGGAATTTGGATCTTTCGTCATAACGGAAAAACACGAACCTTTTTACGATGGTTCTTTGTTTACCAATTGATATCAGGCAGCGCGAAGGAGGCAGGAGATGTAGGCGGTATCATAACATGAGATGCCTATAGAAAAGACGGCGGTGTTCAGGGTGCTTATCCTTGTTCATTTATTGTTTTCAGAAAACAATAACGACTGGCGCATAGGACGGCACTTAGAGAATCTCCTCTGTATCAATAAAGAAGGCGGCAAGAGCCCTCCTGCTCCGTTCAAGCCTGTGTTTTCTCGCTCCTTTGAGATAATGAGAATGTGCGGCCGTACAGGATAGAGCAAGGAGGGTTTTTAATGAAAATTGCCATCGGAATGATTGTGCGGAATCTTATATCTGCGCATCCGCTGACAGACTTTCTGGATAATGCCGAGAAGTATGACCACCCGATTGAACGCGTGATTGTCGTATACTCTCATGAGGCTGATCCGGAGGCGATTCAAGAATTGCAGCGCAGGACGAAGGTTTCTCTGATCCGGCTTCAAAGCTACGAAAGGGCGCATATGATTTTGAAGCAGCTCGGCGTTCGCTTCTCATCCATTCAGCAGCTCTTGTTCTGCCCGTTGATTGATACGCACGGACTGATTCCTTATGGCTTTAATCGGAACCATGTGTTGATGGAAGCGCTGTTCACAGGCGTGGACTATCTGATTTTTGTGGACTCGGATGTGCAGCCTAGCGTGTTGCATCGAACACCTGACGGAGAGGTTGGGTTTGAGGAGGTAGACTTTATCGGAGCGCATCTATACGGGATGTCTCTGGGGGCGACCATCACCAGCAGTGATTACAGCGGATACAACATCCTGCCTCCGGCTTCCTTTGAGGGAATGACAGCCCTGCTATGGGGCCTCCACAAGGAGGATATGGCGGAGTTTTGGCAGAGCAGCGAGGTTCACGGCGGGCTTATTGTACAGGAAGCAGGGACACCTGAGCTGCAGCCCACCACAAAGGTTCTGGGTGGAAACATGGGAATCCGCATGAGCGCATTGACGACACTGCCGCCGTTTTTCTCGCCTTACTATTTTTACAATAAGACTCCGCTCCTCGCCAGAGGTGAGGATACGCTCATGGGACTGGCGGCATCCCGAAGTCAGATCAAATGTCTGGATATCCAAACGCCTATCTTCCATGATACTTATGGGGATTACCCCAAGATTCCGAATCTCAAAAATGACAGCAGTGTTCGGGACAGGCTCTACTATGCCTGTACGGGCTGGATCGGCCGCAATGTGTTTCTCCGCTGGAAGACGGGACATGCGCCCACGGAGTTTTTCGAGAGAGGCCGGAGGCTGTCGGATGGAGCGAAAGCACTGTACCGCTATACAAACGACAGGCGCTTCTTATATCTTCCGGATATCCAGTCCGCAGCGGAAGCGTGGCTGCCGGATATGGTGAAACAGCATCAAAAGACGAAGGAGGCATGGACCGAGTTAACAGAAAGGTGGTTTAGACGATGAAAGTATTGCTAATCAATCATTTCCCGCTGGAAGGATCGGGTAGCGGCACCTACACCAAAAATATTGCGCTGCATCTGCGCAAGCGTGGGCATGAGGTTGCGGTCATTTTTCCTGAAAACCAGCCGTTCCCTATGCTGCCCGGGATCCAAATGCACCCGGTGATGTTTTCAAAGGGTAAAGTGCAGAGAGATGAGCTCCCCTTTAATTTTCCTTGCTTCACCACACATCCCCAAAGCCGGACTACATTTGCGGACTTAGGTGTCGGGCAGCTTACACGGTATCTTACAGCCTTCTCCGCTACCTTGAGACAGGCATTGCAAGAGTTTCACCCAGATATCATTCATGCACAGCACGCATGGTGTCTCTCTTGGTTGGCTTCTCTGTGTAACCTTCCTCTGGTCATAACCATACATGGGACGGAGCTGATGGGCTGCAAAAAGTGGCCTGCCTTTCAGAGCTTTGCTGAGGAGGCTGTCGCGGGAAGCGCGAAAGTGCTTGCCATCTCCGCAGACAATCGGGACCTTGCTATTGAGCAGCTTCCTATGGCGACGGATAAGCTTCTGCTGCTGCCCAACGGCTACAATGAGGATGTTTTCTATCGGGAAGATGTGGACAGGGAAGCGCTTTTCGATTCACTCGGCCTTTCTTATCGCGGAGAGTATGTCATTCTATTTGTTGGAAAGCTTGCAGCATTTAAGAGTGTGGACACGTTGTTGCGCACGGCGCGCCGCTATGAGCGGCTGGCGGATCGGGAGTTCATCACACTGATTGCCGGCGATGGCGAGGAGCGGGAGAGCTTGTCAGAGCTGCACAAGCAGCTCGGTCTGAGGAACACCTTCTTCCTTGGCAACCAGAAGCAGGACGAGCTGCGGCGACTCTACAATGCGGCGGATGTTTTTGTAATGCCCTCCCGCCGTGAGCCATTCGGACTCGTCGCCTTGGAGGCGATGGCCTGCGGACTGCCTGTTGTCGGCTCCAATGAAGGCGGTCTGCCGGAGTTTATCAACAGTCAAGTGGGAACATTAGTCTCTCCGGAGGACGAGGAATCTTTCTGCGCTGCGATTTTGAATGAACTGACGAGACATCATACAGAGCCGGAGCGGCGTGACATCATCGCACACTATGCCAGCAGCAATTTTGCGCAGGCACAGTTCGTGGCAAAGCTGGAGCAGGTCTACCAACGCGCTGTAAGAGATTTTTCGAGCTAAGGAGGGCGAGCCGTATGAGGAAAACCATGATAATCCCCACCTACTGGTGTCGCAAAACAGGCGACCCTTGGCAGGAGGGCGACGCCGTCTATGACCATCCCACTCCGGTGGATCAGGAGGGAACGCTGGAGCGCACCTTAGTCAGCATGAAGCAGTTCCATGAAAAAGACTTCAAGCTGGTGATTCTGATTTGCCCCACCACCCCGGAGGTAGAGGCGGCGGCCTATGAGCAGGTGCTCCGTATCGTGGTCCGGGCGCAGCTGAATGCGGAGACATACCTGTTCACTGCGGGAGATTTGCGCGAGATAACTGAAATCTTGAGAAAAGCCGGACTGAACGATCGGGGAGTCCAGCTCCTGTCCATGTTCGGATACTCAAATGTGCGCAATATATGCCTATTGGCCGCCTCTACCCTGACGGCGGACGCTGCTTTGCTCATCGACGATGATGAGGTCTTCGAGCTGCCGGACTTTGTGCCGCGCTCACTTGAATTTTTGGGCAGAAGAGTCTACGGAGACATCGTGCACGGCGTTGCCGGCTACTACCTAAACAGCAAGGGCCAATACTACGATGATGTGAGTCCGGAGCCGTGGATGACCTATTGGGATCGCTTCGGCTGCAAGGCGCGAGCCTTTGACCAGATCATCGGCAGCGGGCCGCGGCTCAAGCGCACACCTTTTGCCTTCGGCGGCGCCATGATTCTGCACAGAGAGCTTTTCGAGTGTGTCCCCTTTGATCCCCTTGTAACCCGAGGTGAGGATGTGGATTATCTTATAAACAGTCGGATCTTCGGTTTCAGCTTCTTTCTGGATAACACCCTATCCATCAAGCATCTGCCTCAGCCAAAGTCTCACCCACAGTGGAAGCGTCTGCGGGAGGATATTTACCGTTTTGTATATCAGCGCGCCAAAATGCAGTCTCAGCACAAAACAGGGAATCTTGTCCATGTCAGTCCGGAGGACTTTGACCCCTATCCCGGGGAATTTCTCAAGCCGGATCTGGACGAGAAGATCTATCGAAGCAGCATGATGCTCTCATCGCAGTACCTTGCAAATAACGATCCTGATGCCGCTATGGAAGCCATGCAGAACATCTATATTGCCAAGCACAATGCCCCGCCCGCCCTTGATGCCTTCCGTGCCTATCTGGACACCCAAACACAATGGGAGAGGCTCATCCGCCTTGTACGGCAGGAGCGATACGCCGTCCGCGCCGTGCTGGAGAGGCACAATATTTCCGCGCCAGAGATTCATCTCGACAAGGAGCATCGCCGAAGACTCACCCGGGAGGAGCTTCTGGCTGTATTGGCGAAGCTGCCGATATTTTCTGTTTTTACTGAGCAGGAACAGGCGGTTTTCTTTGATTACTGCCATGTAAAAACCTACTATGAGCATGAGACCGTATTCACCAGCGGCGACTACAATGAGGAGGTCTGTCTTGTTCTCAAGGGCAAGCTGCGGCTTGTTGCCAACCGGGAAGCAAACAGCCGCTCCGCGCCGCTGGAGATCGCGTATCTCACACCGGGCAGCTTCCTGGGAGAAAATTGCCTTTCCCACAGTGTGTTCCGCCTCAGCGGGACGGCAGCGGAGTTCACTGAGCTGCTGTGCATCTCCAGAGGGCGGCTGAAGGCTCTGCTGGAGGAGCATCCCGCCATCGGCGTCAAGCTGCTCCAGTGCTTCCTCGCCAGCCTGTCCGAGAAGATCATGCGCTCCAACGAGCTGCGGAAGGAAGCGGCTGCGTATGACCATAATGCGGTCAACGGGATTTTGGAGGAATGAGCACGGGCGCTTCTGCCAGCAAATGAAACGCCGGAGCGCTGGGCGCGCCGCACTTGATCGGTGCAGTGGGTGCAGGAAAGCTCATTACTATAATACAATAAAGTGCTAAAACAAGGATATCTGGACATTGATGTGTATGATGCGGCACATCAGCGTTTTCGCTTTCTGTTCCGTGAATTTGAAAGAAATCAGGATCACTGATAAAGCTCAAGGAGGGGAGGCAAAAGCATGCAATCCAATTGGAGTTCTAAACGGGATTGGCTTCTGTTCCGAAACAAGATCGCCGGATGGCAGGAGGCTTATATCGGGAGGCTGAACAAGGAATATATCGAATTGTTGTGTGGAGACGGTTCCGAAGCTGATAAGTTTTGGGAGTTATGCAAGCGCATCCGTGAGGATAGACGCTGTGCCGGAGTACAAATCTCCATGAGAGGATCGGATCCTCTTACAATCATCTGCCGTATGATCAATGAGGGAGTTATTACACTCGGCGATCTCGACGAGTTCAGTGAGGAACTGCGGGAGGCGTTGGCGACAATTACGGAGCCGCATAGGGACATATAAAAAGGAAACTTGATACATAAATCATCGACCCGTAGGCGCGATTGATACTGCAAAGCCAACAGGCCATATACACAGGGCATCGGCTTTGCGAAGCAAGGCCGGTGCCCCGTTGCCTTTTATAAACCATGTTGAACAGGAGGCTTGTTCATGTCTTATCTGCTCTATATGAAACGCTCATTCACGCGCGCCTCCCGCCGTCATGCGGTGCTGTTTGCGGTGCTGACCTGCGCGTTTCTGCTGCCGCTGCTGATCTCCATTTACCGGGACAGCAATGCCTGGGGCACACGGCAATATCTTCTTGTCCGTTCCGCGGGTGAAACCTATCACATTGGGAACGCAACGGAAGCGGACGTGCCATATTTTGAGGGTATCCGCGGACTGTCCGCGCCCGTTTATCGTGACGGCACCATCTATCTGCATATTCTGTCGGACGAGGAATGGAGAAATTCGGAGAGCGTGACCGTTTATGAAAACGAGATTCGAAAGCGTATGGAGGCATCGGACAATGAAGCCCTGCTCCCGACGGCGTTCAGCTATGAATACGCCCACGGGATATCCACTGATCCGTCCCATCTTTCGGGGCAGCGAATCCTTCTGCTCGTCAATCTGCTGGTCATTCTGCTCTCGGTATCGGTGCTGCGTTCCGCTTACCGAAGTCACTTGAAGCGCTTTTCCTCTGACGTTGGGACGCTCCGCGCCTGCGGAGCCAGCCGCCGTCAGATCAGCGCCCTGTTTGCCGCGGAGCTTGCGGCGGTGTTCCTGCTCGCGGCGGCCTGCGCCGTGGTTATTTCCGTCGTATCGCTGAAAGCGCTGTTCACGGCGTTTCTTGAGATCCGCCACGACAGCCTCGCGTGGCTGATCTTTCATGTGGAGCCGATGAATATTCTGCTCCATCTGGCGGTTTTCTTCGTTACACTGGGACTGTCGCTGGACATGACCCTGCACCGATACAGCCGTGAGCCTGCGCGGGCGCTGCTGTATGATATGGAAAATGAGCAGAAGGTCAAGCGCGGACGAAAGCCCCTCCGACGGCGTTTCACCCCGGCGGCAACCCTCTGCGGCCTGTGGTGCAGCCGTGCGAACCGCAGCTTCCGTTCCTGCCTTGCTGTTTCCGTTCCCGTCATGGCGGTATTTCTGCTTCTATTCAACATCCTCACTGTTGCCTTGCAGGTCACGGGCGCGGAGGAGGAATGGGGGTTGAAGGTTTCCCGTTCCTCCCATAACGGAGAAGGCTTTTCGGCTGAGGACATAGCGTATGTTTCCTCTCTGGTGGGTGTGAAGCAGATGCGCCCCGTATATGAGCCGGACGGTTATATCCTGCTGCCGGAGTCCCCGGAGGAGGTGGAGACACCACTGCGTATCCGACCATACAGCGGTCTTGGCGCGGTGTCTCAAACGCTTTCCAAATATGAGATCGCCGTCAGCCGCAAGGCGGAACGCGGCGTCGGAGATGTACTGCGGCTTTGCCGGTCGGAAGCGAATTACGATGTAAACGGGGGTATCAAGCAGCCCGCACCGGAGGATGTGACCGCGCTGACGGTGGCCGCGCTGACGGACACGAAGCCGTCCGGATGGGCGCTGGATATCTATGTGAGCGATGAGCTGTATGCGGACATCATCGCCTCAGAGCCGGCAACCGGCATCGAGATCGCCCTGACCGACCCTGCCATGAACGCGCAGGTGGAGGCCGCCCTGCGGACGCATTTTGCAGGCGCGGAGTATGCTGTCACCAACCGTCAGTCGGGGGCGGATTTCCTGCGGGAGATGTCCTCCGGCGTGTATCTGCTGCTGGGGTACATCTTTGCGGCGCTGTTCCTGTTCATCCTGCTGATCCTCTATGTCCGGCTCTGCGACTACATCGAGGGCAGCCGCTCGCTGATCCGATCCTTTCACAGGATGGGCGCGTCAAAGCGGACGCTGTACCGCTCCTATATCCGGCAGGACGGGATCTCCGCCGCCGCTGCCGTTGCCGTGCCGTTTCTGATTAGCCTTCCGCTGACGGCGCTGCTGTGCGTATGGCAGAAAGCCCCGCTGCACCTTGACGGCGGGGTGCTCGCAGTATATGCGGCTCTGGCGGCGTTGCTGCTGTTTACCTACTGGCATCCCGTACGCCGCTCGCTCAAGCGCGTACTACGTCCGCTATGATCATGCAGAAAGGAGATTTTCCGATGAATGCAGTTACAGTAAAAAATCTGACCAAGGTGTTCCGGCAGGGCGACGAGGATATCTACGCCGTGGATCACGTCAGCTTCACCGTTGCGCCGGGTGAAATGGTCGCCATCGTGGGGCAGTCCGGCTCCGGCAAGACCACCCTTCTGAACCTGATCGGCGGTATTGAGCATCCCACCTCCGGCAGCGTGGAGGTAGGCGGTGTGGACATTTGCTCCTCCGATGACGAGACGCTTTCCGGAATACGCAGACGGAAGCTCGGCTATATCTTTCAGGACTTCAACCTGATTCCCATTCTGACGGCGGAGGAGAACATCATCATGCCGCTGCTGCTGGACGGCAAAAAGCCGGATAAGGTAAAGCTGCGGGAGCTGGCGGGCTTTTTGGGCATTGAGAACCGCCTGAAGCATCTGCCAGGTGAGCTGTCCGGCGGACAGAGGCAGCGCGTGGCCATCGCTCGCGCCCTGATCAACGACCCGGTGATTCTCCTTGCTGACGAGCCCACCGGGAATCTCGACAAAAAGGCGGCAGACGAGATCATGGAGCTGCTGCTCGCCGTCAACCGCCGGGGAAATACCGTGCTGCTGGTGACGCATGAGCAGCGGTACGCCGACCTGTGCGGAAGAAAGATCGAAATCAGCGATGGGAAGATTTGAACTTTCACCCCGATCAGAGCCGAGAAATCGGGCGAATAAATTTCTCAAATGAAACGAAAGAGGTGCTTAGAATGAAAAAACAATGGATTGCCATATTCCTTTGCCTGTCGTTGTTAGCAACGGGGCTGCTGAGTCTGACCGGCTGCGCCGCAAAGGTGCAGGCGGATGACCTGATGAAGGGCATCACGCCGGAGAAGACTTCCGGAAGGGCGGCAGATGACGCCTTCAAAAACGGAGCGGCAGACTTCGCCGTCCGCCTGTTCCAGAACACGCGGGAGGAGGGAAAAAACAGCCTGATCTCGCCGCTGTCGGTCATGCTGGCGCTTTCCATGACCGCAAACGGCGCCAAGGGCGAGACCCTTGCGCAGATGGAAGTTCTGCTGGGCAGGGATATCCCGATCGATACGCTTAACGAATATCTCCATGCCTATGTCGGCGGCCTGCCATCCAGTGAAAAGACCAGGTTGACAATAGCCAATTCTATCTGGTTCAAGGACAGCGGCTTTACGGTGGAAGAGGATTTCCTGCAAAGAAACGCTGACTACTACGGTGCCGCGGCCTATAAGTCTGCCTTTGATGAAAAAACGCTGAGGGATATCAATAACTGGGTCAAGGAGAATACCGATGGTGTGATTGATAAGATCGTTGACCAGATGGATCCCTATGCCGTTATGTATCTTGTCAATACCGTGCTGTTCGATGCGGAGTGGCAGAATATCTACCGCAAGCATGAGGTGAGAGACGGAACCTTTACTGCTATCGACGGCGCAAAGAGAACCGTTTCCATGATGTACTCGAATGAGAGCCTTTATCTGGACGATGGGAAAGCGACCGGATTTCTCAAGCCCTATAAGAACGGCTACAGCTTCGCCGCGCTCCTCCCGAATGAGGGGGTTGCGCTGGATGATTACATCGCTTCCCTGGCCGGTGAAGGCTTTCTCACCACAGTAAACAATGCGAAGGAAGTTCCTGTGGAGGCAGCCATGCCGAAGTTCTCTTATGACTACGGCATCGAGATGAGCGATGCGCTGAAAGCCCTCGGCATGACCGTACCGTTTGACGCGGAGCTTGCGGATTTTTCCGGCCTCGGACACCCGTCCGACGGCAACATTTATATCAGCCGTGTGCTCCACAAGGCATATATCGCCGTGGATGAAAAGGGCACGAAAGCTGGGGCGGCAACGGCTGTTGAGATAGCAGAAACCGGTGAAATGTTATCCATATATGCTGTGACACTTGACCGCCCGTTCGTCTATGCCATCATCGACGATGCCACCGGGCTGCCCATATTCATCGGCGCAGTCACGGACATTCAAAAGTAGTTTGAACTTAAGCAGCAGTCTATAAGTGAGGAGACGATGCATGTGAAAAAGAAAAGAACTGCGGGAGTTTTATTGATCCTGCTGCTGGCAGGAGTTTGTATACAGCCCGCCTATGCCAATTCCGCCCAGCGGCACTGGAGCGGTACGGACGGCACGGGCGCGGTCGTGACGGGAGAGGATTGCCCCATTGTGGTGGACAAAGAGCTTCTGACCTTCGATGTGCAGGAATTCCCAGAACAGGATTATCCGGATACGGACAGCTTCCTCGCCTATACCGGGAAAGTCACGGCAGAATATATCTTCCGCAATCCCGCCGACTATACGGTTACGGCCACGCTGGTTTTCCCGTTCGGTAATCCTCCACATTACGGAGAATACATCTATGACCATGCAACGGGTCGGCCGGTCGATGTTTCCGATACCCTAAAATACGGCGTTACGCTGGATGGAAAACCAGTAGAGGCAACCGTTCGGCACACCTTAAAGGCACGGCACACCTCGTTCTCCATCGAGAAGGATCTACCGAAGCTGGCGGACAACTATATCTCCGACAGCTTTTTCGATCCCGATCTGCCGGTCTGGGTGCAGAGGTATTCCGTCACGGGCATAGATAAAGAATACGGCGCAGCCACCGCCGCATTTATCATAAATGCAGACAGCACAAAAACGCGGGTACTGTGCGAGGAGCAAACCGGCGGAGAGCGGCTTAGGGAGGGGGTTCGAGCCTCCTGCTGGGTACAAAACGGCGATACGATCACGGTGTATATCTTCGGCGAGCTGCCGAAGGAGGGGATTGTATGGACGCTGTATGAAAACGGCGCCTGCGAAAAGGTTATCGAAGGCACAGTGTCGCCGGAGATTTCCGAGATGACCTTCAAGGACTATGCTCTCCGTGGCTATGACGAAAACTCCGGCATTCTGGAGTCTGACTGGTACAATGCTCAGGTCGAGCTTCTGCGGCTCAGTTCCGAAACCTGGGGAAACGGTCTGAGCCAGATCGAAGAGGGAGATTTTTCACTGATGCGATGGTATGAGTACACCCTCACGCTGGAGCCGGGGCAGGCGCTGAAAAATGCGGTGACAGCACCGCTGTATCCCGCCATTGATGCGGGCTATACACCGAGCCTCTATGCGTATACCTATCTGCTTTCCCCGGCAAAGACCTGGGCGCAGTTTGGAGAATTGGAAGTTGTGGTAAAAACACCCTATTACATGACGAAAAGCGGCATTGACGGCTTTACAAAGACGGACAGCGGGTATGCGCTGACCCTGCCGGGTTTGCCGGAAGGCGAGCTGACCTTTACGCTTTCCGAATCTGAGAAGCCGCAGCCCCCGAAGTGGTCGATCTTGTACCTTATGCCGACGGAGTTTATCATTGTACTGACGGCAGTACTTGCCGCCGTTGGCGCAGCCATATTTCTGCTAAACCGCAGGAAGAAAAGAACAAAAATATAGAGAGAAAGGAAGGTGCGCCATGATGAAACGAAAGGTTTCCGCGATATGGGTGGTCGTTCTTGCCATAATTGCCATTGCCGCATGTGCATTTGCAGCGGTGACATATTATCGCTGCGAGAAGCAGCCGGAGCCGCAATTTCCGGAGAACGAGCTGCTTCGCATTCTTGACGCGGGAAGCGATGCCGAGGGAGTGGGCTTTGAGGTCATGCGCATTGGCGGCGGAAGTGTGAATCTCCGGCTCGACTTGCGCTGGAAAAACGATTCCGGCAGGACGATTGCCTATGGGCTGGCGTTTGAGCTGTATCAAATGGATAACGGGGCATGGCAAAAGGTCACACCCGCACGGCAGGTTGATTATCCCGCCACCCAGTACAGCCTTCCCAGCGGCATGGACAATGAACTCTCCTATGACCTGACGGCTCCGTATCACCTGATAGCCGGGGAACGATACCGCTTGCAGACGGAGTTCCGGTACGAGGAAGGCACGGAGTATTCCGAGCCGATGGCAAACTGGGTAGAGTTTGAAGTAAAAATGCATCTGCCGTATAAGGAGGCACAGCCCTCCGACCCAATCACCATACCGGAGCTTCAGGTGAATGCCATGTCTGGGGCAATGGGTGAAACAGATGAAATCACGGCTTCCCCCTGCGCCTACTACTGGCAGGCCCCGGAACCGAATGAGGATGGAACCATGAGCTCCATCATTGGATGCGGGCCTGCGATCGGCGAAGAGACTTCTCTGCCGGAGATCACAGCAGCCAGTGCGAGCCTGGTCTCCCACCGGAGGTCCAATGAAGCCCGGTTATTTTTCGAGGTGCAGCCGGATACAGTGCGGATACAATGCGTCCCCCAAAACGGCGGCGAGGTTGAGACAATCACAGGCATTCTTCCGTATGACGGAGGATATGCGTTCGATCTGAAAAGCGGCAGCTTTGTTTACCGTGTGATTGCAGAATGGGACGATGGCAACCGTGTGGAATATGGTTTCATCGGGAAGTGGTTGTGATCCCGCGGCAATCAGAATAAAGGACTGACTATGATAAAGATACTATTGGTAGAAGACGATAAAATTATCGTTGCAAGCTTGAGCGAATATCTGAACGGCGAAGGGTATCTTGTGCGAAGTGTATCCGGGCAGACGGCGGCCATGAAGCTGCTTGCGGAGGAAAAGGCAGATCTTGTGCTGCTGGATGTGTCCCTGGCGGAGGGCAACGGCTTTTCTGCGTGCAGAGCGATCAAGGCCGAGTTTGATGTCCCCGTTATTTTCCTTACCGCGTCAGGCGATGAGTTCAGCACCGTTACGGGCTTCGACCTGGGCGCCGACGATTACATTCCAAAGCCGTTTCGCCCGCGAGAGCTTATCTCCCGCATCCGAAATGTGCTCCGGCTCACCGGCAGCATGGGCAAAACGGTGAAGCTCGGCGATGTGGTGGTGGACACCGAAAAAGGCACGGCAGTGAAGAACAACAGGGACCTGTTCCTCTCTGCACTGGAATACCGCATTCTGCTGTTTTTTATCAACAATCGGGGAATCGTGCTTACCCGTGAGCGGCTTCTTGACGCCATCTGGGATGTTGCCGGCGAGTATGTCAATGACAATACGCTGACGGTGTACATCAAGCGGCTGCGGGAGAAGATTGAGGACGACCCTGCCGACCCGAAGATCATTCTGACGGTTCGCGGGACAGGATATAGGGTGGACGCATGATGAAGCTGCTGAAAAACAAAGAGGTGCGAAAGGCACTGCTGTGGCAGCTGCTGCTCTCCGCAGCCGCCTGCGCAGTCTGCTTTTTCTTCGACATTCGCGCCGGGCTGACAGCCACAGGGCTTTCTCTGCTCCTCATGCTGATCTACTGCGCCAGTACATACAGGAGGTATCAAAGCATTGCCGCTTTGGCAGGCGATATCGATCAGATCCTGCACGGCGATCATGCAATCGATTTTGACAGCTATTCGGAGGGCGAGCTGAGCATCCTTCACAGTGAGATCTATAAGATGACCATACGCCTGCGTGAGCAGCAGCAAACGCTGACAAGGGAAAAGGCGTATCTTGCCGATTCTATCGCAGATATCTCTCACCAGGTCCGCACGCCCCTGACCTCCATCAATCTGCTGATTGGACTGCTGTCGGAGCCGAAGCTGACCGACGCGTGCAGGCAGCAGCTTATCCATGAGCTCTACGAGCAGCTCTCCCGCATCGACTGGCTGATCACCACGCTGCTGAAGATCTCACGGCTGGATGCCGGCACAGTGCAGTTCAAGCAGGAGCAGGTCAGTCTGGAAGCGCTGCTCAAAAAGTCCTGTGTGACCCTGCTCATTCCCATGGAGCTGCGCGGGCAGGAGCTGCTCATCCATGCGGACGGAGATTTCCGGGGGGATTTCTCGTGGACCTGCGAGGCCATCGGCAATATTGTGAAGAACTGCATGGAACACACCCCCGAGGGCGGCAGGATTGAGATCGAGGCAACCGAAAACGCCCTGTTTTCCGAAATTATAATTAAAGACAGCGGCACGGGCATTTCTCCAGAGGATCTGCCCCGCATCTTTGAGCGTTTCTATAAGGGTAAGGATTCCGACGGTAAAAGCTTTGGGATCGGGCTTGCACTGTCGCGCATGATCATAACCGGTCAGGGTGGAACGGTGAAGGCAGAGAACCGCAAGCCCGCAGGAGCCATGTTCACCATCCGCTTTTATAAGGGAACCGTCTGACCGGCGGCTCCCTTTTTACTAGGGTGTATCTGAAAACTCCCAACGCACCCGGACAGCGGGCCTTTTTGCGCAGTGCGGCGTCATTTTTTCTTGAAATACGACAGTATTCCTGCGAAAAATTGTCTTGCTCAACGCAAATATCCCTCGCTGCCGGTCACATCATGAGCTTTCAGATACACCCTAAGTGACGGATCTGTCACCCGGAAGTCACCGCTGTGTCACCTTGACAAAATAGAATGAGGGTGTAAAAAGTGAAAGGAGCATCCCGATATGGAGATCTTGAGAGTGGAAAACCTGACAAAGGTATATGGCAAGGGCGAGAATGAGGTGCGGGCGCTGGACGGCGTTTCCTTTTCGGTGGAGAAGGGAGCGTTTGTCGCCGTGATCGGCCCCTCCGGCTCGGGCAAATCCACACTGCTTCACATCCTCGGCGGCGTAGACCGGCCTACGGGCGGCAAGGTATTTATGGACGGCAAGGATGTGTACGCGCAGAACGAGAAACAGCTTGCCATCTTCCGCCGCCGTCAGGTGGGACTGATCTATCAGTTTTACAATCTCATTCCGGTGCTCAATGTCACGGAAAACATCACGCTCCCCGTACTTATGGACGGGCAGAAGGTCAATCAAAATCGACTGGCTGAGCTGATGACCACCCTGAAGCTCACCGGCCGGGAGAACCACCTGCCGAACCAGCTTTCCGGCGGCCAGCAGCAGCGGGTGTCCATCGGTCGGGCGCTGATGAACGCACCCGCCGTGGTGCTCGCCGACGAGCCCACCGGAAATCTTGATTCCAAAAGCAGCCGGGAGATCGTGGAGCTGTTGAAGGTTTCCAACGAAAAATACGGGCAGACCCTCATTGTCATCACCCATGACGAGAGCATCGCTCTGCAGGCGGATCGCATCCTCTCCATAGAGGACGGGAAAATCACCAGAGACGAGGTGATCCGCAGATGAATGTTTTCAACAAGGTAACCTTAGAGAGCCTGAAGAAAAACAGGACAAGAACCATCGTCACAATCATCGGCATTATGCTCTCAGCGGCGATGGTCTGCGCGTCCACCACCTTTGTCTCCAGCATGCAGAACTTCGTGCTGCGGTGCGAGATCTACAGCAGCGGAGACTGGCACGGAGCGGTCTGTGACGCCGCATACAAGGACTATGAGGACATCCGCGATTCCGGCAAGGTTTCCTCCGCCGCCTATGCGCAGGTTCTGGGTTATGCGAAAATCGACAGTGCCAACGAGCGAAAGCCCTATCTGTATGTGCTTGGCGGCGATGCGGCGTCCGGCTATTTTGAGACAATGCCGGTGCATCTCCTTTTGGGAACGCTGCCGAAGGATTCCACGGAAATTATCCTCCCGGAGCATCTGACGTCAAACAGCAAGGTGAATTATAAGCTCGGCGACACCGTCACGCTTGACATTGGAGACAGGACACTTGACGGTCAGAGGCTGGGACAGGGAACACCCGTCTATACCTATGACAGCGAAACGCAGGCGGAGGTTATGAGCGGCGAAAGGCTCGAAAACACCGAAGCAAAAACATACACGGTGGTCGGCATCTATGAAAGACCCGCCTTTGAGGACTACGCCGCGCCCGGGTACACAGCGCTTACGGCAGCTGACACCGAATCTGCCGATTCGTCTCCGATTCATTGTTATTTCAAGCTGCACAAGCCCGCCGAGGTATTTGACTTCATGAAGGAAATGGGCTATACGCAAGAGTATGGCTATGCCTACAATACGAAGGTCCTGCTGTATTCCGGCGCGACCCGCTTTGATTCCTTTCTTACCGCGTTTTACAGTCTTGCCGCCATCATTATTGCTCTGATTATGTTCGGCTCCGTATCGCTCATCTATAACGCATTCTCCATTTCCGTTTCGGAGCGGACAAGGCAGTTCGGCCTGCTTTCCTCCGTGGGCGCCACCGGAAAGCAGCTTCGGAGAATGGTGCTGTTTGAGGCGCTGGCAGTCAGCGCCGTCGGGATTCCCCTGGGCATCCTGGTGGGCATCGGCGGTATCGGCATAACGCTGCTTCTGATCGGAGACAAATTCTCATCCATCGTCCGTGCGGACATTCCCATGCGGATCTGTGTTTCGTGGCAGGCTGTCGTCATTGCTGCGGTTATTGCACTTGTCACGGTTCTGATCTCGGCATGGATTCCCTCAAAAAGGGCAACCGGAGTTTCCGCCGTGGAGGCGATCCGCCAGAGCATGGACATCAAGGTAAGCGGCAGACGCGTCCGAACCTCAAAGCTTGCCTACAAGCTGTTCGGACTTCCCGGCGTCCTTGCCGGCAAGCACTATAAACGCAACCGGAAAAAATACAGAACCACCGTTGTCAGCCTCTTTATGAGCATCGTCCTCTTTGTTTCTGCGGCGGCGTTCACCGACTACATGATGGAATCCGCTGAGGGAGGGCTGGCCTCCGATCAATTCGACCTGATCTACGCGGCGGAGTCGGACGCTTCCGCCGCCATGACACCCGATGCGCTTCTGGAGCTGCTTTTATCCGAGCAGAATGTCACCGGAGGTACCTATACCAAGAAACAGTTTTTGCAGGGCGATATCTCCCGCGAATATGTCACGGCAATGTTTGCCGACCGTTTTGCCGACTTCGGCATGGATCGTGAGGACGCAGCGCCGAAGGATCTCAGCATCTCCGGTTATCTGTACTTCGTCGCGGACGCCGAGTTCAACAGGTTACTGGAAAAGTACAACCTGAAGGAAGCGGATTACTATAACCGGGACAAGCCCCTAGGCATTGCCCTGGATCGCAACATTGAGTTTGACCGCCGGCTTGAGAAGTATGTCACGCTGGATACGCTCAAGGGCGATGGGTGCGTGATCGAGGGGCTTTACTATGTAGAGATCGACGGATATTACAGAAAAGACAGCCGGATCGATGAGAACGGCAACAAGGTCGTCCTCTATCAAAACAGAGACAACGAGAACGACATCATCGAGCTGCCCTACGAGGAATCCTTTGCAAAATACACGCTGCGATCCGAAAAAACCATTGAGGAGGCTCCGTTCTTTGTCAGCCGCAGCACACCGGTGGCCATCAATATGATCTATCCGTACAGCATGCTGGAGAGCGTGGTTCCCGAGGCGGCGCTGAATCAATTCCGTAATACAGAGTGTTTCCTCACCTCGAGCAATCACACCGCGAGCTTTGAAAATCTGGCCACCGTGCTGACGGAAAACGGTCTTAGCAGCCGGCAGCTTTTCGACTACGCCGCAAACGCCGAAACGAACCGGAATGTCGTGACCGTTATCCGGGTATTTGCCTACGGCTTTATCGTGCTGATCTCCCTAATTGCCGCGGCCAATGTGTTCAATACGATCTCCACGAATATCAGCCTGCGCCGCCGGGAGTTTGCCATGCTGAAATCGGTGGGCATGACGCAGAAGGGCTTCCGCAGGATGATGAACTACGAGTGCCTGCTGTACAGCTCCAAGGCGCTGCTTCTCGGCCTGCCGGTGTCCTGCGGCATTACATATCTCATCTACCGCACAGTCACAACGGCCTATGAAACCTCCTTCCATCTGCCGTGGGCAGCTATCGGCATCGCCGTACTGAGCGTGTTTCTGGTCGTATTCGCCACCATGATGTATGCAATGAGCAAGGTAAAAAAGGACAATCCCATCGACGCCTTGAAAAATGAGAATCTGTAAGGAGGAAAAGAAAATGTATAACCATGAAGCACCCGCACATAGGAAACTCATCTTGAGATCCCTGCTGATCTGCTGGGGGATCATTCTCGGCGGATACCTTTTGATCCGTATGGCCTTTCTTGTATTCGGGCTGCAGCTGCACCTGACTGCTCAGGGCATCTGCCTTGCGCTGCTGCCGTACTGCTTTGGGGCGCTGTATCTGTGGAAGTGTTGCAAGAATCAGGAACCGTGGTTTTATTTACTCGGACTCCTGCTTCCTGCCGTTGCCGAGAAGCTGGCACTGTATTTCCTCGGAGCATATCTATGCGGGGTCAGTCCGTTCCGTGTCACGGCGGTCATGGAGGCAATTGGAACGATTGAGCCGTATGCGGTGCTCTTTACACGGATGCCCATGCGGTATGCAGTCAACCTGCTGTTCTTTAACTGGACATACATTCTTTGCGGCATCGCCTTCTCTGCACTCTGCTTTTTGGGCTTGTCCCTCCTGCAAAAGCGGACGGAGGATGAATTATAAGCAAGATGTAGGGGCGGCAGAATGTTATCCTGTGTCTGATTGCCTTTCCTGTAATCAATACTACTTGCAGGCTTAGCTGCGGCTTGATGATCGCCACTATTTGTAATAACTTCGTTTCCACCTTCGTCTGGGGCGTATGTTTCTCTAAAGTTCAATCTTTCAAAGGCGAGAACGGATGCAAGGGGCTTATTTCCGTAATCAGCATTGCTCTGCAGACCCTGAATATATTGCTTTAAGCATGAGATAGCCGCCCGACAGCGAAAACTGCCGAGCGGCAGTCTTGCAATATGGATAAGATAAGCAGTTAACTCGGTCCCGTCAAGATTTATGCGCAAAATTATTTGCAGGCTCGGCTGAGTGAAGTCAGCCGGCAATAGAGGCGTCGTCCATGACCGCCTCCAAATGCTTCATGTTCATGTATTTCTTGCAGCCCCACTGGGTGCCCGCCACATGGCGCAGCCTCGCGCAGACCAGCATCAGGGCGGAGTTGCCATCGCGGAACTGTTTTTTGAAAAATCCAAACAATCTTTTGAGGGATTTTAAGCGGCGTAAGCCGTAACAGTAGGGTTTGGGGAAGGCACTCCCCAACAAGATTCCGATGGGATAGAATGAGCGGACAGCGAATTATGGCACCTCGGTAGAATCTTTCTCTGACAACTCACGCTCTGCCCCTGCCGTAAAGCGGCGTATTCCTCCCTCTGCTGCCTACAACGACGGGAAGCGCATTTTGCCAAAGATCGGGGATAACTTTTTTGAAAAATAGGCGCAAAAAACTGCAGAAATATCTGCGGCTATGCGTGCGGATTTGTTCAGTTCTTTATTGCTATGCCTCGATTCCGTTTTTTAAGGATTTCTTGGCAAAAAACGAGCGGATTGCCATGAAAAAGGCAAATGTTAATTTGCGTTGCTTGCCGCAACGGCCCTGTTTCTGCTAAACTATGCATGAATTTTTTAGAGGAAGGAGGTCTTTCCGTGTTTCATGAAAATCTTCGGTTGAAGCGAAAGGAGCGAGGTCTTTCGCAGGAGGAATTGGCATCACGTCTTCATGTTGTCAGACAGACCATTTCAAAATGGGAAAAAGGAATATCTGTTCCCGATTCTGAACAGTTGATAAAAATTGCTGTCATTCTCGAAACGACCGTAAGTGAGCTTCTTGGAACCCAAGTGGAAAACGAAGAAGAGCCGAACCAGTTGGCAAAAGAGCTGTCTCGCATCAACACGCAGCTTGCCATCAGAAACCATCGGACGCGGCGTGTGCTGAAAATCATCGCTGTTGCTCTGCTCGTGTTTGTAGCTTTGATTTTTGCAATTATGGCGCTGAATTATGCGCCAATGTCACAACTAAAATAACGCATTTTCAAAAGGAGTGAATTTATGAAAAAGATACTATCGTTACTGCTAACGCTCGTTCTCTGCCTGTCCTGCGGCAGCACCGCTTTTGCCATCACCCCGGCTGCATCAGGCGGGGAATTGGCGGACACTGTTTTCATTAGTGAAAAGACGCTTTCGCTCGTCCCGGCAGATAAAACCGCACATTCGGTATTTGGGCAGGGGCTTGCCGCACGCCTGCAGAACGCCTCTCCTGCCGAATATGATTCTGTTATCAATCAGTATTTTGCAGCTAACCCCAATCCTGTGTTCGATAGTGTGCTTGACATTATCGACGGAAAGCAAGCAGGGGAAAAAACGCTACGCCTAAAAACGTCCTCTGCGTTTAGAACAGACTATGAGGAAGTTTTTACGATCAACGACCGCACAACACTGACAGTTACGCCCACCTATGTTGTTGTGTCCATTCTTGATACCCGCGATAACCCTGATGTGGCTGTCAATGCAACTAAAGCGACTTCCTCAAAATCAGGGACTTGCACCAAAACCTATTACGGTCTTGTCGGCAACAAGCTCTTTACCTTAACTGTTGAGTGTACCTTTTATTACAATGGTTCCTCTGCTTGGTATAAGAGCGGGTTCGATTATTACTACACCAAAGGTGTTCTGAGCATCTGGCAGGTTTCTAACTGGAAGGGTTGGAAGGAAGCCTCCGGCACCTCGTATAAGGCTTATTGCTCCGGAAATTTCCACTTTGGTCTTGAGTATGAGGGCAACGGACTGGTCATTCAGGACTTTTACTGCAAAAACACGTTAACGTGTAGCAAGGATGGAAAAATCACCACCTCTGCAACACACTCATAAATTCACATGAGTGCAAGATTTGTTGTAATCTACATTTTCACTTTCGACATTGCAAACATGTAAACATGAAGGAGCTTTATTTTGAAGAAAACTATATCTACAATACTTTTGATAGCTATTTTCTTTTCAATTGCGGCTGTTCCAGCTTATGCTGAGGAATATTCCAGCCAAACAGAATATACAAAGGCGAAGGATTTTGTTGCAAACATAAATTTTGATTTCTTCTTTTCATCTTCCGATTTGGGGGAGGACGTAATTGCTGACTTGAAAAACATTCAAGACTACATTACATCTCACAGAGAATATACGATGGATGATTTGTGCGATTTGGTTGAGCCTGCAAAAACAAGAGTTAATGCCAACCATGCCACAAAATATGATTATAGTTCGCTTCTTCCAACCTCAAAAGACGTATTGAATGCTAAAGAAAAAGAGGTGTTCAACAGCAATCCCATATACGGATTATCTGTACTATTGCAGGCATCTTACGCTAATAGCCAAGAGAAGGGGAGGTTCGGTTCAAACACTTGGGCAACCAATGGTGATGCCTTTCGTCATGCGCTTTGGAACGCATTGGGAACTCAATTCACAAGCGAATCGTATATGAGAAGATTTGCCACAGCCCATGAAACCGGCTCATCTGACTATGACCCAAACAGCATCGATACAAAAATGGACTTGCGTAACAATGCTACTGGTCGTTCTTTAGTAAAAAGCATGGATTTGCCAAGTAATCCGCCTAATGGTATGGTGATTCCCTACTTAATCTCAAATAATATTGCAACCGCCACAAAGAATGGTAAATTAGTTCGTTTTGTTGTCGCTGGTGTGCAGTATAGTACGTTGAGGGCAACAAATTCTGCTACTACGAATTAGCGAATTTATAATATGAAAAGATATTTACTTATTGCTATATTAGCACTTCAGGTTGTACTTTTATCTTCCTGTAACACAAAGAAGGATTCTGCCCTTTTGCTTCCAAACAGGACAGGTGTAATTTCAGTGAGCATTTCTTGTGATGATGAAAGAGAAACGATTACTGATAAAAGAGAAATAGACAGCCTGTTCGCCAACTTATCAACAGTGCGCATTAAGTCGGGCGAAAGCTATAATGACTCTCCAATGACAGACAAGTTTATAAAGATTTTCTTTGAGGTTTCCGACGGGCTGAGCGGATGTGTTGTCTACGTCTTTGAGGATGAGAACGGATTCTTTATAGAGCAACCCTATAATGGAATCTTTTCAATAGAAGAAAAACAATACACCGAAATCTTAGGACTCCTTTTTTAGAGGTACAGTCTCCAATGAAGTCTTTAGCTATCATCCTTGCTTGCGCTGGGGTAGTCGCAGCTTTATTTGCAAATCAGATTGATAAAGTGGTACGACAAAACAATGTTATAAAGACAATTGCTCTCTAAATTATAATACTACACAATATAAGGAGGCTCTCCATGAAGAAGTTAACAAGGATTCTTGTGACCTGCTTAATGATCCTTTCCCTAAGCGTTACTGCTTTTGCTGCCGAGTTGCCCAAAGGCGCGTCCGAACGCGGGTATTCGTTTTATTATCGTGACGGTGAAGATGGAATTATCGAAACACCGCTGGAGGGAGAAATCACAGTTGCTCACCATCCTGCCATTGATTCTGCCATATCTGCGCGGGGAGTTTATACCTATACTGTTACCCAAACCTCCAAAGGTCTTTATGATGGGTATTATCCCATAACCACTTGGGCGTTGGGTCCCGGAGTTCTAACATATACTGCTGGAGTCGGAACCACGGTTAGCTTTGAGGTGTCTGGTTCCGTCTCTGGGGATGTTGACGTTCCTGTTGCTAAATTGAGTGCTGAGCTTGGAGCATCTGTTGGCGGCTCCACCACATTTACCGCATCTGAGAGTATTCAATATAATATTCCAAGTAGGTATAAAGGCCGTGTTATAATGCGTTATTATCAGGACATTTTTCATTTCAACTGGGAGAAAAAGCTATTGGGTATAACTGTTAGTTCCGGTAGTGGTTCAGCTTGGAGTAATGGGCGAGATCCGTACTACGCGCGCCAGTTAATCTCTGCGTATTAAGTGCAGTAAAATCATGCTTGGGGAGGCTGTGTTCTCCCCAAGCACGAAAAGAGGGGGTGTATATAATAATGTCCAACTCAACAATAATTCGTAAAGGGATGGCGCTTATCACGGTTTTTGCTCTGCTGTTTGTTTTAACTTCATGTACCAACGAAAATCCGAATAATGTTGGTTTTGACAGCGCAAAAGTGAACATTTTGGAATTAGACGAAATTGCATTTGTAAATGAAATGATTTTTGACCTTTATGCAGTTAGCCTGATACATAACATAAATGAAGAAGTTCCTATCAATCGCACGGTTGATGTATATGGTGTGCTTTTAACAGAAAGTGATTGCGATGCGGTAAAATCTGCTTTAACAAATCGCTTCTCTTCTTTAGCCTTATACTCAAATGATATGAGGATTATTACGGCAGATGAGTATACTGTTGATGCTATTCCTGTCCAAGAAGGCATTTTATTCACTTTACACCTCGTTGTCGATAGCGTTCCATATGTTAATAAAACCCATAACATCGAAAGAGTAGAATTTGCATACTCATCAGGTACAACAGTTTCCAAAGAAGTCAGCGAATTTAGCTTAACCTTTTACCGCGAGGAGCAGACCAAGACTAATATCATTGAATCCCCCACAGCTAATGCAGCAGCGATTGCCAAAAATGAGTTCTTAGTCGTAAACTACATGTTTCTTTGTGCCAATGAAAAAGCAAAAGATAATTTTAATGTGTCTTTTGAGATTCCCGAAAAAATAGAAACAATGGTGGGTACTTCATTGTTAGAAATAGAGGAAGATAAAGAAATGACTAAAACAGCTATATCCGCATTATATTTGGATTTAACTCCCGAACAAAGAGAGTCCTTAAAAGTATATAAGATGTTGGTCTCATTCACAAAAAACACTGACAGAGGGTTTATCGTTCAACTCCTTTTTGACACTGACATTTTGGGAGAACACCAATACATGGGAGCATTTTGTCCGTTAATTATTCAATAATTCTTTCCCTCTTGATGATAGAGCAAAAATGGTTTATAGTAAAGTTGCGATACAGAATAGAATAGCTACTGGTTCAAAAAGTGTGAGCATATTAGGGCTTAAAGTTTTTGAGTATAGCGGAGAAATTCGTTATAGTCATGACGGTTCATCTATCAAAACAATATCTCACGCCAATAATTGGATTTCTACAAACTGGATTCCATTGGTTAGTTTCTCTTGGGACGACGAATCTACATACGGAAAGGGTACAACTGTTGCACACCACATAGAATATTGTACTTGGTCTTTTGTTCATGAAAAACTGGGCTTAACCTATGGTACTCACCAAGTAGAAATAACTGGTAGCGTGTCAAATAAAACCACATTTTCTGTTAGCTAAGGAGAAAGCAATGAAAAATAAGGCTTAACAGTCGGAAGGAACTATAAGTCTTGCGGTTTGGGCAGAGAACGGTGTGACCGTGAAGGTCACGCCGTTTTTCTGCGTCCAAGGGTAGATTCTGCAATCATGGGTTCTGCCAGTACGGGGAAACGAGCGGTGTTATACTAATTAAGCTGTATGCTGGATTAAACACGGAGGCGCAGATTCCAGTTTTGGAGAAGAGAAGGGGCAGTATCATCCCGTTGTTTGTTGAATGGGATGTACAATTCCGGGCTTGCTTAGTGAAGGCATAATATGCTATACTGTGCTACATAAGAGAGGTGGAGCAAATGACCTTTGCAGATGCGATTCTGAAACTGCGCAGTGAACGGAGGCTGTCCCAAACTCAGCTTGCCAAAGAATTGGGTGTCAGCTATACCTCCGTAAACCGATGGGAAAACGGAAGGTCACTTCCGACAAAAATGATGCTTCTCGTGATCTGCAGATACTGTGAAGAGCATCATTTGGAATTCTCTTGTGAAGAGGTTGGCCGCCTGTCGTAAAAGAAATGATGCTTAAACAGGCATAATGCTGATGCGGAATGTCAAGTACGGTGAAAAGCCGAACATGTATCTGAACTGCCACAATGCTACCAACCAAATATCATAATGAAAGGTCTGTTAAAACCAATGAACCAAAAAGAACTCAACGAGCTGCGACGCCGCTGGAAGCCGGATAAAAATGCCATCAGTCGTATTTACGGCTGTTTTGTCAATAGCAATAAGGAGATTATAACCGATTTGGACGAGTCGCTTGGCATGATGACGCAGGAGGAAGCCGAAAAATACCTTAGCCTGCTGAAAAAGGCACTGTCAGGAGCACTCGGGAAAAACCTGATCGATATTGTGTTTTCCACCCAGCAGGTCATGACGGGGGAAGAACACAGAATGTTGATGGAACTGCGCACATCCGGTGCGAAGGATGCTCGGGTGCGGCAGGCATTTTATCAGAAAGTCATTCAATCGTTGGACATGGGCGAGAGCAATTATCTGTTGCTTCTGGCAAACGACAGCTACGATGTACCCCATCGAAATCACGACGCCCTGCGAGCCGAGGGCTCGGATGAGGTCTTTTCCTATATTCTGTGTGCGGTCTGCCCGGTTAAAACGGGAAAAACAGAATTGGGCTACTTCTCCGGAGACAATGAGTTTCATTGTGCCGCCAGTCAAACTGTCGTCGCGCCGGAGCTGGGCTTTCTGTTCCCGGCCTTTGATAACCGCAGCGCCAACATCTACAATGCGCTTTTTTACTCCCGCAAAGCGGGAGAACTGCATCAGGAGTTTATCGACGCAGTATTCCATACCGATTTGCCCATGTCGGCCGCAGAACAGCGGGAGGCCTTTGAATCCGCTCTTTCTGAGTCGTTGGGCAGCGCCTGCAGTCTTGAGATCATACAGGCAATCCACGGTCAGCTTGCCGCAATGATTGAAGAACATCGGGAGACGAAGGATCCGGAGCCGCTGACTGTCAGCCCCTGTGAAGTGAGCAAGATTATTTTGGATTGCGGTGCTTCGGAGGAACAGTCGGAAGCTTTTCAAGCTGCCTGTGGGGAACGGTTCGGCGTAGGCGCCGTTCTCAATCCGGCCAACCTGATTGATGCAAAGAAAGTGGAGCTGAAAACGGAGAAGGTATCACTCTCCATTGACCCTGAATACAGCCATCTTGTGGAAGCGAAGGTCATCGACGGTCAAAAGGTGTTAATCGTTCCGGTAGAAGATCATTTGGAATTCAACGGGGTTGCCGTCAATGTCAATAAGGACAAAGAATAACCGACAATGCGCGCAGCGAAGCTTTGCGGTATGCCGAAGGGGGTATTTTTACGGCTCGGCGATATAGATTGGCAAGAAAACAGAAAAGGATTACGCTAACGGCAGCAGCCAAAATACTTGGCGTTTCGCAGCCGACATTGAGCGCGTGGGAGGGCGAAAGGAAGAACCCTTCTGTGGAATCCCTGATTCAGATGTCCGAGCTTTACGGCGTGAGCGTGGACTTTCTTCTGGGCCTTCCGGAAGCTCGATATCATCGGGCAGATATGCTTCAGCCGATTCCGCCGGAAGCTCTGCCGGCTTTTCATGATACCCCCGTCTTCTCAAGCCGATATGGCTGGGCAATGGTGAATGCGATAGAAGGAGAGCTTCTCTTTGCAAGCGGGATGCGTCTGTCGCTGGCAGATGCAGCCGAAGTGTATGTTCTGCCTCCGGCCTTTGCAACACCCGGCGCGGCAGTATCCATGCCGTTGAGAAGGGATGAGCTTATCGGGTACGACTGTGTATGGGTAGAGCCAATCTCCATGGACGCCGCCCTGCGAGATGAGCTTCGCGGCTGGTATTATATTAAAAGACGCTTTGTGGAAAACGAGGTGGGGCAGCGCTTCTACTTTGATTTTTACGGTGCAAAATGGCTTGCCTTTCCAAACGGACCGGGAAATATATGAACGAGGTCCATCTTGATGCGCGAAGTGAAATCAGAATAAGAACGTCCGCCCGTTTCTGCCCTTGAGGCGTGGAGCGGGCTTTCGTTCATTTTCCGGATTGGTCTCGTTGCACTTTTGTGACACTTTCCATGCACTTTTGCGGGGGAAGTATTTGGCGCTCTCCTGTA
>OLPE01000538.1_pt1 | contig 35419 bp, 36 predicted proteins | sample 1671901 | NCBI WGS metagenome assembly OLPE01 (sample SAMEA3136624, study PRJEB25190) | human gut metagenome | biome: human gut; feature: human-associated habitat; material: faeces | place: Austria | collected 2013 | reverse complement strand
TAAAAGAAAAATGGTGCTGGGCATAACACCCAACACCAAGTTTGTCTACAGTCTGTAACGATACCACTGGGTATCGTTATATTTTTTACCTATTTGAGATTAAATCGAGGAGGAATTGATGTTCACAAGAAAAGAGAAAAATATGCTATTTGACCCTTATTTTGAGGTGATTCGAGAGACGGAGCAGTTTATTGAGGTTCGCTCCGTCAATACAGGCCATTGTTGGAGCGTGTTCAAAAACATTTATAATGCACCTCGAAAGATTACACTTTATCACAAACACAAAGAGAGTGACCGCTATTTCCATCAGCATCGAGTCTGCCGAACAGTTGTTGATGCTGTTTCGGAAATAAAGTCACATGATGAATATGTCCTGGAAGAAAAGCAAAGGGAGTCCTCAGCCCGGACTGAAAGACGATTGAAAGTTCATGAGTCATCTGGTTACAAATATAAGCCTACTCCTTCAATCCTTCTTAAGGGCGATTGGCTTAGGCAGGTTGGTTTTAACTCCGGGGATCAGATTAGTGTTAAATGCGAAAACGGGAAATTGACCATCACAACAGTTTGAATGATTAGTAGAAAAGCGTGACATTTTAATCAAAGCCACTTTTATGTTTTTTGGGATATGTACATTTCAGAGTTTCTGAAGTAGAATATAATTATCCCTAAGAACCGAGGTGGCGAGTATGGCGAAGACCTATGATGTGAACGAAGAGTTTATTCGTTATCAAGAGGAGATTGCATCATCTCCTGTTTATGAGGGAATGCCAGATTTACGAAATGAAGATGGGTCTATTCAGTGGGAGGCTCCTTCGAACAGAGGTGGTGGCATTCATAAAGATACACATGACAAAAGATTGCAGTGGTGGAAAGAACGAGCCATTAAAGAAGGCATCAGTCCAACAGAGAATCAGTGGATAAGCAAAACGGCGAAACGCATTCATCCTACGAAATTGAAACCTTGTAAATTTTGTGGTCGTGTGATGGATATCCGTTACTGTTACCTTTCCAACAGATTGATTCAGAGAATCCAAAAGTTGCCATATGTAGATGACAACCTTGAATTGACAGAAACTACAAGTGTTTTTGAACTTATTCCTGCTATGGTTGATCAGTACGGCGAAAGAGTATATTCAGATTTGCCAATTCTCTTTGTATGTAAGTCGTACCCAAATGCGCCCAAAGTAGGTAATAGCGTTGATGAGTGGGTTCATTGGCTTGAAACAGAGTATATACCTTCAGAGCCAGCATTGCTTGGCCCTGGTGCGATGTCAAATGCCCCAGACCGTCTTGATGGTTTTCATTCCTTCAATAGATGTTGTAGAAGCACAGCTGATTCCGGGAGATCGAAATCCAACCTGGCCTCTTACTCGACAGACCGCAGAGCCTTTGAATACTGGAGCGATGGTAATTGGATTACTGCCAACAAATTAATGGGAGCAATTAACAGTAATCCGGATTTGATGAGTAGAGAGTGCCTTAATTTTGGTGATGGAGGAAATCATCCAAGACCGTGTTCTGCCGACCATATTGGACCTATTTCATTAGGGTTTTCACACAGACCAGCTTTCCAATTGTTGTGTAAGCCATGCAATAGTGCAAAGAATAATAGATTGTACTATTCAGATGTAAAAAAACTGATAGAGGCAGAGAAGACCGGGGAGAAGGTAGTGACCTGGTATGCAGAATCGATATGGAATAGACTTAAGAATCGTGTTTCTTCTACTTCAGACGCTTTAAAATTGTACCGAATTATGAGAGATAATCGCTTCAATGCATTATGTGCCTTGGGTGATCTTCTTGATAAAAAGCAGTATTTCTTGTTGTACTCGCTGCTAAATCTTCAGTACGCTGAGTATACATATACTTTACAGGCCTACTCTGTGCATAATCACATTGTAACTGCTGAGTTTACGAGTGTTCCTTCTGCTCTAAAATATGTTTATATCCAGAAGGCTCGCAAGATAAGAGTTGCATTTTCTGCATTACGTGACTATTCGGAAAAAGAAAATCGTAATGGTATGCGTATTGACTTACCTGATTATGATAAAAGAATCAGCAAAATTGAAATGCTTATGAGCAAAGTACATGAAGAATATCAATCCGATTATACTTTTATCTCGAAAGTGTTAAGCGATGTAGATGCTACTGAAGAGCAGCTTACGAAAGTGATACAGAAAATGCCGGATTTGGATATGAAGCCGGAAGTGATAGAAAGCAAACAGATTTTGTTTACGATAATGAGCGACGTGGCCGCTAAATTGGCCGCTTTGTGGGATGATGATCGATACAGTCGAGAAATTATTGATGAATAGCAGAGATGGAGAACCTTTCGGGGTTCTCCATCTGATTTATTATCGTCTTAAATTCTTTAGTGTTGCAATATATTCTGATGGGGTGATGTCCTCTCTCATCAATTTTTGATAAAGAGTAGACGGGGCAGAAGTATATTCCTTCTGGCTTCCATCTTCGGCATGAACGAGTGCGGGTAAGTCATCTAATGCGTCTTTTACGCTTGGAGTGTGAGGAAGGGCTTGGTTTCCATTCTTAGCACCAGGAATTGTCGTTATTTCCTCCAACTTAAAATTGGAAACAAATGAATTCGCCCCTCCGACTACAATTACTCTTTCACGCCGCTGGGGAATTCCGAAGTTAGCGCTATTTACCAAGTTTACCTTGATTTCTTCTGCACAACTACGAAGTTCAGCAGTTATCATATCAAAGAACTTACCTTTGTCCAAGTTTAACATACCTTTAACATTTTCAAAAACAAATCCTTGAGGCTTAATCTTTCTCAAGATATTGACATACGCTTTGAATAGCCAATTGCGCATATCTTCAGCTCCTCGGCGAGTATTTGCTGTGGAGAATCCTTGACAAGGGGGCCCGCCAATGACAAAGAGAGGCAAATCGGGATTCTCAATACGTGCCTTCTCACACGCAGCTACAATATTGTTGATGACATCCTCTGAGTTAATATCACCACAAATAGCTTCTTCTCCAATATTATGTTTATGTGTTGCGAGTGCCTTGGCATCAATATCGTTTGCAATAATAGGTTTCCATCCAGCCCAGATAAAACCAAGTGCCAACCCCCCGGCTCCACAGAACAAGTCTACAAATTGCCCTTTAAAGGGGATACTATTCGCAATTTGAAAAGCAAGTAGTGGAGGAACGGCATTTCCAATCTGCGTATTAATTGCGGAAAGGGAGCCTTCAAAGGAAAAGCTATCTGGGAATGATTGGAGGCGAGCTGCTTCTCTTTGCGACAAGGTTCTATCTTGTTCGTAATGAATATGACATCCGTTGCCGGGCCTTGTAAAGTAGGTGTTGATAGTATATGAGGGCATATCCGAGCGCAAGCGGCCATAGTAGGTTGATCTACTGCCTTTTCCTTCTTTGTAGCTTTCTCGAATCTGGACTAATCTTTGAGAAGGAACACTCTCAGGTATGTTTTTCCAGTTTCCACCCTGTGGAACATAGTTGATAATTTGCATATCCAAATCACTTAACTTGGCTGCATAATGGTTTGCTATCATAGTTTTTCTTCGTCATAAACACATTTTGCAATTTCTTGCAATGTGGAAAATGACTCCTCCGTTTCATAGTATGGTTTGCTAATTTCAAGAAAATCCTGAAGGGAAAGCCCATAATTAATTGCAACAAGGCTTTCAATATATGGCTCTGCTGATAAATCACCTTTCAAGCAGCGATTGACCAATGGGACAATTTTTTCTGCAATCTCTTCATTAGGGACTGGAATATGGATTTTTTTCATTACTCCAGCTGACACATGATTGGTAACCAACATCGATCTGGCTTGGCATTCAAAGGCGATAGAATTTACAATGGCAAGCAAGTATCTGAGCCTTGAGGAATCAGGCGATTGAAGGTACGCTACCCCAAGAGAATTTCCAGCTATAGTGTGTGAGGGGATAATTGTAGCTTTTACTCGCCGCAACTGACTGTTCCTGGAAACATCTCTCCATGCGATTCTCTCATAGTTTGTTGAATCTGGAATGACGCATTTTTCAGGGTTAGCGTACTGCCCCGGAGCGGGTGAATAGGTATAACGATCAATCATATACCCTTTGACAAATGTCGTTTCTCCCTCTGGCAGCAAGCGCTCTTGTATACGTGTTTCATCTATTTCCCTACAAAACTTGAGACCGATGTTTTTATCCCCAAGTGTAGGCAACTTTTCGAATGTGCTTAGCGTGGAAATGATTTCAATACCTGTTTCAAATGGGAATACATATCCGTTTCTTTTGATGAAGTTGAACTCGTCAGAAGAAATGGTATGCTTAGTTGAGTTCAGCTGGTCATCATATGTGAATACTTGAATTTCTGCTTCTGTAAAAGAGTGTCTAAACAGCAGCGTAACGCTGGTAATATCCGCAGAGCCATATAGTTTTGCTCCTGCTACATAATAGTTGATATGAGACAAGGTATAGTTTTCAAATATCCATTTTCTAAAACGCTCTGACACTTGATCGCTAAGAAGTGAGGCAGGTGATACGATACTACAGAAGCCATTGGCTTTAACAAGTTTTAAAGCAACTTCTGTTCCACATCGTGCAAGGTTAGTGCCCCATTTTCCGAATTTTGCTGTTGGCTGTGAAATATGGAATTCTTCCTTCATGAACGCATCATATGAAGCAATTGCTTGATTGAATGTTTCCTGGTCCTTGACCTCATGCTGGTCAGCAAAAAATTTCTGCGGTTTCAATATGCTCCAAGGCGGGTTTGTAATACAAACATCAAAGGAATATTGCTTCTCATAATACCGTGCAAATGAATCGGTAACTTCTGAAATCAAATGAATCTGCATACCGAACCGTTTTGCGGCATCAAGAATGTTTTGTTTTGCGGCCTCTAAGCCCTTTTCATCTATATCCCAAATAGTAACCTCTATTTGACAGGTGGGATTGACTTCGGATAGTTTTTGGATAAAGGTGACTATCAAGCGACCATCACCGCAAAAGGGGTCAATTACTGATATTCTATCACTCGATTTATCCATCTGTTCTAAGAGATTTTCTACCATAGTCTCAGCCACACATATATGCGTGTAGAACTGTCCGAGTATTTTCGCTGTTTCAAATTCTGACTGCGCAAATGAGTTTAGGCATCTATAATAGTTATTGCTATACAACTCAAGACGCATATTACTGATAGTGTTCATAGGCTCTCCTGGTAATATTGGGTTTTGTGAATTATAGCTCTGAAATGCTGATAATTCAAGTTGAATAATACTTGTATTATAGCTAAAACCGTGTGTCAAAGTATTACTTTGATCTGTTGGTTGTTGGCGTATTCAATCGTGTTCCGAGTGCCGCCCGGTTCTCCGTTGTAGACAGCGATTACACGAGCGGAGCGGTCAACCATCCATTCGTTTCGACGTTGAAAGCAGTCATGGCTGTAGCCGGGGCATACGAATCTCACCAGATCGGCTTTCTGGAGTATGGCATTGTACCGCCCTTGCCAATCCGCAGACCATCGGCTTTCAAACCCACGGTAGGGTGATGCTGCCACAAGGTGGATTGTAGGATTGGATTCCCGAATTCGTAGAACAATCTCTGCTGCCCAGATGTCTACACCACGAGCCATGCCAGAGATGAAGGTGACGAACCCGTCATCCACTGCCTGGAGGATTGCTGACTCCAGGTCTTTTTTTATCTGCTCCTCTGGCTTATGCAGCTTCTCCGGGCGATGTCCGGTGAAACAGCAGCGGTGCTTTCGGAGTTCTTTTTCGTTTGGCATGATGTCACCTCATTCGTATCGACCACAGCATTTTTTGTACTTAATCCCAGAACCACATGGACAGGAGTCATTCCTACCAGCTGTTTGGTGAAGAATCTGCTGCAATTCCGTCATTCGATTATAAAGGTCAAGAGGGATTGAATATGTATCTCCCTCGCTGGTCGCGGCAATTTGATCACGCTGATTAAAGAGCGAAATCAATTCTGAAACCAATGGAGAAGCTGTCAATGCGATTCTCTGATTTGGGATGGGTGTACCTGTGTAATATACCGTATCATCCGGGAGAAAGAGAATGCGCTCCTCGTGGTTAATGTGTGGAGTTACATCTACCAATTTTCCGTCTGGGGCTTGCCAAATAGCATGAGCTTCTGCCTCAATCATAATGTTTGCCCATTGCCATATAGCCCAACCGTTGACTGATTTTCCTCCCAATGTGTTTACAACTGAACTAACATTAGGAAAACACTCATTAATCAGCATACCATGAAAAGGATATACTTGTACATAGAATGGTTTCTCTGTCTGTCGAATAGAATGACAAAAACTTTTTATTACATCTGTGATTACTTTTGGGGTGGTTTCTCTGGGCATATATCCTCCTTACTATCCGAGTCGTTCTTGGGTCAAATCCCGTGCTTCGCTGATGGTATCACAGGTCAAGAGAGTGTCCAGCATTGCCCATACCCGTCCGTTTCTGAAAATCTTCCCAGTCTTGACCGTCTTTCCGGGGACGATTGCCGGTCCCAATTTGTAAATATAGCAATCGTTTTCCCAGACCTCGTCCGGCATTTCTGGTATCTCATCATGCATATTCCGAGAAACGGTGTATCCTTCGATGTGATGGATGGACTGGAGCTGCCCATAGTAGCGGAATGCTATGTAGTTTGGCGGCTCTTTCGGCCAGCCGTTCCCGCCAGCAGGACAGAAGTATTTACTATATTTCTGGACGATATCTATCCAAGTGATGTCACAGCCGTTAGGCTTCTGGGTTCCCAGAGCAACGACATACACCATGTTTGAGTCCTTTTTCTGCATAGTCATTACCTCCCGTAAGTAGTCGCAGAACTCCGCAAGGAGATGCTTTTGTTCGTGGTTTGAAGCCGCTCTGGAATCAAGAGCCATTTGGTAGACCTCCCGGTAGGAGAGGTGCCGGATGGGTACACCGTTCGGAGCCACCGTGAACGGTAGATATGCTCCGGCATATGCCTGTGTGCATTCAGACAAAGTAGCAATCTGCTTGACTGCCGCTGTTGATGCCGCCAGCCGGACAGAGTATTTCGTCAGCTGTTCCTCGCCGGGAAGAAGCCATCCACGCTTTGCTTCAAAAATAATATGGAATGTTCTGTGGTCGGTCACTTCGATATCCGTGATACCAGTGTCGGCATCATACTTCTGGTTCATGACTGTGATGGCATCTGTGTCCGGCACCAAACCACAGATATACTGCACCACAGCTTTTAGGAACTCCGGGCATTTTGTTAACGCCCAAGACATACTAAGCGTGATGTCATTTTCCTTTTCGCCGAGGAGTTGGAAGATGCTGTGTACTTCTCGACCGTATGATTCAAGTGTTGCCATCTCCGCCTCCTATTCCCCGTCTGCCAGGAGAGCAATCATCCTATCCAGAATGGGCTGAACATCTCCGGCTCTGTGCCGTCTCTCAAAGGAACCATTGCAGAAATGATCTTCCCGTAGAAGCATCGTGAGCAGTGCGCAGCACAGGTCATAGTCAGCTTCCGGTAACCGTTTCAATTCCTCGTGGCATTCTATTGGCTCGGTGATCATATAATCACCGTAGTTGTATTTCATATCTCCAATGTTCTCCAAAGCCTCGTAGTAGCTGCTTACCGAACAGGTTTCAGTATTCTTGAGGTCTTGGAGAACTCTTTGTTTTTCGGTATTTGTCATGTCTTCTCCCCCTGCAAATCGTATGGTCTACACTAACGAGTGTTGCCGTGCTTCTTTCATCCAGTATTTGAATTCCCAACGCAGAGGCGGGTAGTCATGGATTCTGGAACGCAGCTCATTCTGATATATTTCATATTGCCCGGTGTAGTTATCCCATCTGCTCCAGGGAATTTTCGGGCGGGAAATTCCAAGTTCCTTCTGGGCAGCGTCAAATACATAGTTATCCAGAGGTACATGGAGAAATTCAAATATACCGTCAAAGGTGCATTCGCCAATCATATACAGGTACTTTATCATCATGTTCAGCCATTTCTGGGACTGACCATAATGGAATTCGATGCCCTCCGCACGGTAAAGAGAACGAATTTCTGTACTTCTGGCATGATGCCAAGAATCATATTCCTTCTGGCTTGTGATGAGTTCCGGTGACAATAGCCGGATTTCGTTTTCAAGTAGAGCAGTGACGGCGGTACGGAGTTCAGTTCTTTTTTCTTCCGGCATTCCGTTGAAGCGGATCGTCCGGTTCATATCCAGGTAGGCTCTCTTGCTTGCAGCCTCGTAAGGGTTGGTGATCACTCCGAAATAAATCACCTTCAGAAAATCGAGAGCATCCGTATCGACTGTTGTGTATGTAATTTCTGTATTCATGCGGTTCTCCTCTCTACGAACCAACGCCCCAGGTTGTTCCCGGTGAGAGAGTGGTTCCGTTCAAAGAAGAGGTAGCTTTGTTTTCCTCTGACCCATATCGTGTATCGGTCACCTTGACCGCCAGCCTTCATTGCGGCTGCCTGCCGGATGTCGGTAACACGGTCAATTTCAAATTCTTCACCATCCTCCCAGGTGAGGCTGAGAGGAATCAGAACGCCCTCGCTGTTGAACCGGGCGGTCACATCGACATAAACTTTAATATTCATTATGTACCTCCGTTTCTACATTTTTGAGGAAGTTGCTGTTTGCCATCAAGGGAGGATCGATCATTTTATAGCCATTCCGTTTCATAAGACGGAATTTGAAATCCAGTAGTTCTGGTGGAACTCGTAAGAGTGCGGCCGCACTAAAAAAGGAGATGTCCTCGTTGAGTTTTTCCAGGACATCGTCATCGTTCATGAGAAAATCGGCTGCGAAAATATTAGCTTCATATTCCATGATAGAGGCGCTGTCGAACAGTTCAAAGTCGTGGAAGGCATTCACTCCGGCGGCTTTGGCATGGAGTACAGCGTGACCCAGTTCGTGTGTGACAATAATACGCTGAAGTTCTTCTGGAAGATCACTGTTGATTGTGATGGAGCGTTTCCGGCTCTGCGTCAAGAAAAAGCCCTTGCAGGCTCCCTGGTAGTTACCCATTGGCGCATCCAGAAGTATGATACCCATATCATCGCACAGCTTGAACGGGTCTGATTCATGGTATTTCTTTTTCAACCGTTTGACTTCACGGCAGATATAATCCACGCTCATTCAGATCCCTCTTTTCTGTATATACCAATCCTATTTTATAATTCTACAAAATTAGCTGTACAATAAAAGGGACTTATTTCTTGCGACCGTAGGTTTTTTTAGCTTGCTCTTTGCATTCCAGATATGCTCTGGTAACAGCGGTGAAGAAAGCATCCTTGGCTTCCTCGCTTAATTCACCACCAGCAAAGAGGGCAGCATTGCGCTCTAACAGTTCGTCCACTTCATTCGCAGCCTTTGTTCCATATTGGCTTCTTGCCAGTTCGATATGGCTCATCTTTTCGATTCCCTGCTTTGGATCGGTCACGTCATCATTCGCAAGGTAGTCGTATGAAACATTTAGCGCTACCGCCAATTTCCTCATAGTAGAAGACCGTGCTTTTGCATCGGTTGTTTCATAGGCGGCGATTGTACGCTTAGATACGCCAACCTTATCAGCGAGCTGCTGTTGGGTTAAATTACAGAGTTCCCTTGATACTTTGATTTTGTCGGAAAATGTCATGGTAGCCCTTCCTTTCTAAAATTTTGGTCTGTAACTTCATCAACTTCATCTGAACTATTGACGAAACTACATCTCGGTGCTATTATACGAGTGAAGTTTGATGAAGTTGTAATTTGATTATATCGCCACAACTTCATCTTGTCAACAGAAAATGTTGAAGTTTCTTAAGGAAGGTGATGAAGTTGGGTGAAAGAACCATATTACATAGTGACATGAATTGTTTTTATGCATCTGTTGAGATGATGCTCGATCCATCCCTGCGTGGGAAAGCCGTGGCTGTTTGCGGCAGTACAGAGAATCGACATGGTATTGTCTTGGCAAAATCAGAACTCGCAAAGAGAGCGGGAGTAAAAACGGGCATGGTCAACTGGGAGGCAAGACAGTGTTGCCCAAACCTCATCATGGTCAAGCCACAATATGATCAGTACCTCAAGTATTCAGAACTTGCCCATAACATCTATCAGAGATACACCGACCAGGTGGAACCCTATGGCATGGATGAGTGTTGGCTTGATGTTACTGCCAGCCAGGGTTTTTGCGGAACCGGTATGGAGATAGCAGAGAAAATCCGGCAGTCAGTTAAGGAAGAGTTAGGGCTTACCGTTTCGATTGGCGTTTCTTTTAATAAGATATTTGCCAAACTGGGAAGTGACATGAAAAAGCCGGATGCCATTACAGAAATCCGGAAGGATGAGTTCAAAGAGAAGATATGGCCGTTGCCAGCATCTGATTTGCTCTTTGTAGGACGGGCAACCACAGCGAAGCTGGCACAGTATGGTATTACAACAATCGGCGGCATCGCCAATGCTGATCCCATGATGCTAAAAAGACTGTTAGGTGTGAATGGTCTTGGGCTGTGGCGGTCTGCATCCGGGCTTGATGATACCCCGGTTATGCATAAGGACTTCGTATCTCCGATGAAGTCCATCGGTCATGGAATCACCTGTACTGCTGACCTCGAAAACGAAGATGAAGTATGGAAGGTTATGTTGGAATTGTCGCAAGACATCGGTCACCGACTGAGAGTGCATAAGCTGAAGGCAACAGGGGTTCAGATCAGCATCAGGAGCAATGACCTTGGATACCGCCAGTTTCAGGCTCCATTAACCCTTACTTCTCAGAACCCGACAATCATTGCAAAAAAGGCTTTTCAGATTTTCCAGGATAACTATCGGTGGACTGTTCCGGTTCGTGCAGTGACGGTACGCGCCATAAACCTTAAGCCGAAGAGCGAGCCGGAACAGCTTGACCTATTTACCGATATAGGACATCTGGATCGCCTGGACAGATTGGATGACTGTATTGAGGAGATAAGGCGGCGATTTGGAAAGAAAGCCATATTCCAGGCTTGTCTGCTGGGTGATTTGAAGATACCGTGTGATAACCGGGATAAGGTTATCATGCCGGGACAAATGAATTGATGATTTGCAAATTAGTACAAATAAAAAATATTATTCGCATCTATTGACAAATAATGCAAAAGTGATATAATGATTGCAAATAGATGCGAAAGGAAAGTGGGATTATGAATCTGAGTGAAAAGAAAGTCAGCGATATAGATGAAAAACAGATTATCCGAGGATTCATTCTAACTGCCAAGGAGGGGTTGGCTACAAAGGAAGATATTCTTGAAAGATATGAAACTGTAACCGCCAAGATTGAGCAGCTGAATGGTGAGATGGCAGACCTTCAGACCGCAGGTGAGCAGTTATTATCAGCTGCTGATGAACAGGATGTAAATACAGTTAGAGGGATAAGTGAGGAGTATGGTTCTTCAGAGGATATTCAGAAGAAGTATACAGAGAGAAAAAAGGAACGAGATGCCTGGGCGCATCTTATGACACAATTGGAAGAACTGATGTCAGAAAAAAAGAATTTTGATAAATCGGTTTGTTTCTCCAATATTAGAGAACTTCTCCGGCAGAACCCCGATGTAAAAATCGGGCAGATTGAAAAGGAAGCTGGAATTCGCCTGGGGTATATGTCTCGTTTAGAGAAGGAAGGAAACAAGTCTGAGCCGAGTATGGAATTCATCGTTACCGCTGCAAAACTTCTGAAAGTAAGTCTTGATACACTTGTTTCTGTTAATCTTACAGGGTTGACACCAACAGAGCAGTATCTTGTGAACTTTTTCGATAAGCTGAAAGCAGACACTATTGCGGATAAGCTGGACTGGATGATCGAAAGCCCTGATTATTTGAATAGGCTTGACACCGATATGAATGGATATGTGGATCATCCTCTTTTTGACATGGAGACTTTCTACGAGCAGAGCGAATGCGAGTATCCGGATGAAGTAACCAGGGTTGTATTCACTTCGCACAGTTTTGGTCCCAAGACTTTTATATGTGGAGATTGTTTTAATCTTAGAATGAAAAATGGGACAACTCTTTATCTTATGGATATTGAGAAGAGTGTTCATAAAGTGAATGATCAGAATGCTTATGCAAAAGAAATCTGGACATACACACCTCATGTTGGCTGCCAGTTCTTGGTGAGCAACAAGGATGAGACACCGATTGCTCCATTGGTGGACACGCTGTTTTCTATCGTAAAGGAGAGAATGCAGCACCCAAAACTGAACAAAGCTGTTATGTATGCAATTGATTCTTTTATGAGAGACGATCTGGGTGATGACGATGATGGCGATCAATTCCCGTTTTAAGTATGGAGGGCAGTGAATGGAAGAAAATAAAAAGAAGAAAGCAGACCGTTTGTATACCGCCCACGGTCAAAAAATGGCGCAGGGCATTCCGTCCATTATCAATGGAGAGAAAGCACTGGCAACTTTCAAGGGCGATGAGATTGTGGGATATACCACACTTGATGAACTGAACAAGGAATTCTATACGAGGGATCTTCCAAAGTACAGTTTGAATTTCTAACGAAAACAATGTGGCTGCCGAAGGGGTGCAGTCCGATAAAATAAATACAGTGTTTACCTGAACGTGCCGATCACGAAGTATCAAAGCCGGGGTAGTTGTTTAGCAATAACCAATTTGGTTATCTGCGGACTTCTACCCCGGTTTTTTTTATTTCTCCATTGTTTTAAGACGATCAGAGATCGCAGTATCAAAAATATCTCTCGGAAGATCATTCTTTTTGAGGAGATCATAGAACTTAAAAAAGTAAGCTAAAAAACTGTTGATTTCTTCATTGGTATGGTTGGAGTTACCTCCTGTTCCAAAATCGTACTGAAGCTCATCGAGCATTGGCTCTGGAAGCCCTGTGGTATCCGGATTTATGAAGTTAGAGAAATAGAAAGCGGTGTACTTGTTTTTCCCTTTACGCCATTGATATGGGTAATCATTTGGGTCAGGAGAGTATTCCCGCATATACATATCCTCGTCGACCTCAATTTCTTTATAGCTGACCATGTCGCTCTCAACAAGTTGCATCAACTGACGGCAAACGGCTGCTGCAGGTAGCGACTCTGTTTCTGTAGGCTCTGTTTTTCTTCCAACAAGAAAATCAATAGACACTTTGAAGTAATCTGCTATTTTCCAGATCTGTTCAAAGGTCAGCTGTCCCTTATTAGTACGGTTAAGTCCTTTGCTCATTTGGGGTTGAGCGATTCCGGTTGCTTCAATAAGTCGTGCTTGGTTTATTCCTTGCTTGCGCATAAGTATTTCGATATTCGTAATGAGCATTTCGTAATTCTCTGCGTTCATAATATATTCCTCCTAAGAATGAAAAATGCGTAAAACAGATAAGTATGCTCTATTTGAATATATCATAGCACAGCAAGTAAACTGGTTACAAGGAAAAAGAAAGAAAAATGTCGGATTTACAATCTTGATTCTTCCATATTGTTATCCGACGGTTTGTTCTTGGCTTTCCGTTTCCTTTCACGTTCCATGCGTTTCGCCATAAGCAGCGCACAAGATTCACTGCAATAAATCTTCTTTGGTCTACTACTGGTTCGTGTGTAGTAATTCGGGCAGTCTGGATTTTGACATTTTCTAACGCTCGAATTCGGAGAAAAACGGAAGAAGAGTTCAAGATACATTGCATCAAGTAATGAAGGTATTCGCCATGAAGATTCAGGATCACCGTTTTTGCTGAACACCATTTCAGGATAGACAGAATGGAGATGTTCCTTGAAAATGTCGGAAAAAACTGCTTTGGCACACATTAACACACCGTCAGCATCCTTTTCGGAGAATGTATTTATATATCCTGAAAGTGAATCTGACATAATTACTTCTCCAAATGGAGTGATGTCCAACACCTTCTCTTTTTCAATTACAAAAGAGAATAAATCATATAGATGCTGCCAAGTCGAAAAACTGAACTGAACATATTTCTCTTTACGAGGAAATCCATAGGAATGATACATTTCCGTTTCGTAATAGTCGTTTTCGATATCTTTGAGAAAACCAGTAATCAGATCATGGATGGAAAGACCTGCAAGGCGAGTATGCAATGTAAAGCCATTTTCTTCAGCGTATCGATAAAAAAAGTGGTTGAACTGAAAGGTTTCTGTATGGCGTTGAGATTCTTCAAAATCAAGACCATGTAAGTCAAAACAGAAATACAAGAGAATCTCAATGATGCGTTGTAGGTTTCGATCTTGGATGCACTGATTTAGTTCGATTGTCAGCTTCATTTGGAGAATATCTCTTTGTACAGTGTATAACCAAACTCGTTCCTGACGATTGCCAAGAGGGATAACTTTTGAAAAAGAATCTTTATCGTCCTTGAAAAACAAGTAGTCATTACGAAAGTTTCCAAATTGACGCATGGAACCTGGCATTCCATACCGATTGCAGAAGTCAATGATAGCATCGCGGTCAGTAGGTTTGATAGAAGCAAATTCCATTGCTACCGATTTGTCAGTGTAGCTAAAACCAGGACCATTATCATAGACCTTCACCAAATCGCCATCATAGGTGCAAACGATACATTCGTTATAGTTTTCACCCCACGATTCAAGGTCTGTTTCATGAACTGGAACAATTTTATGGGTTCCAGAAATACCACTAAATGAAAAACCGGGATTTGTAATCATTATATTGCCTCCTTTCCGGGTATGTCATATGGGAAGTCATATTCTAATATGACACATTTCATTTTATCATATAGACACAGAATTACAAGCCTTGAATTCTGAGACGGCTGCACAGATCGCTGTGCTGCCATCTGAGCATTCAATGCTCACAAATAATGTAATACCGCCGGAGTGACGTCCGAAGGCGGGGTACACATTCATCACAAATTTTTGCAGGCCGAGAGGTCGAGCGCAATCAGTGATGGAAGTACCCCCGGTCAAGTGCGCTCATTTTCGGCTGGGGCAGTATCTCCAAGGACGTCAGTCACTGTTTTGCCCTCTGACCCATTCGGTCAGAAAGGACAAGACTATGACAAAGAAGAACGTTACTGTGAACTACAATGGAGAGCCGCTGAAGGCTGATGAGGTGCTTGTATTTACCCCTTATGACGAGGAAGATGTCAGGAACAATGTGACAAACAAAGAGAGTGTTGTTACCATCACGAAAGCCGGGAAGTCTGTAAAGGCTGTACTGAAAGCAGTGCCGAAGGAGTTTGAAGCTGTGGCAAAGGCGCAGTTTAACTCATGGCAGAGAGAACAGCAGTCGAATCCCACAGAGGGGCGCTGCATGATTCCCCAGCCTGATGGTACATACAAAGAGTGCCCGAAGAAGGTCGGTGAGAACCGAGTGTCCTGCACCAACTGCCCGAACAAGGGCAAGTTTGAAAGAAAACTGATTGCCAAGGTCAGCATTGAAGAGCAGCAGGATACATACGATCTCTCTTTGGTTGAATCTCCCGCTGCGGACCATGATCTTATCGAAGAAGAAAATCTCACCGAATCCCAGAAGAGAATTGTTGCTAAGTTCGAAACTATGTTGGACAAGTCTCCGAAACACTGCCTTGCAATGCTTCTTATGGGGCTTGGGTATAACGGAGAAGAGTTTGCCAGTCGTATGCATCTCAAGCATGATGCCGCAAACCGTGTTCGTAATCAGATTCTTAGTACAGCACCGGATGGCATCTCGGATTTTGACCAGGTTGATGCGCAGAATTTTTATGCATACAACAGAGGCGAAACCGATTATTACAGAGAGGAAGCAAAGAAGGCTCTGGAAACTCTTCTGAAAATGTACTTCTAAAATACTGCGGCACCGTGGAAACATTGATCCACGGTGCCGTCTTTTATTCTTTTTTATAAAAATTGCATTCGTATCCATCTGCCCGTAGAAGCAGTCCCTTAATCCAGGGTGGGGTTCGTCCCATCTGCTCACAGACAGCATCCAGCGCTACACCGGGGCTGCACTCAATGATCAGTTCATCATGTACATGACCGCAGATGAAGCAATGGGAAAGGGTCTGCATGGCATAGGCCAGGATATCACGGCTTACAGCTTGGACGATGTTCTCCACGAATTTTGGACCGTAGCTTTCAATCCTTCCCCACTTTCCATTGGTGGTTCCTTCATAGGTCACGCTGTCAGACCCGAACTGATTTACACCCATTCGAGGCTTTACATAAGAGAGCCGTCTGCCGGATGGAAGATCGATAAAAAGCATACCGCCCTGGTAGTAGATATGGAAACCGTGTGTGTCAGCAGCAGTCTTATAGATCACAGCCTGCTTGACCGCTGCGTCTATCGCCCACCAGAATGCCGTGATATTGGGATTGGAAGATCGCCATGCATCCACCAGGGGCTGGAGTTCTTCCTCCTGCAATCCCATCTCCAAAGCCCCCATCGCCTTCAATGCGCCAACGGAGCCGCCGTATCCAAGAGCCAACTCGGCGATTTTTCCTTTCTGGCGAAGATGGGAGTTGATGCCGTGTTTTTCAACCGGAACATGGAACATCTGGCTTGCACTGGCACAGTAGATGTCTTTCCCCTCTGCAAATACATCCATGCGCCACTGTTCCCCTGCAAGGAAGGAAAGCACCCTGGCTTCGATTGCCGAAAAATCGCTGACGATGTATTTATACCCCGGTCTTGGCACGAAGGCTGTCCGGATCAGTTCAGAAAGGACCTGCGGGATATTATCGTAGAGAAGTTCCAGGGCGGTGAAGTTGCCGTCACGGACAAGATTTCTGGCTTCTTCCAGGTCTTCCATGTGGTTCTGAGGAAGGTTCTGCAGCTGGATGCCCCGGCCAGCCCAACGCCCTGAACGGTTCGCACCATAAAACATGAAGCATCCCCTGGCGCGGCTGTCGGCGCACACCATGTTCTCCATTGCTTTGTACTTGCTGACAGATGACTTGGCAAGCTGCTGTCGGCAGAGAAGTACATCGGCTACTTCACTGTCGGCATCCGGCAGCAGTTCTTTGACAGCCTTTTTGTCGAGGGATTCTGTTTCGATTCCCTTATCGGAAAGCCACCCTTTCATCTGGCTGACACTGTTGGGGTTCTCCAGCCCGGTGCTATTCTGCATTTTGGAGAGGAGAGAGTGTTTGGTCTGGGCATCGATGCTGATGGCATTCCTGACGAGCTGTATATCAACGCCTATCCCCCGGTCATTGATTTCCTGGTCGAGGTGATACTGATCCCAGATAAACTCCGGGACAGGATACTTGGTCAGCCTGTCCTTTACTGCGAGTTCCACTTCAACATCGCGCTTGTTATAGGACTTGAAGGTTTCCCATTTCTCCCTGTCATGCTCCGGCAGGTTTCTTGTGCGGCCGCCGTTGGTCTTGGTGGGTTTGCACGGCACACAGAAATAGCGGATGAGGTCTTTTCCCTCTTTCATTTTCTGGTCATTCAGCTTCAGCACTGCACCGATGCCTTCCAGGGAGAGTGGAAGCCCCATATATGCTCCCCAGATGCGGGAGCATTTCCAGGATGACGGATCGAGATAGTATCCAACGGTGTCTTCCGGGATGCTGTAGCTGCTGAAATGCTCCGGGTGATGCTTACGCAGCCAGTAGGACAGACACACCCGCTCGAAAGATGCATTGTAAGCCCATTTCGTGATTTCTTCATCAGTAAGAGCAGCAAGGATATGCTCCGGAACCTCTTCCCCACACGCAAGGTCAACCACCTGGACAGGACCGTTGTCCTCAGAGTAAGCAAACAGCAGGATTTCAAAGTTGGGAGATTCTGCATAGCGGTACACACCGCATTTCTTCAGATCGACGTCAGAGAATGTTTCAAGGTCGATAGATAATGAGTTCATTTTGTCCATAATTGCCTCCTGTAGTAAAAACCGGGGTGCGAGTATCCACACCCCGGCAGATTCCGATTATTCTTCGCCGTAGAGATATTCAGCCTCTTCCTCGTCCATCTCCCAAGGCAGCCATTCCTTTCCGAAATGCCCACCGGAGGAAACGGCATTGTAATCCACCTTCAGAAGATGGAGGTATTCGATGATGCCCTTCGGGGTGAGGTCATAGTTGGAACGGATGTATCCCTGCAGGAGGTGGTTGCAGACACGGCCGGTTCCAAAGGTTTCTACCATTACGGAAATAGGGTCAGCCTTGCCGATTGCATATCCGATCTGGACTTCGCACTTATCGGCATAACCACCCTGGACGATATCCCTTGCGATCTTACGCGCCATGTAGGCAGCAGAGCGGTCAACCTTGGAAGGGTCTTTGCCGGAGAGGGCACCGCCTCCAATCCTGCCGATGCCTCCGTAGGTGTCACAGGCGAGTTTCCTTCCGGTCACTCCGCAGTCAGCCTTGGAACCGCCGATGACGAAACGCCCGGTGGGATTGATGAGTTTCTCAAAGTCGGTGTTCAGACCATACTCCGCAGCGGTCAGGATCATCAAAGGCTCAATGATGGCACGGATGTCCTCCGGGGAAGCGTCCTCGCTGTGCTGCACGGAGCAGAGGAAGGTGGTGATGCGGCCACTCTCATAATCATAGCTGACCTGGGCTTTTGCATCCGCTTTGAACATTTCGCAGTTTAAGCCTTCCAGGTGATGGATGAAGCGTGTCGCAACCGCAAAAGGAATCGGGAGCATCTCAGGGGTTTCATTGGTGGCATAGCCGAACATGATGCCCTGATCGCCGGCTCCACCTTTGTCTACACCAAGAGCGATGTCAGCAGACTGCTTGCTGATCATGCCTTTCACTTCGAGTCTCTCATAGCCGAGTTTGTCAATGCCGATACGGTCCATCACCTGGCAGACCAGTTTGGCATAATCCGGCTCATGGCAGCTGGAGATCTCTCCGGCGATGATGATGGTGTTGTTTTTGATCAGGCATTCCACCGCCACACGGCTGTTCTGGTCATGGGCGAGGCAGTCCGTGACAATCGCATCTGCGATCTGGTCGCAAATCTTATCCACATGACCACGGGATACCTGTTCAGATGTGTAAATTCTACTCATGGGTCAAATCCTCCTTTAAAGTGTGGGGCGGCAGCGGTGTGTGCCGCCGCCCCGGTTATTGTTCTACTGGTACCGATCAGTTGAGGAAGTCCTCATCGTCCTCGGTTGCGAAGTCATCCTCTGCACGGGACTTGCCGCCGAGAGGAGTACCGTCAGAAATCTTCTGAAGGTTGTTCAGACCGCAGGCGATGCCGCGGTTGCCGTTCACATTGTAGGCATACAGGTTGATGGAGGCACGACCCTTCACGCCAGAGTACATCTCAGAACGATCCAGGATAGGCTGACGGTCAGCATCCACGATGCCGGGAGCAGTGCCGGAGTTGGCGTTGATGAAGTAGCTGTTCTTGTAGGCTTCATCATCGGGACGCTCCAGATCGCCGTCACGCAGAGGGGTCTTGAGGGTGGACAGTGCGGGTACGGATTTGCCGTTGCCCTTCAGCTTGGACTGGCCTTCCTCATAGGCCGCCTGGATAGCCACCTTGATCTTCTCGATGGTCTTCACATCGGACTTGGGGATGATGAGGGAAACACTGAACTTGGGAGTGCCGCCCTGGATTGCCTTGGGGTCCCAGCAGTTGAGGTAGCTGAAGGTGGTGTTAGGACCGGTGATAACTTTGGTGGGATTCATATACTTTGCCATAATTTTTGTTCTCCTTTACTCTTTAAAATCTTCTTGTGCGGAATTTTTCATTGCCGGACGCTTGTCCGACTTGGGTACTAATGTCGGTTTGCCCTGGGGCTTGAAAGTCAGGCTGCCAAGCAGCTCATCGAATTTCTTCTTGCCCAGGAGTTTGGTCATGGCTGTGATGCCCTTGACAGATCTGTCATAAGGGTCGTAGCCTGCATCGGTGACAGCCTTTGCGACCTGGTCTTCATCTGTGTACTTGCGGTTGCTCCGGCCTTCGACCACTTTGAAGTGACCGTAGTCTGTTCCCTGGAGAGCCCGGTTCAGTGCGTATTCCTTGACGTCGGCAGCCCAGGAAGCCAGCTGATCCACCTTCATGAGGATGGCATCGATCTCGTGGTCTTCCAGGGTGTCCGGCATCTGGAAGTCGTACCGGGCAAGTTCCAGGTTGTATTCGGCTCTCTTTCTGCAGGTGGCTTTCACCTTGCAGAACTGGCAGTGGTCTCCGGCAGCAAATTCACCTTTTCCCTCCATAGCCAGAAGAGCGGTGGGGGCGAGAGTTTCCTCTGCCCATTTCAGGAGTTCATCCTTACTCATGGTATGGATGCTGACATTCTCACGACGGGGCTGGTAGATTGCCATCTTCACGGTGTCGATGTCGTAGATACCATCAAACATGGCAAGGATGCCGAGGCAGTAGCACATCAGCTGGGGATTGCCGCCGAACTCTTCGGATTCAGCGGAAACCAAAACTCCAAGACCGTGCTTGTAGTCGATGATCTCAGCGGTTCCGTCCGCCAGGATGATACAGTCAGCAGTGCCGGTACCGCCTTCTACCCATTTGGAGAAGTCCACCTTCTGTTCGATGAGGACTTCTGGGTCGGGGCAGGTCTGCTTCGCCTTTTCATATTCCTCCATGACAAAAGCGGCGTAGCCTTCCGCGCACTGCTGCATTTCGGAATCGTAGTAGTCCAGGTTCTCAGTCGGGTCTTTGACATCCCTGCCGAGAGCCTTTTCTACAAGGTAAGCACACAGTTCATGAGCGCAGGTGCCCTGCTGTGCATATGGACTTGACTGATCCGGAACCTCCGCACACAGCTTCGCGGATGGCGGACAGTTCAGCCAGCGGTGTGATGCTGACGGTGAGAGGAAAGCGTGTTTGCTCATCCGATCACCTCCAGGTCTGCCATCAGAGCCGGGTAATCTTCCTCCTTCACATCGGAAAGACGGTCAGCACCATACTTGCTGATAAGTTCCTTGACCTGTGCGGTGTATCCGGCATGGCTCTTTGCGGAGAATGCCTTGCGGACATCGGCAAAGGTGTAGGTCTTGGCAGCAGGTTCTTCCTTCTTTTCGGGAAGGGCAGCCGGAGCAGTGTCGGCTTCGATGACCTGTTCTGCTTTGGCCTTCTGAGGGATCGTCTCTGCAAATTCGGGGATGAACTCCTTGAGGAGCCTGCCGATCTTTGCCATGCTCTCGCCGCATACGATGATGCTGTCGAGCAGCTGTAAGATTTCATTCATGTGGTTCATTCTGTTTGTCTCCTTCGTCTTTGATTTTTCTTAGCTTCATTGCCAGTCTCTTTGCCACCACGCTTATGGCAATCAGCGTGTCGATGAGTTCCTCATCCGGGATTTCATCTTCCTGGGGCATTGCGTCTACACGCATCGCATTCTGCATCTGCAGCACCTCCATTTCCGAAAGGCTCTTGTCCTTCCTGACAGCTATGCATCCCAAAACCGTGATTTTCCGAATTTCAGCAAAAAAACTTGAAAAATTTTTTCTTGCTTTGCGGAAAGGTCTTGCTGACACCAGCTATGCATCCCGAAATGCGATTTTCCGAATTTCAGACAAAAAAATTTGCCCTCACCGAAAAAACCCGGCGGGGGCATTTTGCATTAAATAGGAAGTTTCCAATATTCAAAAATTTTTTTCGATTTTTCTTCCTGAAATTCGGAATTTAGACAATTAGGGATGCATAGCTGTCGGGAGGGCAAATAGCCCTTACCTTCTAACGAAAGGAGAACGACCAATGGGAATTAGTAGATTTAACAGCGAAGGGTACTATGACCCGACCGCTCACGAGGCTGTCTGCAATATTGAAAAGGAGGCTCGTAAGTGGAGACCTCTGGTTTATATCTGTTCCCCCTATTCCGGGGATGTGGATAGAAACACAGAAAAGGCCAGACGATACTGCCGTTTTGCGGTGAATCAGGGTGCAATACCGTTAGCCGCTCATCTGCTCCTGCCGCAGTTCATGTCAGAAACAAAGGAAAGAGACCTTGCTCTCTTTATGGATATGGTTCTGATGGGCAAATGTGAACAGGTTTGGGTATTCGGCGAAAAGGTATCCTCCGGCATGGCAGCAGAGATTGCAAAGGCAAAGAAGAAAAGCATGACAATCCGCTATTTCACAGAAGAGTGCAAAGAAATCAGCTGAGGAGGATTCGTTTATGGAACTGATTTTATACACATCAAACAGCACTGGCGTTGCCAGTAACTGCCTGTATCCGAACAGAGCCGTCATCACCGATCCGGCCGGACTCGTGGCGGTGGGAAAGTACGACCAGGTCTTCGCCAGGTACAAAGACAACTACAGAAGCATTGAGAATTTCCTGGAATCCTATGTGATTCCGCAGGATGTGGACAACGAATCGGACGATCCGAACGATTGGAAGACGGTGGAAGACCTGGAAGAGGAATTTGCCGATGTCGACCATGTGATCATTCCGAGCCGCCACAATATGCTCCCCAAAGGAAACAAGTCCGCAAGACCCAGACACCACATTTTGTTTCCCTGCCAGAAATACGATGACCCCGCTATGTACACAGCGGTGAAGAACGCCCTTCAGAAGAAGTATCCCTTTTTTGACCAGAAGGCACAGGATGCTGCGAGGTTCTTCTACGGCTCCGAGTTCGATGTCACTGACGTGATTTGGCATGAGGGATTTTTGCAGATCGATGAAACCCTGGATAAGTCCGATCTGTTTGAGGCCGAGGTGGAGAAGGCTGAACAGAAGCTGCCGATGGGCGGTCCCATCCTGGAAGGCAGCCGCAATAACACCATGAGCCGTTTCGCCGGAAGGGTTCTGAAGAAATACGGCGTGTGCGACAAGGCTTATCAGGTGTTCCTGCAGAGATCGGAGCAGTGTGATCCGCCTCTGGATGACAGCGAACTGAATACCATCTGGAACAGCGCAGTGAAGTTTGCAAAGAAAGTCCAGAGCCAGGAAGGGTATGTTCCCCCGGAAGAGTACAATGCCGACTTTGAAGAAGAAGGCATGAAGCCGGAGGATTACTCCGATCTGGGAGAAGCCAAAGTCCTCGCCAGGGAGTTTGGCAATGAACTGCGATACACCAGTGCCACTGACCTTCTTCGATTTGACGGCCAGTGCTGGCAGGAGGACAAGCAGTTGGCTCTTGGGGCTTCCCTCGATTTCATGGACCTTCAGCTGCAGGATGCGAAGGATGCCGTTCAGGCCGCAGAGGATAATCTTGTAGCTGCCGGAATCCCGGAGGCAGATGTGAAAGACCGGGGCAAAAACCTCAAAAACGGCTGTACCGATGCAGGCATCATGGGTCTGTACTTTGCCCTTCTGGGCGCAGATACCTATCTGAAGTTCGTGATGAAGTACCGCAATTACCGGAACATCATCAATGTACAGAACACGGTCAAGCCGATGGTTGCCATCAATGTATCCCAGCTCGACCTTGACCCCAATCTGCTCAATACCCCCTATGCCACCTATGACCTTGCGAAGGGTCTGGACGGTGAACAGCCCCATGACCCAGAGGATTTCATTACCAAGATCACGAATGTGTCCCCCGGTGATACCGGAAAGGAAATCTGGGAGCAGGCGCTCAATACCTTCTTCTGCGGTGACCAGGAACTCATTGACTATGTGCAGGCTACGGTGGGCATGGCAGCAATCGGCAAGGTCTACCAGGAGCATATGATCATCGCTTACGGCGGCGGTGCAAACGGTAAGTCCACCTTCTGGAATACCATCTTCAGAGTCCTCGGCACTTATGCTGGAAAGATTTCTGCGGACACACTCACCATGAGCTGCAAGCACAACACCCGCCCGGAGGCTGCAGAATTGAAGGGCAAGCGTCTCATCATCGCATCCGAGATGGAAGAAGGTGTCCGGCTGAACACCTCAATGGTAAAGCAGCTGTGTTCCACCGATGAAATCCAGGCGGAGAAGAAGTATAAGGACCCGTTCCACTTCGTGCCGTCCCATACCCTGGTGCTGTATACCAACCACCTGCCGAAGGTCGGTGCAAACGATGATGGTATCTGGCGGCGTCTGATCGTTATCCCCTTCAATGCCAAGATCACCGGAAAGTCCGACATCAAGAACTATGCGGATTACCTTTACGAGAATGCCGGTCCCTACATTATGACCTGGATCATCAATGGAGCGAAGAAAGCCATCGAGGCAAACTTCCACACGGAACTCCCCAAGGTCGTAAAGGAGGCCATCGACAAGTACCGTGAGTCCAATGACTGGCTCGGGCAGTTTCTTGAGGATCGGTGTGAAGTTGACAAGATGAATTTTGAAAAGTCGGGAGAGCTGTATCAGCAGTACCGCTTTTACTGTATGTCGAACGGGGAGTATGTCAGAAGCACTTCCGATTTTTACGGTGCTTTGGACAAGGCAGGGTTTATCAGACGAAAGACCAATAAGGGAAGTATGGTTCAGGGGCTGAAGCTGAAAGAAGGTCAGGACTTCCTGGAGTGATGCCCATGACAGTCTTTCAATAAAACCTTTTTGGGAAGATTTCTTGAAATGATGGTCACGAATGTCATTTCAGAAACTTTTCCAGAAACAGAAATACGAAAAGTGACACTTATGACCCTCTCTATATAAAAGTCCTATAGAGAGAAAAAATATAAAAATTTGTTATATAGGGGTTTTATGAAAAGAGGGTCATAACCGTCACCGCAGTTAAGAATGATGGAGGTCTCGCATGAGAGAAAAATATATCGAACAGCAGTTAGCAAAGGAAGTCCGCAGCCGGGGCGGCCTTTGCGAGAAGTGGAATTCCGGCACATCGGGGTGGCCCGACCGAATTGTCATATTACCTGATGGGAAGGTCGGCTTTGTGGAGGTCAAGGCTCCCGGCAAAGAACCGAGAAAGCTGCAGATGCACAGGCATGAACAGCTTCGGCTCCTGGGTCAGAAGGTGTATGTGCTTGACCACCCCGGACAGATTGGAGGTATTCTTGATGGAATTCAATCCGCATGATTATCAGAAATACGCCATCGAATACATCCTGACCCATCCCATAACGGCAGCAATCCTCGATATGGGTCTTGGCAAAACAGCGATCACCCTGACTGCCATCGAGGAGCTTCTGCATAATCGCTTCGAGGTCAGCAAAGTCCTGGTGGTAGCACCCCTTCGTGTGGCGAGAAGCACATGGCCGGAGGAAATCAAGAAATGGGATCACCTGTTGGAACTTCGGTATTCCGTTGTCATTGGTACTCCGGCTGAGAGGCTTGCAGCCCTGAGAGCCGATGCAGAAATATACATCATCAACCGGGAAAACCTGGTGTGGCTGATGCAGCAGGACAGAAAATACCTGGATTTCGACATGGCAGTCCTGGATGAACTTTCTTCCTTTAAGGCAAACAGCCAGCGGACAAAGGCTTTCTTAAAACTCCGCCCCCGGCTGAAAAGAGTGGTGGGTCTTACCGGAACACCAAGCAGCAATGGACTCATGGACCTGTTCTATGAATTCCGGTGCCTGGATATGGGTGAACGGCTTGGGCGGTTTATCGGGCAGTACAGAACCACCTTCTTCAGACCCGACCGCTGTAACGGGAATATCGTGTATTCCTATAAGGCTCTTCCCGGTGCAGAGAAGGAGATATATAACCGTATCGGTGACATCACGATTTCCATGAAGGCAGTTGACCACTTGAAAATGCCGGAACTCATCAGTACCGAGTACCCTGTCACCCTGGATGAAAAGGAACGGCAGCGGTATGAGGATATGAAAAAGGACCTGATCCTGGACATCCCGGAGCATGAAGTCACAGCCGCAAATGCCGCAGCACTTTCTAATAAGCTGTCCCAGATGGCAAACGGTGCTGTGTATGCGGACGATGATTCCGTGATCCGCATCCATGACCGGAAGCTGGATGCCCTGGAGGATATCATCGAATCGGCAAACGGCAGACCCATCCTTGTGGCTTACTGGTACAAGCATGACCTGGAACGGATCACCAAACTCCTGGACAAGCTGAAGGTGGAGTATGCAAGGATTTCTTCCCCCGGCAGTATTGAAATGTGGAACCGTGGGGAGTTTGCCGTTGGGCTTATCCATCCGGCATCTGCAGGACACGGTCTGAACCTCCAGGCGGGAGGCAACCATCTGGTGTGGTTCGGTCTTACCTGGTCTTTGGAGTTATACCAGCAGACCAATGCCAGACTGTTCCGGCAGGGACAGAAGTCCGGCACTGTTGTGGTACAGCACATTATCGCAAAGGACAGCATTGATGAAAGGGTTCTGAAAGCGTTAGCCCAGAAGGACAACACGCAGACAGCACTGATCGATGCGGTCAGAGCGGAACTGTAAATCAGAGTCAATGAGAGTCAATCCGAGGGAACTAAAAATGTGAAATCGGAGGAACTCAACATGAGCAAGAATTCAAACCTGAACCCTTACGAGGAACTTGCGAACGCCATCGTATTGCAGGCCGTGAGGGATTACCGTGAAGCAGTCAAGAAATTGTCCAGAGGAAGAAAGAACTGTGATGCACAGGATACCAAAGAGGAATGCCTTCGGTTCTTTCGGAGCAAATGGTTCTCCCTGCTGACTGACCTTGACCCGGAGTTCCTTATCAGAAGACTCGATGAGGAGGTAACGGCATGACAGTAAAAGAGTATTTGAACCAGGCATATCTTCTGGATCAGCGTATCCATTCCCACACCATTGAATGCGAGGAACTGAAAGCAATGGCTGAGAGCATTTCCAGTCCCGGCTTTGAGGAACACTTCAATGCCAGCAAGAACACGGATGCCCCTTATATCCGTACCCTTGAAAAGCTGTGGGAGATGGAGGAAAAAGTCCTGCGTGAGCAGGAACGCCTGATCTGTCTGAAAGCACAGATCCGTGAGGTCATTGCCCAGGTGGATAAGTCCGAGCAGCAGGCGGTTCTTCGTTTCCGGTACATCCATAATTATTCGTGGCCGATGATCGCTGACGAACTTGGCGTAGACAGAGGAACCGTGCAGCGTTGGCACAACAAGGCTGTGGCAAAGATCATCCTGCCGGAAAATGCCATCGATCTGAAAAATGCATCTGTTTGCAACTAAATGCAGCGGTGTCCTATGTGGTATTGTTAGACTGCGAAAATAAAATGAAACTACACGCAGACCGTGGTGACAGGTGGCAGAGGAAGTCAGTGTCTGATGAAACGAAAACAGAAAGTACAGCAGAAGACTTCAAGTGACAGTTGTGGCTGTCATTTCAAAGACTTTTCTATTTTTTACGGAAATTTCTGCGAGTGACAGTCATAACAGTCATTTTCCTAAAAGGGTAAGGGGCGGTCAAAATCTCTACGGATTGCCTTACCGGGCAACGGTGCCGCCCTCAAACGCGCAAAAATGCGATTTCAAACGGGGTATTAAACCCCCTATCGTTAAAAAGTTGAAATGGAGGTGCCTGAATGGCGAAAGATGGTACAGCCAGGGGCGGTGCCCGGATGGGTGCCGGTCGGAAAACAAAGGCACTGGCTGAGAAAATAAGTGAAGGACAGGCAGCAACGGTGATGGAATTCACAGATGCTGCTCAGTTCCAGGGGGAGGACATTCCCCCGATCAAGGATTACCTCAAAGCACGGCAGAAGGTTGGTTCTCTCTGCGCAGAAGAGGTCTATAACGAAACGTGGAAATGGCTGAAGGAGCGCGGATGCGCTGCAATTGTGAATGTGCAGCTGGTGGAACAGTACGCCATGAGCGTCAGTCGTTGGATACAGTGCGAGGAGTGCATTTCCGAGTACGGTTTTCTCGCAAAGCATCCGACAACTGGTGCGGCCTGCGCGTCACCCTATGTTGCGATGGCACAGCAGTACATGAAGCAGACCAATCAGATCTGGTATCAGATTTTTCAGGTCGTGAAGGAAAACTGCTCCGTGGATTTCCAAGGGGCTACCCCGCAGGACGATGTGATGGAGCGTCTGCTCCGGACAAGGAGAGGTGTCTGACATGGCTAAGAATAAGAAATCTCCATTTCCCAAGAAAAACATCCGGCAGAACTATCCCAAAAGGAACCTGCCGGATACGAGAAAGAATCTTCAGAGAGTTTTAAGAAGGAGGAGCGGCTGATGGCGAAGACCACGACCCAGATGGAATTGGTTTCCATCGACAAGTTAATACCGTATGTAAACAATGCCCGGACGCACTCAGCTGAACAGGTCAACAAACTTCGTGCCAGCCTGAGAGAGTTCGGGTTTATCAATCCTGTCATTGTAGACAGGGATTTGAATGTGATCGCCGGACATGGAAGAATCCTTGCGGCTCGTGAGGAAGGCATCCAGGAAGTGCCTTGTGTCTATGTGGACTATCTGACCGAAGCCCAGAAGAAAGCATACATCCTGGCTGACAACCGTATGGCTATGGATGCCGGGTGGGATGAAGAACTGCTGCGTGTTGAGATCGAGGCTTTGCAGGAAGAGGCATTTGATGTATCTCTGACTGGGTTTGAGGAACAGGAGATCACCGACCTGTTCAAGGAAGAGAATGATACCGGAGCGGAGGACGATGACTTTGATCTGTCTGCTGCTCTGGAAAAAGCCTCCTTTGTCGAGAGGGGTGATGTCTGGACTGTAGGCAGACACCGACTGATGTGTGGTGATGCCACTTCCGCAGAGGATGTATCAAAGTTGATGGATGGAAGAAAAGCCAACCTTATTCTGACCGACCCTCCGTATGGAGTGTCCTTTCAGAGTTCCAATGGTCTTTCCATCCAGAACGATTCCATCAAGGGCGAGGAGTTCTATCAGTTCCTGCTCTCTGCCATGAAGAACATGGCTGACCATCTTGAAAAGGGCGGCGCGGCTTATGTGTTCCATGCAGATACGGAAGGTCTGAACTTCCGTAGGGCATTTGTGGATGCTGGATTCCATCTTGCCGGGTGCTGTATCTGGGTGAAGAACTCCCTGGTGCTTGGCCGCTCGGATTATCAGTGGCAGCACGAGCCTGTGCTGTATGGTTTCCTTCAGAACGGAAAGCATCCCTGGTACTCCGACCGCAAGCAGACCACCATCTGGAATTTCGATAAGCCGAAGCGCAACAAGAATCATCCGACCTCCAAGCCGCTTGACCTTCTTGCGTATCCCATCGGCAATTCCACGCAGATGAATGCCGTTGTGATCGATACCTTCGGTGGCAGCGGTTCGACGTTGATGGCCTGTGAGCAGACCGGGCGTATCTGCTGCACAATGGAACTGGATGAAAAATACGCATCCGTCATTCTCCGAAGATATGTGGAGGACGGCGGCAACCCGGAGGATGTGTATGTGGAAAGAAACGGAGAGAAGTTCATGTACTCCGACCTGGTAAAGCAGGTGGAGGGCATCAATGGATAGGCAGAACAATCTGACCCTCGGCAGCCTGTTTGATGGCTCCGGGGGTTTTCCTTTGGGCGGACTGCTTGCCGGGATCACGCCAGTATGGAGTTCGGAGATCGAGCCGTTTCCGGTGCGTGTGACCACAAAGCGTTTCCCCCATATGAAGCATTATGGCGATATCTCTGTGCTGAATGGTGCCGAACTTCCTCCGGTGGATATCATCACGTTCGGAAGTCCGTGCCAGGATATGTCTGTGGCGGGCAAGCGGAGCGGCCTGGATGGCAGCCGTTCCTCCCTGTTTTATGAAGCCATCCGAATCATCAAAGAAATGCGAGGTGCTACCGATGGAAAATATCCGAGATACATTGTCTGGGAAAATGTCCCCGGTGCGTTCTCCTCAAACAAAGGCCAGGACTTCCGGGCAGTCCTCGAAGAGGTCTGCAAAGTCAAAGATGCCGAAGTGTCAGTACCTTTCCCTGGAAAGTGGGAGAACGCAGGAAGGATCATGGGAAACGGCTACTCAGTTGCGTGGCGGCAGTTTGACGCTCAGTTTTGGGGAGTACCCCAACGCCGAAAACGTATCTACCTTGTCGCAGATTTTGCAGGTGGGAGTGCCGGAAAAATACTATTTGAGTCAGAAGGCCTGTCTGGGTATTCTGCGGAGGGCTTCCGCTCGTGGCAAACAGCTGCCGGAGCTTCTGCGGAAGGCTCTGGAGAAACAGGCGGCTTCAGCGTAGACGGATACAATTCCTCTGTTGATGAAGTGGCTGCGACCCTGGGCGTGAACTGTGGGGTGTCCACCGGAAGAAATGGTGTCATGGTCTTAAATGACCAGGGCGGCAGCCGGATGGATGCGACGGAGGATATGACCTGCACCCTCCGTGCAGAATCCCATCATCCCCCGCTTGTATTCGAGAACCATTCACAGGACAGCCGATACACCGGACCCCAGGATACGGTTCAGACGATCCTTTCCACTTTTGGAACCGGCGGGAATAACCAGCCGTTTGTTCTGGAAACTCCCAAGACTCTGAAAATCCGCTCCGGCTGTGAGGGCGGCGGTAAAGGCGCACTCATCCAGGATGACCTTTCTGCCACACTTGGCTGCAACAATGACCAGACGCTGTTTGTGCCGAAGGCATACGGCATCTGCTCGAAGGGCAGCAACTCCATGATGTCGGATAATCCCCACAGTGGTTTCTATGAAGCAGATACCTCAAGATGCCTGGATGCCAACGGCGGCGATCCCTCCTGCAATCAGGGCGGTATCGCTGTGGTTGCGATTGAGGGTAACGGCTCCCGTCCATCTCACAGAGGAGATGGCTACAAGGAAACCGATGCGATGTATACGCTGAATGCTACCGAACAGCATGGGGTTGCGTATTCATCATCGACTATTTCTATTCCGTTTACGGGATATGTAGGTATCACACAGACTGCCTGTACCTGTTCGGTGGGTACGTTGCCTATCGGAATCACGGTCAAAAGCAATACGGCAGCAACCGCATCGGCCACTGGGAAACTGGAACTGTCGGTAGCGGCTTCTTCCGATCTGGGCGGCACAGCTGTCCTGACCGGAAACATCACTTTAACTTTCACAATTTCAGGAAAGAGTGTGGTGAAGACCTTTACCTGGACAAAAGCCAAAGCAGGCAGCAACGGAACAAATGCTGTCGTTTTTTCTGTGTACGCCCCTAATGGCACCGTAGTTCAGAATCAGTCCGGTACGCTGACTCTCGCAACCTCGGCCTATAGCGGAACGACCGCCATCACAAGTGCAACTTATCAGTGGGCGAAGTATGCGAACGGCACGTGGACGAATATCAGCGGTGCAACATCCTCGACCTTTACCGTATCCGGTGCGGATATTGTAAATATCCAGTCTTACCGCTGTACCATGACATACAGTGGCAAAACCTATGTGGATGTTATTACGGTGGCGGACTGCGATGCAGGAAAGATCGACATGGTGCTGGTAAAGAGCATCAGCCGATTTGCCAGGGACACGGTTGATTGCCTGAACACGACCCGGCATCTGAAAGACCTGGGAATAGCGGTTTACTTTGAACGGGAGAAGATCAACTCTCTTTCAGAAGACGGAGAATTGATGCTCACGCTGCTTGCATCCTTTGCACAGGAAGAAAGCCGGAGCATTTCAGAGAATATCAAATGGGCTACCAGAAAGCGGTTTGAGCAAGGTATCCCAAACGGTCACAAAGCACCCTACGGCTATGAATGGGACGGAGAGATGTTCCGCATCATTCCCGAACAGGGCGAGGTGGTGAAGGAAATCTACAGAAGGTACCTTGCCGGGGAATCAGCCTATGGCATTGCAAAGACCCTTGCAGAGCGAGGTGTGACCGGGCAGATGGGAATGCCTATCGAGCAGACAACCATCAAGGAGATACTTTCAAGCCAGTCTTACACCGGAACGATGGTCCTTCAGAAGAACTTCTTCACCGAAGGTCACATCCGCAGAAGGAATAAAGGAGAACTTCCTATGTACCTGGTGGATGAGATGTTTGAGCCTTTGGTATCAGAGGAAGATTATCAGAAGGCATTGGAAATTCGGCAACAGAGAGCGGAGCAGTTTCCAAACAACCAGGACAACCTTACAGCCTTCTCCGGCAAAGTGAAGTGTGGATACTGCGGATGCGGTGTTAGCCGGAGAACCAGCGGAGGCAGAAAGCGGTGGGTCTGCAACACCAGAGAGCGGAAAGGCATGAAGTACTGCGAGTGCCGACCATTATGGGAAACGGAACTCACAGCGGCTGCTGAGACTGTGCTGGGTGGCTCCTTTGATGAGAGTGCTTTCTCAAAGGAGATACAGCAAGTGACCCTTTATTCCGACCGCATTGAGTTTTCCCTGCTGAATGGAAACAGGAAATCCATCATCCGGCAGTTTAGCGGCAGCCGGGGTCAGAATGCTTTCACCAATAAGGTCTGGTGCGGTTCCTGCGGATGCAAATGCGAAAGGGACAATTACGGCAAGAAGAAAAGAAAAATCTGGTGCTGCTCCCAACCGAGAACGCAGTGCCAAATGAAACGTCTGCCGGAGAGTGAACTGCTTGAGGCGGCAGGAAGCCTTCTCGGTGAAAACTTCCAGGCGAAAGTATCAGCAGACATTAACCGGGTGGTCCTTTCTGATACCCAGATGGATTTTGAATATAAAGATGGGACGGTAAAATCATGGCAAAGAAAGTAAGAAAAATACCTGCTACCCTCAACCAGTTCACATCGGAGCCGGTGGCAGTCAGAAGGAAAAAGAAGGTTGCCGGATACGCACGAGTTTCCACGGATCGTGAGGAACAGGCAACCAGTTACGAGGCACAGATGACCTACTACAAGACCTACATCGAAGGTCATGAGGATTGGGAGTTTGTGGGGATGTATTCGGATGAGGGTATCACCGCCACAAACACCAAAAAGCGTGACGGCTTCAACCAAATGGTGGAAGATGCCCTTGACGGAAAGATTGACCTCATCATTACCAAGTCGGTCAGCCGATTTGCACGAAACACGGTGGACAGCCTTACCACCATACGAAAACTGAAGGAAAAAGGCATAGAGGTCTATTTTGAAAAGGAGAACATCTGGACGCTGGATGCCAAGGGCGAGTTGATGATAACCATCATGAGTTCCCTGGCACAGGAGGAAAGCCGGAGCATTTCTGAGAACACCACCTGGGGCAAGCGAAAGCAGTTTGCAGACGGCAAAGGCAGCGTTGCCTACAGCTGGTTCCTTGGGTACGATAAGGATTTCAAGATAAACGAGGAACAGGCAGCCACGGTTCGGCTGATTTATCGGCTTTTCATCAGCGGCCTTTCCTTCTACGCTATCACAAAGGAACTGGAAAGCCGGGGTATCAAGTCACCGTCCGGCAAGGACAGATGGCACATCAGCACGGTGAAATCGATCCTTACCAACGAGAAGTACCGTGGGGATGCGCTCCTCCAGAAGCAGTACACTACGGACTTCCTACAGAAGAAGAGAAAGACCAACAACGGCGAAATCCCCCAGTATTATGTGGAGGAACACCATGAAGCCATTATTCCCCCTGCCCAGTTTGATTTTGTGCAGGCAGAACTTGTCCGCCGGGAACAGAATGGTCGGTACAGCGGAGTGAGCATTTTCTCAAACAAAATCAAGTGCGGATGCTGCGGTGGATGGTACGGTTCCAAGGTGTGGCATTCCACCGACAAGTACCGGAAGGTCATTTACCGCTGCAATCGGAAGTACGGCAAAGACACCCTGCCCTGCAACACACCGCATTTGAGCGAGGAAGAAATCAAGAAGCTGTTCCTCAAGGCACTGAATGCCCTGGTGGAGGCGAAAGAGGAAACCATAGAGAATTTGCAGGAGTTGATTGAAACGGTCTGCCAGATAGATTCCCTTGGCGCAGAGCAGGAACGGCTGAAACAGGAACTGAGAATTATCGCAGAGAACCTTGCGAACCTCATCCAGAAGAATGCAAGTGTAGCCCTGGATCAGACGGAGCAGGCAGAGAACGAAAAGAAGCTCCGCACCATTTATGGTGAAAAGCATAGCCGATTTCAGGAACTGGAAGCACTCATCCAGGAGAAGAATGACACGAGGGAAATTCTCACGAACTTCATCACTAAGCTGGAAGATTTGACAGGAGAACAGACAGAGTTTCGGGAAGAACTGTGGGGCGGTTTGGTCGATCACATCCGCATTGATGAGAAAAGCAGCACGGTAATCTTCCGGGGTGGGATTGAGATTACAATTTTATGTAGAAACACGAATTGAAGGGGCATCTGGCAGTTTGCTGGATGCCTTTTTCTGTGCTGCTAATGCGAAATGGTGGATTTGTCAAGTTGAATATGATACAATGTTTGAAAAAACATCACCCGGCAATCATCTCACGAGAGATGTTCAAAGCCGTACAGGAAATGCGTGAGAGCAGAAGTAACATTGAACGTCATGCAGATGGGACTGTAACCAGAAAGGCGAAGAGGTACACTGGGAAGAAAGAGTAACTGGTTTTTTAAGAGATTGACAACTCGAGATTTGTGGAGGTAAAATATAGATGAATCAAGGCAGAATTATTGTAATCACAGGTGCGCCGGGGACAGGAAAAACTACAACGGCATCTGCTGTTGCAAAAGAATCAGATTTGGAAAAGTCTGTGCATATGCACACAGATGACTTTTATCATTATCATGTAAGAAAGCCAAGCGCAAGGGAGTATGATGATTGCTGCAATGAATTTTGGAATGTAACACCTTATGTTATTAAAGGATTGTGCCGTAAGGAAATTTTATTTGCTATTGATCATTTTAATCAGATTGTTCGCCATGAGCTGCTGAGAATGATATCATGGAAGGTCGGCATCGAAACAGGCTTTAAATTAAGTGTAGGCAAGAACTATAAGTTTATTGAAAGGTATATATCCGAGGATTTGTGGGAGAAACTTTTGTCCACCTACCGGATGGATTCCTATGAAAACATATGGGAAGCATTATTTCTATGCCATCAATTGTTCAGGGCGGTATCCGGTGAGGTGGCGGAAAGGCTTCATTATGCCTATCCGGAGTATGATAGGAATATAACAAAATATACCAGGGACATGTATAAAAAATACACTGGTAAAACCGGCTGCCTGGATAGCACATATGCCGCTGATATAGAAGAGAGGCGGGAACAGTGATTACAGAAATGAAAGCAGGGCACCTGAAAGATATCGATAAACCCAGCGAACCATTTGAGGTGATAGGTAAGATTATACCGAGGTATGAAAACGAGAATTGGACCTTTACAGAATTACTCTATGAAGCGCCATATTTAAAAAGCTACCAAGACGAAGAGGATGAAGAGGATGAGGAGGCAGATTGCCTTGAATATATTGACAATACTGATAAGATAATATATCTTTACTACCAAGACGATAAATGCGTCGGAAAAGTTAAACTGCGAAAAAATTGGAACCGGTACGCTTATATAGAAGATATCGCCGTATGTAAGGATTTCAGGGGGCAAGGCATAGGCAGCGCGCTTATCAATATATCTATAGAATGGGCAAAGCATAAAAACTTGCATGGACTAATGCTTGAAACCCAGGACAATAACCTTATAGCTTGTAAATTCTATCATAATTGTGGTTTCAAAATCGGCTCCGTCGATACTATGTTATACGCCAACTTTGAAAACAACTTTGAAAAAGCTGTTTTCTGGTATTTAAGGTTTTAGAATGCAAGGAACAGTGAATTGGAGTTCGTCTTGTTATAATTAGCTTCTTGGGGTATCTTT
>OLPE01000534.1_pt1 | contig 35657 bp, 36 predicted proteins | sample 1671901 | NCBI WGS metagenome assembly OLPE01 (sample SAMEA3136624, study PRJEB25190) | human gut metagenome | biome: human gut; feature: human-associated habitat; material: faeces | place: Austria | collected 2013 | reverse complement strand
ACCTCTAAATTAAAATAATTGTATGGGTTAATTCCAGCTTTACAGAGACTCAAATTCCAGTTTGTAGAATTGGAATAAAAAAATCAGGACGTAGGGGATTGAAAACCTACGTCCTGATTTTTGTACTACCTATCCTTAATATACATCTCGATCAATTTATTCAAAGACACTTCAAACCTTTTATCGTCTGCCTCTGTCCGCTTTGCCGGACCTTTCAAATGATGTTTTTTCTTTGAGTTTCTGGCTTTCTTCGTCAAATGTCGTTCCATCAGCATCTGATCTATATTTTCATCTGTATACCATTTACCGCTCTGATGGATACCATATGCACCTTTACCCAGAATCATTGCCGCGACACCATAATCCTGCGTTACAACAATGTCTCCTTTCTGGCACAGACTGACCAGTTTAAAATCTACTGCATCAGCACCGGCTCCCACTGTGATTACTTCACTGTAATCTGAATATAAAACATGGTTTGTATCACATAAAAGAACAACAGGGATTTCATATTTCTTTGCTGTTTTTTCTACGATTGACACCACAGGACAGGAATCCGCATCTACTAATATCCTCATTTTTTCTTTCCTTTCGTCAGATCATAACTTTCCCCGATCATCCGCCAGATATCTTTATCAGGAACAGAGCCATCCAAGATAATAGAATTCCAGTGTGTCTTGTTCATATGATAAGCTGGGATCACAGATTCAAAAGCATTTCTCCAGAACTCTCTCCATTCCGGATCACATTTTACATTTATCCATACATAACCATCTTTATCATAAATAAGCGCAAATGTTTTCTTATTTCCCTTATGACGCATAACACACCAGTTATCATCATGAAAAGGATAATCTTCATATACATCTTGAAATGAATGGCAATATTGTATTGCCTCCTGCCTTGTCTGCATAGTTTCCTCTTTTCTTAACCTTCCTCTCCCCGGATCGGAGCATAGAAGATCAGCAAATCTATATATTTTTCTCCGTCTCCCTGTTCTCTATAATCATACCGGATCATATAATCCCGAATACTATATCCCCGATACGGATCAGATAGGGTATAAAGTTCTCCTGTTGTAAAATCAATTAGTGAGTACCCTGTGCTTTCCAGATATTCATCATTATCACTGTTTACCTGATCTTCATAAAATTCACACACCTTATCCAGACAATCCTGACACAATTGATCTTTGAGAGTTTCACAGTCTATCGTATCTTTCTCTCCAAGGTGTATATTGGGTTCCGCAATACATCTATCCGGTTGAGAGTGTGTCATAATAGAACCATAATCCTCTCCAAAAGAATTTACCATTGTGCTCATATGCCCAGAATCAATCTTTTCATTTCCATCATCATCATATTCTCGGATCCGGGTGTCAGTGACTGACATATCGGCCCAATGGATAATCCCAATTGAATCGAATTTTCTATAATATTCCAAAAGTCCACCAGCCGGTGTTCCGCAAATAAAGCATTGTTCTTTACCGATTGATGATTGAAGAGACAGTTCAAAGTCATCATCAGATTCATAATCCATCTAATCCAACTGTTGTTTTGTTGTTGATGTTTTTGCAGGCTGCGTCTGACAACCACAAAGAGTAATCCCTAATATAAGTACAAAGCATAAAATATTACTTCTTTTCATAAAAACCCCCGAAGCTGAAATAAGGACGTACTATGCCATCCCTCAGCACAGACGTCCCTATTTTCTAATAATGCCCTGTATATACGCTTTTACCAGCTCTTTTTGATGTTCGTCCATCGCATTCCAGTCATAAAGCAGCTGTTTCTGATCTGCTGTTAAATCAGGAATTTCTTCATCACCTGCAAAAAACTGGGCAAGGGTGATATCGAATCCCTCACATATTTTCTCAAGCGTCTGAATCGTTGGAACACTCTTCCTGTTTAGCAATGTAGAAATAGATGACTGGGCAATTCCAGATTTCTGAGCGAGTCTGTACCTACTAAATTTCTTTTTTTCACACAACTGCTCAATCCTGGCAATAATATAGTTCTCAGCTTGCAAGTATTCTACACCTCATTTCCGATATGATACCCTTATTGTACTTATAATTAAGGAAACTTATCAGATTGTATATTCCAATGCAAAATACTTAGGTATAACGAAGTATACAGGTAAAAAAATAAGGAACTACATTAGTATATCATATTTGTTCCCAGTTCTGCATCAATTTACTCATGATGGTCTGATATTATTACTATCGTTATCAGGAATATCTATGTATTTATCAAACATAGAGAATAGAGCAGCAATAAACTGTTCTGCGCTTCTATTCTGCTCCACAATCTGTTCCAATGACAATCCTTCTATAAACTTACAGACATATACCCAACAAGCCAGATCACATGCTTCTACAATAATGTCATTAATAATCTTTCCCATAACTTTATCAAAATCATTGATATCTTCAACAGGAAGTGATTGCAGATAATCAAGTGGGGGAAGCTCCCCACTTGGATTATACTTTTCTGATTCATCTAAAAATGCTAAGACCTTTTGCCTGGATTCTTCTGGCATCTTTACATATTCCCACAATGCCATAACCACTTTCAAATCCGTATCTCTACGAAGCGGTGGTAATTGGATATAATTATTTTCTTTAATCATGGTTCTTCTCCTCCTCTATGCTAACAATATTCTCACTAATTTTTCCCGGGCCAGATCAATCGCAGCATCTATAAATACACTTACATACAAAACCAGAAATGCTGAAACGATCAGGCAGAACAAAAATACAACCTGCGCCCAATCCTGGTAACAGATAATCGTTCCTATTGCCAAAGCTACCAGTCCAAGCACCACAAATGATTTAGCAATTGAAACCATATTCACAACCAGCTTAACGAGTATTCCCACGATTATGAGAATAAACCAGACCGGAATCAATAATATTTTCCCAATGAGCTTTAAACAAAACATCTTTCTCCTCCTCTCAGTCAGACAGCAAACTGCGGCATGTCATGATTCACTTCTGCCTTATAGTACCCATCGATCGTTGTCGGGGCATTGAATAATGCTGCCAGCATATATTTCTTGATATTTTTCACCTTTGATGTATTCTTCTTGAAACAGTCAAGAACATACTCGATGTGGGAATAATTCAGTTTTAAAAACTTGCCGCGTACCAGTTCTGCCGGATACCAGTTACTTGCGATCAGGATCTTTTCGCTACTGCACAGAACTGTTTCCAAAATAAGCTCATAAATGCCCTGAATCAATGCTTCGTCATACTGATACGCAATAAGTAATGACTCATAATCTATGTTTTCCTTGATGAGATCCTGATAAGCGGATACCGTATTCATCATATCAACATCTGATCTCTGTCTATCGGATATGATTTGATCTGATTTATTCTTACTCTCTTTAATATCGCTAGTATTATTATAATTAGAGTTTGAATTGCAAACTTCTTGAAGTTTATTTTCAGGACTTCTTGAAGTTTGTTTTTGGGACTTCATGGAGTTTGTTTTATAAACTTCTGCATCTTCCAGAGTATCAACATTGGTTTGTTTTGTAAACTTCTGTGCTTCCTCTGCTGATTGTTCCGCCTGTTCCTCATAGACCATGAAGCTTTTTACATATATGATGTTAGCTTTTCCAAATCCCTGCCTGCGCTTTTCAATCAAACCGATTCCATTCTCATCATCCAGTTCCTGCAGCGATTTTACAGCTTTATTCCTTCCACAGTTCAACAGTTCCATGATATCTTCAATGGAAAAATAGATGTATGCCCGGTTCTGTTCATCAAACCACTGATTTTTGATGGACAAAGACATTCTATCCAGCATCAGACCGTATAATATCTTTGCATCACTGCTCAGATTTTTAAAATATTCATTTTTGAATAAAAGTTTTGGTATCCGGTAGAAGCTGTACTGATCAGCTTCATTCCCGTAAAAGTATCGAAATGTCAATTTCTGATCCATATTTTCTCCTTTCCTGCGGTAGTAGTTCCATAATGGACATTTCTTACTCACGCTACCGCAAAGTCTTTTACGTAATAAATGCTTGGCAGCCCCATGCCTCTAAAATGCTTTTCTATAAGTCCGGCATTTTCAAGCTCTGTCAGACATTCCCTTGCTTTTTTTCTGGTTACTCCCATGTCTTTCTGGATTTCCTGAATCGGATAAACAACATACATCCGGTTTCTTTCATCGACCCATTTATTCTTCACCGCCATTCCCATACGGTCTAAAAGAAGACCGTAGAGAACTTTTGCATGAATGGTAATTCCCGTAAATATTTTTTCAGTAACCAGCATCTTTGGAATATGTATAAAAGAATACTGATCCGCCTGTTTTCCATACATATATTTAAAATCCATCACATTACCTCCTGTTCCTGTTTCCATTTCTCCAATAATGATTCAATCACTTTCTCCACGTCTTCCGATGTATAATTCTTTGGAAAATATTTCGTCAGCTTCTTTTCATTCAAAGTTACCTTTCTTGCCGGAGCCTTTACCGGAATATGGCTATTCAGAATACTGATCATCAGACTCTGGGTAACCGGTCCTTGTCCAAGATAATTTCTTAAAGCTGCAATTTGGTTCGGTTTGATAAATCCATTGTCACAGATATATTCATAAATCCATTTCTGTACATCCGGTGGAATATATGATATATCAACAGCAATGGTAAAGTTCAGACGTTTCTTGTCTACCAATTCCAGTAAATCTGGGATAAGTTCTGTCAAGCGGATGTATCTTTGAACCTGTTTATAGCTTTCTCCGGTTCCTTGAGCAATTGCTTCTGTTGTTCTTTTAAACTTTGGGACATTTTGTCCCAAAGTTAAATCAGTCCTTTCACCTTGATGTCTCATTGCTTCCATTTTCATTTTATAAGCGAATGCCTTCTCACTCGGAAGCAACTCCTCTCTTTGGATATTGGCATCTACCATGGCAATCACAGCTTCATCATCCGTCATTTCTCTGACAATTGCCGGTATTGTTATTAACCCCGCCTTCTGTGCCGCATGCATCCGACGATGGCCGGAGATCATTTCATATCCATCATTTTGATCCGGACGGATCAGAACCGGGGTCAAAACTCCTGATTCACTGATGCTTTCTATGAGATTCTGCATTTTCTCATCATCAATTACTTTAAATGGATGACCTGCAAAGGACTTTATTTTATCAATCTCAATCTCCATTGCAGACTCTTCATTTACAACTCCCAGAAGTTCATCAATACTTGTCAGTTTGATTTTCTCGCCGCTTCTATTTTTCATTTTCTAAAACCTCCTGTGTAAGACTCTTATATGCATTGGACACTTTGCTCCTAGGACAGTGAGCATAAATACTGATTCCCTCTGCACTTGTTTCTGCCGCCTTTACCGATAACGGTATTACATTTTCAAAAATCGTGATCTTTGAACCGTAGGTAACGTGGAGCATGGTTGAAATATCTTTTGCGTAATTTGTTCTGAAATCTACCATAGTCAGAAGAATTCCCATGATCTGCAATTTCCGGTTCAGTCTTTTCTTTACCATAGAAATGGTTTTGATCAGCTGCTGGAGACCTTTCACCGGCAAATATGCTGCCTGTACCGGAATCAGAACTGCATCCGAAGCAACCAGTGCATTGATCGTCATCATGCCAAGGCTGGGCATACAGTCGATCAGGATATAATCGTATCGTTCTCTCATCATTTCGATATAATCTTTCATGATCATTTCCCGGCTCATCACATTTCCCAGCGTTACTTCCAAGGCTGACAATTCAATATTTGCCGGTAACAGATCCACATTTTCCTCATGATGAAGAATTCCATCCTCCGGTTTTATTTCTTCCTCATTAATAACTGCCAGCATAATTGTTGCCAGGGTAGTACCAAGATCATCCGGTTCCACATACCCAAGACTGGCTGTCAGGCTTCCCTGGGGATCCGCATCAATCAAAAGCACCTTTTTCCCTTCTTTCGCCAGGCCGATCCCTAAGTTTACTGTTGTCGTTGTCTTTCCGACCCCGCCTTTCTGATTTGTAACAGCGATTACTTTACACATTCTTCATTCCTCCGTTTCTTATTTGTCCCAGTATTGTTCCATCCATATTTTTAAGATTGCTACGATTTCACGCTTCATCATTTCCGGTGTATAGTTGTTGGGAAAATATCTGTGAAGCTGTTCATTTGTAAATGTGACTCTTGTTATTTCTCCTTTTTTTATTTCACTGAGAATTTCCTGCATCTTTTCTAAAGTCAGCTTTCCATCTTTGCTCAATTTTTTTATTCGCTGTGCCTGAGAAAGAGAGGGCACTGACTGAGCATAATCCATGGCTTCGATTAGCTGTTTTTGTTCCTTTTCCTTTAATGCTGCCAGTTCAACTGCCGGATTGAAGGAAATCAGTTCATCATCTAACTGCTGTAAAAGCTCTGGAATCAGGTTCGTGAGAGTAATATATCTTTGCACCTGCTTTGGACTTTCACCTGTTTCTTCTGCGATAATTTCCACTGTTCTCTTTCCTTTTAAATTGTGGTCGATTTGGCTACGCGGTCTTCCTGCAGTCCTTTTCATAGCATCATTCTTCATTTTGTAAGCAAAAGCTTTCTCGCTGTAACTGATCCGTTCCCTTTGAAGATTAGAATCCACCATTTTTATAATGGCTTCCTCATCGTTCATTACCCGAATAATCACAGGCACTTTCCGATATCCAAGCTGCTGTGCTGCATATTTTCTTCTGTGACCAGAAATGATTTCGTATACACCATCTGGTACCGGCCTTACGATCAGCGGATTTAAAACACCATATTTTTTTATGCTGTCTTTCAGAAGATGCATATCCTTATCATCTTCAACCTTGAATGGATGATCTTTAAAAGATCTGAGCCTTTCAATCTCAATTTCAATTATCTGTTCATCATCAAACTGAGTAGCTGCTTCTTTTCCTGCCATTAAACTCCTCCTTTTCCTGTAATCCAAACAAAAAATGCCCGTTCAGATTAGATTCTTTTATTTGAATCTGATCCAAACGAGCATCCCGTTTGCCATTAGCTACAGCTAATGAAACATTCTATTGTTTCAGCTAATAGAAGTTTGCAGAAGTTCCTTTTATAGAAGGATTTTACACCGCTTTACCCTGTTTTACATCCCCAATCTGAGGTTTCAACAGGAACGAACCCCGATGTTAGCAGGAAGTTCATTTTTTCCCGTTTGCAAAACAGCATTTTTGATTAGCTGCCAGCTAACGAATATCACTTCAAATTAGCTGGAAATTCATTTCTCACTTGCTTTTTCTTCATCGAAAATAATAAAAAGCGGAAGATGGTTTTGCTAATTTTGCTAACCATTTTCCGCTTGATATACCGTCTCCGGGAGGATTTGAACCTCTGACCCCTCGCTTAGGAGGCGAGTGCTCTATCCAGCTGAGCTACGAAGACAAGTACCGATTTTTGGCTTAAACACTAAGTTTTCAGCCTTTTGGTTCGGTAACCGATATATGATTTTCAGCTGATTTTTAATCAACTGCAGATCATCAGATTATGAAATTGTAACAGTAGAACATCCGCCAAAATGGGGAAAGCTCCGTTGTTAATTTTGTCTCTTCCAGAATAGATTCGAACTCCAAGTTCTTTTTTCTGTTTTCCCTCAGGGTTCAGCCGCGGCTCCTTCTTAGGAGGCGAGTGCTCTATCCAGCTGAGCTATGACGACATGCCCGATTTTGGCTTATTTACAGGCTATTTCAGCCCTTCACAAGTTCCGGATCGGACTCCGGTTATTCTATTGTTTAATGCCTTCCGGATGAATTGTATCATCCTTTGACAATGAAACGCTACCCTTTGGTGGCAAGCTATTATCATGTGTCCCTTGCTGGATTCGAACTACTGAGTCATTTTTTCTAAACTCAAAGGTCGCAGTCAAGCCCCTTCCTTAGGAGGCGCTTATTTTATCAGTTAAACTAACAGGACTTATTGCCAGAATGTTATTATAACACTCTGGCATATAAAAATCTACATTTCTTTCTAAACAGATCTTATTGCAAATAAATCACCTGCCGAATTGCCCACAAACAACTAAAAATTAATCCGCCCTTGCATCCAGATTTTTCCTTTGAACCGGCGTCCGGCTTTCGGCTCTCCAAATACTCGGTGAACCGGCACGCAGACATCGAATTTTAGGTCATTTACTTCCAGATTCATCACATAGAGTTCCTCTTTCGTGTAAATGTTTTCCACAATCCGCACACCTGTTATCACACCCAGGATGGAATACCGGTCACACTCTACACTGTAAGGCATGATGTATGTATCTACAATACTGAATACATCTTCTTTAATCAGCCTTCTTGATACTTTTGTGTAAATGTCTATATCATCCAACGCCAGATTCTCGATTGCTTCCGCATCTCCGGCTCTTGCAGCACTGACAAGCATCATCCGGTTATGCACATCTTCCGACTGCTGCTGTTTCTGTGATTCGTCCTTCATTACCGGCAGGAGAATCTTTCCCTCATTGCACAGCCCGGATAATGTAATAGAGTCATAACCTCCCGGCTCCTGCGGATGCCATTTCTTTTTCAGATATTCCATATAATTCTGAATCCGGAACATTAATGTAACACCTATTTTCACATCTTCACAGATGCCGATGTAGGACTGTTGATCCTTTGTTCTTTCCACCGTTACATCTGCATATGTTGTAATTCCGGTTCCGTAAAAATAAGGATATATATATTCTCTTTCAAATATTCCATTACTGTCCTGAAATCCGCCCGCTGCAATTCCAATATTTTTTGCAAATTCTTTTTTATACTCGCACCGGTCATATTTATCTGCAGTTACAGACATTACAGCACGTTCATTATTCTCCTGCTCCAGCCCCTGCAATAAACGATCCAGTTCTTGTTTTGACTTTACACTTTCCATTCCAATTGCAGTTAAATATTGATGCATTTTACTTCCTCATTAATTATCCCCGGAGTCATTCGCTGTGGACTTATTTATCCACAATTTACACATTTATTCCGGTATTATTTTGGTCTGATCTCGCTCTTACCACCCATATACGGTCTGAGAACTTCCGGAATCTTGACAGATCCGTCAGCCTGTAAATTGTTCTCCAAGAACGCGATTAACATTCTCGGTGGAGCAACAACTGTATTATTTAATGTATGAGCGAAATATTTGCTTCCATCTGCTCCTTTAACACGGATACCAAGTCTTCTTGCCTGAGCATCTCCAAGGTTTGAACAACTACCTACTTCAAAATATTTTTTCTGTCTTGGAGACCATGCTTCAACATCACATGATTTTACTTTCAAGTCTGCAAGGTCACCAGAGCAACATTCCAGTGTACGTACCGGGATGTCCATAGAGCGGAACAGATCTACTGTATTTTTCCATAACTTATCATACCACTGTTTGCTTTCTTCCGGTTTACATACAACAATCATTTCCTGCTTCTCAAACTGGTGAATACGATATACGCCTCTTTCTTCGATACCGTGTGCACCTTTTTCTTTACGGAAGCATGGAGAGTAACTTGTCAGTGTCTTTGGCAGTTCTTCTTCTTTAGTCATTGTATCAATAAATTTACCGATCATTGAGTGTTCACTTGTTCCGATCAGGTAAAGATCCTCTCCTTCGATCTTATACATCATGGAATCCATCTCTGCAAAACTCATAACACCTGTTACAACGTTACTTCTGATCATAAACGGCGGGATACAGTAAGTAAATCCACGGTCAATCATGAAATCACGTGCATAGGATATTACTGCGGAATGAAGTCTTGCAATATCTCCCATCAGGTAGTAGAAACCGTTTCCTGCTACTTTTCCTGCTGCCTCAAGATCAATACCGTCAAAACTTTCCATAATATCTGTGTGATACGGGATTTCGTAATCTGGAACAACCGGCTCACCAAATTTCTCAATCTCTACATTCTCGCTGTCATCTTTTCCAATCGGAACAGACGGATCGATGATGTTCGGGATGACCATCATGATCTTCTTAATTTCAGCTTCTACATCTTTTTCTTCAGCTGACAGGCTTTCTACACGATCTGCATTTGCCTGTACTTTCTTCTTCAGTTCTTCTGCTTCTTCTTTCTTACCATGTGCCATACATGCACCGATTTCTTTGGAAATTTTATTTCTCTCTGCACGAAGAGCTTCTACTTCCTGTTTGATATCTCTGTTTTTCTGATCCAGCTCGATTACTTTGTCCACTAATGGAAGTTTTTCATCCTGGAATTTATTCTTAATATTCTGCTTCACCACATCTGGGTTCATTCTTAAAAATTTAATGTCTAACATATTGTATCCTCCTCATTTTGTAATTAATATAGGTTTATTATTATCCTTTAGTTTTATAATTACCTTATATAATAGTTTTACATTTTACTGCTATTTTTCTACAGTTTCCGGTGTATATTCCTGGAAAATCGCTTTATCCAGTGCTTCTGCCTCTTCCTCAGCAAGTTCAACAAAGCTCTCACCTTTAACAATTTCTTTTACATAAGTGTAACAGCCTTCTCTACTATGCATTGCATTCAGGATAAATCCATTATTACGATTATCCAACAGTGCAAGTACGAAACTAAGTTTACCTCCCATTTCGTTAAATGCATCGTATTTCACAACACCGATCTTCTGGTAATTTCTATCCATCTTCCGGTTCAGTTCACGAATGTCAAGACGGTTCTGTTTTACAACTTTTACTACGGATTCAAGATCTGTATAGCGTTCTTTCATGCTCTCTTCAAGAGTTTTACCGTCTTTTCCTTTCATAAACGTCTGATAGTTGCTTTTTAGCCTATTGTAGTTCATTGTAACATTTACAGTAAGGATAAACAACACAATAATCAAAATCAACATTAAGATAATAATGATTCCCGGATCAATCCCTATTGTACTTAAGATTTTGCTTTCCATAAGTTCTTATTCTTCCTTTCCTATTGTCATAATCATCTCGAACATACGTTCTAGTTCTTTTTCTGAATAATACTCTATTTCTATTTTACCTTTTCCATTGCTTTTTGATGCAATACTGACCTTCGTTCCCATAACTTCTTTCATACGGTTTTCCAGATCTTTATAAACAAATTCATTCTCTACTGCTTTCTTTTCTTTTGGTTTTTTCGGATTCTTAATCTCCTTAACCAGCTTTTCTGTTTCACGTACACTTAATTTTTCATCGAAAATACGATTTGCAAGCTCATACTGTAATTTCTTATCGTCAATTGCCAGCAGCGCTCTTGCATGTCCTGTAGAAATCATCTCATCAATAATCATCTGCTGTACTTTATCATCCAGTTTCAGCAAGCGCATAGAGTTTGTTACAGCGGTACGACTTTTTGAAACTCGATCTGCGACTTCATCCTGTTTCAATTGAAATTCTTCAAGAAGTTTTTTAAATGCCATAGCTTCTTCGATTGGGTTCAGATTTTCTCTCTGAATATTTTCAATCAAACGAATTTCCACAATTTCCTGTTCACTGTATTCTTTTACTATTACAGGTACCTCTTTGATACCGGCCAACTTTGCTGCACGCCATCTTCTTTCGCCTGCAATAATCTCATAATAATCTTTAATTTTTCTGACAAGCAACGGCTGCAAAACCCCATGAAGTTTGATAGAATCAGCAAGCTCAAGTAATGCATCTTCCTCGAACTTCTTTCTAGGCTGCTCTCGGTTTGGTTCGATCATGCTGATTTTCATCATCTGAACGCCGTCTTTCATTTCTTCTTTTTTCTCTTCAGCTTTTTGTACTGTCTCTGTATTTTTCTTAGCCGGTTTATTATCCGGTATCAAACTATCAAGACCTTTTCCAAGACCTTTTTTCTTAACCGCCATCTCTCATTCGCCTCCTGCATTATTTTCCGTATTATTCTTTTTCCATCACCTCATCCGCCAGGCGCATATAACTGTCTGCACCTGCAGATTTTGGATCATATTTGTTAATCGGCATACCATAACTCGGTGCTTCTGCCAATCGAATATTGCGAGGAATAATTGTTTTATATATTGTCTGATCTAAATTATCTTTTACATTTTCAACGACTTGCAACGAAAGATTAGTTCTTGCATCATACATTGTAAACACAACACCTTCTATTGTCAGTTGTGGGTTCAGACGATCACGAACCAACTCGACTGTATGAATCAGCTGGCTTAACCCTTCCAGCGCGTAATATTCACACTGAATAGGAACTAATACAGAATCTGCTGTAGTCATTGCATTAATTGTCAGCATACTCAAAGATGGTGGACAGTCAATTACTATATAATCATAGTCTTCTTTAATATTTGCAATCGCATTTCTTATAATATACTCTTTTTCATCTACATCAAGAAGCTCAATTTCCGCTCCGGACAGATCAATACTTGTTGGTATTATATCCAGATTTTCCAGAACATCCCTCACAATTACTTCATTAATTGATGATTCTCCTATAATCAAATCATACACTGTGTTTTCAACATTATTTTTATCAACACCCAATCCACTTGTCATATTTCCCTGCGGATCCATATCCACTGCCAGAACTTTCTGTCCTTTTTCCGCAAGGCATGCCGATAAGTTGATAGCTGTAGTTGTTTTTCCCACTCCACCTTTTTGGTTGGCAATAGCTATAACTCTTCCCATTTTTATCACCTTTCTATTTTGAGCTTCTTCTAGTATAGCATTTTTTATTTTACTTTTCTATAAATGTTTCACGTGAAACATAATTTTTCACTTTTATATAAATGTTTCACGTGAAACATTTATATTTTTGTCTATTTATAATCTTAATGAATATTACCTGTTTACTATAATAATTAGACTGTCTTTAGAATATAACGTTTAAGACTGATCTTTTTGGCGGCACAAAGCATAGAACAATTTACAAGGCAACTTTTGATTCCGGTATCATATTATATCATTAAATTTTATTCGTATCTTTAATATTATCTTAATTTTGTCTTATACTGTTGTAATTATTTTAAACATATCAATTTATTTATAAGCAAGTAAAGAAAATTAACGCCCTGATTTTATGATGATTTATTTATAATTACATATAATTTACAATTACATATTCTTTCTTCAAATTATAAAATTCATCGTCCCATATTATATATGTTTCACGTGAAACATATTACTTATAATATTAGAATAATTTATGACTAACAAAAATAATTTTCTAACTGTCAACGTTATATTATTCTTGCAGTAATAGTTATGAAATAATGTTTTCTTTCATTCTTTAATTTCTTTCAACAAATGTTTCACAACAACTATTCATTTATATATTACAATATTTTCCAAAGAGCATCTGCATCACTATGTTTCACGTGAAACATTTACTTTAATTTTAGCATGTGGTATTATTTATATTGTAGTATCGAACGTTTTCACTGATTTCATTAATCAGAAGATCAACATTTGATGTGACAATATATAAGCAAAAGGAGTAATACTTATGAGTTGGAAAAAGAAAGCTATTACTATATCTGCATTATCTGCATTGACAACATTTACTATACATTTGGCTAATAAAATAATTGATATTTCCGCGACTTCTGAAAATCACGAGCAAAACACAGCCAGTTCTTACTTTGATTGGAAATTTGGAAATATATATTATGAGAAATATGGCGAAGGTGAGCCTGTTCTTCTGATTCATGATTTTTCTGTCGGAAGTTCATCTTATGAATGGCACAGAATCATTGATAAACTGGCAAAAAGCCATCTTGTTTATACAATTGATCTGCTTGGATGCGGAAGATCCGAGAAACCATCCATCACTTATACTAATTATTTATATGTGCAATTAATCACAGATTTCATTAATCAAGTTATTGATTCACCTTGTGATGTCATAGCAACCGGTATTTCTGGATCATTCGCAATTGCAGCCGTACAGAACAACAAAAATCTTATAAATCGCATTATACTTGTAAATCCTGAAGATGTGAATAGATTAAATAAGATGCCATCAAAGAGAAGTAAATCTCTGACATGGTTTCTAAATATGCCTGTATTCGGCACTTATTTCTATAACATATTAGTAAAAAGGAGACTTATTACAGATAAATTCAAGAACGAATATTTCTATGATCATTACAAATTAAAAGAGGAATATATTAACAACTACTACGAAACAGCTCATCTGGACCACTCTTCATCCAAATATTTGCTATCCAGTCTGCTTGGCCATTATACAACTGTTAATGTCTATCATTGTATGAAATCGTTAACAAATAGTATTTTCATTATATCTGGAGATGAAGATTCCCGAAATGCTGATATTGCGTGCAAATATGAAAGTATTCTTCCATCTATTGAGATTATGAAAATAGAAGACACCAAACATCTTCCTCAATTAGAAAGACCTGATACTTTCATTGAGCAATTAGCTGTAATACTTTCCTACGAAGATGAAACGACAATTTAGTATTATACAAAGTAAAACAAAAAGATGAATGTGCCTGCCCCATGCGCTACGTACATTCATCTTTTTTATTATCCTATATTTTTTTTACACCAACGGCTCCTTCGATGGCAATCCTGCTTTTCTTGGATATTTCTTACCGGTATTCTTTACTTTCTTTATTTTCACAAAAGAACGAGCGATATCTGTTCCCGGAAGTGCAAATTTTATAACATCACCCAGTGTACCTCCAAGTATACTTACTGCACGTTTCGATTGCTGTAATTCCTCTTCTATCTCACCAGACTTATAGGATATAAAATATCCCCCTACCTTTACATAAGGCAAGCAGTATTCAGATAAAGTAGCAAGATTTGCTACTGCTCTGGACACGCACAGATCATACTGTTCTCTATATATTTCCTGCTTTGCAAAATCTTCAGCTCTTCCATGAATTGTTTCAATATTCTCCAATTCTAATGTTCCAATAACGTCATTCAGAAATTTTATTCTTTTATTTAGTGAGTCCAATAATGTCACTTTAAGGTGTGGAAACACAATTTTTAATGGAATCCCCGGAAATCCTGCTCCTGTCCCTATATCAATTACATTTTTAACTTCTTCTGCATCCAATGCCTTGATCAGAGATACACTATCCACAAAATGCTTTTCTACTACATCGTCATATTCTGTAATTGCAGTGAGATTCATTACTTTATTACGTTCGATCAACATATCATAATAAGTAAGAAATTGCTCTGTTTGCATATCACTTAACTGTATCCCTATTTCTTCCATTTTTTTATTTAATATTTCTTTATGCATATATATTACCTTTACTCTCAACTCTCATATACAATGTTTGAGATATTATCCCAAACTTATGATACATATATTTTTCTTTGGATGTTATTAATGTTATATATATTATATAGCATTAAACACTCTTTTAAACAACAGCAACCATGCTACTTATATACCCATCCAAGGTATATTAGCAGAACTGATATGTCTGCCGGAGATACTCCGGAAATTCTGGATGCCTGTCCGATTGATGCTGGTCTGTGTTCTTTCAGCTTCTGAATCGCCTCGATACGCAAACTGTTTACTTTATCATAATCAATATCTTCCGGTATTTTCTTACGTTCCAGCTTCTTAAACTGCTCTACCTGTCGCATCTGTCTTGTAATATATCCAGCATACTTAATGCAAATATTAACCTGCTCTGCTACTTCTTCTGCAAGATTTTTCGGAAAATCCGGTCTTGCATTATCAATCGGCTTTAACATATCATATGTCAGCTCTGGTCTTCGGATCAGTTCCGCAATTGTGGAACCAGAAGAAAGTGGTGTACTTCCACATTCTTTTAATAATGTCTGTACTTTCTCATTTGCGCCGACATTTGCATGTTCTACACGTTCTATTTCGTTTTTAATCAACTCTTCTTTTTTCAGTAAACGCTGATATCTTTCTTCATTGATCAGACCGACTTCGTAACCTTTTTTTGTTAACCTCTGATCTGCATTATCCTGACGAAGCAGTAATCTGTATTCTGCTCTTGATGTCATCATACGATATGGCTCATGACTTTCTTTTGTAACAATATCATCGATCAGCACACCAATATACGCCTCTGAACGGTCCAAAATCATTGGTTCTTTTCCTTGTAACATTCTCGCTGCATTAATACCTGCAACAATTCCCTGTGCCGCTGCTTCTTCATATCCTGAACTTCCATTAAACTGTCCGGCACTGAACAGCCCATGAATATTTTTGAATTCAAGAGACGGTTTTAACTGTCTTCCGTCAATACAATCATATTCAATTGCATATGCATTTCGAACAATTTTTGCATTTTCAAGTCCCGGAACTGATCTGTACATCGCATATTGCACATCTTCTGGCAACGAACTGGACATTCCACCTACATACATCTCATTTGTTCCAAGTCCTTCCGGCTCGATAAATACCTGATGACGATTTTTATCGGCAAATTTTACAACCTTATCTTCAATTGAAGGACAATATCTTGGTCCTGTTCCCTCTATCATTCCCGAATATAGTGGTGAACGATCGAGATTTTCACGAATGATCCGATGAGTCTCTTCATTTGTATAAGTCAGCCAGCAAGATGCCTGATCAATCTGCACATCGTTTGGATTTGTTGTAAATGAAAACGGAACAATTCTCTCATCACCAAACTGCTCTTCCATTTTACTGAAATCAATGGAATTTTTGTCAATTCTCGCCGGTGTTCCCGTTTTAAAACGATACATCTTAATTCCAAGCTCTTTCAGACAATCCGTAAGATAATTTGCTGACTGTAATCCATTAGGTCCTGTACTCATGCTCACATCACCGTAAACACAGCGTGATTTCAAATAAGTTCCTGTACATAAAATAACAGCTTTGCACCGGTAAATCATCCCAGAATACAACTGAACTCCTGTCACTTCATCATTTTCATTAAGAATATTCACAATCTCGGCCTGCTTAATCTCCAGATTCTCCTGATTTTCCAGAACCTGGCGCATCGTTTTGCTGTATTCATTCTTATCAGCCTGTGCACGCAGTGAATGTACTGCAGGTCCTTTGGATTTGTTTAGCATTTTGGACTGGATAAATGTCTGGTCAATGACTTTCCCCATCTCTCCACCGAGTGCATCCACCTCTTTTACAAGGTGTCCCTTAGAACTTCCTCCAATATTCGGATTGCACGGCATAAGTGCAATACTGTCTACACTGACAGTAAATACAATTGTACGAAAACCAAGTCGTGCACACGCCAGAGCCGCCTCACACCCTGCATGACCGGCCCCGATCACTGCTACATCATATTGATCTTTATTTTCCCATACAGAATTTGCTGAATATTTCATTTACAAGATCCTCTCCTATTGTCTCGCCTGTGATACTGCCGAGTGATTCATATGCATCTAACAGATCAATGGAATAAAAATCTTCCGGCATTCCCATTTCAATACTTTCATTTACCTTCTGAAGTGATCTGTACGCTTCCTGAAGTGCTGTTTTCTGACGAACATTTGTAATATAAATCTCGTCATTAAATGTCAGTTTTCCATCATAGAACATGTCTTTTAAAATCTGCTCAAACTCCGCAATTCCACTCTTCTCTTTCGCAGAAACTTCAATGATCGGGTTATGATTTTCTGTCTCACTCGAATTTACAGGCTGTAATTCATTCACTTTATTTTCAATTACTTTTTTCGTAACTATCATATCTAAATCTGACTTATTTAGCAAGATAATTGCCTGTTTTCCCTGTATCATCTTCAGAATCTCGATATCATTTTCATCAAGTTCAGATGACGCGTCAATTACAAATAAAATCAGATCCGCATCTTTTGCATAATTGATTGCTTTATCTACACCAATCTTCTCAACAATGTCTTCTGTATCACGGATTCCTGCAGTATCCATGATATTCAGAGAAATTCCCTGCAAATTGATATGTTCTTCCAGTACATCTCTTGTTGTACCGGCAATATCCGTTACAATTGCTCTGTCTTCCCCAAGAAATGCATTCATAAGCGATGATTTTCCGGCATTCGGTTTTCCCAAAATTACAGTGTTCACACCCTCTTTCAGAATTCTTCCATCATCACATGTGTCCAACAGATGTCTGATATCACCGAGCAGTTCGTCCACTGTTATTTTCAACTTTTCTCCATATCCATCCACACTGATATGTTCCGGATCATCTAACGCTGTTTCAATAAATGCAGTATGATAAATAATTTTCTGTCTGATATTTGAAATCTTCTCTTTTACATTTCCTTTCAACTGGCTAACAGAGCTTTTCAATGCATATTCATTCTGAGCAGTAATCAGATCTCCTACTGCCTCTGCCTGGGAAAGATCCATTTTTCCATTTAAAAATGCTCTTTTTGTAAATTCACCTGGTTCCGCCGGTCTTGCGCCATATTTGATCACTGTCTCTAGCACTTTTTTCACCACATACACACCGCCATGGCAGTTGATTTCCACAGTGTCTTCTCCGGTATAAGTATGTGGACCACGCATCAGCATTACAAGGACTTCATCGATCACCTCGTCACCATCGCATATATAGCCATAATGAATGGTATGTGACATCTGCTCACGAAGCTTTTTATTCTTTTTTCCACGATAAATACGATCTGCAATTTCAACAGAATCTTCTCCTGTCATTCGTACAATACCGATTCCGGAATTACTCATAGCCGTTGAAATAGCAGCAATAGTGGTCTGCTCATTATAATTCATCGAATTCCTCCTAATAACATAAAATTGCATTTTTCGTTATATAAAAAATAGAGGTCATCAAAACCCCTATTTTTTCTTTCTTTATCTTCTTACCAATGTTACTACAACTCTTCTGTACGGTTCTTCACCTTCGCTATGTGTAGATACAGCAGAATCAGACTGAAGAGCAGAATGAATAATTCTTCTTTCATAAGGATTCATCGGCTCAAGAGAAACAGATCTTCTTGTTCTCTTTACTTTGCTTGCAATGTTCTTTGCAAGATTTTCTAATGTCTGTTTTCTTCTTCTTCTGTAATCTTCTGTATCGAGTTTTACTCTGACATAACCATCCTGCATTTTGTTTGCAACTCTGTTTGTAAGATACTGCAGGGAATCCAGTGTCTGTCCACGTTTTCCAATCAGAATACCCATATTCTTTCCGTCCATTGTGATGCTCAGAGCACCTTCTTCATCAATCTCTGCTTTCACTTCAACATCGTTCATATCCATTGCAGCGAGTACATCTTTAACAAATTTCACACATGCTTCTTTTGTCGCGTCTTCAACAGGAGCAAGTTCAACTTCTCTCTTCGGAACTTCTTTTTTCACGAATTCCTTCTTTGGAGCCTCTTTTTTGAAATTATCTTTTTTCACATGCTCTTTTTTGTGGAATTCTTTTTTATGAAACTCTTTTTTCTCTTCTTTAAATTCTTTTACTTCTTTTTTAACAGGCTTTTCTTCTACTTCTTCAACAACCGGTTCCTCTACAGGTTCCTCTTGTTTTCTGCGCGCCTTTATTACTGCCTGCTTCATGCCGATTCCAAGAAATCCGGCACTTCCTTTCTCAATTACTTCGTAATCTAAATGATCACTTGTCACACCAAGCTGGATCAATGCTTCTGTAATCGCATCATCCAATGTTTTAGCTGATACAGTAATGTAACCGTCCATAATAGCGCCCCCTATTTGTCCTCATTGAATTTTCTAACCATATTGGCTTTCGCTGCAAGACTTCCTTCTTTTGCATTCGCTGCATTCTTTCTTGCTTTTTCAAGCTTTTTCTCTTTTTCAACATCAGAAACACCCAGACTTGATTTCTCAGAAATGTTTTTCGTATTCATCTGAGCCATTGCATTGATCTTCTCTGCTTTCTCGCTTCTCTTTGCACGTTTCTTTTCTGCTTTTTCTTTATTCTTTTCTACCAGATCTTCAACAGACATCTTCTGCAGGTGTTTGTTGATAAATACCTGCTGTACACAACGTACTAACGCACTGATGATCCAGTAAATACCGATACCAGTCGGCAATGTAAATACCATGAATACAGAGAACAGAGGCATTGTCATATTCATTGTCTTCATAGTTCCTGCCATCGGATTATCTTTATCCATCTGCTGCTGTCCGGAAATTGCCTGGGACAGTTTCATACTTACATACTGTGTTCCGGCTGAAAGAAGCGGAAGCACGATTGCCGTGATCATGATCACAATTGCCGGCATTCCGTATGCTCCACTGTTCTTCAGCATAGCAGCCGGAGATACGGTAAGATCCGGTATTGTGATAAATCTGTTTACTGCAGCCGGAGCTCCTTTGATTGCCGGTACATACTGCTGAATATTATAAATAACCGGATATAATGCAAACAGGAACGGCATCTGGATTAACAGCGGAAGGCATCCTCCCATCATGGAAGTTCCATATTTGTCATATACCTGCTGGATTTCTTCCTGCTGCTTCATCATAGAAGCCTGATCTTTTTTGTTTTTATACTTTTTCTGAATTTTCTGTACTTCCGGGTTGATCACAGCCATCATTTTAGATGATCTCTGCTGATTGATCGTCAATGGAAGCATACAAGTATATACCAGAATCGTATAGATGATAATTGATAATCCTACAAGCCCATTATCTGAGGGCAGAGCCTTATCTAAGAAGTCATAGATAAAACTCATTACTTTACCTAATAGCCAGCATAACTGTCCTACGAGCGGCCAGTTTGCTGCAGTCAGTAAACTTACAGTCATTCGTTCTTCCTCCATCGTAACTACATTTTTTATGGAACTGGATCAACGCCTCCCTTTGAAAATGGATTGCATCTCAATATTCTCCATAACGCAAGTCTTCCGCCTTTCCATGCTCCGTATTTTTCAATTGCTTCTTTTGCATAACAGGAGCAGGTCGGATAATATTTACAGGTCGATGATCCTTTGAGGTTCGATAAATATTTCTGATAGAATCTGATATATGCCAACAGAATTCTTTTCATAACACGCTACCTCATATATATAATTCATGAAGAGTTCCAAGATGGATCAATGCGCTCTCTATTTCTCGATATGTTTTTCCTTTCGCACCGGCTCTAGCAATTACAACCAGATCCCATCCACACTTGAAGTGCTCTTCTTGTAGTCGATAACTCTCTCTAATTAATCTCGTTATTCTATGACGTACTATACTATTTCCAACTTTTTTACTTACAGATATTCCCAATCTGTTTACATCTGAATGATTCTCTCGAATATACATGACCAGATATTTGTTTGCACAGGATTTTCCTTCCTTATATACTAAACGGAAATCCCTGTTTTTTTTTAATGATTCGGAATATTTCATTTTCATTTTCTCCTAATTTTGAGAGAAGAAAAGGCCACATATATGCGGCCTACGCTGATAATTTCTTTCTTCCTTTTGCTCTTCTTGCTGCAAGAACTTTTCTTCCGCCTGCAGTGCTCATTCTTGATCTGAAACCATGAACTTTAGCTCTTTGTCTCTTTTTTGGCTGGAATGTCATTTTCATTGATATCCACCTCCTTATATTTTTAAGGGTTATCCCTCAGTTTTCTATAGACATCATTTTTTATTATATTCATAAAATTCCTTTACGTCAAGCAAAACCTGCGAGTTTATAGACTTTTTCTTTGTATTTTAGTTAATGGGGATAAATATGCCGGTATTCCACATTTTTCACTTCGCCTTATATAAATAGGTAAGAACTTATTTATCATGGAATTATCCACTAAATGTGGAAAACTTTGTGGATTTCAGTGGATAACTTGTGGATTTTAACTTTTTTTTCCACAAATCGAACGCAAATATGCCGTTTTCAAGGGGGAAATTAGTTATCCACATTGATTAAACGTTGCCTAATCCCCCATTTTGATGTAAACTATAATAGAGTATATAGAAGATTAGGAGTTTTATAAAATGAACACAGTAGAGGAAAAATGGCCGCAAATAATAGAACATTTGCGCGTGGAACACGAATTATCCAATGTATCATTCTCGACATGGATTAAACCGCTGAAAGTATATGATGTCATCAACAACACTGTATTTATTATGGTAAATATGAATTCAAGTGTTGAATACATTGAAAAAAAATATCTTCTTCCTTTGAAGGTATGCATTGCTGAAATCACAGGAGAAGAATACGAAGTTTCTTTCATATCCGAAGATGATGACCGATTGAATGAAATACAGAATATGGCAGTTGAAGCAAGTCAAAAGAAACGTACGAAGTCCGTAGCCGAAAGAGCCGGGCTGAATCCTAAGTACACTTTTGACACTTTTGTTGTAGGCGGAAATAACAGTTTCGCCCATGCAGTTTCCGTTGCGGTAGCGGAATCGCCGGGACAGGTTTATAATCCTCTATTTCTCTACGGAGGTGTCGGACTGGGAAAGACTCATCTGATGCATTCCATTGCACATTTTATTTTAGATCAGAATCCAAAGAAAAAGATTTTATATGTAACAAGTGAGACATTTACGAATGAACTGATTGAATCATTAAAGAACGGTAAATCATCCGGCAACGAATCTTCTATGACAAAGTTCCGCGAAAAGTACCGGAATATTGATGTACTGTTAATCGATGACATCCAGTTTATTATTGGTAAAGAAAGTACGCAGGAAGAGTTTTTCCATACTTTTAATCATTTACATACTTCCGGAAAGCAGATCATTATCTCCAGTGACCGCCCGCCAAGGGATATCGAGACACTGGAAGCCAGACTGCGCTCCCGTTTTGAGATGGGTATGCTTGCAGATATTTCTTCTCCGGATTATGAGACACGTATGGCAATCCTTCAGAAGAAGATCGAACTGGACAAGCTTGAAAAATACAACATCCCATTAGATGTAATCCAGTACATTGCCACAAATATCAAGACAAATATCCGAGAACTGGAAGGTTCTCTTAATAAACTGATTGCTCTTTACAGACTGAATAATAATGAAGGAACGATTGACATATCTCTCGCTGCCGAAGCATTGAAAGATATTATTTCTTCTGATAATAACCGAGAAGTTACACCGGAACTCATACTGGATATTGTTGCAGAGCACTTCAATATCAGTATTGCTGATCTTAAGAGCAAAAAAAGAAACGCAGAAATTGCCAATCCTCGTCAGGTAGCGATGTATCTGATGCGTACGATGTCTACCAAAGAGCTTTCTTTAAAAGCAATTGGTGCTATTTTTGGTGGAAAGGACCATTCTACTATCAAATACGGTATTGAAAAGGTAGAATCCGAGATGGAGACCGACGAAACACTGGCAAATACTGTCAATATCATTAAGAAGAAAATCAATCCGGCTTAGTTTATGTGAATTATTATGTGGACTGGCTTGGGATAACTTTCATATAATTGTGGATAATTATGGGATTATATGTGGATTTTTAACCAACGCGGTGGATAGAATTTTTTTATCCCAATGCAATCCCCATGAATTCTCATCGAAATCCACAGAGTTTTTAATTCCGGAAACGCCGATAAACAGAGGGCTTGAAGGGGTTTTCCCCTTTTCCACACCCCCTAAGGCGACGGATACGGAAGCATTTCATAGACATAATATATATTGCGCACCGCGAAAGGAGTTTTACACACATGAAAATTGTTTGCACGAAAAGTAATCTTGTAAAAGGGGTTAGCATTGTTTCAAAAGCGGTACCTTCAAAAACAACAATGTCAATCCTTGAATGTGTATTGATCGATGCTACAACAGATATTATCCGTCTGACTGCCAACGATATGGAACTTGGTATCCAGACAGACATAGACGGTGAGATCATCGAAAGAGGTATGATCGCTATTGACGCGAAGTTTTTCTCCGAAATCGTAAGAAAACTTCCAGACAGTGATGTCATTATCGAAACAGACGAATCTTTACAGACTACGATTGTCTGCGAGAAAGCAAAATTCAATATTTCCGGTAAACCGGGCGATGAATTTTCTTATCTTCCAATCATCGAAAAAGACGAATCGATCGAAGTATCACAGTTTACGCTGAAAGAAGTAATCAGACAGACTATTTTCTCTATTGCTGATTCTGACAGTAATAAACTGATGACAGGAGAACTTTTTGAGATTAAGAATAATATGCTTCGGGTTGTATCTCTGGATGGGCACCGTATCTCCATCCGTAAGATTGCTCTGGATGCAGATGTTACAGACAAGAAACTTGTTGTTCCAGGTAAGACACTGATCGAGATCAGTAAGATTTTATCCGGAGAAGCTGAAAGCAAAGTAAATATTTCTTACACAAGCAATCACATTGTATTTGAGTTTGATAATACAGTTGTTGTATCCAGACTTCTGGAGGGAGAATATTTTAAAATTGATCAGATGCTATCCAGCGATTATGATACTAAGGTCAGAATTAACAAAAAAGAATTGTTAAACTGTATTGACCGTGCTACTCTTCTCGTCAAAGAAGGTGATAAGAAGCCAATTATCATCAATATTGGTGATGAGATCATGGAACTGAAGATCAAATCACAGATTGGCTCCATGAATGAAGAGATTATGATCAACAAAGAAGGTAAGGATCTGCTGATCGGATTCAATCCGAAGTTTCTGATTGATGCATTAAGAGTTATTGATGACGAAGAAGTAACACTTTATCTGATGAATGCGAAAGCTCCGTGCTTCATCAAGGATGACAATGAGACTTATATTTACCTGATTCTTCCGGTAAACTTTAATGCGGCTGGTTAAGAGGTGAAAAGATGGAAGTTATAAGACTGAGAGATGAATATATTAAACTCGGACAGGCACTGAAAGCTGCCGGTCTTGTTGAGTCCGGAGTGGAAGCAAAAGAAGTAATCACAGAAGGACTCGTAACAGTAAATGGAGAAACAGATACCAGACGCGGCAGAAAATTATATGCCGGGGATATGGTATTATTTGATGGAGAAGAGATAAGAATTGAAGATTGAGTCTTTAAAGCTTAAAAATTTCAGAAATTATGAGCTGTTATCTCTTGAATTTGACAAAGCAACAAACATCTTTTACGGTGATAATGCCCAGGGAAAGACGAATATCTTAGAGGCTGTCTATCTTTCAGGAACAACAAAATCCCACAGAGGATCCAAAGACAAGGATTTGATTCGTTTTGAACAGAATGAGTCCCACATTGAGACAGTTGTAGAGAAGAACGGCATTAATTATCAGATCGACATGCATCTGAAGAAGAACAGTCCAAAAGGAATTGCGATCAATAAGATGCCGATTAGAAAAGCCAGTGAATTATTCGGAATTGTCAATATTGTATTTTTCTCGCCGGAAGATCTGAATATTATTAAAAATGGTCCCGGAGAGAGAAGAAGGTTTGTGGATCTGGAACTTTCTCAGCTGGATAAAGTATATCTGAGCAATCTTGCAAATTATAACAGAATTGTGAATCAGCGGAATCATTTGCTGAAAGAGGCGGCATACAACAGTGATGTACTGAAAACACTGGATATCTGGGATATGCAGCTTGTTCATTATGGCAATCTGATCATTCAGAGAAGGCAGGAATTTGTAGAACAGATGAATGAGATCATTTCCGGAATCCATAACAAACTGACCGGAGGAAAAGAATCCATCCGGATTTTATATGAGCCAAGCAATAGCTATCTGACGCTGGAGCAGGCACTGAACAAGAACAAAGAAAAAGATTTGCGTATCAGAAGCACATCTGTAGGTCCGCACCGGGATGATATTGCATTTATGATCGGCGATATTGATATTCGTAAATACGGTTCCCAGGGACAGCAACGGACTGCGGCATTGTCCCTCAAATTATCAGAAATAGAGCTGGTAAAACAGTCGATTCATGATACGCCGGTTCTTTTACTGGATGATGTATTGTCTGAACTTGATAAACATAGGCAAAACTATTTACTGGATAGTATTCATGATATACAGACGCTCATTACCTGTACGGGGATGGATGAGTTTGTAAATCATCGATTTTCTATAAATAAAGTATTCCATGTCCAGAGCGGACAGGTAAAGAAAGAAAACTAGGAGGAATAGAATGAGTACAGAAAAAGTACAGCACGAATATGGTGCAGATGAAATCCAGATACTGGAAGGGCTTGAAGCTGTCAGAAAGCGTCCCGGAATGTATATCGGAAGTACATCATCGAGAGGTTTACATCATCTCGTATACGAGATTGTAGACAATGCCGTAGATGAGGCACTTGCAGGATTCTGTGACACGATTTTTGTGAGCATTAATAAAGATAATTCGATTACCGTTGTAGATAATGGACGTGGAATCCCTGTCGGAATCAATCATAAAGCGGGTCTTCCTGCAGTTGAAGTTGTATTTACCGTGCTGCATGCCGGTGGTAAATTCGGCGGTGGAGGATACAAAGTATCCGGTGGGCTTCATGGTGTAGGAGCCTCTGTCGTAAATGCGCTTTCCAACTGGCTGGAAGTTGAAATCTGTAAAGAAGGCAAGGTTTATAAACAGCGCTATGAGAAAGGAAAAGTCGTTCAGAAGCTGGAAGTGATCGGTTCCTGTGCTCCGGAAAAGACGGGAACAAAGGTTACATTTTTACCGGATGATACGATTTTTGAAGAGACTGTTTTCGAGTATGATATTTTAAAACAGCGTTTCCGAGAGATGGCATTTTTAACAGCCGGACTGAAGATTGTATTAAGAGATGAACGTCCGGAAGAAGAAACGATAGAACGGACATTCCACTACGAAGGTGGTATCCGCGAATTTGTAAAATATCTGAATAAGAGCAAGACTCCGCTGTATGAAGATATCATTTACTGCGAAGGAAATGTCAACAATGTATCTGTGGAAGTTGCAATGCAGCACAATGATTCTTACAGCGATAATACGTATGGATTTGTAAATAACATTACGACTCCGGAAGGAGGAACCCATGTAGTTGGTTTCCGTAATGCACTTACAAAGACATTTAATGATTATGCAAGAAAGAATAAATTACTAAAAGACAGCGAGCCGAATCTGTCCGGCGAAGATATCCGTGAAGGACTGACTGCAATCATCAGTGTAAAAATCGAAGATCCGCAGTTTGAAGGACAGACAAAGCAGAAATTAGGTAACAGTGAAGCAAGAGGTGCCGTTGACAGTGTTGTAAGCAAACAGCTTGAGATTTATCTGGAGCAGAATCCATCTGTGGCAAAGATGACAGTCGAGAAATCTGTGATGGCGCAGCGTGCAAGAGAAGCAGCAAGAAAAGCAAGAGATCTTACGAGAAGAAAATCTGCTTTAGACGGTATGTCGCTTCCCGGTAAACTGGCTGACTGCTCAGACAAAGATCCGAAAAACTGTGAGATATATATCGTAGAGGGAGACTCTGCCGGCGGTTCTGCGAAGACAGCGAGAGACCGTGCGACACAGGCAATCCTTCCACTGCGTGGTAAGATTCTGAATGTTGAGAAAGCAAGACTGGACAAGATTTATGGCAATGCCGAGATCAAGGCAATGATCACTGCATTTGGTACAGGTATCCATGATGATTTTGATATTTCAAAATTGCGTTATCACAAGATCATCATCATGACAGATGCCGATGTCGACGGTGCACATATCAGTACACTGCTTCTGACATTCTTGTATCGTTTTATGCCGGATCTGATAAAAGAAGGATATGTATATCTGGCGCAGCCGCCGCTTTATAAGCTGGAGAAGAACAAAAAAGTATGGTACGCATACAGCGATGAAGAATTAGACAGTATCCTGCAGAAAGTTGGACGAGACGGAAACAACAAGATTCAGCGTTACAAAGGTCTTGGAGAGATGGATGCAGAACAGCTCTGGGAAACAACAATGGATCCTCAGCAGAGAATACTTTTGAAAGTTAAGATGGATGAAGAGACAACAAGTGAACTGGATCTGACATTTACAACCCTGATGGGAGATAAAGTAGAGCCAAGACGTGAGTTTATCGAAGAAAATGCACAATACGTGAAGAATTTGGACGTGTAGGAAAGGAAAAGGATAAATGGAAGATAATATTTTTGACAAAGTCCATGAAGTGGATTTGAAAAAAACAATGGAAACATCTTACATTGACTATGCGATGAGCGTTATTGCTTCACGTGCACTTCCGGATGTAAGAGACGGTCTGAAACCGGTACAGAGAAGAATTTTATATTCTATGAATGACCTGGGTAATGGTCCTGATAAACCACACAGAAAATGTGCTCGTATCGTTGGTGAGACCATGGGTAAATATCACCCGCACGGTGACAGTTCTATTTACGGAGCACTTGTTAATATGGCACAGGAGTGGTCTACCAGATATCCACTCGTAGACGGTCATGGAAACTTTGGTTCTGTAGACGGTGACGGTGCAGCCGCCATGCGATACACAGAGGCAAGATTAAGTAAGATTTCCATGGAACTGACAGCAGATATCAACAAGAATACCGTTGATTTTGCGCCGAACTTTGATGAGACAGAGAAGGAGCCGACAGTACTTCCGGCAAGATTTCCGAATCTTCTGGTAAATGGTACTTCCGGTATTGCGGTAGGTATGGCAACAAATATTCCGCCGCATAACCTGAAAGAAGTCATCAATGCAGTTGTTCAGATCATTGATGATCAGATCGAAGACAGAGAAGAGACAACGATTGAAGAGATCCTGAAAATCATCAAAGGACCGGATTTCCCGACAGGCGGTATGATCCTTGGAACAAGAGGAATCGAGGAAGCATATCGTACCGGCCGTGGCAAGATCCGTGTCAGAGCAATCACAGATATTGAAGCTATGCCAAATGGCAAGAGCCGTATTATTGTAACGGAACTTCCGTTTATGGTAAATAAAGCGAGACTGATTGAGAAAATAGCAGAGATGGTCAGAGATAAGAGAATCGATGGAATTACAGATCTGAGTGACCAGTCCAGCCGTGAAGGAATGAGAATTGTCATTGAACTCAGAAGAGATGTCAATGCAAATGTCATCCTGAATCAGTTATACAAACATACACAGTTACAGGATACTTTTGGTGTGATTATGCTGGCACTTGTCGGCAACCAGCCAAAAGTCATGAATCTTCTTGAGATGTTAAATCACTACCTGAATCATCAGGAAGAAGTAGTGACAAGACGTACACAGTATGAGTTAAACAAAGCAGAAGAAAGAGCACATATTTTAAAAGGACTGCTGATTGCACTTGATAATATCGATGAAGTAATCAATATCATCCGAGGCTCGCAGAATGTCCAGATCGCCAAAGCAGAGTTGATTGAACGGTTCGGACTTTCCGAAGTACAGGCACAGGCAATCGTAGATATGCGTCTGCGTGCGCTGACAGGTCTGGAAAGAGAGAAAATTGAAGCTGAATACAAAGAACTGATGGAGCAGATCAGCAGATTAAAAGCAATCCTTGCTGACAGAAAGTTACTTCTTGGCGTGATCAAAGAAGAGATTCTTGTTATCCGTGATAAATACGGTGATGAGAGAAGAACATCCATCGGATTTGATGAATTTGATATTTCCATGGAAGATCTGATTCCAAGAGAAGATGTTGTTATTACAATGACCAAATTAGGATATATCAAGAGAATGTCCAATGATACATTCAAAGCACAGAACCGTGGTGGTAAAGGTATCAAGGGAATGCAGACACTGGATGAAGATTATGTAGAAGAACTGTTTATGACGCATACACATCATTACATCATGTTCTTTACAAATACCGGAAGAGTTTACCGTCTGAAAGGATATGAAATCCCGGAAGCTTCCCGTACTTCAAGAGGAACTGCGATCATCAATCTGCTGCAGTTGATGCCGGGTGAGAAGATCAGTGCTGTCATTCCGATTGAGGAGTACAGAGAAGGTGAGTATCTGTTCATGGCTACGAAGAAAGGTCTTGTTAAGAAGACGCCTATTACAGATTATGCAAATGTAAGAAAGACAGGTCTTGCAGCAATCACTCTTCGTGAAGAAGATGAACTGATTGAAGTAAAATACACAGACAATAATCAGGATATCCTGCTTGTTACCAAGTATGGTCAGTGTATCCGTTTCAAAGAAACAGATGTACGTTCTACCGGAAGAACATCTATGGGAGTACGCGGAATGAATCTTTCTGACAGAGATGAAGTCATCGGTATGCAGTTAGATTCCCAGGGAAGTGAGCTTCTGTTTGTATCTGAAAAAGGTATGGGAAAACGTACTGACATGGATGAATTTACACCACAGAACCGTGGCGGTAAAGGTGTGAAATGCTATAAGATCACAGAAAAGACCGGTAACGTAGTTGGCGTAAAAGCTGTCAACGAAGATGATGAGATCATGATCATCAATACGGAAGGAATTATCATCCGTATGAAGTGTGAAGGAATTTCCGTACTTGGAAGAATTACATCCGGAGTGAAGCTCATCAATCTTAAAGATAAAGACATCGTTGCAAGTATTGCGAAAGTAAGAAAAGGCGACGAGGACGATTCTGAGGAGGAGCAGGAGAGCACTTCCGAATCTGAAGAAGCAGATGTAACAGAAAACGATACATCTGAAGAATAGAAATATTATATTGATTAAGTAAATAGAAAAACTGACGTATCTGCAGAAAGAATCTCAGGAAGATCTGAAGTACGTCAGTTTTATTTATTTTATTATGACTGCTGTCATATTCTGCAAAAATCCTCTGGAATCCGGATTCCATTACAGTGTTGTTATGGGACTTCGCCTCTTAATATTCCCTGATTGTCATAATAGTATATAAAATCTGTGAAAATAGAGTGAAAGGAAGAGAACATTTTATTTTCGTAGAATTTTTATCAATAATGATGTAAGATGAAAAGAGGAAAATAAAGGAGGTCGTTATTATGAATACGGATATTAATATGGAGCAATTACAGAAGGATGCAGTAGAGATTTTCAATCAGGGGTTCGCCTGTTCAGAATCGCTGATCTATGCTATCCGCAAGAATTTTGATCTGGATATGTCGGATGATGCAATTGCGATGAGCTCAGGGTTTCCATGGGGACTTGGAGGAGGCGGCTGTATATGCGGAGCGCTTGCCGGAGCAACAATGATGATTGGGTATTTCTTTGGACGTACCACACCTGGAGATCCAAAGATCAACAAATGTTTTGCCCTGACAAATGAATTACATGATTTCTTCAAAGAATATTGCGGAGCAACCTGTTGTCGTGTACTTACAAAAGGAAAAGAAAAAAATTCTCCGGAACGTAAGGCACAGTGTACAGACTTTGTAGCAGCAACTGTAAAGAAAACAGCAGAAATTATTCTGCGAGAACTGGAAGCATAGATTCTGGAAAGATTAAAGTTACACTTTTTAGCAAAGATAAATTTAAGAAGCGAGTATAAAAAAGGCTTACCTGCAGAGGTAGGTCTTTTTTGTTGAAAATAAAAATATAAAAAAGCTATTTACCCAAAATCCCCCCCCTTTAAATATCGAAAAAAGATAAAAATATATTGAAAAACAATAAATACATATTGAAAAACAATAAACAATATGTTATTTTATAGAAAATAAAATAAGAAGGAGCAATCTAATTATGAATACAAAGACAGTTAAATTTACAAAACATATTCTGGATGTAATGTTTGTAAGTGGAATTATCGTAATTCTGACATTGCCAATCAGTTTACGATATCTTGCAAAGTTCAAGATTGAGGTATTTATGAATCAGTATATACCAATGCTTATTATTTTCGGAATATCAGGAATCCTTGGAGTGACGATCATATATGAACTCCGCAGAATGATGAAAACCGTAATGGAAGAAGAGTGTTTTGTAACCGCTAATGTAACGAGCCTCAGACATATGGCAAGATTAAGTTTCGGAATTACAATTTTATGGATTATCAAACTTTATTTCAATCCGACACCGGCGGCACTTGTAATTATAATCGTTTTCTTTATCGCAGCTCTGTTCAGTCAGGTACTTGCATGTGTATTCAATCAGGCAATCGCATACAAAGAAGAAAATGATTTTACGATTTAGGGGGTGTCACAATGGGAATTAAAGTACATTTGGATGTAATGATGGCACAAAAAGGAATCGGGCTTGTTGAACTGGCGAATAAAATTGAAATTACGCCGGCAAATCTGTCTATTTTAAAAAACAATAAGGCCAAGGCAATTCGTTTCACAACATTAGATGCCATCTGCAGAGAGCTCGACTGCCAGCCAGGAGATATTATCGAGTATACGAAGGAGTAATATGCGAAAGAAATTAATTTCGGCCATTTTAATTGTAATATTCTTTTTTGCTGTTCTATTGGGTATTTATAAAACAAATTACAATAGCATTATTAAGACATATGGCGGAGAAGTATCAGAAAGTTTTCCAGAGAAGATTCCATGTGCCAAAAACAAAAGTAAAGTGGACATATAGTTTTGTAAAATGTAGTGGAACACAAGAAAAAGAATACGAATGGAATCATGGTTATGTATGTGGATGGGCGGCCAATGATGAAATTCATACAATTGTATATTTTTACGAAAATTGGTAATTAAGAATGTGGATATTGAAGGAGCGTTTAATATGGAGCGATATATTGAAAAAATAAAAGAAAAATATCCGTTTTTTGCAGCATTAAGTTTATTATATGGAATTATTTTCACAGTATCATTGTATGAAAATATTTCCGGAATCACATTTCCAATATGCATCGGAATCACAATTATTTTTATAAAAATTTTTTTAAAGAAACTGGGTCTGAAATTAAAAAAGGATTCCTGGATATACATAACAGGAATGTTGCTTTTAGGAATATCAACTGCATGTACAACATCGTACTTTTTTATATTTTTCAACTGGGTAGGAACAGCAATTTTATTAACCGTATTTATGCTGCATCAGTTTTATGATGATACAAGCTGGAATTTCGGCGGCTATCTGAAACGAATCATTTTACTTGGAATTGGAATGATCGAAAGTACGCCAGCCCTGTATGTTGGAGGAGTAAGATATCTAACAAGAGATCACACTGGAGAAGATAAAGCAAAAAAGAAAAATATGTTGATTGCAGTTTTAATTGGAATAGTAATTGCAGCATTGTTGCTTCTCATCATATTTCCGGTGCTGCTCAGTTCGGATGCAATATTTGCAGGAATATTTGGAAATATATTAAAGAATATGAAAATAGGCATGGTTCCGGGATATATTACTTTATTTATAGCAGGAGTACATTTGTGTTATACATTTTTCTATGCAGCCAGCAGAAAAAATCTCTCAGAAACTGATAAAGAAAAGAAGAAAAATGGAAATGCAGTAATTGCAATAACATTCACAGGAATCATCAGCGCAATTTATGTATTATATTGTATAGTACAGATTTTTTATCTATTCATCGGAGTGCAAAAAGGTCTTCCGGCATATACAACCTATGCGGAATATGCAAGAGGCGGCTTCTGGCAGTTATTGTTTGTCAGTGCACTAAATTTTATAATTGTTATATTATGCCTTTATATATTCAAAGAAAATAAAATTTTAAATATTATACTAACCATAGTCTGCAGTTGTACATTTATAATGCTCATTTCAGCGGCATACCGGATGTTACTTTATATCGGAGCTTATCATCTTACATTTTTAAGAATACTTGTATTATGGTCATTGCTGGTACTTGGGCTTGTTATGTGTGGCGTCGTGATTTCAATATATAAAAGAAACTTTCCAATGTTCCGCTATACAATGGTGATCGCATTTGGATTATATATTTTCTTATCATTCAGTCAACCGGACTGGATGATTGCAAAATATAACATTACTCATATACAGGCAGAAAATAAAAAAATGAAATTTAATGATATAGCAGAGCTGACAGATATGTGGTCAGAAGATGCTGCTCCTGTATTAGCAGATCTGAAATCGGAAGATCTGGACAGTGAAGACATAGATAATGTAAAAGATGTACTGGCGGAATATTTCCGGGGAGTGAAAAAAGACCAGAGTGATCTAAATCTAAGAAATTGGAATTTAGGAAGGTATAAAGCGAAAAAAGCAGTAGAAAACTTCCAAAAGGGGACGGGGATTTTTTAGAAAATCCCCGTCCCCTTTTGGACATGCACCTGGCACTTTTAAAAAAATCCCCGTCCCCTTTTTACTAACTTTACATTTTATCCACAAAACATTATACTAAAATAGATAATATTCCCCAACAGTGGGGAAACGAATAAGGAGAGGAGTTTACAATGAAAAGGATCATAATGATGGTATTTCGGAATCTGTTTCTAGTTCCTTATATGTGGATAAGATTGTGCTATCATGCATCACATGTGGATAAATACAAAGAAGAACAACATTACGAGTTACTAAAGTATATTACTCACAGAGCAAATAAAGGTGGAAACGTTACGATTGATGCATACGGTGTGGAAAATATTCCGGATGAAAATGGATTTATGTTCTTTCCGAATCATCAGGGGCTTTATGATGTATTGGCTATTCTGGATGTATGCCCGAAGCCATTTTCAGTTGTAGCTAAGAAGGAAATTGCGAACATTCAGTTTTTGAAACAAGTATTTGCCTGTATGAAAGCATATATGATAGATCGAGATGACATTAAGCAATCACTTCAGGTAATTATCAATGTAACAAATGAAGTAAAAAAGGGAAGAAACTATTTAATTTTCCCAGAAGGAACAAGATCTAAAAATGGAAATGAGCTTCTGGAGTTTAAAGGTGGAAGCTTTAAAGCTGCTACAAAAGCGAAATGCCCAATCGTTCCGGTAGCTTTAATAGATTCATTTAAACCATTTGACACAAATACTACAAGTCAGGTAACAGTTCAGGTACATTTTCTGAAACCTCTTTATTATGAAGATTATAAGGATATGAATACAAAAGAAATAGCAGCGCTAGTCAGAGAAAGAATTCAGAATACAATTAGAGAAGCTGGATTTTAAATAGAAATAGTGCAACGTAAAGAAACTTGTTTTTCTACGAAGTGAAGAAAAAGAGTAGAAGTTGGTTTTACAAATGGGAAAGTAAAAAGGGCTTATTTAGTTTCACAATGACATAATTGAGAAAAAATAAAAAAAATAAAAAATGGAAATACTATATTGACAATAAATATAAACTCTAGTATAATAATGCGTGCTGGAGAAATACTCAAGAGGCTGAAGAGGCGCCCCTGCTAAGGGTGTAGGTCGGGTGACCGGCGCGAGGGTTCAAATCCCTCTTTCTCCGTAAGAAAATCGCAATTCTTTGAATTGCGATTTTTTGTTATGGTGATGAGGAAAATACGCCATGCTTTTATGATAGCATTTGTCGACCGCTAATCAGCGAATAAAACTCGCAAAGTGTTTTCTATTTTACCGGTTTTATTATTTAACAGAGAAAGCATCATTAATTGTAATGGCAAATAAAATGAAAGCTATAGAAAATATAATATTATATGTATTATTATAAATAATCGAATGCAAAAAATTGTGTTACAAAAATATAATGTGAAAAGATATATGAAATAAGAAGTAAGAATGTAGAGTGTACAGTTATGATATGGGAATATAAAGACCTATATATAGTATAAAAGCATTAAATTAATACTTTGTGTAGTATTAGAAAAGAAAATGTAAAAAAGTGTAAAAAAAAATTACTAAAACTATTGACATGTAATTGTGTAAATGGTATTATATCTAAGCTGACTCGCAAGAACAACGGTTCAAACGAATAGCAAAATAAATTTAAAAAGTTGTTGACAAATGCTTGAAGATGTGATAATCTAATATAGCTGTCGATGAGACAACAGATAAGAACCTTGATAATTAAACAATAGACAACAACCCTGAAAAT
>OLPE01000508.1_pt1 | contig 37574 bp, 34 predicted proteins | sample 1671901 | NCBI WGS metagenome assembly OLPE01 (sample SAMEA3136624, study PRJEB25190) | human gut metagenome | biome: human gut; feature: human-associated habitat; material: faeces | place: Austria | collected 2013 | reverse complement strand
GGCGGAAAGGCACAACGAACGCAAGAATGAAACCTATGAAAATATGAATGTGATTACGGAACGCATAGCCCTTAATGTGCATTTCAAAAAACCGACTGTCCCAACCTATATGGAGCAGTTAAAGCAGATGGAAACAGACGGGTTAGTATCGCTTCGTGGACTGAGGAAAGACGCTACCCTTTTCAATGAGATTGTGATTGATGTGAATACGATGTACTTCGAGCGTAACGGTGGTTATGAATATGCAAAGCAGTTTTATGAAGAAGCCTATCATTTCATCGAAGAAAAATTCGGTGCTGATAATGTTATATCGGCAGTAATGCACGCTGATGAAATCAATGTAGCCGCAACCGAGGAACTGGGAAAAGAGGTTTACCATTATCATCTTCACGCAATGGTTCTGCCTGTTGTGGAGAAAGAAATCTTATGGAGTAAGCGTTGTAAAAACCCCGAACTGCGAGGAACGGTCAAGGAAGTGGTTAATCAGATAAGCCATTCAAAGAAATGGAAATCGGATATTCCAATGACCGATGAAAAAGGAAATCCATTGTTAAAGAAGAACGGCAAGCCGATGTTTCGAGCTTCGTACAGCATACTGCAAGATGAACTGTTTAATTATATGACGGAACGAGGGTTCAAAGGCTTTCAGCGTGGCGAATACGGAAGTACAGCAGAGCATTTAACTTCCCTGCAATATCAAATCCAACAGGACAAAGAACGATTGGAGAAGTTGCAGAAGCGTATTCAAAAGGAACAGGTTAAATATGAGCCTGCCCGTCATATCTCAAAGACCTTAAACGAGATTGACGGTATGGGACAGAAAACCTTTACGGGCAAGATGGCAATATCCAAAGAGGACTACTCACAACTGACTGCCCTTGCAAAAGAGGGAATTACCAGTCGTGCGGAAATCAATAAGTTGGAGCAGAGTGCAAATTATTACCGACAGAAATATTTTGACAGTGCAAACGCATTGGAGAGAATGAAAACCAAATACAACGAACTGAAAGAAAAGTGCAGACCTTTTCTTGAAGCGTTGGAGCATTTCCCCGAAGTTGCTAAACTTTTTACCGAAAAAGTGAAGCAACTTTTTTCTTTTAAGGAAGCACAGGAACGAGCCGAAAAAGAAGCAAGGGAAAAAGAACGACAGGAGCGTATCAAGGCTCGAAGAAACAAGCGTGGTATGGAAAGATAACCATTTCCATTATACTCACGACTTAATGACTTCTTGATATGTTCCGATGAAACAGGCTGTATTTGTGGGGTGTTCCAAACGGAATGCCCCACAGTCAATTTATGAAAAGGAGAAACGGACTATATGAAAGAAAACACTTTATCTTATACAACGCGAATAGGCAAAACAACTTTTATTGTCAATGTGAAGCAATCGGAAAGTGCGAAGAAGCCTTTGAATACGGTGTTTCAAGAAATATGCCGACACGAGATGTTAGGCGTTTTTTCAGCAGATAAATATTTGAATTTAGAAAACTTACAAAAATCATCTTGACAAACTCGTTCCCGAGGGCACCGGCTATCGGGCGCGTACCCGGTTTTCAAAGTTCTTTAACCTTCCGGAATTGATGCAGCTATTCAAGGAGGCTGCCGACATCAAGACAGCACCTCGGATGGGCGCAAGCTGGGGCTTGACCAGCGTGTTATCAATCCTGATCTACCCGATGAGGCGGGCAGCAAGGTCAATCTGTGCGTAGACAACATCTATTCCGTCTGGAAGGACGGACAGGCAGATAAGCTCACCCAGCTCGTCTTCTGCGACCTATCCACACCGAAAGCGGCGGTTTCTGCATCCAGAGCAGCAAAGGCCGCAGGCGGGAATCTCGACAGCCCGGAGCTTCATGCGCTGGAAGATGCCATTGGGCAGGATACAGCCGAAGAACCGGCGTTCACGATTTACGACGACATCCGGGAAAAGCTTGTCGCCCGTGGCATCCCCCGTGAGCAGATCGCGTTCATCCATGAAGCCAATACCGAAGTGCGAAAGAAGGAACTGTTTGCAAAGGTACGCGCCGGTCAGGTGCGCGTGCTCATAGGCAGCACTTTCAAGATGGGCGCTGGTATGAACGTTCAAGACAGGCTCGTGGCGCTCCACGATCTTGACTGCCCGTGGCGTCCCGGTGATTTGGAGCAGCGCAGCGGCCGCATCATCCGGCAGGGCAACTGCAACAAGGAAGTCCACATCTACCGTTACGTCACGGAATCTACATTCGATGCCTATCTGTGGCAGACGGTGGAGAATAAGCAGAAATTCATTTCACAGATCATGACCTCAAAATCTCCGGTTCGCTCCTGCGAGGATGTGGACGAAACAGCTCTTTCCTATGCAGAGATCAAGGCGCTGTGCGCCGGTGACGAGAGAATCAAAGAGAAGATGGACTTGGACGTGGACGTTGCCCGCCTGAAGCTGATGAAGGCCAGCCACCAGAGCCAGCAATACAAGCTGGAGGACAGTCTTTTGAAGAAATTCCCGGAGGAAATTGAAAAGTCCAAGGGCTTCATTTCTGGCCTTGAGGCGGACATGAAAACGCTGGCCACGCATCCGCACCTGGAGGACGGCTTTGCCGGTATGACGGTCAAAAACGACAATCTTACGGATAAGGACAACGCCGGTGCGGCGTTGCTGGAAGCTTTCAAGGATGTGCGGGGCATGGAGCCGGTGCCCATTGGCACTTACCGTGGATTTCAGATGTCCCTCACGCTGGAGGATTTCGGCAGGGATTATGTTCTGACGCTCAAGGGCCAGATGACCCATCGCGTGACGTTGGGCAAGGATGCACGCGGAAACCTCACTCGTATCGACAACGTTTTGAACGCCATGCCGGACAGATTGCAGAATGTCAGAAACACGCTGGACGCACTTACCGCACAGATGGAAGCTGCAAAGGCGGAGCTTGGCAAGCCATTCCCGCAGGAGGAAGAGCTTCGTGTAAAATCCGCGCGGCTTGCAGAACTCAACGCCGAGCTGAACATCGACGAGCGCACGCCCATGGAGCAGTTGGCAGATGACTCTGCGATCTCCGCAAAAGCAGAGCGCCCGTCCGTGCTGGCACGGCTGAAAGCGCCGCTGTCCCAGCCCCGTACCGAGGAAAAAATCAGGCGTAAGGACAAGGAAGAACGATAAAAAGCGGCGGCTCCGGCGAAATTCATGTTTCGTCGGAGCCGCTGTGTTCCTCGATTAGTTAGTCTGTATCACAACAGAATCGACAGCATAAAGAAAGGAGTAAATCACTCAATATGGAAAGCTATATTAAAATCAAAGCCACCGTTCCGGAAATGAGCGAGTTTTTTGAGAAGGACAACGGTGTACGCCATTACGGGATTAAAGATAAACGCTATACACAGGCGGAATTGGACGCCATGCCGGAGGACAAATACAATAGCGAGGTGTTCACATTTTCCGTCTGCTATCGGCACATGGAGTTGGAAAAACCGCTGACCGGCACATTTACCATTGCAAGGCTGACAGAAAAGATGGACACATTTAGAGAAGCCAACCGCCTGCTCCACACGCCGGTCTATAAAAATGACGCAGAGTACGCCATTGAGCATGATGAGCTGCCCGCCTACCGGGAATCCTTTCGCGTAAACATGGCTTGCCGGGACGCGCTGGAGAAAGCAATCCATGAAAGCTACCACGACTATTGCCTCGACACAGGAAAAGCCGCCGCACAGGTTGCAGCGCAGTTCGGTATGGAGCGTATGGCGTATGTGCTTGCCAATACCGTGCGTGCGTTTGACCACGACGGACGAATCAGCCGCGATAACAAAGCCTGGGCGCAAACGATCCCGGTCTGCACTGATGCCGATGAATGGGGGCATGAACGCAGCCGGTACTTTCTCGTGTCGCAGGTCAATCCCGGCCTTGTCAATCTGCTTGTCTCTCGTGTGCGCGAGGAGCTGGCAAACGAAAAAGCTGCACCGGAGAAACGACCTTCCGTACTGGAGAAGATTCAGAAAAACAAGACGGCGATTCAGGCAAAGACCGCAGAGAAAAAGCTGCCAGGACAGGAGCGATGACCATGGCCAGAAACAGAAATGTGCAGATTATCTTCTGGGTATCCGAAGCGGAAAAGAGCATGATTGAAGAAAAGATGGCGCAGGCAGGTATGACAAATCTCAGCGCTTATCTGCGCCGTATTGCCATTGACGGCATGATTGTCCGGTTGGAGCTGCCGGAGCTGAAAGAAATGGTTTCGCTTCTGCGCTACGCCAGCAACAACATCAATCAGATCGCGCGGCGGATGAATGAATCCGGGCGCATCTATGATACAGATTTGGAGCAGGTCGTCCAAAATCAGGAGCAGCTTTGGGACATGGCGAATGGGATACTAACGCGGCTTGCCGCAATCAAGTGATGGGGTTCTGATTCCAACCGTTGTTCTCAAGAAGCTTTTGACATCCTTGCGCTTTACAGCAACTCGTGTAGAATAGAATCAGAAGAGAAAGGAGCTGACGGCAATGAGATTGATTCTGAAAATTTTGCTTGCCCCGGTCATGCTTATACTTGCGTTTCTGATCTGGATCTGCACGCTGACCCTGCATATTTCCGCCGTGCTGTTGAATGTCCTGTCTGTGCTTCTCGTCCTTGTGAGCATTTTCAGTTTCATCGACCACGATGTAAAAACCGGTGTGATCGAGCTTGCGGCGGCGTTCCTGCTTTCGCCTTATGGTCTGCCGATGCTGGGCGCAGGGCTCGTTGCACAGCTCCACTTACTGCGAGACTGGATAAAGGAAAAAGTATATTGGTAAAGCACAGCGCGGGAGTGTAAAAACTTCCGCGCTATTTTTTGGTAAAGGAGGGCTTGCCCGTGGCGACCACGCGAATCATTCCCATGCACGTCAACAAGGGCAAGACCATTGCCCAATGTCTGACGGAGCGGACGGACTACGCAAAAAATCCGGATAAGACGGAAGACGGCGAATATATTTCGGCCTATGCCTGTGACGCAAAGACGGCGGACAGCGAGTTTCTTTTATCCAAACGCCAGTACCGGCAGCTCACCGGCCGGGAGCAGGCCAGCGATGTGATTGCGTATCAGATTAGGCAATCTTTCAAACCGGGCGAGGTCACACCGGAGGAAGCAAACCAGCTCGGTTATGAATTTGCTAAGCGTTTTACGAAGGGCGACCATGCCTTTATCGTCTGTACCCACACGGACAAAAAGCACATCCACAACCATATCATTTGGAACTCCACCACACTGGATTGCACGCGGAAATTTCGCAACTTTTGGGGTAGCACCGAAGCTGTTCGGAAGCTCAGCGATCTTGTCTGTATGGAGCACCGGCTGTCTGTAATTGAAAACCCGAAGCCGCACGGCAAGAGCTACAATAAGTGGATGGGCGGCAATGCAAAACCATGTCAGCGTGATCTGCTGCGTGCGGCCATTGACGCGGCGCTTGTGCAGAAGCCGAAAGATTTTGAGGCGTTTCTGAAGCTGGTGGAAGAAGCCGGTTATACCGTAAAGCGCGGCAAGCATGTCACCTTTGTGCGGGACGGTCAGCCGCAGAACATCCGGCTTCGATCGCTGGGAGAGGGCTACTCGGAAGAAGAGCTGCGAGCTGTGATTCTCGGTACGCGAGTGCATACGCCGCGCAAGAAAAAGAGGTATCCTTCCAAGGTGTCGAGGCCGATGCTGATTTCACAAATCGAAGCCAAAATTGGCAGCGGCAAAGGCGCTGCCTACAACCAGAAGTTGAAAGTCGTGAAGCTGAAAAGCATGGCCGAAACGCTGCTGTTCATACAGAAACATGACTTTGCAGATTTCGATGCGCTGGCCGATTACGCAGATGCCGCAAGCGCCAAGACGAAGGAACTGACAGCAAAAATAAAGGCAGCAGAGAGTCGCATGGCGGAGATCGCCGTGCTGAAAACGCACATCATCAATTATGTCAAGACCAGAGATATCTATACCGGCTACCGCAAAGCCGGATATTCCAAAAAATACCACGATGCGCATGAGAGCGACATCATCATCCATAAGGCCGCAAAGAAAGCGTTTGATGATCTGGCGCTGAAAAAATTGCCCACGGTCAAGAGCCTGCAAGCGGAGTATTCCGATCTGCTTGTGCAGAAGAAACTCGATTATGCGGCGCTTGCCAAGGCACGCGAGGAAGCCAGACAGCTCCAGATTTATAAGGCCAACGCCGAGATGCTTCTGCGCACGGATGCTGATGAACAGCGGCAGACAAGAGAACATCAACAGGAAAAATAGCACTGCTTTGCAGGGCGCAGCCGAACGGGAACCGTTCGATCAATCAGGGGTTTGGGGAGAGTTTCCCCAACAAGCAACAGGGAGATTTCCGGCATACGGAAATCTCCCTGTTCGTCAAGTTTGTATAAACGCAGGCATTGCTTGCCAAGTGTGTTGCCGCGCTGTCACAGCTACGGCATCACTACATCTTATGATACGCTACAATAGAAAGGCGCTTATTATGAGTTCATACTTTTCTGCTCTTTCCAATGCGCGTCGATATACTTTCTCGCCCAATCCGGATCATAATAGGTGTCATATTCGCTCATGAGACAGCCGTGGCAGAGATCGTCCGACATTTCAAGAAGAACATCCATCAATTCGAGATGATCCTTCCACTTCGCCTCGATAGAATCATAGCCGTTGATTGCGCCGAGAATGTTGCCCGTGACCGCGCCGGTGGAGTCGCTGTCGCCATCGTGGTTCACAGCTGCAATGATACCAGCCGAGAAATCATGCTCATAGCGCAGCGCACAATAAATTGCGATCGCCAGCGTTTCCTCGGCTACCCAGCCGCCACCCAGACGCTTGATATTGTTCCTGTCCGTATCGTGATTTGCAGCCAATCGCACCGCTTTGTCGATGATCGCGCACAGGTCGTCAAGATAGTCCGTACCGTCAAACAGGCGTCTGGTCGTTTCCTTTGCCTCGTCAATGATCTCCGGAAGCGTCATTTGCTTTTCACGCGGGAAAACGATCCGGTTCAGAATATGTGTCAGAACCGCCGCAGGCAGATAGCCCAGAGGATGTCCGTGCGTGATCGCTGACAGATAGGCACCCTCTTGATCGAGCCAGTCGATCGGCATATTTGCGCTATGGATCCCCAGAGGCGCGACCCTCATAATGCCGCCGCAGCCTTTGCTGTTGTTTCGCGGGCACTCTATGTAATCGCCCGCATTGCGGCTTTTGCGTGCCTCAGATAACGCGGAAATGCAGGTGCTGCCCGGCGCTCTCCGGCTGTACAGCGCGGGGACATCCAACAGCCAGGACACGCCGCGGCCGCAGTCATACCGCTTCGCCTGTGAACCTGTCCGGTAATCTGCATACTGCGTTGTCAGCCAATCCTGATACGCCATCGCCACATAGTCGTGCGGCGCAGCACCAATGCCGCGCATACGCCCTCGCGTTTCTCCAAACAGAATCCCGTTCGCAGTAAAGAGCGTCATCTGCGTGTCGTCCGATATCAGAGCTTTCCCGCTTGTACGGTCAAGCTCATATGCAGTGATACCCTGCTCGCCGTATTTGCCGACGATCATGTCGAGCGTCAAAAACTCAACAGGGTAGCCAAGCGCATCCCCAATCGCACCGCCAATCAGAGCGCCGCGGATTTTGTCCAGATTTTCTTCCGAAGCTTTCATCTTTTCTAGTCCTCCGCTGTCAGGCACTCTCTGATACGACCATAATAATCTGCAACGGCAAGTTCGGCATATTGTCTGGCTTGAACTTCTACCGTTTGATAATAATAGTCGATCAAATCACCGCTCCCATCGTTGTAATTGGAGGTTTCTTCTATGTAACTGCCCACATATTGAAACAGCAGCATATTCCGGTATTTTTCCGGAGTATCCTCATACAGCGCAATCATTTGATATTGATAAGCGTGGTAACACTCATGGCATAAGCTGTCCAGCACGTCGGCAGCAGCTGCCGTTTCCAGTTGACCGAGGTCTATCACAATCTCATGGTCTCTGTGATTATAATGCGCCGCAGTCTCACCGTTCAAAACGCTGCTCTTTAAGTACACCTCATGGTTCAGCCCCAAATACCGGATCTCGATATTCAAAACTACGCCCAATACGTCCAGCTTTTGCTGCGGATTCAGTTCTTTCCACTCTTCCTCTCGAAGCAAGCAGACCGTGTCAATATTATTTTTGACTGTCCATTCTTCCGCTTCAGATGCATCTGAAACGAGCGGCGTTTTTGTGGTCATCAGTCCCAGTCCGAACACCTTGCTGACACCTATTGGCACAATCAAAACCAAAATGCAAACAGCGGTTATCGTCCTGGCTCCAAGCAGGCTGTGAACGACTTGACATTTCCGTCTCTCTGCACTTTGCTGTTCGCCGTGCGCCGTTGGAAGCATACCAAGGATGATAAAGGCAAGCGAGAGAATGCCGGCAAGCAACACCGAACACCAAACCAGTTTGGGAAGATACGTGCGGTAGGTAACGACTGCATACAGCTCATACGGGAGAAGGATGTTGGTAAACAGGCTTAAATTGTTCCTGCGCTTTTTCATCGTAATGATGTACCCGAAAGCAACAAGCACAAGCGCTGAAATCCATAAGATTATCTTGGATTGCTTGACAGTCATTCCGGGAATCGCAGTAAATAGAACTCCTCGATACCAAAGCATCGCCGTAATCAGCCAAAGCAGGTGATCACCGATGTATTTTTGTGGGCGCATGGTATTCGCATTTCTCATTGATTTTTCCTTTTAAATGTTCTCTCTGGCAAGCAATTCGAGCTGCGCTCATAATTCAGAACAATAAATGATGCAGTACGGCGTAGATTCTCATTCTCTGTTGTTCAGAAATACTACCCCATATACTTTCGCTCAGGCCATTATAATTAGAAAACTCCATTTACATATCCGACGTGCTCCCGTTCACGTATTAAGAAGGGGGGAGTTCTATTGGTGGCAGTCTCTTGGTGTACAAATAAATTATACCCAATACTACCATCTCCGTCAAGGCAACGAAAGCCAACCCCGAGAAAGTAATGTGTAAATGACCTTTCAGTGAGAAGATAAAAAATCTAATAATAGTTGCATTTGTCTCCATCTTATGACATAATAAAAAATGATAAATTATTTAGCAGAAAATAACTTCGGTGGAGATGTAATCTTACGATTGAAGGTTCCAACATAGTATTCTATTTATTGTCCACTTGGCAGAGATGCATCAAATCATAGACTGGCTAGAGTGAATATGTGGCACGGTAGATTTTTGCTAAGAACGCCGAAGTTAGCACCATTTAAAAGCACATTGTTCTAGGAAAGTATTAGTTTACACTTGGCCTTTCGCGGCTATTGTATTTGGGAATTGGAGGAAAGAATATGCCAAATATTATGCTGACCTATCGCTGCAATCTGAGTTGTCCGTATTGCTTTGCAAATGAATTTGTTAATAAACAGTCGACCGATATTACATTTGAGAACTTTCAGTCGGCAGTACGTTTTATTACAAAAGATGGGCCCGCATTTCTCGGCTTGATTGGGGGTGAACCCACGCTGCATAAGGACTTCAAAAAAATCCTTACGGCAATTATTGAGGACAGAAAGATAAAGGAGTGTACGATCTATACAAATGGATTGGAACTGGATTCTTATTTTGATGAAGTTGCGTCGCCAAAGTTCAGACTACTAGTCAACTGCAATTCGCCCGAGACGATTGGAGAGACGCGCTTTGCAAGAATTGTAAATAATCTAGACATTTTAATTAATCAGCGTTATATGCGAGATCGAATCAATCTTGGAATTAACTATTATTCGGACGATTTAGATTGCTCATTTATTATTGAACTGCTGAAACGGTTTGATTTACATCGAGTTAGATTGTCATTGACAGTTCCCGATTTCAGTGTTTGTGGTACAGTCAGTTCCGTTGCCTTCTTTAGGCAGAGAAAGCAGAGCCTAATGAAGCTGCTCAAACAATTTTCTGACAACGCAATTGTCCCCTACTATGACTGCAATAAGCCTCCTGTTTGCATTTGGACTGACGACGAAAAGCAGTGGATTCAGGAGTATCTTGACAGATATGGTGTCAAGGAGAGCAACTTATTGGAGACAAATTCTTTGTGTTATCCAGTAATCGATATTCTTCCGACACTTGAAGCCGTACGTTGTTTTGGAATGTCTTCCTTTGAAAAGGTGCATATCCACGACTTTGACACCGTAACCGATCTGGCCTCGTATTTCTTGAACAGGGTAGATTGTGAAGCATATCGTATTGCGGACTGTACGGACTGCCGTGCTTGTTATTATAGGAAGACTCGGCATTGCACGGCTGGCTGCATCGGTTTCAAGTCTGAGTACATCAAAAAGGTTAATGAGTCAGTAGATACCGTGCTTGTTGGCGATTGTTGACTTTGCTAAAGACTTTGTTTTTGACTGAAATGCGAGGACAATGAATGCCACGTTATCACTCGATGACAAATAATTGGCAGGCATGTAAAGCTGGATTATGGAGAAGAAATCATGGAATACTGTCTAAATCTGTGCGACATATTTACAGCCTTGCTTCGTGAATATGAGTGTGTTGAAAACCTGATATCATCAGCTGAACGTGCAAAAAAAGCAAGATATGGAAGGATTTACCTTGGCTCGTATTTCTGCGATACTTATTTTGTTCAGAATATCCGAAATATTCTGGCAAACGTATATCCATACTGTCTAAAAAATGATGTCAAAGTTACTTTAACAGTACCCGTTTTTTCGGAATTACGGCTGAACGATGGTATTAAACTTATTAATCAGCTCTTAACTCGGTACAAAGATTTGATTGATGAAGTAACAGTCAACGATGTCGGTATGTTGCAGCACTTTAAAAATAGAGCCGGAATAAGCATCAACCAAGGACGGCTTATGCAGAAATACACGCGTGATATACGATATGTGGATTATTCCGACGGGAAATTCCGATATTGTGGTTACGCAGATAACTATGAATCGATTGTTGAGGCAATCGAATTCGATGCGTGTGCAAAAACAATGGAAGTCCATATTGGAAGAAAAAAGGTTGTGATCCACCGAGACTATCAATATGCTACGATGGGGAGAATTTGCTGGTTTGCGGGATTTAATCGGGGAGCGTGGGAGAAATTCGACCTCAATTGTCCATGCGATGAGGCATGCGGCAGATTCTTTCTGAGTTGTATCGATCAAGAAGGTCACACATTTTACCAAGTTGGAAAGGCTGTTTACAGCGAACAATCTGCCAGCACGATTGAAACTGACTCAGAGATCCGATTTGCTGATTTTCCGCTTTATCTTTGGATGAGCAAGTATCCCTTGTCCAATTTCAATAAACTGTAAAGGGACGGGCGAATGTATGAATGTTTTGGTGCCAATCAATCACTCAAAAGACATAAAGTCTCTTGCAGAAAGCGGAGCAGACGAGTTCTACGTTGGCTTCTATGAAGCATCTTGGGATTCAAACAATAAGTCCTTTTATGACTTGAACCGGATGTCTGGTTTTGAAGAAGATGCCAACCACTATTCTTTAGACGAATTGATAGAACCAATTGAAGAAGCACATCGCCTAAGGAAGAAAATTTATGTCACATTGAATGCAGCCTATTATAACCCAAATCAGCTCAAAAAGCTTCATGAGTATATACAAAAGCTGCGGGCATTTAACGCCGACGGTATAATCGTCTCAGATATCAGAGTTGCGGATATTTGCAAGCAAGAAGGAATCGGTGTAGTTGCGAGTACGATGTGTGGCATATACAACACGCAGATTCTAGGTGCATATGCCAGGTCTGGCGTAAAAAGAGTGATTGTCCCCAGAGATGTGCGACTTGAAGATATGAAGCGTATGATAGACGCTTTTCCGGAAATTGAGTTTGAGGTATTCATGATGAGAAACGGCTGCAAGTTTTCTGACTCAAACTGCTTGGGTTTCCACTGCTATCCGCATGGTGCTTTGTGCAGGACGCTTAAATTTTCAAAAAGGCAGCTTTGTGGTACAAATCATACCTTCAGCTTAACCCAAAAGTTCTTTTTTAATGAGATTATGTTTAAAGAGCTATATGAGCACGAGGCTTGTGGGATGTGTGCAATCTATGATCTTATAGAAATGAATGTTCGCACGCTAAAAATTGTCGGCAGAGCGGCAAAACAAGGAGAAATCGCCAAAAGCGTTTCCATTGTAAAAACTAATATTGCGATTGCGGAACAATCCAGTTCCCGAAAGGAATACTTAGAGAACATGATCTTTCCATCCGATACCAAAACGTGCCTGATGGGCTTATCCTGCTACTATCCCGAAATCAGATTTGGAATAAAGGGTCAAATGCTTGACCGCTGTAAGAATTGATTAAAATAATTCTTTGAGCGGCCGATGGTATGCTGATAGCATCGCAGTATGTAGGAACTACGAGCGTCGGTGCCTCTGCACGAGGAAAGCGTAGCGTTAATCTGAGCGAGAAATCGATAGATAAGGGAGATATATATATATGAATGGATTGCTTTTATGCACACCTGAGTGCAACCTGAGGTGTAAGTATTGTTTTGAAGAAACACTGCATTGTCAAAAAATGCTGCCGATTGACGATATTCGCGAGGCATTTGCTGTTTTTCTGGATCGCCACTTTCGAAAGTTTCTAGAAGAACTAATTGCAATTAATGAGTCCCTTGGACGAAAGGAGACGGATATTACATTCCATGGTGGGGAACCACTATTGATTGGACATGACCTGCTCCGAAAGGGCTGCGAGATTATTAAGAGTTACCCAAATACTACAATTGGGATGCAAACTAACTCGTCTCTGGTAGATGATACCTTTATCGAGTTATTTTTAAAGTACAACATCCAGATTGGTACCAGTATTGATGGCCCACAATATATGCACGATGCTTACCGGATCAATGCCGCTGGCGCTGGCTCGTTTGATCGCGTTTTTAGGAACATTATTAAAATGAAAGACGCGGGGGTCGCAGTCGGGGCACTGGCCACTGTGACAGATGTCACCGTTCAATCACCGGAAGATTTTTACAAATTCTTCAAGGATATTAGCCTCGACTTTTCATTTAATCCGTGCTTTACAGATCCTAATCTGCCAAAATCCTATACGCCTCTGGACGAAAAGGCATACATCAGATTTGCAAGAAAGATGTTCGATCTTTGGATCAATGACAAGGAAAGTAATGTTTCCATTACTTGCTTCGAACGAATCATCAGTGCCATGTGTGTTAAAAGTGAAATATACATGGAAGTCTGTTCGTTTATCAAAGATTGCAGCCGGACAACGGTCGCAATTACTCCAGACGGGGACTTTTTTAGATGCTTACATTATTGCATGGATCACAAGAATAGAATTGGTAATATTCAGACCGATAACCTGAATATCGCTCTTGGCAATGAGGCATTTGGTGACCGTTGTAATCGGCTATTTCAGACTGAATGCAAGGATTGTGATATCCAATCATACTGTAATGGCGGTTGCCCGTATGTCGCAGAAGCGATTAACCACACAATCTTCTCTAGACCAAACACTTGTGCTTGTCAAAAGGATATTGTTCATTATATATTTGATTATTACAAGTCGTTTTACAAGGAAAACTGATTCCAATGATAGGAGTAATTATTACTACATTAGAATGTAATCTTTCTTGCCGATATTGCTATGAGCATTCAGAACCGTGTCGCGCGAGGATGCCAAGAGTCGCGGTTAACAACGCTTTTACGGATAATTTCGCTGCATGTGAAGAATACATTTCCTGCTTGTCAGAACTCGCAAGAAAAAATGGCCGGACAGTACAGATTATACTGCACGGTGGGGAACCGTTACTAATTGCGCCAAATAATCTTGAGAACCTATTTGCATGGATTCATAGGAACAGCGATGCTGCGATACAAGTTCAAACCAATGGCACATTGATTACGCAAAGAATAGCTGATTTATTCCATCAATACGATGTCGGAGTTGTCGTTAGTATGGATGGCCCTCCGAGTATTCATGACGAATATCGGAAAAATGCCGGTGGGTTTGGTACGTACAATATGGTGATGCGTGCAATCGACCTTCTCCGCAATAACGATGTTGATGTGTCTGCACTTACTACCGTGACAGAATTGGCAGTTAACCGAGCACGGGAGATTTATACGTTTTTTTCCCAATTGGGCGTGGATTTTTCCGTGAATAGGTGCTTCCCAGTTCATGGTATGCAAGGTGGAATTTCAAATCATGCATATCAGACGTTCCTTTCTGATTTGTTCGACCTTTACTGTCCGGTAGATTCGACACATCATGGAATCAAAATACCGTGCTTCGACAGATGCATACACGATTTGAAATGGGATGGCACGGGCTACTTCTATGATCCACATATATCACCATACGTTTCAGTTTTTAGCATTCCTAGGATGACTTTTGGTTTTGCCGCGCTCGGACAGAGCAACCGGTTTAACAGTCTGCCGGAGTATCGGCTTTTTTCTGAGACAATAATGAAAGAGAATTCAATAAATCCGGGAATAAGATTTGAAGGAACCTTGAAAGATGCTGTAATAAGGCATTTGTGCAAGCAACAGGAGAACGACTATATGAGTGCGCTTACACTGGGAGTATAGCTATGAAAAATCTGTATATGATGCAAGCCTGTGATAAACCAGACGGTATCATTTCTATTCCATATTCCATCGGAGTATTGTATGCATATGCGTTTCAAGACTCTGCAATTAAGTCCAATTACCGGTTGTGCGCTTTGCTTGCAGAAAAACTGTCCCCTGAACACTATCTTGATATCCTTGAGGCACCAGATGTCTTCGCCTTTTCCTGCTATATTTGGAATTTTGAGTATAGCAAGCAATTGGCTCAAAGAGTCAAAGAAGCGTATCCTGAATGCATTATTATTTTTGGTGGGCACAGCATACCAATTAGTCAAAGCAAGCTCCTGGAAGAACTCCCCTATGTGGATTACCTGATTCACGGAGAAGGAGAGATTCCGTTTCAAGAATTACTTCTGCATCTGATAGGTCGCTTAGATATAGAATCCGCGAACAATATCTCCTATCGTTCAGGTGCTGTTATTTCGTATAACTATCATCCCAGCTGTATAGTTGACGAATATCCGTCACCGTATTTGACCGGTGTGTTTGATAAACTGTTTGACGATCCAGATGCTCGTTATAACGCGACCATAGAAACTAACCGGGGATGTCCATTTCACTGTGCCTACTGTGACTGGGGACTCAACCAATCTCGTATCCGGATGATGGATCTTGACAAGATACTTGCTGAAATAGAATGGATGGGAAAACACAGGATTGTTGTATGCAATGGAGCAGACTCCAACTTCGGCATGTTTCCAAGAGATGTGACTATAGCAAATAAAATTGCAGAAACTAGGAAGAAGTACGGTTTCCCATACAAGTTCTCTGTTTCTTTCAGCAAGCAGAGTGATGAAAGAGTTTTGGAGATATCACGAATACTGAATGCGTGCGGAGTTCTTGCAGGTGTAACAATATCCTTCCAATCGTTGAATCCCGAGACGTTAGAGTTGATTGGACGGCGCAATCTATCTGCAGGACACTTCAAAAAATTAATTACTCAGTATAATAAAGAGAACATTCCTACATACTCAGAGCTTATTTTGGGCCTTCCTGGGGAATCTTATGAAACATTTACCACAGGAATATGTGAGTTGATCGCTGACGGACAATATCGCTATATCAACGTGTATGATTTTGCGCTGCTAGTAAATTCAGAAATTGGAGTTATGTCGGCGGCGGGTGCACACGGGATTAAAACGGTAAGCATGCCGTTGAAAATGTACTACTGTAGGTCTGATCACAACCAAGGTCTAATAAAAGAATACGCAGATATTATAGTTGAGACATCCACAATGTCCCGAGAAGATTGGGTTAATTGCAGGATGTTTACAGCTATTATAAAAGCCTTTCATTCGTTTGGTTTACTGCTCTACGTGGCTTCATTTTTACACCAGCAAGGCAGGATAAACTATAAGGATTTTTACAATCAGCTATATACATGGATAATGGAGAAGAAGCCGTTTCCAATATATGCGGATTTGAAAGCATGGTATTCTGAGGTGTCTACGGGAACTCAGGTTGATGAACCTTCTATAGAATTATATGATGGTGTTCGGATTCCTCCCGAAGAAGCTGCTTTTTTACGAATGGCCGAAAATACAGGTGGGTTCTATGACGCAATTCGACCATTTCTCATGAGTTTCCTCGATTACAGTATCCCCTGTGGGGATGAGCTTTTACGATTCCAAGAATTTGTGTTCCGAGCAATTTATGATGTGGACTCAAAGAATGTTCAGCAAGAGTTTCAATATGATTTTGTCAACTATTTTAACAGTATCGCTGCTGGCGAAGAGTCAATGTTGAGGAAAAAAACAATTTTGGTTAATTATGAAATAGCAAATAACTTGTTGTTACGTCCCAAAAAAATTTACGTATCCGAATCATAAGTTGATAGGAAAGGTGTGACAATTCTGTATAGCAAATATAAAGATGCAGACCCTCAGCAGACGGTCAAGACAATAAAAGAACATTATGCATCATTACAATTGAACATGGAGTACTCAATAGAAAAGCATATCGACGGTGTTTATTCGGCGTACCTATATGACGTTGATGGTCGATGGAACACCGCAGGCAAAGGAACTACTGAGGCCTTTTGCCTTGCAAGTGCATATGGGGAATCTATGGAGCATCTATGTAATCATTTTGCATTTGATATTAGCAAAACATCAGAGTGCGCAAAAGCATACGGTGGATTTTGCCGCTATTATGATGAAATTCAATTACCAATTGAAGCAATTGAAAAGGTTTCCCCAATAGTATTTCGTGATATGCGGAGCTGTTGCGGAACTAGCAATATTAATAATACAGAAATTATAGAAATCTGGAAAAAAGTCCTTCAATGCAATCAAACTCCTTTTATTCCGTATTTTAATATATCGTCGAGAAAAACCGAATTACTTCCGGATGCGGTTTTGTCAAAATTATGTGGTTCCAACGGCGGTGGCAGTGGCAATACGCCGGAGGAGGCCATCGGGCATGCGCTGGATGAAGCTATTGAACGGTATGTTAAATACAAAATTGTGTTTAACAATTTGACGCCTCCGACAATCCCACGGGAATATATCCGCGAGCAATGCCCAGAACTACATGAAACTATAAAGCAAATTGAAGCACAAGGGCGCTTCAACATCATAGTGAAGGATGCGTCTCTAGGAGAAGGCTTTTCCGTTGTCTGCATTCTAGTCATTGATAATCAAACGCAGCGATACTTGACAAATTTTGGGGCGCACCCTCGCTTTGAAATCGCTTTGGAGCGATGTTTAACTGAGTTGTTTCAAGATCATGAGTGCGTTGATTATTTGATAGACCGCGCAGATATGACCGATTGGAATACTTATGAGAGCGAGAACTCTACAAACTTAAGCAACTGGGTATCTCTGCTGCGGGATGATATTGGAAGCGTACCAAATAGCGTGTTTTTTAGGGACGCATCATGGGAATTTACCCCGTGGAAGATTTTTGATGTATATAACAACAAAATCGGAGTAATTCATCAACTGCAAATTCTTAAGGAAAATGGCTTCGATGTTTTTATTCGAGACAATAGCATCTTGGATTTTCCGGTTTATAAAGTTTATATTCCGTTTCTATCTTTGTCGCATATTATTTTTGACAACAGATTGGCTGATGAGGCCATTATCGCAAATCATTTTTTTGAGTATTTATCTAACGACTTTCCAGTAGATAAAAAGCAAACTGCTTGTGACTGCGCCTTTAGCGAGGATGCGTTTCTGTTAAGAATGCTCTTGCACAACTGGAATCAGGAGCTATTTGACTTTTTATATGCGACCTTGTTGTTTGACATCCATAAACCAGAGAAAGCGGTGCATTTACTCAAACAGACTAGCTTTGCCTGTGCGACATTTCTGAAGAGATACATAGAAATGACATTTTCTGGCATGGATTCGAAGAAGAAAGAAGCACTACTTTATGTGTTTTACGGTGAGAAGTCGATCACTTGGCTAAAACACCTAGAAGCAGGGAATGCATTTGCACTACTTCAAGAGTATTGTCAGCATTCGGGCTTGTTAAAGAAAAGCGACGCAGACGCAAATAAAGCGGAATGGTTCAAAGATGAATTATATCAAAAAATCAAATCTGCTTCACAAAGAACCCAAATTGATCAAAACCGCATATCGAGTTTGTTGGAAGGCTTTGACTGCACCTGATTGTTATGAATAAGATAATCTTTTTCGAAGGGCTTCACGGTTCTGGAAAGTCAACGCTTGCAAAAGAAAAGGCAGCGGAGCTTCGGCGTATTTATCCAAAGGTACAAATTGTCATGCGGTGTGAGAAGCCTTGCCCGATTGACATTTCCAGACTAGCTGTTCTTTCGGAAAAAGAATTCAGGATGTTTATTCATATGATTCGTCCGATTTGCTCCGAGGATGCACATACGATTGAATACCAGCTAATGCGTTTCTCCTCACTTGAGGGTGAACACTATTACGTGAATTGGTTTGAATTTTTGTCTCAGTATCATCTTTGGGATAAGAAAGTTATTTCGTATGCTCTTAACCATGAATTATGCGATGGAAAGGCGGGCTATGAGCAGTATGTAGAAATAACTCGCAATAGATGGAAAGCCTTTGCCAAAGCGATTTCAGATAATACTGTGTACCTGTTTGAAGGTGCGTTATTACAGCATCCCATCATAGAATTGTTGGGATACTACGAATTGGACGATAGTTCCATTGCCCAATTTATAAGTATTCTGCTGGAAACTGTATGCGAAATATCGACCGAACTAGTCTATATATCAACAGACCAGCCTGAACAACTGCTCTGGCATACTGCATTAAAGCGGAATGATCAAGGGTATCGCTGGATTGACGGCCTAATTAAGCTGGCAACGACTTGTAACTACGGAAAAAAACATGGCCTGCTCGGTTTCCAAGGCGCAGTACAATTTTGCACGGATAGGATGCGTATAGAAAAACAAATTCTTGACCAAGTCACCATAAAAAAGGAGATTATCCTTCGTAAGTTCGATTCGTAGGAGTTGCGGTTATGTCTGTAAGACTGCATTTTGTGGAGGGGCTTCCGGGTGTGGGGAAGTCTACATTTGCATATTCTTTGCAAAAACAATTGCTGGGGAGAAATGACGATGTCGTGTATTATAAAGAGGAAACAAGTCAACCAATAGACTTATTTAGGCAAGCGATTATCCCGCAGAAAGCATTTGAAAAAATCTTGACAAAAGTTTCCTCTCAAACAGCACAGTCCATTAAGGATAATTCGTATTTGCTCTATGACGATGTAATCGTGGCATACACTAAGGTGCTATACAATGCATCAGAGATTCAAACAGTTCTTCCGCAGCTGCGTGAGTACGATATTGGGGATGGAAAAGTACCATTTGATACATATAAAGAGCATCATTTCCGGCTGTGGAATTCATTCATTCAGACTTACGGATCAACTCACTGCGCCTTTGTTGCAGAAGGAGCAATTCTACATAATCAGTTGCTAGATATTATCGGATTTTACAATGTTAGCATAGAGGAACTTCTAATTTATTTCCGCGCATTAGCCGATATTGTTCGTTCATTGTCATGTAGAATATATTTGCTCTTACCCGACGACATTGAGAAATTGATTATAATCACGCTACAGGAGCGAGGCACAGGCCCCAATTCCTGGGGCGCAGGTTTCTCTAAATGGATGAGTCTCTCACCATATTGTCAAAAGAACAATTTATCTGGAGTAAGTGGTATGGTCAAGATATATAAGCAAATGAAGATCCTATCAATGCAGATATTAGATCATATTGGGTGTGAGTATGAAGTCATTACAAGAATTATTTGATGTTTTGGGTGGAATGCCATTCTCCTTGTATATTAACTGGAAAAAATGCCGCAAATTATGTTTTTTGTGTTGACAAAGTTGGCGGTCTTGATTATTATAATATTAGATATTTTTTAATCTTGCAACGAAACAATTGAGGAGGTATAAAAATGAGCCAAGATATTAAACTCGACAGTAGCAAGTTTGACATTCCCGAGGATGCCAAAGCGGGTAAGGTGTTTGACCGTCTGATGCATATCAACACCGTAATCACGGAAGAGGGGCTTCACGAAGCTTACTACGAGAGACATGACAAGTATTCCGAGCGGTACGGTATTATGTTCTGATTATTTCAAAAGCGGAGGTTTTCGCATCTTGATGTGAGAACCTTCGCTTTTTTCATTAGTTTAGAAAATGCTAGTTATCTCAACAATGTTTTCCCATAAAAAGCCTTGCTAGAAGAAGAATCTAATCCTTAGAGCTTTTTCAGATAAAGATGCTCTAGTATTCTCGCTTTGGTATCTGCCGTAGCAGACAGCAGCAAAACATTTTTAACGAGAACTTTGAATTTCATTCTTTTGCATTTTTATAGTATTCCACACCGCATATGCGACACACTTTTAAACATTTTTGCCTATTAGGGGTCAAACAGGCCGATGCTTCCGTCGGCAGCTATGACTGCCACGAGGAGTGCATTATGGATCAAAACACTCTACTTTTGAAAGCTTATGACCTGTTCGTTGATAAATATCCGGATTTCCCTTATCTCCTGAAGGATGTTCATTTATGGGCGGTAACAGAGGACGAATACCCAATGGCCTTTCAAAACGCAGCAAAACGCTTAAATCTCCCAATAAAATCAACTACATATCAATTGAAACAATATTCTATCCAACTCAGGGCGGAATTGCTAAAAACACCAGCGCAAGCCATTATTATCTTACACAAATCGCTACTGGAAGCTCCCAATGAATCGCTCAGAATTGTTCTGCACGAATTAGCACACGCATATCATGACAGTATGTTTGAAAATACACCTCCCACTGACAACGTAATGTACTTTCTATTTCAGATTGGTGAACGAATGTGGAAGGAGTGTGCCGCCGAATACTTTTCGGCAAAAGTTCTCCAATTGGAAGAAACGTGGAGCCAAAGTGTGTTAGAACGAGAGTTCAAGTCGCTCCTATATGATCCGTCGCTTTATCCCGAACGGCTTGGCTTCTTCTTCATGAAATGCAGAGCAACATGTACTTCTTCTGTACAGGTTGCTGAAGTTGTCGGTATAAGAAATGAGACAGCTGCCGCAGAAAAGCTTATTGAAGCAATGGATGGTTTACAGAACATTTTAGTGAGTGGGTTGGAGCAATCGGCTACGCTGAGAGCAGGCAGTGACTTTTTGGTTCAGCTCGGAATAAAGATTGTAAACTTCGTCTATTGCTATTACCAATTCTACAACCATACTGAGACGTTTTTGAATCAGATAAAAGGATAAGATGATACCAACTTTCACAACACTAAGATTGACCATGCGCCCATTTTGTTCAAATGATGCTGAGTCGTTCTACCGGAATTATGCAGCAGATGCAGAGAATCATAAATACTACGCTGCACCGGTTTATTCCTTTACAAAAGTCAAGCAACTAATTGAATATTGGCATATACGACAAAAACAAGGTGGCGAAGCTCGGTGGGCAATCGAATATAATTTGAATCATGAAGTTATTGGTATTATCGCACTCTATTTTGACGAGCATAGCTTATCTGGGGAAGTGTGCTTTGGGATTGGCAAGGAATATTGGGGAAAAGGGCTGATGCGAGAGGCTCTTGATGAAATTTTTTGTTTTGGGTTTAACATATTGAGGCTAAAAAAAATCATAGCAGCATGCGATGTGCGAAATGTGCGAGCCGTGGGCGTAATCAAAAAATGTGGAATGTCTTATAAAAGGACTGTGCCGGAAGACCGCTCCGATTGTTGCTATTTTGATATCTACGAGAAATCGATAAACTAGAGTAAACAAAGCAATAACTTATGTGCGGAATTGACTTGCTGCAGAAAATGTATGTATTGGGGATTTGAGATGGGTAGTACGAAGTCTGTTTGAATATTGTATTTAACTTTAATAAAGATTGCTCCGATAGGCACACGCCATTCTGTCACCGATAAAGCCAAGAGATCACGAAATCCGCACAGCCATGTCAGCCTTATTATTTGCTTGGATGGCGCACCTCTGCGCTTCCGGCGATTCGCTGTGCAAGATCAGGCCAGTGCATGAAATTGGACAGCGTTATTGCAGAGCGGAATAGACCCTACGCATGGAGGCGTACCCTTACGGACAAATAATAGCGCAGCACTACCGGCGGTAGATGCTGCGAAAGAAGGCTGCTTGATTGGAGAATCAGGCAGTTTTTTTGATTTGTAGAAAGGAGCGCAGCTATGGAAAGTTCAGAGAACAACAATCGCGCAGCGTCCCAAGATTTCCAGACAGCACTTGGACTTCTGGAAGAACGGCTGCGCAGCCTGGAGGATTCAGAAGCCATCATCAACGGCCTGCTGCAAGGCGCAGCGGAGTTTTACAGTGCGGCCAGAGCTTCCGTTGTGAAAGCGGACTGGGATTTGAAAATCGGACTGCTTACCTATGAATGGCGTGCGGAAGGTGTAGAGCACCAGAAGGACATGCTCCAGTATCTTGCCGTAGAGAGCTTTCCACGATGGTGTGAATTCCTGTCGCTGAACCGGCCGATTGTCATACCGGATATGGAAGCAATCAAAGATACATACCCGGATGAATATCAATTCTTCCAGCACTACGGTGTGAAATCCGTACTGGCAGCGCCGTTCTCCAAACGCATCAATCAAGGCTACATCGCAGTAGACGACCCGACGCGCTTTCAGGACGATCCGACGTTTCTCTTCATTGTTTCCTATGCGGTTGTTGTGGAGCTGAATGAGATCAAGCTGAGCCAGTCCATTGCAGCGGCACAGCGGGCGTCAAAGTACAGTGACCACGATGTCTATGTGAACTGCCTCGGTGATTTGGAGATCAGGAACGCGAAAGGCACGCTTACGGAAGAAGATATCTCTTCCGATCTTTGCCTGAACCTCTTTGCCCTTGTTATCACGAATATGAAACGGGCATTAAAGATCGAGCGATTGGCGGAAGCGCTCTGGCCAGGTGATGTGATAGAGAATCCGTATCGTTCCGTCAGCAATATTGCATACCGTCTCCGACGGATTTTGAGCATCATTGATTTAGAGGATTTGATTGTCGGTCGGCACGGAACGTTTGTCATCAATCCGGAGTATAACGTCTATACAGATTTTGACCGTTTTGAGGATAACTGCCGTCGTATGGAAGCTGAGGCAAATCCAAAGGCACAGTCTGAACTCTATCAGGGAGCCGTCGAATTATATCGCGGTGATTTGTTTTCTAAAATCTCCTATCAGCATTGGCTGATGCCTAAAACGGCATATTATCACAACATCTTTCTTCGGATTATCAAGTGTTACATTGAGCGCAAGATGGAACAGAGCGATTATTGTGCGGCACACCGTGCGGTGGTTGATGCGATGAGCCTTGATCCTTATGACAGCGAACTGAATACCGACATGATTCTTATCATGTACCACAGAGGCGGTGCCGAACTGGCAAAGAGCTTCCTGCAAACTGCGAAAGCATACATGAGCGAAGAGCAGATCACGTTTGTGCAGCAATTATGGGAGAGAAAATAAAGCGTTCATGTGTCTCCCGTGCGGCGCTGGTGAGGGTGCTCGTGCGGCAGAAATGAGGGCTGCGGCGCGGCTTTATTGCGGCAAAACTGCTGCATAATTAAGGCTGAAATAAGGCTCTGGCTGAGATTACCCGTCTGGTATGATCCTGTTACCGGCTGAACAAGCCGGAATGGAACCGGACGGGTGATCTATATGGGCGGCTGTATGCCGGCAGGGGCGTGGCTCCTGCCGGGACTCTTATTTTCTTTTTTACGGAGCGCGGTTGTAAACGCCCCGTATGCCCTGCGGCCTCTTCCGGATGCGCCGCCCCACCACAAATGCATATCGCCTCATTCTGCCCGCAGCGATCATGCTGCGGGCTTTTCTGCGTCTTTAGGGCTTCACTGTCGTTCTCCTCCTCCGTGGATTTGAAATTCCCACATTTCAAATTCACGGAGGTTTTTTATGTATTACAACACGAAGGCCAGCGGAGCGCGGATTCGTGAGCTTCGCATCGCAAAGAATTTCACGCAGGATGATCTGGCAGAACACATGAATGTTTCCCGTGGCTTTATCAGCCTCATTGAGTCAGGGAAGAAAGGCTGCTCAGTTGATGTGCTGATCGTGCTCTCAGACCTGTTCGGAGTATCCATCGACTACCTTGTTCTCGGAACTATCACATACACTGCGCCGAATTCCACTGCACTGAAAACAGATATTCAGGCATTGATCGGGCAGTTGGAGAAATTCAGGGAGCGGCTGTAGCTGACGTTACTAATGGTAACGCGGATGTTACCAACGTTATATTCAAAACCTGCCCATGGGCTTCTAAAATTAAATTACAGCGAAAGCTGACTGTTCCTTGAAAATTCCATAGTCATTCATCAGGTACATTCCTGCATATGTGCGAGAGCACAAGCCAGCGCAGCGGTGCGCCACGACATTCACAAGTGCGGACAACATTCAATCAGCGCAGCCTCTGTGAACGAGCGATAAAACCGACTGGAAAAATCGGGCGGTTCCCGATCCGGCCATGACCGTATGCAGGGCTAACGATACTTCTGTCCAGCCACAGCTTCTTCACGCAATGGGGGCAGCTCGGAGCGATCCTCGGAGGGGTTTAAATCCCATGGAGCGGCACAGCCAGCCGCCGCCTGATGACTTCCCACGGCTCTGGGGTGTCGAGGACAAATTAGGGCTGTACATACCAAAACAGAAAGGAGTCCTTGCCCTTGAAGGAGAACTGGACATATCGCCGCGGCGATATCTATCTGGCAAACTTAAATCCCTATATCGGCTCAGAACAGGGCGGCACACGCCCTGTGCTTTTGCTGCAAAACAACACCGGCAACTTTTATTGCCCAACCCTCATTGTAGCCCCTCTGACAGCCCGCAGAGGCAAGAAAACGCATCAGCCCACACACTATCTACTGAACTCCGTGAAGGGCATGGACGGCGCTTCTGTTGTTCTTCTGGAGCAGATCAAAACCATCGACAAACGCCGCGTGGTGCGCTATATCGGGCATGTCAGCCGTGAACAGATGGATGGTGTCAACGAAGCCTTACAAATCAGCCTCGGCCTTTATATACCGGAAGAGCTTGATGCTCCTTGAGCAGGAAATGAGGTGGAGCTATGAATACAGAAAAAACGACTGTGATTTCCCAGCGGGAAGCATATCGCCTGATGCTCAAGGACTATCCGGACGTAATGAGCATTGAGCAGATGTGTGAAATTCTCTCAGTCAGTACAAAGACCGGCTACAAGCTTTTGAAAGAAGGAAAGATCTGCTGCCTCAAGGTGGGGCGAGCCTACCGGATTCCCAAAGCGCATCTTTTCACTTATCTTTGCATCGGAAATCAGATACCTCCCGCAGCGCAGGAGGCATAGCAAAAAAGCAGGACGACATCCTTCCACTCGAACCCTGATTGCAATACAATGTACTCAGGCCAACGGTAGGAGCCGTCCTGCAAAAAAATTATAGGAGGTATTTAGTTATGGTCGCAGGACATCTTAGCGAAAAGAACGGCAACTATTATGCCGTACTGAGTTATACTGATGCGTTTGGAAAGAGAAGAACGAAATGGGTGAACACTGGTCTGCCGGTACGGGGCAACAAGAAAAAGGCAGAGGCGTTTTTGATGGAAGAACGCAAGAAGTTTCAAACCGCCGAGCCTGTAACTGGCGGAGTGCTTTTTGCGGACTACATAGAGCAGTGGCTTGAAGTTGCAAAGCCGACCATTGCGGTCGCTACATACGCTTCCTACTGCGCTATGGTGAAGCGTGTAATCGCCCCATATTTCCGGGAACGCGGGATCACGCTGCAAGGGCTTACGCCAAAAGATATTCAGGACTTCTATCTGGAGAAACTGAAAACTGTGAGCGCTTCATCTGTTATCCATTATCACGCGAACATTCACCGTGCATTGAAACACGCGGTGAAGCTTGATCTGATTCCGACAAATCCCGCTGATAAGGTAGACCGTCCGAAGAAAGACCGCTTTATCGGCAGCTTCTATGATGCAGAAGAGGTAAACAAGCTCTTCGAGGTCTCCAAAGGAACCAAGCTGGAATTTCCGATCCTGTTCGGTGCATTTTATGGACTGCGCCGAAGTGAGGCTCTCGGTCTGAAGTGGGATGCCATTGACTTTGAAAATGACTCCATCACGATCCGTCACACCGTAACCTCTGTGACGCTGGATGGGAAAGTCCAGCTCGTCGCGGCAGACACGACAAAGACCAAATCGAGCCTGCGGACACTCCCGCTGGTTCCGTTCGTGAAGGAACGTCTGCTTGTCTTGAAGAAAGAGCAGGAAAACAACTGCCGATTATGCGGTCGGTCATACCATAAGCAGTTCGCCGGTTATGTCTGCATCAACGAAATGGGAGACCTCATCAAGCCGCATTATGTGACGGAGCAATTTCCAAAGCTGCTGGACGCAAATGGGCTGCGGCGTATCCGTTTCCACGACCTCAGACATAGCTGTGCCTCGCTCATGCTGGCAAACGGTGTCCCGATGAAGCAGATCCAGGATTGGCTGGGACACAGCGACTTTTCCACGACGGCAAACATCTATGCCCATCTGGACTACAGCACAAAGCTGTCCTCGGCAGATGCCATGCTTTCAGGGCTTGGATTTCAGACGGAAAAGGCATAGTTTTTCTCTCCTGTTTTCTCTCCAAAAACCCGGAAAGCCTTGCGGCACAAGGGATTCTCAGCGTTGAAATTTACAGGAGATAAGAATTTGGCACACATGCAGTGGCCGGAAAAGGCTCGAAAAAGTTGTGAAATATAGTGAAAGTGTTCAATCAGAACGCTTCTGATTGAACACTTTCAACAAGAAATTGGCGGAGTGGGTGGGATTCGAACCCACGGTACCGTTGCCGGTACACCTGATTTCGAGTGTTGTAAGACTTTGGCAGATTCACGTCTGGAGCAGGCCGTTATGGGCCGCTTTGTTAAGAGGCAGAAACGCAGACGCCGCAAGGGGTTGCGGACATTCCGACCCGTATCGGCCAGAGGCGATTCGAACCGCCCCAAAGTTCAAATAAAACCGCGTTCTTGCGTAAAAAGCCTCCGTTCTTGCGCGTTTGCAAGAAGTCAGGCAAGAAAACAGAGACCCCGACAGCACCGATGAAGCACCCTTTCGGACCGCAAAAAAGGAAAGGAGCTTCGTCATGACATACGATGCAAAGGAACTCGCCCAATACCCAGAGATCATGAACAAGGAGCAGATGCGCAAGGTCTGCCACATCAGCAAGCGGACGGCGCACTATCTGCTGCAGTTCAATCTGATCCCCCACGTCTGCACCGGGAAGAAAACCCGCTGCTACGCCATCAAGAAAAAAGACGTCATCGATTTTATGATCAACCGGGAGGTCAACCCCAGCCGGTACATCGTACCCACCAGCTGGTACAAATACGGAAACGAGGACGTGAAGCCCTACAAGATCCGCATTCAGCCGCCCCTCCCCAACGACCCGCAGAAGACGCGGCGCTACTATGAAAGCAAGCTCGCCTCCTACCCGGACGTGATCGACGTGTCCTCCATCGTGGAGTTTACCGGCTACAACCGTCACACGGTCTGCGAGTGGATTCGCTTCGGCAAGCTCCGCGCCTTGGCGCTGCAGCACAAGTATATGATCCCGAAGTGCTACCTGATCGACTGGCTTTCCACGGACGAGCACAACGCGACCCTCCGTAAGTCCCGCCGCCATGTTGACCGGCTCTGGGAGCTGCAGAAATGGAGTGACGGACAATGAGGGGAAATATCATCGAGGAGTTGTATTACGGCAATATCGACCCGCAGGATCGCGGCTACAGCCCCAAGAGTCCTGTGAAGAAGGCGTCTGACTCGCTGAACGACCTGGAGGAAAAGCTCACCGAGCAGCTCGCCGGTGAAAACAAGGCGCTGTTCCTCCGCTTCTGCAACGCCTACGCTGAGTTCATGGGCGAATGCGAGCTGGACACCTTCATCACCGGCTTCCGTCTCGGCGCGCGGTTTATGATGGATACCTTCTTGAGCGATGACGCCCTTCTTGAAAGCTTTCTGGATATGTAGGATCAGTGAGGAAATTTGAAAAGCGTGATCTTACGTCCTGTTTTTCTATTGAAAAGTGTAATTCACTGCTTCTGCGACTGAAAATTCGCCGAATATTCACCGAAAATTCGCTTTATTCGCTCTTCAAGGGTGAATAAAGCGAATTTTTCGAGAAATCTGACTGAACGATAGTTTTATAATATCCCCAGTTACCGCCCGAAGAAGAATCTACCATCGGCGTGTGGGCCCAACGGAGACTGCGCTACCTTCGGGAGCATCGGCCGATTCTCTATGCCAATCTGAAAACCAGCGGTAAGTTACGCTCCCACCTTGCCGACGTCGAAGAACAAGCCAACGCTCTCTTCCTTCGGTTAGTCAAGGACTGTGCTGCCTCCGAAGGCATCACCGAGCAACTCAAGGCGGAGAAGCCTATGGAGTGGGTGCAGAGAATGAATAATATCAAGGTCAGGGCAAGGGAGATCATCAATAATGACCTGATCTATGCATAACAGACATACGGCGGCGGGGGGCAATCCCTGCCGCCGTTTTTTGTTTATTGGTGTTGCATATCTTCTGTAATTTTGATTTCTCCAGACACTACTTTTGGCGAATTCTTGGACGTTATCGTGTATGGCATAACCGTGAAAGGAGCTTTAATAAAAATAACCGAAGGGAAAGCGATTATCGTATTATGCTTAATGTAATCAAATTTGATTTTTACAATGTATTCTTCTCCTTCGCCAAAGCAAGAATAAGAGAATACATCAGCAAGTTCACTTTCAAAATCGTCATTATAATTCGGGACATATCCCGGGAAAACAGAAGACGTAGAAACACGAGGAGAGAACCGGCGACTTGTTACAATAGATGAGTCGTAATGTGAATACGTTGATGTACTACATATGCCGAAAAGTTCGCTCATATCGCAATCATTCAGCAGGTAACCCATTTTGTCATTATCAAACTTGGGAAACTCACTTATTGGCAACAAACTATTCTTTGGAATCCTGAGAGAAATCTCTATATCTTCATCTATGTCGGTTCCGCAATTTTGAAGGGCAAGTTTCAAACACTTCTTATCATCAAATGCTTTTTCGACAGGCGCCCATTCCAATGCTTTCGAAATTGTTTCCAAAAGTTCCTGAATGGTATCGTATTTCTCTTTTTCTGCGTCTGTTCCACTAAACGAATAGCCGCCCATTATACCTGTTGGTATACTACTCTGTGATAGATTTCCAAGGATGAAAAAGTCTTCGGTAATATTGATGCCTAAGTGATCAGCCATGGAACAAATTATCTTTCGATCACCTTCGTCAATTTCTACGGGCTTATTAAACGCTAAGGTGTATCTTACAATTTTTTCCGGCATTTCAATACGTTTCTCTAAGTTTCTGGCAGAAATATCAGCATATAGCGTCCGTATTTTTTCCAAGTACTTACTGATAGTCATATCAGTATTTGGAATGAAGCTAATTATGGGGGCTACATCACTGATGTGTTGAGTTTGGTCAATACCGACGATCTTCAATTCAGAATGACGCTCGCCTTTAACTTCTGCAACTCTCTTTTCGCTTAAAAAGAATTGGGATAAATGTGCAAAAAACAGCGTTTTGAATTCTTCGTCCGATGAATATGTAAAGTAGATACCTCTATCTTTATATTTTTCACGAAACGCCTGAACCTTCTTATAGCTTTCCTCGTTCATTTGAGACGGAGAAAGAGGCTTGTCCGAGAAATACATAAATACCTGTTTCCCGGAAGACAGCATAATTTCTACCTCTTCCTCTGTGCCGGAGCCATATTCATCGGTGGGGGTTCCAAAGCGTGTCCACAGAATTGCAACTGCTGCATCACAATCATTTACAAATTGCTCATTTAACAGCGCCTGCGGTTTTCCACCTGACTGAGCATAGGAGCTTTTTCTCCAATGCTTGGTTACAATCTCAATTCCCAAAGCGTCAGAGTATAGCGTATTAAACTGCGTAACGCATTCTTCAACACAGTTTATTTCTTCTTTGATGTCTCCAGGACATGATATTAAGAGACTATATTGTATTACACTTTTTGGCATAGACCCACCACCTAAGTTCAATCAGTTGATTCCGGGATACCAAAGAAATTTCGTATCCTTTTTAGCAGCTGCGACCGCAATTCTACAATATTTGTAAATCTAAGTTGATCATGCATTGAAATATTCGATCCGATTTCTTCTTTTGGATCAATACCATCACGTATTTGATATATTAATAATACTTTTTTCCCAATGCCTTGCGCATATCCAATTTCATGATGGACATTTTTGTTTCCATAAGATAAATCTGCAATCACGAGAGAGGCTTCTCTAATACCATCAATAATACGGTGGTATATTTCATCTGAATAGCCATCCTCGTGTTCATCAACTTTTATTATTTTCAAATCAATGTTATTTTCTCGTTTCAGGATTTCTTTTACATCCTTAACCGTTTGATATGTATTTACGGTTTCCTCTCCAAATTTCATAGACATAAATACAGATTTAGGAGAATTCTCAAATACCTTATCATAGATACTGATCAGGTCATGCATGTGAATATTAGGTGCATCCGCAATGCAGTTTTCTTTTATCCAACAAATAAACCTGTGGTACTTGTTTTGATCAGTTAGTTTGTAAAAGGAGAGGGCGCCGATAACGGCGATGTTTTGTGGCAAACTGTGTAATTGTGCCTCCCTCAACGCATGGTCAATTTCTGGTAATTGCCCTGAAAACATATCAAAAGCAATATCGGCTTTAGGCAGGTAGCCACTGTTAAGCAAAGAATCAAAAGTTTCCTTCAGGAAAGTGTACTTTTCCTGCTGAATTAGCAAATTAATAAAGGGATACTCTGAAAAATTGATGTTTTTTGCTGCAACTCTTGCCAAATAATAAGCCCATCCAAAAGAAGGGTCTGTTTTCAAAACCTCATTTGAGAAGGCGTTTTCACTGGTTAAGATTACTTTTAAGTTTTCTTCAAGTTTAAGCGGGATTTGTTTCGAGTTTATATTGTGAAAAATGGCACGCGAGTATTGACTCTCCTCGTCTGTATTACGGCACAAAACCAAACAAAATGGGACCTTGAAACTACTTGTTACTTCGTCCGCTGCACTCAATCTATGATTACCATCAACCCTGTTCAATTGAACGATTGATTCATCAAATGCAAAATGCGCAACCCTATTCTTATCTCCTGCTTCATGATTGAAGATAGAGATGTTTATATTTCCAAGGTTTTCTTTCCACGATCCGAATGTGCGGACGGTTTCAAAAAAACGTTCGACATCAGCATAGTTGTTATTTGATAAGAGGGAAACAGAAAGAACCACTTCAGGGAAAAACCGATACAACCCTCTATTTAGGAATTCGGCCATTTCACCTTTATGTTCTTCGATGAGTGACCTTTGCACATCAGGGTTTTCTTTTGAAACTCTGGATAGTGTTTTATAATCGGCAAACCCTCGAAGACATAGAAATCCTCCCATTGAGTATTCTAATATCCCACTCAGCTTAACCATAGTTTTTTCCTCTCTCTTATTCTTTAATCTTGGAATACTTCAACGCATCGTCGATAGCATACATGAGCATACTAGCTGTAGTAAGGCGGCGGTATGCCTCTTCAGCAGACAATATCTCGCTATTAGAATGAGCTTTCGGATTGCGGAGAGCAGACATTGCTCCTGCGAGCATTTGCATATAGCCCTTTTGCTTGTTATATCCGGTTTCCGTGCTTCGGTCGCAAAACTCTATAAGCGGGTTATTAGTTGAGAAAACGGTAGTCATGGCTGTGTCCCCGTCTGGAACCTTGCTTCCGGGATTCACAATCGAAAACAGGTTTTTAACACGCGCATTAATTTCAATGAAAGCATCCTCTGCCGCGTTTGCGAAATGACCGTCCTCAAACAGTTTCTTTGAAGATTTCTGTATTAGTGGATGTATGTAGGACCAAATCTCAGCAGTTGTTTGCTTCTCTGCAGATGGTGCCTGGCCTTTGGCCGCAAGATAATCCAGTCCGAAGAGGATTTCCCCGATAGCGTATGGATTAATAAACGCTTGTCCGAATTGGTTAACAGCGAACAGGATATCCTTTGCTGCGAGCAGCTGTCGGGCAATCTGAGGATCATCTGCCTTGCACTCATTCGCGATTGTGATGATGCTCTCACGAATACCGGCAACATCAACAGCCGAAAACTGCATACTCAGTACGTTGGGAGTACCTGCAATCTGTCGGAGTCGTCCCGAGAGCTGGTTTATCTGCATGTTTTTGAATAACGAATTCATTATCTATTCTCCCAACAACTCTTTCTCAAACTGCGCTTTGGCATCTGCCCATTCCTTGATAGCCTGTCTGCGAAGAACATTAGCCTGACTACGACGCTGCATCAATTCAGCTGCGATCTGATCCTGTATTTCTTTCGGGGGGAGCGGGATCTTTACCCTTTTCAGCGTATCCGTATTGACACCAGCTTGATTGTTGAAATTCGTGCAAAGCAGCTTCCAGTAGCCAATGCTGAGCAGCACATTAAAGAATGCTGCAACGTAATACGGATTTACACCCTCTTTTACGGTTATTCTTGTCATGTGATTAGATGCTGCGCAAAGAACATCTGAATCAAATACGGTCGTTTTGCCAACAAGATCCGGAGAATTAGTATTGTTGAAGATAACCTCGTTTTTTTTGCAATAATCTTCGGATTTTAGTCGGCTCTTAGGCACATACTTCTTTGTTTCAAACGACAGCTCGCCTTCAGGTGTTATGCTGAATGGGCGAAGATGAGGAACTCGCTGATCCTCCGGCAAATTGTCGGCCTGATCCTGTTTGCCTGCTGCAAAGCCGGATACGATTTTCTCACTGATGTCATTTACACTGACAGTCCGATACGGTAATGCTTCAATCTGCTTTCTAAAATGAGAAAATTTCGGTGAGTAGTAGTCAGCATCAATACGCCCTTCTATGTTCGCTACGGTTGTTGCATAGGTGATTTTCTGCGTTGCAGAAAAGTCAAACGTCAGCCCCAACCTATCAATGAGATATATCGGGTTTTGGTGGAGTAATTCATTTGCGTGATAGAGTTTTTGCTTCCGCTCGATTTCAGCATTATCCATTTCAGCACATAATTTCCCCTGTGTTTCGTAATCAGGTAAAATAATCTCAAATGATTTGTATTCTTCTTTGTTAATATTTGGCTGACCCGAAGGGCGCTGAATACCCTTTACCCAATTTGTAAATGCGGTAGTTTTCGTGTACCAATATATGAATTTGGGAAGGACTTTTTTATCATCAAAACGGAAACGAATACAATATCCGGCAAAAACAGATTTTCCTATGCTTCCGTCATAATAATATGTTTTTCCTACTGTTCCGCCAGTTCTTGCAAATAGTATGTCTCCAATTTCAAGAATGTGCTTTTGCACATAGTTTTCCGTAGTTACAAATTTATGATTATCTTCGATACCAAAATCGTCAAAATCTGTGATACGGATGTATTTCGGCTGGTTTTCATCTGTCCTCTCAATTGCAGAAGCAGATGTTCCATAGCAAGGTTCCTCGCTTGTTAAGCTACCAAGAGAGACTTTTTCTTGCTTTTTCCCAGACTGACTTTGACTATACTTAAGGTTTCGGACATCAAATCTTCCCGTTATATCCCCCCGTTTGACAGCGAAGACGCAAAGGTCTTTCGCATCGGGGGTCATGCGAAAAAAGATGTTGCGTCCTTTTGAAATTCTTTGTACTTCTGAATGATCTCATCGAGCTGAGAATTGGTTTTGCGTCCGGTGGCGTCATAGCCGATCAGCGCCGGCGCTGCCATGAAGATGGCTTCGTTTTCGTCCGGTTTTTCATCGGCTTTACGCTTGCGGACAAAGATAATGGACGCCTTTACACCGGCACCAAAATGGGCAAAGGCACACTGAGGCAAGCTCACAACTGCAAGCAGTTGGAACTTCTCCAAGATGAAATCGCGTACATACTGCGCGGAGCTGTTTGTCAGAACGCCGTCGGGAAGTACGATTGCCGCCTTGCCGGTTCCGGGCTTCAGGAACTCCCAAATGCGTTCAATAAACAGTATTTCGGAGCTCTGTCGGGGACGATCTTTATATTTTCCTTTAGCGTCCTTTGTTTTACCTAATTCATAATTAGCCAAATAGGGTTTTTCCGCCTTCGTGATTGTGGAGCCAAACGGCGGATTGGTCAGAATCAGATCGAACTTTCCAGCTTCAAATCCGCGGTTATGGTCGTGCATCTTGTCAATGCTGTCCAGCGCGTCAAAGCTGATGACGTTGGTGTGCCCGTCATCGTGAACAATCATGTTCATCTTAGCGACACGGGCAATTTCGTCATTGATCTCGATGCCGTACAGGTGCTTGGAAGCAAAGTCGTGCCAGTAGTTAAAATAATCAACTGTGTCCTTATCATAATACTCACTGGCCTGCGAACGCATATAGTCCAGAGCGTGCAGCAGAAATCCGCCGGAGCCACAGGCAGGGTCAAGCACATCCCAATCATGTTCCGGCTTCATCATTTTTACCGCAAATTCGATAATGGGGCGAGGGGTAAAATACTGACCAAAGTCGCCCTTGAAAAAGCCGTCCATAAACTGCTCGAAGGCGACACCCTTCACATCGAGGTCGGTTTTATTCAGGTTTATAGACTCAAGGTGAGATACGACTGTACGGAGGACGCGGTCATCGACCTTGATTGAATCCGTGAATACTTCCGGGTCTTTGACTTTCTGCTCATTGTAAAGCGCGTTGATACGTTCCGCCAGCTTGGAAGAAGGCTCGTGCGTTTTGATCTGGAACTGATACGGTTCTCCTTTTTTCCGGGGCTTTTGCTCATCACTAATTTTGACAAATATCAGTTTGCAAAGCTCACCGAAGGCCGTCGGTGGTGACAGCCTGCCGCCGCCCCAAAGCGTATTGTGGCATTTCTTGATAGCAGTAATCAAATCTTCTCTGGCAACCGGCTGGATATCAGGGGCCTTCTTTTTCTTGCCGTCTACATCTGTATATTCTCCACCTCTGTAAAAGCGGAATGCTTGCGGTTTTCCATAGGCTTTTGGAAGATCGGCAATGATATTATTCTCTCGTTCGAGAATGCCGGTACTATCGTCCGAGAAATCCAACACCCGACGAGTAGCGCCAGCAATAATAACCACATAGCTTGCACGAAGCTTTACCCACGTTGCGTTGCCTACACCCTGCTCAATTGCCTGCAAGAACTCCGCATCTGTAACGCCATCTCGTTTGCACTCTACAACCGCATACGGTTTTTTGCATTCATCATCAGAGAAAATGACAATATCCGCACGGTCCGTCGGTACACGATCCGGGATCGTCACCTCAACCTTAATGCGATGTGCTGGGTAGTCGTATTCGTAGATCAGTTCCGCCCAGAATTCAGCCCGAACTTTTTCCTCGGGATCGTTATAGTTTTCTGTGTGATTATCAGACGTGACATAGATGATCTTCTGCTTATTTTCCGGGCCGGTAATAATGGCATATCCATCTTTAATTGCCCTATCAAGGTAAGTCATATTTGCTTCCTCCAAAATTCTCTGTATGTTGGTAGCGTATTAATTCATTTCTTGTTGCGTTGGCACATTTTCCAAAAACATCACATCATAAATCGGCAGATACGTGATCTTGCCGTTCGTCGTGATCTCGCGGGCGTTGGACAGAACATAGGCCTTTTTCACATGATAATCGTCGTTCTTTACGAAGGTATTCAGGGCGCTGTGGACGGTGTAGTCCTTACCGGACTTGACCTCGATGGGAACGGCGGATAGGCTGTCGTAATCGTCGATCAGATAATCCACCTCGCCCTTGCTGCGGTTATCGTAATAGAACAGCTTGAAGCCGTGCGCGACCAGCTCCTGGGCCACCACGCTTTCATACACGGAGCCGAGATTGATCCCCGTCTCATCGTCCAGGATCGCACGGATATTGCTGCCATACAAAACGTCCGTCAAAAGCCCTACGTCGTTCAAATAGAGCTTGAGCAGGTTTTTGCCGATGGACTGCGTAAGGGGAAAGACGGGGGTGGTAATCGCGTTGACGTCCAAGGCGATCCCAGCGGAGATCAGATATTCAAACTCATCCTGATAGTCGGAAAAACGCTTGCCGCGCTTGTCCTCGATGTCCTGAAAGACCACTCGTTTCTTCTTGCTCTCCAGATTGGAGGGGATCATATCGTAGATCCTGCGGATCTTCAGCTTCCTGCTGTTGTCCGCCTCGTACTTTGACGCGTCATCAGCATAGAACGCGCGGATATCCCGATGGATCGTCCGCACCTTGACGATATTGGTGTCTGCAATAAAGGAGTTTACAGCATCGGGCAGCCCGCCAATCAACAGATATTTCTTGAAGAGGTCCATTACCTTCCCGTGCATAGCTGCATCCAGGCTCTCACCGGCAAGGAACTTCTCATGCATCATATCGATGGCGAACTGATTAAACCCGTTTGCCAGCAGAAACTCCTCAAAATCCAGCGGGAACATGCGCTTTACTTCAATGCTTCCGATGGGGATCGAGGTGGTCTTCTTCAAGGTCACACCGAGCAGCGACCCGCTGGCGATATAGGTAAACCTGTCGTCCTGCTTTAAAAACTTGAGCATGGTCAGCAGGTGCGGATATGCCTGGATCTCATCAAGGAAAATCAGCGTGTTTTTCTTCTCTCCCATTCGCTCGCCGGCGATGGTACTGACTTGGAAATAGAAGTCCTTGACGGTGCGGACCTGCTCAAACAGCCGTGGACCGTTATAATCCTCCGCAAAGTTCAGCTCGATATAGTTCTCAAAGAACTGCTGCCCGACGTAGCGGATGATAAAGGTCTTTCCGATCTGCCGCGCCCCGTCGATAATCAGCACTTTGTTGGAGTCTGACTTCAAGTAGCTTTCGATATACGGCTGAATTTTCCGATATAACATAGCGCACCTCCGCACTTTTCAGCATAATCAACGCGCCGGGAAACACATAATTCAACTGGTTGCACATCTCGTGACAAACACATTTCAATATCTATTATACTCACAAAAACGCACAAATCAATAGCCGGTGCAAAATAAATATATCCCGTTGTCAAGACTGCAAATCCGATTATTGCACATTGGACTCTAGTGTAGCGCCGGGCTATCATATACGCGAAGGGAAACCAAAAACAATGCGTATATGAAGGAGGCACGGCATGGAAAACAGATTTGCAGCAGCGCGGAGGCGGTATCTGCGCACGCACATGGACGGTATCTACACAGGGATGCTGCTGACGGGGACTCTAGAGCCGCATCTTGCCGAGATCGGCGAGTCGGCGCAGGCCATGTTTGACCGGCTCGTGGAGCAAATGAAGAAGGCCGAAGGCGTCACCGAGCAGCTGAAGGCTGAGAATCAAATGGAATGGGTGGGACGGATGAACAGCATCCGCAGCCGAGCGGAGGAAGTTGTCCTTTCTGAGCTGGTTTATTGCTGAGGTGTGGTGATGTTCA
>OLPE01000505.1_pt1 | contig 37727 bp, 39 predicted proteins | sample 1671901 | NCBI WGS metagenome assembly OLPE01 (sample SAMEA3136624, study PRJEB25190) | human gut metagenome | biome: human gut; feature: human-associated habitat; material: faeces | place: Austria | collected 2013 | reverse complement strand
TGACCGCCCAAACGTAACCACGGGGCACGAAAGCCCCCCTGCAATAGATTTCTGCCAGATACCAGAATCAAAAACCTTGACACTACCTAGGGAATCTGTTGACTCTTTGTAAGGATGTGATTGCAAAACTCTCCATATTCAGATTTGCCGATGGTGTGATAATCAATAGGCAGAATTAGCGATGCCCTTTTTTATAGAAAACAGATTTGTCAGAAATCAGTCTATGTTTGTCACTCTAACGCATATTAACGTCAAGACTCTTTCGCAAGATTGTTGTACAATGAAACCGTAAAATAGATGCCGACTCCGGCAATTACTGTCAGCGGGATAATCTCTTCTAGGAGAATAACAATACAATAAAAAATGAGTTGGGATGGCACGTATAATGGAATGCATGACTCTTCGAGGTATGCTGATCAGTATTTGGCGTTTGACATCACGGGCACCGTCTGCATGGTGCTCGCATATAGAGCCGAATGGCGAACTTAGTTGATCGTCCCAAAATACAAATGCAGCAATAAAAGACTTTGTCGCGAATCCATCTGACGATGGGCAGTGAATAATCACGAGGCAATGCCCGAAACCGGAGCAGTCGCTCCGGTCATGGAAGCCTATGGCGGCCAAATAAAAACAAAGGAGAAAAGACCATGAACGACATGAATGACATCCTCAGCCAGCGGGAAGCGGAAGCAACACAGGACACGGCGGCAGCCTTTGGTCAGGATGCTCCGTTTCAGATCTACATGCAGAACAAGGTCACCCAGGAAAAGCATTCCATCTTCGTCCTTGGCGACAATACGATGGGGCAGATCCTCGAAGCCTACGGTAGCAAGATCGGTATCAAGGCCGGCAACAAGAAGATCCTGTTCTTCAACAAGCGCACTGGCCAGCAGTCCAACGGTCTGGACACAACGGTTCGCCAGATTGGCCTTTGCGCTGAGGACATCCTTCAGATCACCGACGACGGCAGCGTGGCCGCCGAATAACGCATAAACATGAGAGGGGGTGAGCACGTGGACATAGCCTTGATTGTTCTTGGCATTGTTTTTGTCATCTCTGCTGCAAGCTATCTTATCAGCAAGCTGGTAAAGCGCCAGGAAGCGCAAACAAGCATTGTCTATCCCTTTATTCCACAATCGCCACCCCCTCTCCCAAGAGTAACGCCAATTCCGCCGCAGGTGAACAACCCGGTACGAGTGCCTGCGATCATGGCTCCTACCGGACAAACTATATATGACTTTCCAAAGTGTTACATTTGCCGGCAGAGGAACTACCGAGGCGAACAGCAAAGAGTGTTCTGGGACAGTGCCCACAACTGTTACCGCTGTTCGCGCGGTCACACTTTCACAGGAAAGGAATGATTTGAAATGGAGGCTATTTATGAACCCGCAAAAGTCCCGGAGTCCTTTGATCGATTCAAAACGATTAAGGTCTGGGTAATGGGAGCGGGGGCCGTCGGCACATGGCTGATTGAGTATCTGGTCAAATGTGGGGTACAGGTCATCATCGTCAATGATTTTGATCGCTACACATACGGCAACGCCTCCAAGCATGGTGCAATCATCCGCACGCCAGAAGACGTTGACTCGCCCAAGGCCATTGCTTCAGCGAAGCGTGCGAAGGTTCTGATGCGAGAAGGCGGACGCTGTGTCGGGGTACAGACAAATGTGACAAGCCTCGGCCCGATGGCGTTTTCCGGTGCAGATGTGGTGTTCGTTGCCTATGACAACTATGCAGCGAAGAGATATATCAATCAAACACTCCTGCAATTGCCTGAAGCAGACCGCCCCATTGTTATCATGGGCGGTACCTATCGGGAAACAGCAACGGCCGTGCGCATCGACATGAAGACAGCTTGTATCATGGATGTGCTCAGCAAGGAGTGGTTTGAAAACGCAGAAGTTCGGACAAGTTGCACCGGACCACAGTATCTCCAGGAGATTGAGGCGCTGGATGGCGGCCGTACAAGCGCCGCAGCATCTTCGCTGGCTGCCTATTTGATGTTCAAACTCTTTTTCAAGTGGGCTGTGGGTAACGTCGAGAAGATTAACTGCCGAATCACAGACAGCATCCTTTTCGACGAGTCAATGAACAGCTGGTTTGTCAAGCGAGAAGACTGCTGGGACTGCGATCATATTCGTCCGCTCGCTGATGTCAAGGTCCTCGACGGATCTGTGTTCTCTCTCACGCTTGGAGAAACCTTCCGCCAACTGGAAGTCGCCTTGGAAACGGACGATTTTGAGCTGCGGGTCCACCTCCTTCGGTTCGGCGAGGTCGGATACAACGGTTTCATTACCAACGATTTCTGCCATTCCTGCGGGAAGGCAATTGAGGTCTATGCTCATGAGGGACGGACGCATTTCACCTCGGTCCTCTGCGAGGAGTGCCGCAGCAACGGAAAATCGGCCTTCCATGATACCACACGCAAAGCTGGAGAGTCGATTCGAGCGTTTACGATGGCAAACACGAATGCGAGGATAAGAGGCATGACGCTCTATGAGCTTGGTTATCCTATCGGTGCTTTCTTGACTGTTGTTCGCCGCAACGGAGCGAAAAATGCCTTGGACGACAACTACAAGATCGACTATTTTGCCTGTGCCGGCGACGGCATTCTGCTGCAAAATGACATGGATTTATAGGAGGTGCAGAGATGAATCGGAATATTACCGCGGATGAATCACTGGAAGCCCTGAGAAATGATCGGCGCGAGCTTTACGAGATGTTCAATCCGCAGTTGGTTAGGATCGAAGAGCTTACTGCGCCGGCGGGCAGTATGTATCTCGCCAAAATCACGCTTATGGCTCCGTGCTACATCGTTACCAGTGAAAACGATACCGAACCCAAACGGGTGGAATCGAATTGGTTTTACCTCGATGTCCTAGATGCTTATCCGGATACGAAACCAAAAGTGTACTTCGAGCCCCACCGCCGGAACGCCGGAATGAACACTTTTGTCAGCGGATCAGAGTGTATTGATATGTGGAGAAAACATTCCTCGATCGGCAATGTAGTTGAGAAAACCCTTCGGGATATGATCCACGATCCGGATGTGTCGAACGAAAAGAGCCCGGCTTGCTCGGCACTCATTGCGTGGCAAAAGGACCTTACTGCCAGAGGCATTCTCCCGACAATCAAACCGCCCAGCCGCCTGGTTGATCGTTCCGTAATCACTGCGCCTATGATTTCTACCGCAACGAGAACATCGCCACCTCCGCTCCCAGGGTTTTCAGCTCCCTCTCGCACAGTTGTAAGAGTACAGCCGGTGGCCAAAAGAAGCGGCCCGCCTCCGCTTCCCCAGATGAGCTGAAAGGAGTGAACAATTATGACTTCTAACAGAAGAAAAGCACCGCCGCTTCCGGATAACGGAGATGCGGTTCAGGAGAAATTGGCCATTCCCACTGTTTCCCTCAAAAAACTGATTGCCGTGATTGAGGGCAAGTGCGCGCCTTCTAAGCCCATTCGCTTTGGAAAAGGGAAACACACCTTGATTATTCTTCCCGAGGCATGGGAGGAATTGAAGCAGATGATCTGCTTCGGCAAGCGCCGCGCCGTGAATCGGTATGAACAACACTACGAGGGGCTGGGACACTACCTGAGAGATGAGAATGGCTCCACGATCATCGTTGTCACCCACTTTATGTATATCTACTCTGGGAACAGAGGACCTTCCCACGCAACAATCATCAGTGGTTCTGATGCTTCCATGCTGGATGTGCTGGAACAGGAATTGGCTATTTACAACGAACTGGAGGCCAAGTTCAGCAAGGACGAGGCGGGTTACTACCTGGATCCTCTTCTTGAGGCATGCGGTCCGAGCCGCGTGGTAGTGTTTGGCCATACACATCCTGGCATCGGAGTGTTCTTTTCCCAGACTGATCACGGAAGCCACTATGCGACGGAAAAAGCGCCACTTGCATCCGTGGTATGCGATCCGATTCAGAAGCAGATGAAATGCATGATGGGAGTCGATCACGCAGATGCTCAGATTATTGCCTATGAGGTTGTCCCTGCACAACCGCTCGACAAGGAAGACGATGTGATTGATGCGGAATGTGAGCAGCCTGTACGGCAGATGACGAAGCAGGGGCTTGCACAGGAGATCGCCAGATATGCGAACCTGCTGCTAGCGCAAAACGGCGTCAAGGGAAGTTTTGACAGCTATCGAAGCTGGCGTGGCTGGATATGCATGGATCTTAAGCTGAAATACCGCACCGACCATGTGAGACGGTAACGATGCATGAGCTGTTTTATCTCAATCAACTGAACCAGGCGCAAGCAAATCTGTATTTCCAGATGTTTGACAGCGTTCAACGCGGAGATCGGTCGAGCCACTTTCACTTGTCAGCCCCTGAGCCGGAAATGGGGCTTGAAGACAGCTTTCAAGCGTATTGTGCGTTGAGAAAGGATCATCCGGAGCATTTCTTTTTAGGAACAGACGTTCATCGGAAGCAGCAAGGAGCTTCCGTGGAGCTGTGGGCAGAGCCACTGTACTATCCAAATCAGATTCCTCGCATCGAACAACAACTGAATCGCTTCCTTGACAACATATGCCGCACTGTCTGCGCTTCATCCCAATTTGAGATTGAGAAGCAGGTATATGAGCGACTATGCTTACTGCTGGAGTACCAAGACACAGGTTCCGATTATGAGTATGACATTGTCGGACCGATCCTATACCACGCTGGCGTCTGTTCAGGGATTAGCAATATTTTTGCCCTTGTGATGCGACATCTCCGGATTCCGTGTATCCGCATAGAAGGAACCGGCAGAAACGAAGGCCATGCATGGAATATCGTCTGGATTAACAACATTCCATGTCACGTTGACCTGACCTGGGAGGCAGTATGCTCCGGACGTGTTGGATACTTTTACTTCAACCGCCCCAGCTCAGCGATGGCGATCGACCACAAATGGGAATATGGCCGATATCCGGCCTGCGAGGATGGCAGAATGTCGATCATCGACCGAACAGGACAGTCGTTCGTCAGTCCACGCGAGGCAGAATTGACTATCGTAAATGCGTTCCGTAGAGGAGAAAAAGTTGTCAGATTTCACTGTGATAGCGCGAAGAGAACGGCAAAAAGCGCACTATCAGGGGTGCCATGCGGAAGATATCAGTACTCTGTGAATGAAGCTCAAAACTGCGGAATCATTGTTAAAAACACTTGAAAGGAGTTGTCCGTCATGTATCAAGATGTAATCCGAGATCCGAGTGGAGGTCGGATCATCCGGATCATTCCGGACTGCGCTGTTGTGAACGGCAGCATTCTGCTCGTTCCCGCGGGAAGCGTCGCTTTCTTCGTCCTCAACGGCGCAGTCTCGGATCCCTACCCTCCCGGCCGCTATGAAATAAACACCGGAGTAGAACCGTTCTTTGTGAGGCTGAGGAACCTCATGACGCGTGGAGATCCCGGCATTTCCGTTTCCGCTTTTTATGTGGCGGTCAACATGGAAACCGTAAAGCAGTTCGGAACCGGTGAGATCATTTTCCACGAAAAACGGTTCCAGCTGTCCATGAAGGCAAAGGCGTCCTGCAGCCTTTCGTTTTCCATTGCCGATCCCCGGACCTTTGTAGAGCGTCTCGTAGGCATGCATCGCTATGCTTTCACAGAGGACGATCTGGAACCGGCTATCCACACTATGGTACTCGGTCCGGTACGGGAAGCTATTGGAAACTACCTTTCGCTTTCGACGCCTGCCAACTTTCAGAGCAGCCTGACGACAATCGGTGCATCGGTAACCACAACGCTTCGACCTGAGTTCCTGCTGTTTGGAATCAATCTGAGCAGCGTCCGGATTACCTCCATCAATGTCCCGGACAGTGAAATGGAGCGGCTGCATCGGCTGGAAGAGCAGCATGCCAAGGGGCACGTTGCCACCGACAATGAACGCTACAATATCGAACAGATCTATGGCGGCAATGTCGACCGCCGCACGCTGGCCGAGGCGTTGACTGGTATCCCCCGCGGCAGCGAGGGACCGATTGCCCCTTCGCCCGACGCAAGAGATCGCGGAATGAGCGGGATGATGGCAAGTCTGCCGCTCCAGATGGCGATCTACAGTCAGTATGCTGCTGCGATGCAACCGCACCTTGCCGGAATGATGGGGCAGTCCACTTCGCCCACCGTGATCTGTCCTTCCTGTAGCGCTTCTATCCCCGCAACATCCGCTTTCTGCCCGAATTGTGGACATAGAATCCGTTCATGATGAAAGGAGTTGTTTGAAATGAACGAAAACCGCCGATTGCTTTATTTGATTCCTCTCGCTGGAGTGCTTGCAATTCCCCAGATCCTGTTCTTCTGGCTCGTGCCTCCTGCGGATTGCCGCTATGTGGTTTACGCCTTCTGTACGGTGTTGACGATTGCACATGCAGTCATGACATTCTATTCCGTGAACGCTTTTGGTATCCGAAGGTCTGCGGCGACTGTTGCTGTCGGCGCCATCGAGGTACTGGGAGCCTTGGCTGCAGGTGCAATCCTTCTGGTCAGCCTGTCCAGCGTTCGGACGGCAGCCTTCTGCCTCTCCATTTTTTCAGTAGTATACATTGCAAGCGAAGTTCTGCTTCTCCTGCCGGCTATGAACGAACCTGCACCTGAGCAGCGCAATCCTCACCGTCAAGCTCGGCCGAACGATCCGGCAAGACCTGTTCCTCCCGCACAGACCGGGGAGCTGGATTATCAGCGCCCCATGGCTTTACAGCATGAAGCCATCTATCGGCCGGCAAGATCCGCTCCGGCCAGAACTGCCGAATGCCAGCCGACCCCGCCCCCGCTCCCGTAAAGAAATACCCAATAAAACAGCAACGAGAGGTGAGCAATCATGACCAGATGGACGTGTCCGCATTGCGGCTGTACAAGTAATCACTATAGCGCCCAGCGGCTTGCGTTCGTATGCGATGCCTGCGGGACACCCATGCGTGACGAGAACGCCGAACGGAACAGGATGGCGTATGACAGGTCAATTGCATTGGCTCGTGATAATCTGGCCGTTGGCAATTGGGAGACCTGTATTTCCCAGGTCTCCCCCCTCTGCTCTCAGCGGCCTTCCGATCCGCAGCTATATCTCATTCTTCTTGCGGCGAAAACAAAGAATTATAGTGATTTCTTGATCGATAATCCCACAGAGCGGCAGCAGGCATCGATCTATTGGGACAAGCTGCGGTCTCTGCATTGCGTAAACAACGCAATGGCGCAGTACTCTCTGCGCCGCAGGCAGGAATTACAGCGTCGCAGGGATAAAAACAACTTGCGAACTGCGCGGTTCGCTATCTACATCGGGATCACGCTCATTGTCGCAGGAGCTACGAGTACCTTTGTTAAGGTTCTTTCCCTGCTGGGCATCGGAGGCTGGATTTGGTGGTTAATATCGGGCTATCGACACATCCCAGTTTTTTCGCCACAAAGTTATTGGGACAACCCGTTTACATAATGGTGTTAGCGCTGGGCGATTTCAGCGCCGAGGGGACGCGGACGGAATCTTGGACCAAAATGAGGAAAACGAGAAAATGGAGGGTCCAAGATGTATTCATACGAGGATCGGATGAAAGCCGTTCGACTTTATGAACAGTACGGAAGACGGGCTACCGCGGTGATCCGAGAGCTAGGCTATCCAAACAGACATATATTGGCGAAATGGTATCAAGAATACGTCTGCGATGGTGATCTCAAGAAAGCGGTTACGCATAAGCCGAAATACACGGAAGAACAGAGAGCTGCTGCCGTAGAATTTTATCTGAGCCATGGCAAGAATATGAACCTCACCATTCATGTTCTGGGATACCCAGGACGGGCAACACTCAGCCAGTGGCTTTCTGAGGATTGCCCCGACGAAAAACGTACTTGCAAGAGCGGCACTCCGACGGTATACTTATCACAAGAGCAGCGAGAACAAGCGGCCATTGATATGTGTACCAGGACGGAGTCCGCCCAGGAGATTGCAGATCGGTATCAGGTTAGTCGGTATACCGTTTACAACTGTCAGTGGCAAGTATTTGGGAAAGGGGCTTCCTGTATGAAAAAGCCTGCACCGGAGCCGGTTACAGTCGAAATGGTGGAAAAACTGCGCGCCGAAGTTGCGCGCTTGTCCAAGGAGAAAGCAGAGCTGGAGCGTCAAGTGTACCGGTGTCAGCTGGAAAGAGACGTTCTTGAAAAGGCTGCCGAGATCCTAAAAAAAGACCAGGGCGTCAGTCTAAAGGCACTGACAAATCGTGAGAAAGCGGTTGTGATTGACGCCCTGAGAGACAGATACAAGCTCAAGGAGCTGCTGTCAGTGCTTCATATTGCCAAGAGCAGTTATTGTTACCAAGAATCTGTGCTGCGAGGGCCAGACAAATACGCAGCCGTCAGAAAGCGAATCGGTGAGATTTTTCTCGCGTCATCCAGGCGGTACGGCTACCGCCGGATACACTGTTCGCTCAAAAACGAGGGTGTCGTTATCTCCGAAAAGGTCGTTCGGGCAATCATGCGGGAAGAATCGCTGGTTGTTCCCTTTGTAAAAATGAAGAAATACTCTTCCTACGTCGGAGAAGTGACGCCAGCGGTACCGAATCTGGTAAAACGCAATTTCCATGCTGACGCACCGAACAAGTTGTGGCTGACGGACATTACGGAGTTCCATATTCCGGCAGGCAAGATCTATCTGTCTCCTATGATTGATTGCTTTGACGGGCTTCCGGTTTCCTGGACGATTGGGACGTCGCCGAATGCTGATCTGGCGAACACAATGCTTGACGTAGCCATCTCAACACTCCGTGAAGATGAGCATCCAATTGTACATACAGACCGTGGCGGGCATTACCGCTGGCCGGGATGGATTGAGCGGATGGATACTGCCGGGCTGACGCGTTCCATGTCTAAGAAGGAATGTTCTCCGGACAATGCCGCATGTGAAGGCTTCCACGGGCGTTTAAAAAACGAATTCTTTTACAACAGAGACTGGCGCGGCGTTACGAATGAATCGTTTGTCGCCCAGCTCGACGAATATCTGCATTGGTACAGCGAGGATAGAATCAAAATCAGTTTGAACGGCATGAGTCCGATGAATTACAGGCGAAGCTTAGGCTTGGCTGCATAGGAGGTACCACATGAAAACGGGAGACTTGATTGATCTTTTGAAACTTTATGATAACGATGGTGAAATTGAGATCGAAATCTACGAAACCATAACCGGCAAATACGTCGATACTACAGCCGCTATCCAAATCGTAGAGGAAGATGCTTTTGTCCCCACGCTAAGAATTGATTTAGAAGCAGGCAAGTTCAAGAAATATCTCTGATGTCAAGGTAGAAGTAAGTCCAAAGATTTGTCCGCACCCTCTTTTTTGTTGGAATTCAACTAACACGAATCTCGATCAACAACTAACACGAATCTTGATCATAACTCTTGAATTCATGGTGCACGTTTGATATAATCAAAAGACCGACTGCAAGTCTTAGTGCGCTCAAAGAAATCTCGATTACACAGAATAAGATACAGCAAGATAATGCCATATTTCACTCGTTTCTTTCGTTCAAATGCTGCTACAAAACACTAATGATCATGATGTTTGGTTCGCCATGTATGAGGGATACATTTTTGGGGGAGGAGTTAAGTGGAAGAGAAGATGGAACACACAGGAAAGCCATACAAAAAAACAAGAAGTTCGTTCATTGTTGCTCTTGACGGGCTTTCTGGTACGGGAAAAAGCTACCTTACAAATTGTTTGTGCAAGCAATACGGTTTTAGTGGTATAGATTCAGGACAAATGTATCGCACGGCGACCTACTATTCGCTTTTTCATAATATGAGTATAGAAGAAATCTGTTCGAGAATAGATCGATGGTCATTTTCTGATGGACAGATTTGTTTGCGCGACTATGACTTTAAGCCTGCAATCCTTTATTCGGCGATGATTGAAGATCGGGTTTCGGCTGTTAGCGATAATCTGAATCTAAGAAAAGCGATAAACCAACGGATTAGAACAATATGCTCGTGCAATGGCAAATGGGTTATATGCGGGAGAGATGTTGGAACTATCATTTTTCCTGATGCAGATTTAAAGATTGTCTTATGTACAAAGAGGCCTCCACTTGGGAGGGACTATGATGACATTAACCGGAAAAATGCGAAGATCAACTTTGCAGAAGATGCGATTATACTGACATTTACACAAACATATGGAGTACAAGAAGCCCTAAAAGATATTGCTGATAGAATTCCAAATCGATATCTAAACAATAAAGATTAAGGGAGTGGCGAGTTGGACGCTGTTATTTTAGCCGGTGGAAAAGGCACAAGAATGGGACCTCTTTCAGAAGAGTTGCCTAAGCCGTTGGTGCAGATTTGTGGTGTTCCCATTATTAAGTACCTAATTGACTATTATATTTACTGGGGAGTCAAAAGAATACTGATTTGTTGCGGATATAGATATCAAGATTTCTTTTCATATATAGGAACACTAGGAAAAAGGCTATACATAGAACAGCAGACTATTATCGCTGTTATTTTTAATGGATGTGAGATAATTGCGGTTAATACTGGAGAGGAGACTGGGACAGGTGGACGCATCAAACGGGTGAAAGAGTTTATTAATACAAAGAGGTTTTTCCTGACATATGGCGACGGATTATCAGATGTTGACCTAAAGGCATTATGCTCACAACATGAGCAAGCAAATAATATTGTTACGTTGACTGCCGTTCATCCTATGTCAAAGTTTGGAGTGCTACAACTCGACAACCATTTGCAAATTAACTGTTTCTATGAAAAGGGGCCTTTAGCAAATGTTTGGATAAATGGTGGATATATGGTTGTAGACGAGCAGATTTATGACTATATTGAATCTGATAGCACGAGCCTTGAAAGAGACTGTTTCCCCAAACTCGTATCCGATGGGAAAATCGGTGTTTTTCAACATTTGGGGATTTGGCAGTGTATGGACACTATCGAAGAGAGAAACTTATTAGAGCTTTTAGTGAAACAAGAAAGGTTGCCTTGGAACAGGCATGAAATATATTGAAAAGGGCTTTTTTATGAAACCAAACACTTTAATATTTAAAGATTCAACAACCCTAATAACAGGCGGAACAGGCTCGTTTGGTAGACACCTTGCGGCACTAATTCTTGATTCATGTGAGAGTGCAAAAGTAGTGATTTATTCACGTGATGAATACAAACAGTATGTGATGCGTCAGGAATTCTTGTCTGAAGTACAAAAAGGAAGATTACGATTTGTAATTGGAGATGTTAGAAATATTGACCGTTTAATGGCTGCCTGCCAGAGTGTAGATTATATTTTTCATGCAGCGGCACTTAAACAAGTCCCGTCATGTGAAGAGAATATTGAGGAGGCAATTTTAACAAACATTATTGGAGCTATTAATGTTAAACGTGCTGCGGAACGATGTGGAGTTCGGAAGGTCGTTGCGTTATCTACAGATAAGGCAGTGCTACCGGTTAATCTATACGGTGCAACAAAGATGGCCTCAGATAAGATCTTTACTGATTTGGCACAAACGGCGAATACAATCTGCTGTATCGTTCGATATGGGAATGTTGCTTTTAGTCGCGGATCTGTTATACCTTATTTCCTAACAATTCACAATGAAGGATCACATATGTACCCTGTAACCGACCCCCAAATGACTAGGTTTTGGATAACCTTGAGTGAGGCAGCATCACTTGCAGTGATTGCTTTATGTTGTTCTCGTGGTGGGGAAACCTTTGTTGCAAGAATACCCTCGTTTTCAATAGTGGATCTTGTAACTGCGATAGACCCCCAAGCAGATATAGTAGTTACGGGTATTCGCCCAGGAGAAAAACTGCACGAGACAATGATAACACAATATGACGCTCCAAAGACAGTCGAAACAGACAATTGCTTTATAATCTATCCAACGACTGAGTTGGCACAGAAATCCGGGTATCCTCCTGTCGCTGGCAGTTTTTCGTATTCCTCTAACACGAATGACAGGTGGTTGAAGGTGAACGAAATCGGTGCGAGATTGAAACAGGATGCAGATTCCTTCAGAAGCGGCAATTGAAAAAAGGAAAAAGTGTAAGGGCATAGGGAAAGACAGCATGACAAACGAGGTTCTCAAATCGGATATCTTATACACGCTACATGGTCTTTCTACAGAAGAAATAAAGAAACTGGATCAAGCCGTAATTCTTATTACCGGATGTGGAGGTTTCTTAGGTCAATATTATCTTTCCTTTTTTAGGGAGCTTGAACAAACGCTTCACATAAAGAAAGTGATCGGGATAGATTCATTTCTGATGGGAAAGTCACCCCTTATCAAGCAATTGGCAAACAACCCGTTATTTGACATTCGGGAGTTAGATGTCAATGATGTTTTAAAATCGAACCTGTTTGAGCAGTATCAATTTGACTATGTGCTTCATATGGCTTCTATCGCATCACCGACATATTACCGCCTCCATCCTCTGGAGACAGTTGACAGCAACATATGGGGCATTCGCGTATTATTGGACGCCTTTAAGGATTGTCCGCCAAAAGGTTTTTTGTACTATTCCTCAAGCGAGGTTTATGGAGATCCTGATCCGCTTTGCGTCCCATCGTGTGAAGAATACCGCGGCAATGTTGCGACATTAGGTCCAAGAGCTTGTTACGATGAGTCAAAGCGTTTTGGCGAAACACTATGCTGGATATACCACAAGATGTATCGAATTCCCATTCGGATTGTTCGACTGTTTAATGTGTATGGCCCGGGATTGAAACTGAATGATCGCCGCGCACCCGCTGATTTTGCAAGCGCGGTCATTCATAACCGCGATATCGAGATATTCTCAAACGGCGCTCCCATGCGAACGTTTTGCTATGTTGCCGATTCTGCTATCGGTGAATTGAAAGTATTGCTTAGCGACAGTTTTGATGTTTACAACATCGGTTCTGATTCAAAAGAAATGACTATTTTGCAGCTTGCGCTACTGTTTCAAAGGATCGGTACCGAGCATTTCGGTTATACCGGTAAAATCCGATATGAAATCTCGAAAGACAAGGATTATCTGGTACACGATCCCCAGCGCAGATGTCCAGACCTAACAAAGACGATGAAGTTGTTGCATTTTCATCCGGGCATCCAACCTGAGGAAGGCGTGTACAGGTATCTGGAATATTTGCTTGCTAAGGGAGATCAGGCAGAATGGTAACAGTAATAGGGCTTGGATTTGTGGGACTGACTACAGCGCTCGGAATCGCAGAATTGGGGACTCCGGTATTCGGCTATGAAATAGATTCGGAAAAAGCGACTCGAATAAAAGAGCAGATGGCAGTTATTTCAGAGCCACATCTGCGAGAGCAACTGCGCCACAAATTGGGTAAGAGATTTTTTGTAACAGATGATCTTCAGCATGCCGTACGGCAAAGCAACTGTATCATTCTCTGTGTCGGGACCCCCTGCCAAGATGACGGTAGCGTAGACCTTGAGCAAGTGATCTCGGCTGTAAAATCATGCCTTGACCACATACCGGATGATAAAGTCCACCGGACAATTACGATCAAGTCGACGGTACCGCCTGGAACATGTAAAAATGTTGTTGAACCGTTGATTAGAGACAGAGGTTTTTCGGACGACTTAGTCAGCGTGGCCAGCAACCCGGAGTTTTTGAGAGAAGGATGTTGCTGGGAGGACTTTATGCATCCCGGCAGAATAGTGATCGGTGCAGAAAACGGCGATTCAGTTCAGTCGTTAAGACGATTGTATGAGAAACTGGACACGCAGTTATATATCGTGTCTCCAAGCACTGCGGAGTATTCAAAATACTTATCAAATGTTATGCTTGCAACATTGATTAGCTTTTCAAACGAGATGGCTCATGTAGCGTCAGTTTTTCAGGATGTTGACGTTATGGAGGCGTTTCGTTGTCTCCACGATGACTCTCGCTTAAAAAACAGCGGAATAAAGTCTTATCTATATCCCGGATGCGGTTATGGCGGTTATTGTCTTCCCAAAGACATTCTGGCGTTTACGGCTGCGCTTCAGGATGCTGGCTACTGCTCAGAGCTTTTGCAGGCAGTGATCTCAATAAATGACGCCGCTGCAGAACGAATCTGCGAGCGAGTATCGCAACAGGTAAGAGAAACGGACACTGTCGGGATTCTTGGGCTTGCCTTCAAGCCAGAAACAGACGACGTGAGAGATTCTGCGGCGGCCAGAATCATCCGCGGCCTGGTAAGCCGCGGATATAACAACCTTACTGCATTTGACCCTCTTGCAAACGAGGCTTTCCGCCGGCGGTATCCTGACCTGCCGGTACGATACTGTGATACAGCGAAAGCAGTGGTCGAAAGCGCTGACGCGGTAATCATCGCAACTGCATGGAACAGTTTTCGTTTATTGGACTATTCCAACACAATCCTGATTGACGGAAGATACATGATTGAGGAGAAAAACAAATGAAAATATCTTTTGAAGATCGTGCAAACATTAACAGGTATTTAGGGCGCGAGGCAGATCGGAGACTTGCAGAAATCAAGGGCCCTGCTTTTGCAGAGTATCGGCGCACTTTTGAAGAGGCAAGAACGGAAAAAATCAGAACAGAGCTTCCTATTGAAGTATCCCTAGGCCTGACTTCATACTGCAATTTGCTCTGCAAGATGTGTTATCGCAATTATCTGGCAGATGTTGGACGATACTATATGCCGCTTGAAATGGTGGATGAGATCGTTGAGCAGTGTAAAGAGCTGAAGATTTCCTCCCTCTGGCTTGGCTCCTTTACTGAAGGCCTTCTTCATCCAGATATTATCTACATTATCCGAAAATGCGGTGAAGTGAAAGCGCTGGACTACTGGTTTACAACAAACGGAACGCTTCTGACCAAAGAGATCGCAAAAACGATGATCGAAAGCGGTCTTACAAAACTACACGTTTCCCTGGACGCCGCCACACCGGAAACTTATCGGAAAATCCGTGGAGGCAACCTTGGACTCGTTGAACAAAATATCATGAACTTCCTTTCTCTGCGAAAAGAGATGCAAAGCGAGCTGCCAATGCTGCGCGTGACGATGGTCGAGCAGGAAGATAATCGCAACGAAATCGGTGCGTTTGTTCAAAAGTGGACAGGCGTAGCGGATATTGTTGATGTGCAAAAGCTTACTGATTATTTGATCCTTGAAAACGACGAACTTGACCGGGAGAGCTATAAGCATACATTCTTTGATTGCTATTACCCGTTTTATCAGCTGTCGGTCACTTATGACGGGCGGATTTGGCCCTGCCCCTGCCCTGTATTTGACTCCGGAAAACCGGTGTATCTAAGCGATATGACGCTGAAAGAATACTGGAACAGCGAGGAAATCCTGAGGATCGTAAGCTCTATTCAGAACAAGAAAGACTTTTTTGACTGTTGCCTGAAATGCCTCTCGCTCAAACCAGCAAAATAACGCAAAGGATGGAAACGTATGCACCAAAAACGTGACGAGAGCAATCGCATTTCCCGCCTGAGTTCGGAGAGCGCGCAGGCATATTTGGCGGAGCAAAAAGGTCCCGCATACTCCCAATACCGTAAAAACTGGGCAGTTTGCGGGCGGGAGCAAATTGGTTTGGAGTATCCGCTACAGCTGAATGTGGAGTTGACCGCAAGCTGTAATCTCCGGTGCAAAATGTGTTATCGAAATTACGACATGGATGTCCGGCACGGATGTCTGAGCATAGCAGAGATCCGGCTTTTAGCCGCTCAGTTCTCAGAACTGAGCATCCCATCGCTTTGGCTTTCCGGAGGAGAACCGCTGTTTCATCCACAGATCAGGGAAATACTCAGGATTTTTTCAGCAACAAACCCGCTCGATTTTTGGATGGTTACCAACGGCCTGCTGTTAACAGAAGAACTTGCCAGAGAAATCATTGCGTCCAAACTGACATGGCTGAGTATTTCGATTGACGCAGCTTCCCCAGATACATATATGAAAATTCGAGGCGGGGATTACGAAAAACTGCTGCAAAACATTGATGCGTTCCTGCGCATCAGAAACGAAGCAGGTTCGGTGCTCCCGTTTCTTCGGGTCTCGTTTATTCGAATGCCTGAGAACTGTAAAGAAGAAACTGCTTTCAAACAGCAATGGGCTGAGAAGGCAGATATTATCGATATCCAGACCCTTGCGGATTATCACGATCTGGATCAGTTCTCTGAAGAGGATGTGCTCCGCTCAGATTATATCTGTACTGCTCCGTTTACATTAATTTCCGTACTGCCAAACGGAGATATCATTCCGTGCTGTAATGGTTTTTACGGCAAGAAAAGCTGTTTCAATATAAGAAACATTACGTTGAGGAATTATTGGAAAAGCAGTTATCACAAGGCGTTCGCTGCATCTGTCAAGCAGAAAAAGTATTGTGCGGAGTGTAAAAAATGCATTAAGAGCTTCCTGCCGCATAATAATCAGAAAACAACGGGAAGGATGTGCCAAGAAAATGGGCATTCAGGTTTTTAAGCCAAAGTTCGATATTGACTCGTGTCTTGACGAAATCCGGGAGTGTTTGGCGGCCGGCTGGCCTGGAATGGGCTATAAAACGACGGCGTTTGAGGAAGAATGGAAAAAATATACAGGTCATCCCAATGCCTATTATACAAACTCGGGCTCCGCTGCAGTTCACTTGGCGGTAAAAGTTTTGAAACACCAGGAAAACTGGCAGGAGGGCGATGAGGTCATCTCTACGCCACTGACCTTTGTTGCAACCAATCATGCGGCTTTATATGAGGGTCTGAAAGTTGTCTTTGCAGATGTTGACCAGTATATGTGCCTCGATCCGGAGTCTGTTGAAGAACGTATCACGCCCAAAACAAGAGCTGTTATCTTTGTTGGATATGGCGGACGGATCGGTCAGCTTTTTCGAATCATTGAAATCTGTAAGAAGTATAGGCTGAAGCTGATTCTTGACGCTGCGCACATGGCAGGCACAAGAGTCAACGGTATCATCGCAGGAACGATCAGCGGTATCGACGTTACCGCATATTCCTTTCATGCTGTGAAAAACCTTTCGACCGGTGACAGCGGAATGGTGTGCTTTCGCGATCCAGAGGCAGACCGAGAGGTGCGGAAAATCGCGTGGTTGGGGGTTGACAAAGACACCTTCTCAAGAAATGCTGCCGGGAAATATTCCTGGCAATATGATGTGGAGTATCTGGGATATAAATACAACGGAAACTCTGTCATGGCGTCATTGGCGCTTGTGCAATTGAGGCACCTAGACGATGAGAACGCCAGAAGACGTGAGATCGGGAAGCTCTATGATGAGGCTTTCCGGCAGATGGATTACATTGAAATCGTTCCGACACCATATCCGGATGAGGCTTCGTACCATATTTATGCAATCCTTGTTACTGACCGGGACAAACTCCTCGAGTATCTGGCAGAACATGGGATCGGGTGCAGCGTACACTATAAAGATAATACAGAATACAAATTATATTCATATGCAGCTGATACCTGCCCAAGGGCAAGTGCAGCAAGCAAAAAGCTATTGACCCTCCCGATGCATATGTATTTAAGTAACGAGGACGTGTTTGAAGTCACGGAACACATCAAACGCTATTTTGAGGAGGTGTTGAAAAATGGAATTTGACAGAGTCGTCGGCATTTACGGAAGCCCAAGAAGCGGCACCTCCTGGCTCGGGCAACTTTTTGATAGTGCGCCAAACACAAAGTATCAGATGCATCCGTTTTATTCGTGGCAGTTTCGCGACAAACTCCATCCTCGATCCACTCCGGAGGAGATTGACGAGTATTTCAGGCAGGTGTATCGTTCCGGCGACCCGTATCTGCGGCAGCTTGCCCGCCGTTCCGCCGGTGTTTATCCGTCCTGGGAACACAAGTCGGATACGCCGAATGTTTTGATATATAAAGAAGTAACAACTATTTATCTGCTTCCGATCCTTTTGCAGCGTGCGTCAAACTTTACGGCCGTGATCATCGTTCGGAATCCTTATGATGCCATGACATCCTGGTGTAATGATAAAAAAGACTGCCGTCCAGAATGGGATTTTCAAAAAGAGTGGTATTTCGCGCAAACAAGGAACGAGCTTCAAGCAGAGAGTTATTACGGCTTTCACAAATGGAAAGAGGCGCTGGAAACTTTTTATGAGGTTGAAAAGGCATATCCCGAAAAAGTTCTGAGAATCTCTTACGAGGATTTGTATCAGAATACATCAGAGATCGTTGAACGACTTTTCCGTGCAACCGGGTGCCTGATGACGGAACAGACCGAACAATTCATTCTGGACTCCACAACTAAAACAAATCCGGACACGTTCAGTGTATATAGAAATCATGCAGCAGGAGAGAAAATTGGAAAGGAGAAGCTCCCGGAAAACGTCTGTGAGATTATGCGGATGGAGCTCCAATGGTTTCCCGCAGCAAAATATTACGGATATGCTTAGACAGCGCCGTACTGATGCGGGTTATCCGTTGAGGAAGAAAAAATGATTTATTCTTTTATGGGTGGTCGGTGTGGCAATCAGATGTTCAGGTATGCTTTTGCGAGAGCGCATCAGCGGTCGAATGAACCGATTATTTTGGACTACAGACGCGTTACGACACACCGAGAAAAGGGGCGTCAGGATTATAAAAACGACCTTGCCGACTTTAAACTATGCGAGTCTGTCAAGTTCCTGAACCAGGAAACTCCGTTTGAGCCAGATTTGACGCATACAGCGAGATTTTGCAGACTCTATACCGATCATTGTAAAAGGATCGGAAACGACGATGAAATAGATAAGCTCGAGAAGAAAATGGAGCCCGTCTTCAGACGTCTTAATGTCTATGAAAAACTGGAGTATTTTGAATATCCGGATTATTCAGGAGATCGCTATCTGTTAGGACTGGCGGAAGACTCCAGATATTTCAATGGGATACGCTCAGTTTTATTGGAAGAGTTGACTCCAAAATATCCGCCTTTGCCCAAGAATGAGAGATTGTATGATCTTATTTGCTCCACAGACTCCGTGTGTCTGTCCTTTCGAAAGTGGAATATGTATCATAAAGAGTTTGCCTTTACATTTGGCATCTGTGGACACAGCTATTATCGAAAAGCGATTGATATCATGCGTCAGCTTCATCCCGATTGTCAGTTTATCGTGTTTGCAGATGATGTTTCATGGGCAAAAGAAAACTACTCTTTCCCGGTAGGAACTGTTTTTGAAGACGATGGCAATCCAATTTGGGAAAAAATGCGGTTAATGTACAGTTGCCGACACTTTGTCATCCCAAACAGCACTTTCGCATGGTGGGCGCAGTACCTATCCAGAAATCCGGATAGAACTGTAATCAGTCCTGACCGGTGGAGCAGAAGCGGGACGTATCAGTATTCTGCGATAGAGCCATATTTTCTCACGGTTTGTCCCGACGAGACGGATATAGCGGATTTTCAGTAGCTTTACGAAAGGAATAAAGTAAATGACATACTTGGATTATTTGGAAGCGGAAGCCGCTTATATTATGCGAGAAGTCGTGGCGACCTGCAATAACCCTGTCATGTTGTACTCTATCGGGAAGGATAGTTCTGTCATGCTGCATATTGCAAGAAAAGCGTTCTTTCCGGGCCCTCCACCCTTCCCGTTCCTTCATATTGACACCACATGGAAATTCCGCGAAATGATTACGTTCAAAAATAAAATCGCTGACCAATACAGGATCAAAATGTTGACATATACGAATCAAGATGGCTTGATGCGCGGTATTAATCCTTTTGATCACGGCGGCTCTTATACCGATATCATGAAAACACAGGCATTGAAACAGGCTTTGGATTATTACGGTTTTCAAGCCGCATTCGGCGGGGGAAGAAGGGACGAGGAAAAATCGCGTGCAAAAGAGCGTATTTTTTCTTTCAGAAACTGTAATCATTCATGGGATCCCAAGAACCAACGGCCAGAGCTTTGGAAGCTGTATAATACAGTGATTAACAAAGGCGAGAGCATTCGCGTTTTTCCTTTATCGAATTGGACGGAAGCAGATATTTGGCAATACATATGCCGGGAAAAAATCGAAATAGTTCCTCTCTACTTTGCAAAAGAACGTCCTGTCGTATACCGTGACGGGAATATCATCATGGTTGATGATGCTAGGATGCGGCTGCAACCAGGAGAAAAAATCGAATATAAAAAAGTGCGGTTCCGGACACTAGGTTGCTATCCGTTAACGGGAGCAATCGAATCGGAGGCAGATACACTGGAAAAAATTGTTGAGGAAACACTCGGAGCAGCTTCATCAGAACGCGTGACAAGGGTGATTGATCACGAAGCGGCAGGGAGCATGGAAAGGCGAAAAAGAGAGGGCTATTTCTGATGCAGGATCTTTTGAAGTTTATTACCTGTGGTAGCGTCGACGACGGAAAGTCGACGCTTATAGGCCATTTGCTGTTCGATGCGAAAATGGTATTTGCCGATCAACGGCAGGCCCTTATCATGGAGAGCAAGATTAAACACTCAAACAATAGCATTGATTATTCGCTTCTTCTCGATGGCCTTATGGCAGAAAGAGAACAGGGCATCACAATTGATGTTGCATATCGCTATTTTGCTACCGAAAAAAGGAGATTTATTATTGCGGACACTCCTGGGCATGAGGAATACACAAGGAACATGGCCGTTGGAGCATCATTCGCAGATTTAGCGATCCTGCTGGTAGATGTGTCGAAGGGCGTTCTTCCTCAGACAAAACGGCACCTGCGAATATGCTCAATGATGGGAATTGGGCACTATATTTTTGCAGTTAATAAGATGGATGTAGTTGCTTATCAGGAGACTACATACCGTGAAATCGAGCAGGAATTACGGCAAGTGACGGAACCATTGAAGCCTTTGTCGTGCTACTTCTTGCCGGTTTCTGCCACAAACGGCGATAATCTGACGATGCGGTCGGAAAAAATGCCGTGGTTTTTGGGGGACCCGTTATTGAACTACATTGAAAACGTTGACATCTCTATACCTCCGCATAATCCAGCTGCTTTTGTTATGCCTGTCCAGAGAGTATGCCGCCCTGGATCAGATTTCAGAGGGTATGTAGGAACTGTTGAAGAGGGAATCATACATTCAGGTGATGAACTAACCGTGTTGCCAAGCTGCGAAAGTGCGAGAGTAAAGGAATTATATGTACTGGATCGAAAGGCTGAAAGCGCAGGGGTCGGGGCAGCGATCACAATTACACTTGATCGAGAAATTGATATCTCAAGAGGTTGTGTTTTGCAACGTAGTTCTCGCATTAAGTCTGGTGTTTTGATTCAAGCCGAATTGCTATGGATGGACAACGAACCTCTTGTAATTGGGAGAAGCTATTACCTCCAGATCGGGACCCAGCAAATTCCCGCCGTTGTGACAGACATACTACAAAGAGAAAATAAAACGCAGGCAGTGGAAACAGCCATGCGGAAAAATGAGATTGCACAATGTCTTATTCGTACCTCCGCTCCTGTATTGTTTGAAATAGGTGGTGCTAGCTACCCGCTAGGGAAATTCATCATTGTGGATCGAACGCAGCATTCTACTGCTGCATGCGGAATTGTTACCGGCGAAGGGAATCATGATAGACACCTGTACAGGTTTGAGTCCTCTATCACAAGGGAATTAAGAGCTGCGGCCCTTGGGCAAAGGCCTGTAACATTGTGGTTAACTGGCTTGTCTGGCGCAGGAAAATCTACGATTGCATCGGAACTCGAAAAAGTATTGCTTGCATTCGGAAACCATACGATGGTACTTGACGGAGACAATATTCGTCTCGGAATTAACAAATACCTTGGCTTCAGCCCCAAAGACAGGACTGAAAATATCAGAACCGTTGCCGAGATAGCGAAGCTAATGAATGATGCAGGTTTGATTGTCATCACAGCGTTAATATCCCCGTTTGAAACGGATCGCAAAAATGCAGCCCAAATAATAGGATCTGATTATTTGGAGGTTTATGTAGAGGCATCATTGGAAACCTGTGAACGAAGAGACACTAAAGGGTTGTACAAGAGGGCTCGGGCGGGCGAGATACCAAGCTTTACAGGAATATCCAGTCCTTATGAACCGCCTGCCAATCCAGATGTTGTTTTACGGACAGATACTTCATCCGTGCAAGAATGTGTAGACATTATTATTGAAAAACTAAAGGAGAAAGGCATTCTCCGATAAATTTTTGCCCGGCGGGAAGATTGCTATCTTCGGTGTTCATACTTTCTGATTTGTAGGTGATATTGTGAAAGGAATAATATTGGCGGGCGGGAGCGGGACGCGCCTTTACCTTTCTACAAAGTGTATATCAAAGCAGATGCTTCCAATCTATGATAAGCCGATGATTTACTATCCGTTAACAGTACTGATGGAAGCCCAGATAAGGGAAATCCTGATTATTTCAAGCAGACGTGATATCTTGTTCTTTAGGGATTTGTTTGGAGATGGAAACGATATTGGCATTTCATTATCATATGCTGAACAATCAGTGCCCAGAGGAGTTGCTGAAGCTCTAGTGATTGGCGAAAGCTTTATTGGCAATGATCCCGTGTGCCTTATCCTTGGTGACAATCTATTTTATGGGGGAGCGCTGAAAGCCACTTTCCCGATCCTGTCGTTGAGGGACAACTGGGCCAATGTTTTTGCAGTCCATGTTGATATACCTCAACATTATGGAGTGATTACATTTGACAGCTTTTTTCGCCCGGTTGCCATAGAGGAGAAACCGCCAAAACCCAAGTCGAATTACGCAGTTCCAGGTTTATACTATTATGGCGCAGGCGCTTCATATCACGCAAAAAAATTGGAAGCATCATACCGCGGCGAATTTGAGATTACTGATTTGAACAGATGGTATCTTTCTCAAGGACGATTGTCTGTTCATGTTTTGAACGATATCGCTTGGTTTGATGTGGGAACTCCAGACAGGCTCCTTGAGGCGGCCGAGTTCATCAAAGAGAAACAAAGCAAGCTCAATAAGATTTTGTTTTGTCCTGAAGAAGTTGCTTGGAAAAACGGATGGATTACAAGAGAACAGATGCGGTCTATAGGATTAGCAAGAAATAACTCATCTTACGGAAGATACTTACTCTCATTAGCGGAGGGTTATCAATGAACAGAATTCTTATCACAGGTGGAGCCGGATTCATTGGGTCAAACTTTGTCTTCCACCTGTTAGAAACACACCCGGATTGTCAAATTATCTGCGTTGATAATCTTACTTATGCGGGAAACCTAGCTACACTAAATAGAGCCTTTCAATTTCCGCAGTTTAGATTCTACCGGGAGGACATCTGCAATTATAGCGCGATGGAAAGAATTTTCAGAGAAGAACAGCCTGAAACTGTAGTAAACTTTGCTGCTGAAAGTCATGTGGACAGATCGATTGTAAATCCAAGGACGTTTTTTGAGACAAACACGATCGGCACTGGCGTTCTTTTGGATTTATGTAGACAGTTCCCAATTTGCAGGTATCACCAGGTTTCGACGGACGAGGTTTATGGGGATCTTCCTTTGGAAGACAAGAGTTCACGCTTTGATGAAAGCAGTCCCGTAAACCCGCACAATCCATATAGCATTTCCAAAATGGCAGCAGATCAATTGGTTTTAGCCTATGGTAGGATGTATGCGATTCCAGTGTCAATCAGCAGATGCTCAAATAATTATGGACCGTTTCAAAACCCGGAGAAATTGATCCCTCTGCTTATTACCCGCGCCCTACATGGAAAGACACTTCCAATATATGGGAACGGGCGGAATATTCGTGACTGGGTTTTTGTTATTGATCACTGCAGGGCGATCGTATCTATCATCGAACGAGGCAAAAGTCAACAAGTATATAACATCGGCGGAGATTGCGAGCTCAGCAACATCGAAGTCGCAGAGATGCTGTGCGATAACCTACAGATAGATAGATCATCAATCGTATTTGTACGAGATCGGGTAGGTCATGATCTGCGGTATGCAATGAACTACAGTAAGCTGACAGCTGAAACCGGCTGGCTTCCCTCTGCCTCTTTTGCTGCAGGGCTGAAGATTACCTGCGAATGGTACAAAAACAACCGAGACTGGTGGTATAAAGCTACTGAAAATTAGAAATTTTGATCTGGGGGGAACACGAGAATGGGAATAACAGCTGTTGCGGCACCGATATCCGGCGCAATGTTGATTCGGCCCGATTCCTTTCCTGATACGCGCGGAGTATTTCTTGAGATATATAATAAAAAAATATTGGCAGAGGCACAGATAGATTTCAGCATCGTTCAAGACAATCTGATTATCAATCAAAAGGGAGCGCTTCGCGGAATTCACTTTCAGAATAAGCACCCCCAGAGCAAATTGATACGGGTATTAAGCGGAAGTATCTTTGATGTGATTGTAGATTTGCGTGAAGAAAGCAGTACTTATAGAAAGGTTTATACTGTGACTCTTTGCAGCGCAGCCAATTTAGAACTGTTTGTGCCCAAGGGCGTAGCGCACGGGTTTTTGACAATGGAAGACGATACAGTCGTTTCCTATAAGGCGGACGACTATTATCATCCCGAGGATTCTTGTGGCATTCGCTGGAATGATCCGTTTTTTGGCATCCAATGGCCTGTTGTGTGGAATGACTCCATCGGACAATATTGCCTATCAGACGGTGCTCCGATTATTATCAATGAACGGGATCAATGTTGGGAATTGGTGAAACGATGAGCGGTTGGACCTTGGCACTATGTTTTGTGATCGGGTTTATTGCCCAACTTATTGATGGCATGCTGGGGATGGCATATGGTGTTTGTTGCAATACTTTTTTGCGATTTGCACTGAAAATGCCTGCCTCCGTGTCTTCTATGCTTGTCCACTTTTCAGAAATACTAACGACTGGAGCTTCCGCAGTTTCTCACTTTTGCGTCGGAAACGTAGATAAGAAAGTATTTCTGCGCATTCTGCCGCCCGGAATCATAGGCGGCTTGATCGGAGCGCTGCTCCTTTCAAAGCTTGGAGAGAAACTCGAGGGGATTATTTCTGTTTACCTAGTTGTTATGGGTGTCCTTCTGTTGGCTAAGGTGTTATTAAATAAAAAACCAAGGGAGTATCGTTCGGTTTATCTTACAATAATCGCTTCGATCGGCGGTTTTTCAGATGCAACAGGCGGAGGCGGATGGGGGCCAATCATGACTTCCTCCATCATCCATACAGATAAAAACCCCGCGAAAATGATAGGGACGATCAACACTGCAGAGTTTTTTATCACGCTGGTTGAATCTGCTGTGTTTACTTTCTCAGTCCAAAGCGTGTCGCAGCATTGGAAAGAATTGCTGGCGTTGATGCTCGGAGGGGTGATTGCGGCTCCGCTTGCTGCGAGATTATGCGGGAAAATGAATCACCGATTATTGCTGATACTTGTAGGCCTTTTACTGATAGGTCTGAATCTATACAAATTGATCGCTCTCTTTTAGTAAAGCTTAGTAAAGCTCCATTTCTGCTGATCGTATGAAATCCGGGAGAAAAATATGCAAAAGCGAATCAAGCGGCTCCTTATTGGGACCACCCTATCCTTGATGAAAATATCGAGTATACCGCTTGGCGAGCAGGCGGTTCTCTGCGCGTTGGAAGATATGAATACCTGGGCAGCCTTCGTTGATGCAAGGTGCCGTCAGGAATATCTTTCGGCGCTTGACAAGGTAAAACGAAGGTTTGGGGACTCGTGTTCAAAAGAAGAACTTAACTGTAGCTTGGATGAACTGTTGAAAACAACGAAAACCTTACCTGTTCAAACCAAAGTTGACTTTATTGTTTTAAGACGCTCGCATTGGGGCGCAGTACGCCCGCTTGTTTCTGCATTCCAAAACGCAGGATGTGAAACACGGATTATTCCGACACCGATGTTGAACGAAGGGCAGGATAATTGGGGCCGAGAGTTTTCAAAGCTTGCAGCGAACGACGGCTTTCACGTTGTCGATTTCAGGACCTACAACATTGAGGAGGAACTACCGGATATCGTTGTTGATAATATGGCTGTTGACAGCGCCAAAATCCCGGAGTTCCGCTTTTTACGGATCGCATCGGTCACAGAGAATATTGTTCATCTTGAGCATTCAATACTGACAGGTTATAACGAGGCGATGAAGCGTTCGTATTTTCGGATCGGTCGCAGTAGAGCTTGGCTGTATATTGTTCCGTCGCCGCTTTTTCGGAAGGCATTTCCTTTGGTAATGAGAATTGACGGGGACTATGTCGCAAAAGGCTACCCTGAGATGGACTCTGTCTGGGTTAGCCAGCAGGGCGGGCATGTGCAGGACAAGACTACAATCCTGTGGAATATTGATGCACTTGATCCCGAGTTTGATCTTTCCGGTGATTATGAAAGGCTGGAAAAAGAAATCCATTATCTCAGAGTAGTTGCAGATAGTTTTCCAGAAGTGCTGTCAATTGTACGGCCCCACCCGAACTTTTTCAATCAGGAACGGTGTCAAGCGCTGCTCGAAGAACTAATGTTGCTGACCAAATCAAATCACAATGTCATTTTTGACTCTGAGCCAACGATTTATTCCGCTTATAAAAAAGCCTCTGCAATGGTCACTTGGTTGTCCTCAACGACACTTTTTACGTTTGCTGCCACTGGAAAACCCGTCATAGCAATACCGACATTTATTCGTGGCGGATATGATACGATCCTTGATATGCGATTGTTGAACGAAATACCTGTGGCTTATTCTGAAAAAGATATCATAGATTTCGTGAAACAAATCGGAACAGACAGTGCAAGGGAACGCCGTATTTCCATACTGACAGAGTATTCCGGTCCAGTCGACGGCACTGCAAGTGCAAAAATAGTCCAGGAGGTGTTATCGCGTTATGAAGAACAGTTGCGTTGATGCGATGTACCGGAAAATGCACCCAGCGATCGGAAATATCGGTATCTTATATTGGCATGAAATTTGCAGCGGCAGCGAGACTGCACCCTTGTACATCTGGGGTGATCAAAACTCATGTGAGTTGTTTGTCCAGAGATTTGAAAATAATGGCGTTAGTTATGCAGGAGTAGTAACACAGGACCAGAAATTGAGTTTTCAGTTTACCGAAGATGCAAAGGTCGTTGTTGCTCTGCGCCAATTTCCCGGAGACCGCAAACTCTATTCCAGTGTGATTCGACAATTGAATCATCTGGGCGTTCATATCCCCTATACCATACATGAGTTCAGTTCCGGGTTTCCGCTAGGGTCCGAACGATTGATCTCTGATCGGGAATCTATTGAAAACGCATATTCTATCTTGGAGGATGATGTCAGCAGAAACTGCTACCTGCATTTTTTAAAAAAATGCACGACGCCTTACTACTGGAACATGGATTTTTCGGAGGAAAGCTTCGGCATCCCCAACCCTCGTATGGGATCCATGCGTGAGGACGAGTTTTGGGAATCTTCTTTGTCTGAGGTAACGTGTGACGATTATGTTTTTTTCTGTATCCTCAATGAGTTTCATGCTCACGATCCCAATTTACAGCTTCTGTTGACGCACGACCGGTGCGTTGTATTCTGTCCAGATACGCTTGCTCGAATGAGACTGCGGGAGTGGCTATTGAAGAGAGGTCATTCCCTTGAAATCCCGATTATTGATTCCGCGCTTTGGGATTACCCCGGATCTGATTCCTACTGGCGAACGCAGTGGTCCGGTGGAACCCCGATAGCTTATCCGCCGCAGGAAAAAAAGATACGCACAGATGCCGTTGACAGAACGGTTTCAATGATCCAGGAAGGAAAGCTGAAACTGTTGCTGCTAAGCATGGAGGATTTGTATGAAAGAGCATTGACAGGAGCGAAGAAAACGATCGCTTCTCATGCCACTGTAATTATGGTCAACGGTTTTCATCGGGCTGATTTGCTATGGTCTGCAATCAACGATCTGCACCAAGCCTTTCCAGAACAGCAGCTTTTGCTAAGGCAGTACCAAACGGAAAACATCTTGGAAGGTTTCTATATTATTCTGAAAACGAAGGAGAAATAAAAATGGAACGACCTGTGTTGACTATTTGTATTCCGACCTATAATCGGGCGCAATTTGTTTGCGATGCTGTGCATCACATTTTATCTTCTTGGGCGGGAAATGAAATCGAGATTGTAGTTTCTGACAATCATTCTGCAGACAACACACAGGAACTGTTGTCTGGGATTCAAGATTCAAGATTCAAATATTACCGGAACAACGACAATCTTGGCGCTGCATATAACACACATTTGGCTTTTTTGCGTGCAACAGGACAGTTTGCCTATCTCACATCGGATGAGGATGACCTGCGTCGTGATGAGATCCCGTATTTACTGGACTACTTGAAAGCACATCCGGATACAGCAGTTTTTATCGGCGGCGGCGATCTGACATATACAAAGAAACGCTTTCCAGACGCCATTTATCGCGATCCCTTCGAAGCGTTGAAGGCAGTTGCGTTTCAGACACGCTATATGACCGGAATCATACTGAACCAAACCATGTACGCCGAACAGTTGAGCGGCATAACCTTTGAGGAGTCTGCGGAAAAATGGGATGCGTATTCTTTTATGTATGCGATTGCGAAGCTTTGTTGTTGCGGTAGCGTCGTAACTTCGTCGCATTTACTGTTTGAACAGCCAAGATTGACTATGACGGACGTGTCGAACAATGCGAGAACGGACGGTATATACTACTATGAGCCGCAGGGCAGAATAAACCAAATGTTAACATGGTCGAAAGAAATATGCGTATTGCCGATTTCTGAGTATCAGAAGCAATATATGGTCATAAAAATTATCTATGACAGCATCGAACTGGCGACCCGGTTTTTCCAGCCCGGGTATATAGACGAAGTACGGAAGACTGTTCCTGATTGCGATTATCAGATTTATTTGAAGCGGATCTCGCGGCTCGACAGATTTGAGTTAACGAACCGGATTCTTCGCGAAGGAAACGCTCTTTTTGAATCGCTTTTTGGACATACGATTGCTGATTGCGCGGACGAAGGATTGATCGAATACGATCGCTCCCGGAAAGCTGCATTACCGGTAGAATAGAACAAGGAAGTAGATGAGAATCATGCGGAAGCTGGGAAAAAACGAGCTTGCGATATTTGGCGGGGTACCGGTACGTCAGGATACGATTTATTACGGAAAACAGCAAATTGACGATACCGATATCGTGGCAGTTACGGAAGTTTTGAAAAGCGACTGGCTCACACAGGGGCCAAAGATAAAACAACTTGAAAACATGCTCTGTGAGCGGTTCGGTGCAAAGTATGCTGTAACCGCAACAAGCGGGACTTCAGCGCTTCACTTAGCATGTATCGCGGCAGACATCCAACCTGGCGATGAAGTGATTACCACGCCGCTGACGTTTTCTGCGTCTGCAAACTGCGTTCGCTACTGTGGAGGGGACGTGATATTTGCAGATATCTGTGCAGACAGTTTAACGATCGATCCCCACGAGGTCTCCAAAAAGATATCCGGCAGGACGAAAGCAGTGATTGCGGTAGATTATGCCGGACAGCCTGCGCAGTTAAAGGAGCTGAAAGCGCTTTGCGAGGATAAAGGTCTAATCTTGATTGAAGATGCGGCACATAGTTTGGGAAGTGATTATCAGGGCGCTCCGGTAGGCAGCATTGCGGATTTGACGACTTTTAGTTTTCACCCGGTGAAGACAATTACAGGCGGCGAAGGTGGCGCAGTGCTTTGCAGCAATGAGAAGTTTTCCGAAAAAATGCATCTTGCCGCCAGCCACGGTATCATAAAACAGCCAAGCCACATTTTAACGGAGCATCGGGATGAAATGTGGTATTGCGAGCAGCAAATGCTCGGGTTTAATTATCGGATGACAGATTTCCAGGCAGCGCTTATTTGCAGTCAGGCAAAAAAACTGACACAGTTTATGAAACGTCGGAAGCAAATAGTGGATACATACAACGAAGCCTTTTCAGATTTATCCGGCATCACGCTTCCGCGGCCATACTATCATGCAAATCCATGCTGGCATCTATATGTGATTCGAATAGAAGAAAACACTGTCGGATGCAGCAGAAAAGCGTTTTTCGATGCACTGGTCGCAGAAAACATTCATCCTCAGGTACATTATTTCCCAGTTCATTTACACCCTTATTACAGGTCCTTGGGGCATTACGCGGGAGAATGCCCCGCAGCAGAATATGCGTATTCTCAGATTATGAGCTTACCGCTTTATCCCGCGATGACAGACAAGGATATTGACGATGTTATAGAAGCTGTGCGAAAAATCTACTTCTATTATAATAGAAAGGATGACAAATGAGATACTGTACACGTTGTGTTCTTCCTGAAAGTCATGAGTCCATACAATTTGATTCGGAAGGCGTGTGTAACATTTGCCGCCAGGCTGAAGTAAAGCATCATGAGATTGATTGGTCCGCCCGGCGCGAAGTATTGGACACCATTTGCGACTATTACAAAGGAAAAGGAAGATATGACTGTATCGTTCCCTTCAGCGGGGGCAAAGACAGTACGTTCCAATTGTGGTATGTTGTGACCCAGCTAAAACTGAAGCCTTTGGTTGTACGCTTCAATCATTGGGGGTATCGCCCATTGGTACAGGAGAACAATGTACGGACGCTGAAAAAGCTTGCTGTCGATGTTATTGAGTTTACGCCGAATTGGCAGGTCGTAAAGCAAATTATGCTGGCTTCGCTAAGAAAAACCGGTGATTTCTGCTGGCATTGCCATGCGGGTGTTTTTGCGCACACCATGCAGCTTGCTGTGCTGTTCCGCATTCCGCTGGTGATTTGGGGGGAATCCTCCTCTGAATACAGAGCTTATCATACCGCAGACGAACTTGAAGAGTTCGACGAAGTTACGTTTGACCAGATGATCAATTTGGGTATTAACGCCGATCAGATGTACATTCTGCTTGACGGAAAAGTAAGTAAACGGGATCTTGAACCATATCAGTTTCCATCAAAGCAGGAGCTTCGTGACTTAAACGCGAAAGCGATTTACTTAGGCAACTACATCAAGTGGGACACAAAAAACCAAGTTGCAATCATTAAAGACGAGCTCGGATGGAAAGGGCAGCCTGTGGAAGGGATCCCGCCGGAATATGATTACGAAAAAATCGAGTGCAGGTGGCAGGGAGTTCGGGATTATTGTAAGTATATCAAGCGGGGCCACGGGCGAACCAACCATCTGGCTTGCATTGACATTCGAAACGGAGAATTAGACCGCGCAACAGGAATGCGCCTTTGTGAGGAGTATGACGGAAAACGGCCGGCGTCACTTGACCGGTTTCTTGCTATACTGGGCATCCCTGAAAGCGAGTTCGAACGGATATTGCTCGATAATGCAGTCATAGACTGGGGCTTTGACCATGACGCAATCGCAAAAGGTCCGGAGCTCCCGGATATGTGTTTGTGGGACACTGTGATATAGGAGCGGAAAATGGTATACAATCACACTTTGGAAAGCAGCCGATTATTGATGCGCACAGTTACCTTGGCTGATTGTACTGAATATTATATCCAATGGATGAACGATGAAGAGACAAATCAATATATGGAAACAAGGTGGTCGCCGCAAAACCGAGAATCGATTGTATCGTTTATAGAAACAATGCGCAGTTCCTCTGACTGCTACCTTTTTGCAATCATAGAAAAGAAAGCTAATAAGCACATCGGGAATATCAAAATCGGGCCGATCCATCAGCGGTATCGATTTGCGGATATCAGTTACTTCATTGGAGCAAAGAAATACCGCAGATCAGGTTTAGCGAAAGAAGCTGTTCGCCGTATCTGCGAATTCGGTTTCCAAGAACTGCATTTGCACAGGATACAGGCAGGTGTGATTGACGGCAATGATGCTTCGGCAAGCGTATTAACCGCATGCGGTTTTGTGCTGGAAGGAAGACTTGCCGACAAGTTTATCGTTCGCGGAGAGTATAAAGACCATTTGATCTTTGGGAGGATCAATCCGCAAGAATAGGGAACAAAAGAACATGGAATTATGTATCGGAACCGTTCAGTTTGGCATGGATTACGGTATCAACGGAAAAAAAAGAACGCCAGTATCTGAATGCATTGCCTGTTTTGATTATGCAATCCAAAACGGCATCAGAGCAATTGACACGGCAGAGGCGTACGGAGATGCGGAGGAGATTCTGGGAAAGTACCTCCGGCGCAAACCCATTCCTCGCGACAAATTATTTATTTCTACGAAAATGCTTCCAAATTCTCTGGATAATCAGGACCAGAGCGACTATTATCCGCTCATTAGAAAGCATCTGGAAGGATCGTTGCGCCGGATCGGAGTGGATTACGTTGACGCCTACCTGTTTCACTCATCGCGCTACGCTTTTCGGCCGGAACTGCTTGATGCGCTGTCCCGAGTAAAGCAGGATGGATTAGCCGGGAAAGTAGGCGTATCGGTGTATTATCCCGAAGAAGCATTTGCTTGTATGGAAAATCCGAATATCTCTTTTATTCAGGCCCCATACAGCATCCTTGACCATCGAATGAAGGAAAGCGGCGTTTTCGACGCATCAGCGGAAAATGCGGTCGAGCTCCATACAAGAAGCGCATTTTTGCAGGGATTGGTCTTAATGAGCCCCTCCGAAGTTCCGCAGTATTTACAGAAAGCAGTTCCTTTCATTGAGCGGATCAATCAAATCTGCAGGGATCTGCAGATCAGCCCTGTGGAACTTGCGATGCTTTACGTAAAATGCGAATCTGCAGTATCCCATCTGGTTTTCGGCGTTCATTCTTTGGAGCAATTACAGGAAAACATCCGCTTATTCCGGGGCAACCTGAAAAAAACAGAACGCGCTGCGATCGAGCAGGCCCTTGGGCATATCGATGCAGAAATAGTAATCCCCAGCCTTTGGAAAAAATAAGCGATCAACAGTTTTACAGGAGCGAAAGATGAAATATGTAGCTATGATCCAGGCGAGAGTCGACTCCTCACGCCTCAGAAACAAGGTCCTTATGAAAGTCGTCGGAAAACCGATACTTCAACATGTGATCGAACACGTACAACAAAGTCAACGGATCAGTGAGGTCATCGTAGTGACTTCAATAGAGAAAAGCAATCTTCCGATCCTGGCGCTTTGTGCTGATCTCGGCGTGCGTGTATTTGCCGGTGCGGAAAATGATGTTCTGGATCGATACTATCAAGCCGCGCGACTGTGGAAACCGGATTACGTCGTGCGTGTGACCGGCGACTGCCCGTTATTTGACGGCAGTTTATTGGACAAAGCGATTGATTCTCTAAAGCCTTCGGCAGATTATCTTGGGATGATAAGCGAGACATTTGCAGATGGGCTGGACATTGAAATTATCAAATATGACGCGTTGCATAAATCTTGGAAAAACGCGAAACTGCAGTCTCAGCGCGAACATGTTACGCAGTATATCTTACAAAACTCGGATATCTTTGAGCTGCAGGACTTTGTTTCTCCGATCGGAAACTTTGGGTCTGAAAGATGGACTCTTGACGAAAAAGAAGATTTCCTGTTTATTTCTGCGATTATTAACGGATTGGCAGCAGAGAGTAAAGAAGTATTTGGGTATCAAGATGTTCTGCGCTTTCTGGATCAGCATCCTGAGTTGCGTTCATTGAACCAGAAATTCTCCAGAAACGAAGGGCTGAAACGTTCGCTTGCGAACGACTATACTGTGGATGTAGCGGAGGAATAATATGGGAAAAGGTCAATCTCTTTATAATAGAGCAAAAGCGATCATTCCCGGAGGGACGCAGTTGCTCAGCAAACGGCCGGAAATGTTTTTGCCTGATCAATGGCCCGCATATTACAGCAGAGCAAAGGGCTGTGAGGTTTGGGACCTCGACGGTACACACTATTACGATATGAGCTATATGGGCATCGGTGCCAATACCCTTGGTTATGCAAACGATGAGGTCGATTCCTGCGCAATTGAGGCCATTCACAACGGCGGAATGTGTACGCTCAATGCTCCGGAGGAAGTCTTATTGGCTGAAAAGTTGCTCCAGTTGCATCCGTGGGCCGGAGGGGTGCGCTATGCGAAAGCTGGAGGCGAGGCGATGGCGCTGGCAGTACGAATAGCCAGAGCATATACAAAACGGGATGTTGTTCTTTTTTGCGGCTATCACGGATGGCATGATTGGTATTTAGCAGCAAATGTTACATCACCCGACGCACTTAATGATCAACACCTGAGCGGTCTTATCCCTGCTGGCGTTCCTCAGGGATTGTACGGAACCTGCAGACCGTTTCACTTTAATGACACGGAAGAATTTCTGTGCTTATCAGAGAAGTATAAAGACCAGGTGGCGGCTGTTGTAATGGAACCGATCCGCAATGCTGCGCCTACAGCCACTTTTATGAAAACTATCCAAGAATATTGCAGCAGAAGCGGCTCGGTCTTGGTTTTTGATGAAATAACGGCAGGGTTTCGTATCAGTGCAGGGGGGAGCCATTTAGCACTGAAATATTCGCCTGATATGGCAGTGTTTGCGAAGGGAATGACAAACGGATATCCGCTCTCAGCAATCATTGGCCGAAAACAGATCATGGATGCTGCGCAGGATACTTTTATCAGCAGTACGTTTTATACGGAACGTGTTGCCTTCGCCGCAACCTGCAAGGCGGTCGATGTATTTCTGCGCGATCGTGTTTGGGAAAAACTGATTGCGTATGGGAAGCATGTTAAAGAAGGATGGACAGAAGCCGCAAATCACGCCGGCTTACAAATCACCGTAGGAGGAATAGACCCATTGGCTCATTTCTCTTTTCGAGAAAATAACCTCGCTCTGAAAACCTACTTCACGCAGGAAATGTTAAAAAGAGGATTTTTGGCAAGCACAGCGTGTTATACCTCTTTTGCCCACTCGGAGCAAATAATCAGCGAATATCTGGAAGCGGTCGAGTCCGTTTTTGCAGACATCTCTTGTTTGCTGAGCAGCGGAAGCCCGATAGAAAACAGCATTCTCGGTCCTGTCTGTCATTCCGGATTTGAGAGGTTGAACTAAAATGAGGCTTAAATCATATTTACAAAGTCATAAAACCTATATTATTGCAGAGATGAGCGCCAATCACGCTGGCAGCTTAGAAACGGCGCTGAGGCTTGTCGAGGCAGCAAAAGAAGTCGGAGCGGATTGTTTGAAAACACAAATATATTCGGCGGATACGCTTACGATCCATTGTGACCGGACGCCTTTCAAAATTCACGAGGGATTGTGGGCGGGCCAAACGCTTTACAGTTTGTACGAACAGGCAAGTATGCCCTGGGATTGGCATCAGGCAATTCAGAAAAAATGCCGCGAGGTAGGGATTGACTTTCTTGCCACAGCATATGATACTCGTTCCGTTGACTATATTATTTCTTTAGATATCCCGGCAATAAAAATCGCGTCTTTTGAGATTGTCGACATCCCGCTCATCCGATATGCCGCAAAGTCAGGGAAAACAATGCTCCTTTCCTGCGGGATGAGTTCATCAGAAGAAATCAGGAATGCGGTTAATACCTGCTTTCGCGAGGGCAACCATGATGTGATCCTCTTGAAATGCAGCAGTGCGTATCCTGCTGATCCAAGTGAGCTGAACTTGAATACGATTCCAAATATGAAGCGAGTATTCCATCTTCCGGTAGGTTTTTCCGACCATAGTCTTGGAACTGTTTCATCTGTGGTTGCATGTACGCTTGGTGCCTGCATCATTGAAAAACACTTTTGCTTGGATAAGGGGCAGCAGACTGCTGACAGCGCTTTCTCCCTCTCCCCTCCTGAGTTTTCACAACTAGTTCGAGATATCCGCCTTGCGGAAGCGGCACGCGGCGTTGTTTCATACGGATGTACTGATGCGGAAAAGCAATCCATGATATTCAGACGTTCCTTGTTTGCAGTTCAAGATATTAAAGAAGGGGAACAGTTTTCTGAAAATAACATAAAAAGTATCCGCCCTGGATATGGACTTTCTCCGAAGTACTATGATCGTATCATCGCTAAAAAGTCACCTCGCTTTATTCATCGCGGTGAGCCGCTGACAGAAAGTGATCTTGAGGGTAACCTGACATGAATATCTGTTTTCTCTATGGCAATTCCCAAGCTCTCGCGTTGGCGCAATGGTTAAGAGAAAAAGGCCATTCTGTTTATGAATGCAGTATGCCCATTACGTCGATTCAAGATGTTTGCCGGGACACGGAACTATTGATTTCTTTTTCCTACCGACATTATATTCCCGAAATAGTAATCAATGAAGTAAACGGAAATGCTATCAATATCCATATTTCCTATTTACCATGGAATCGGGGTGCTGATCCTAACATTTGGAGTTGGATTGATGATACACCCAAAGGTGTCAGTATCCACTATATTTCGGAAAAAATAGACTCAGGAGATATCATTGCGCAGAAACTGACTGACATGAGTGAAAATGAGACACTGGCTTCCTCCTATGAAAAACTAATGGCAGACGCGATCCGCCTGTTTAAGGAAATCTTTTCCAGTTTTCGTTATTGGAATGAAATGCGCAAGCAACCGACCGTTCAGGGATCATTTCATAATCTGCATGATTTGGACCGTTTCAGAAGTAGGATTGATTATTCGATGACGCCGGAGACATTATGCAAGATGACAAAGGGGGGCGGCAGATCACGATGAAAGCTGCATTCCGTGTTGACGGAAATGGTACTCTCGGACTCGGACACGTCATGCGATGCCTTTCTCTTGCGGACGCATTACGTAATAAGAACACAGAGTCGATCTTTCTAATGTCCGATTCCAGTACAGAGAGGATCGTTCGCGAGCGAGGGTTCCAGACGATTACTTTGAACAGCAAATGGGACGATTATTCGACCGGACTTGATTCCCTGCTGTTTCAGCTGGCGAACATGGATGCGAGATGGGTTATTACCGATAGTTATTATACAACGCCGCAATACTACCGTTCGGTTCATAGACTGTGTAAAACGGCTGTGATTTCTGAAGCGGCACCGACTGCAAGAATGGAAGACATCGATTTGTTTATCAACTATAATATTTACGCAAACAACTATGAGACACAGTGTATTCCATTCAAGTGCTGTCTGGGGATTAAATATGCTATGTTGCGGGAAGAGTTCCAAAATGTTGAAACAGATACGCGAAATTATATTTTAGTCCTGACTGGCGGGTCGGATCCATACAACATTGCCACGCATTTGGTGCGAGAACTATTACCTCTGATTGGAGAGAAGGCATCAATTGTTGTTGTATCAAGCAGCTTAAACCCAAATATTGAAGAGCTTCGGATGGTTTGCAACGATGAGAAAGTCTGTCTGTTGGAAAATGTGCGAAATATGGCTATGGTAATGAAACATGCGATTCTTGCTATATCTTCAGGGGGAAGTACTCTGTACGAACTCTGTGCTTGCGGTATTCCCACAATCACATATGCAATTGCTCCCAATCAAATGGATAATGTGTTAGAATTTGATAGACTTGAGCTGATGAAGTTTTCCGGGTATTATCCAGATTGTCCCAGAAAAGTATTATCTTCAATTGCTTCGTCATGCATAGTTCTGAAGAATGATGCATTAAGGCAATCTGTACTTGCTATAAAACTACGTGATATGTGCGATGGAGCTGGTTCCCTAAGAGTGGCTGAGGCAATAGTAAGTATGTAAAAACAGAAGTTGGCTTCTGACATTATTTATCTGTGCGAGAGTGGGCAAGCAATCTGCCCACTCTCGCACAGATTCTAATATGCGGGGACACCAAATGGTAGTGTCAAGGTTTATGCGCAAATTTGTTTCTGGTATCTGGCAGAAATCTATTACACGGGGGCTTTCGTGCCCCGTGGTTACGTTTGGGCGGTCG
>OLPE01000501.1_pt1 | contig 37782 bp, 32 predicted proteins | sample 1671901 | NCBI WGS metagenome assembly OLPE01 (sample SAMEA3136624, study PRJEB25190) | human gut metagenome | biome: human gut; feature: human-associated habitat; material: faeces | place: Austria | collected 2013 | reverse complement strand
CAGCATCTTTTATGCTTGTGAGAAGTTTTTCCGGTATGCCGCCGGGCTGTAGCTTAAGGTTTTTTTGAAAACAGAACAGAAATAATTGCTGGAAGAAAATCCAAGCTGGTAAGCGATGTCTGTGATGGAGGCGTCGGTGGTCTTCAGGAGCATCTGGGCCCGGTCCATTTTCTGGAGGGTAATGTATTCGGCTGGCGTAATTCCCAGTTCTTCCTTAAATTTTGTTTTAAAACGGGAAAGGGAATAATTGGAAACCTCTGCCAGCTCCTGGAGTGTGATGGGGTTTTCAATATTCTGCTCAATGTATTTCAGTGCCTGTCCAATGTTGTTATTCAGCTGCTCGTTGCTCTGCTCCTGTTCCGGGACAGCAGTGAGGTAATTCAGACTTGCAAGTACGCAGGTCAGATACTGGACGCCAGCAATAGAGTCATCTGAGGTTCCGTAGGAGATCAGGTTAAAAGCCGTCCGCAGCATGGAAGTCTGGGAACTGCCAACGTGATACAGATGCTTATCCATATTCAGAAGGCGGTGGCAGAGAATGTTGCTGTAGTGCTGGTTCAGCCCAAGAAAATTATCGTGCTCCTTCAGATCCAGCTGCATGGCAAAAAATTCGCAGCGGTTCTGGGCGATAGGGCCTGTGGTATGAAGTTCGTAAGGCCGGGTAATGAAAAGGTTATTTCCTGTGGCGCAGTAGCAGGTGCGGACACCACCCTTCATAATGTAAGTCTTACGCTGGCCCTTTACCATGAAATGAAGCTCGATGATATCGGAGTGATAATGCAGTGGGACGGGAACGCCGGGAGCCATAGGGGTAAAGTGGGAAAGATTCTTCAGTCCTGGGATTTTATGCTTGTCTGCGGTCAGTATTTTTTTGTGTTCATTCCATATATAATCGTCAAATATTTCCTGTTCCATTCAAGTTGCCTCTTCTTATGTCATGTAGCTAAAAGACTGGTATGTCGCGGGTTTATAGTTGCGGGGATAGTTGTTACGGTTCACTCCGTGACCAGTAACGGATAGTCCATAATGCTGTGATATTTTGTACTTGTTTTCGTACAAAGTTATAAAATAGTACTAAATATTTTGCTGAAAGCAATTTTAAATTATTTATATTATACTATAGTTACAGTTGAAAAGCAATTGCATGGTTGCTATGCTGTGGATAACACCGGGCATAGCGGAAGGTTTTCGGTCACCGCGGGACTGGGAACGTGCAGCAGTTCACTCTGCAAGGAGTGACAGTAATAAGTAACGACATCGAAGAGGGAGAAGAGCATGAAAAAAACAATTGCAGGCGGCGTATGGCCGGTTATGATAACACCTTTTACAGAGGACAATAAGATCGATTATGATGCAGTCCTTCGAATCATTGAGTGGTATGACAAGAACGGTGTTGACGGAATTTTCGCAGTATGCCAGTCCAGTGAAATGTTTGAACTGAGCCCACAGGAGAGAGTGGAGCTTGCAAAATTTATTATCAACAATACACCAAAGCATATGGGAGTAATCGCTTCCGGACATTGCGCAGAGAAAGCAGAGGATCAGATCCGTGAGGCGCAGACTGTGATTGATGCTGGTGTAGATGCATATGTTTTCATTTCCAACCAGTTTGCAAAAGAGGACGAGAGCGAAGATGTAGCTAAGAAAAACATTGAGTATCTTCTGGATCACATTGATGGAGATATGTTCGGTGTTTATGAGTGCCCGGCACCGTACAAGAGACTTCTTTCACCAGAGCTTCTGAAATGGTGTGCAGAGACTGAGAAATTTGCATTCCTGAAAGACACCTGCTGTGACCTGGATCAGCTGGAAGCAAAATGCAAGGCTGTTGAGGGTACTGGATTAAAGATTTTTAATGCAAATGCAGCAACACTTCTGAGAAGTATGGAAATGGGTTGTGCAGGATATTCAGGGGTTATGGCAAACTTCCATCCGGACCTTTATGTATGGCTTTGCAAGAACTACAAAGAGCAGCCGGAGAAAGCACAGGAGCTTATGAACTTCCTTGGTGCAGCCTCCATGGTTGAGTGCCAGGTATATCCGGTAAACAGCAAATACCATATGAACCTGGTTGGCGTGCCAATGACACTTCAGTCAAGAAGACAGGATTATAAGCTTCTTACAGGAAGCAAGAAATTGGAGATCGAAGAGTTCTGTGCGATCACAGAGAGCTTCCGTAAAAGCTTTTTTGGAAAGTAATCAGAGATAATTGCCGGAACGGTGGGGACCGTGAGGCAGATGCGAAAGGTATTTCTTAAGATTTGTAATTGGGGTTACAAATATACGTGAAAAAAAGGGAAACAAAAACACATAGTGTGTAAAAACCAGGAGGATGAGAGAATGAAAAAAAGATTAATGGCAGCAGTATTATCAACAGCTATGGCAGCAACAATGCTGTTAACAGGAAGCATCAGTGTACAGGCAGCAGATGCTGCAGCAGCAAATGACCCGGCAGTAGAGCTGATCTTTACATCCGTATCTGTAAGCGGTGACTCCCATACAGAGGCTATGTATGAGTTTGCAGATAAAGTAGAGGAATTATCCGGTGGTTCCGTAACATGTAAATGCTACGACAACGGTTCTCTGTTCTCTTCCGAGAACGAGTTTGATGCTCTTCTTAACGGAGATGCAGATCTGGCATATATTTCCTTCCCGACAATTGCAACACAGATTCCATCCTACAGCATGTTTGCTTCCGGATATCTGTTCAGCTCCTATGAGCATATGACAAGCGTTCTCAACGGTGACATCGGACTTAACAAGATCCGTCCACAGATTGAAGAGACACTGAACATCAAACCTCTTTCCAGCTTCTATCTTGGAAGCCGTGTAATCAACACAAGAGAGAAAGAAATCAACAGCTACGATGACATGAACGGATTACTTCTCCGTATGCCGAACTCCGAAGCATGGCTGTTCCTTGGTGAGGCACTTGGTGCAAACCCGACGCCACTTTCCTTCAGTGAGCTGTATACTGCACTTCAGACTGGCGCTGTAGATGCACAGGATAACCCGCTTCCAAGTATCGAGAGTGCAAAATTCTATGAAGTAACAAAATACATCGCAATCACAAACCACGTTGTTGACTCCATCATGCCATGTATCAACGGTGACACATGGAACAGCATGACAGAGGCTCAGCAGGAAGCTGTTACTGAGGCTATGGAATATGCAAGAGACGTAAACGATACAGCAAGACTTGACAGAGAAGCTGAGCTGATCAAATTCTTTGAGGAGCAGGGACTTACTGTTACATATCCTGACATCAACGAGTTTAAAGAAAAAGTTCAGGCTAAGTACATGGAAAACGAAGATATGATCAAAGACTGGGATATGGATCTTTACAACGAAATCCAGGCTATGGCTGATACAACAACCGCAGAAGAGTAAACTGAATTGTCGTGACAACAGGCAAAACATAGTGATTCGCTATGGCTGACAGCAAAATTTGAGACATCTGTCTGACTTATAACAAAGAAAAGTCCCAGGCTGTGTGTACGGCCTGGGCTTTTTATCAAAGAACAGATTTTTGGCCTGTCTGCACAGGTGATACATTTTGCTGTAGTGTCTGTAAAATGGAACAAACCGATGGCAGAAAAGTGAATCTGAGAGGAGAGGAAACTGTGGATAATTTCAAAAAGATCGGGAAAAAGATCGTCGATTTCCTTGGCGTTTTTATCCCAAACATTACGTTTTTGGTAATTTTCCTTACCTTTATGGTAACGATCGTATCCAGATATTTTTTCAAAACCCCTGTAACATGGAGTTATGAGGTATCTGTTCTGGGTTACATGTGGACCATGTTCTTCGGCGTTGGTAAGGCAATGGAAGCTGATGAACACGTAGTATTTGGTCTGGTTTACGATGCTGTAAAACCTCGTACCCAGTTTATTTTTAAAGTAGTTTACAATACATTTCTTTTAATCCTGCTGGTAATCTGTTTTGTACCGTGTTTCCAGTCCATGGTTGGAAAGAAAATGGTGACAGGAGTTCTGAAGCTTCCATATACAGTTGTTTTTGCACCATTTATGTATATGCTGGCTGAGATCATCGTCAGAACCTGTATTAATATCAGAAATGCATTTAAAGAATACAAGGAAGGAGGAAAAGAATCATGAGTATGCCGATTATTATGCTGTTCGTGGTTATGGCTATCTGCTTCATAATCCGTATGCCTGTTTCTTTCTCCATGCTTGCAGCTTCTATTACATATTTTCTGCTTGCAGCTCCGGACAAACTGGGCCAGGTATTTACCGTAATCACTGGTAACATGTTTGCGAACTATACCATGCTTGCGGCTCCGCTGTTTATTTTTATGGCAAATGTGCTGAATGAAGGAGAGGTAACTGATAAGCTGTTCTCTTTCTGTAATGGTCTTCTTGGAAGATTAAAAGGTGGTACCGCACAGGTTAACGTATTTATTTCCCTTATTTTCTCCGGTATGACCGGTTCTGCTATTGCAGATGCTTCCGGTATTGGTCTGATGGAGATCGACCAGATGAAAAAAGAGGGCTACGACGCAGAGTTCAGCTGTGCCATCACAGCCGCTTCCGCAACGGTAGGACCGATTTTCCCACCAAGTATTCCGATGGTTATTTACGCTATGTTATCTGGCGCTTCCATTGGTAAGCTGTTCATGGGCGGTATGGTTCCTGGCGTTTTACTTGCCATTCTTCTTATGATTTATGTTGCGTTTATTTCTCATAAGAGAAATTATCCGGCTGGCGTGGTCATGAGTAAGAGAGAGTTCCTGAAGGCTACACTGCAGGCTCTTCCGGCGCTGTTTACAGTTGTGATCCTTCTTGGCGGAATTTATTCCGGTATCTGTACTCCTACAGAGGCTGGTGCTGTTGCTTCTGCATACGCACTGATCATCTCAGCACTGATTTACAAAACACTGGGATGGAAAAAGCTTTGGGGTATCATTAAGAAATCCGCTGCAAACACAGCTACACTGGCTCTCCTTTGCGGAACCTCCATGCTGTTCTCTTACATCATCTCTCTGGAGCAGGTTCCGAGAGTTGTTGCAAGCCTGGTTATGGGAATCACAGATAACAAGTACATTTTCCTGTTTATCGTAAACATCGTATTCCTGCTTCTTGGCTGTGTACTTGATGTAAGTACTATCCAGCTGGTATTCGTACCAATGGTTCTTCCGCTGGTACAGGCTATGGGTATTGACCTTGTTCATTTCGGCGTTGTAATCTGCCTGAACATGATGATCGGTCTTTCCACACCGCCATTTGGTATGCTGCTGTTTATTGTTTCGGGACTTGGAAAAACGAAGATCAAGGGTGTCATACGGGAGATTTTGCCGATGGTACTTATTATGATCGGGCTGTTGTTCCTGGTTACTTATGTACCGGATATTATTATGTTTATACCTAACAACTTCATGTAAAATATGAACTTGGGTAGTTGGAAAAGGGACTGTTTTGCAGTCCCTTTTGTTGTATCGGGAGGCGCGGTTACCCGGACGCACTTTCGCAGCGGGATACAACAAAAGGGACGATGCTGGTGTGGGTGAGATGGGGAATTTGGAGCAGTAATGTAATGTGGGACTATAAGAGGAGGACATGGAGATGGGCACATTAGATGAGGTAAAGGGATTGCTTAAGAATCCGCCCAAGGAGTATCGGAGTGCTCCTTTCTGGGGATGGAATGACAAATTGCAAAAGGAAAATCTGGGAGAACAGATTGAAGGATTTAAAAGAGCTGGAATGGGTGGATTTTTTATTCATTCCCGTGAGGGGCTGGAGACGGAGTATCTTTCCACAGAGTGGATGGAGGATGTGAAGTTCTGTGTGGATAAGGCCCGGGAAAATGACCTGGAGCTGTGGATATATGATGAGGATAAGTGGCCGTCAGGGGCTGCGGGAGGTATGGTCAGCCGGGAAAATCCGACAGAGTTTACAGCAAGGGCGCTGACGATGGAGTGCGGGAAGGCTGGGAAACTGGTGGTACCGACGAAGCTTAGTACCGGGGAAAAAAAGACAACTGCTGGTGAAGACCAGGCTGTTGAACAAAATATGGAGACAGAGTTTCTTCAGGGCATCTATGTGATCCAGACCAAGGAAGATGGCAGATTTATTAAAAGGATGAAAGAATATCCTACTTATGAAGAGGCTGTCGGGGCTTGCGGTGAGGATGAGGAGATTCTGATCCTGCGACAGGAGATTTCCGGGAAGAGTGAGTGGTATAACGGGTTAATGCCGCCGGATAATCTGAATCCAGAGAGTGTAAAGACATTTTTGAAATTGACACATGAGCATTATGAAGAGGTTTTGGGCGGTTCTTTTCCAAAAGAGGTGAAAGGCTTTTTTACAGATGAGCCTAACTGCTGTGACTTCTTCAGCGTGTTCCATGAGGGCAGGCCATGGATTCCGTGGAGCATTGGATTTACGGAGTATTTCATTGGGAAAAGGGGATACGATCCACAGGAGAAGCTGCCTTACCTGTTTTTTGATGGAGAGGGAGCGGCAAAAATCCGTCACGATTATTGGAAGACCGTGGCCCAGCGATTTGAAGAGAGCTATATGAAGCAGGTTTATGAGTGGTGTGATAAAAGAGGACTTCGTACCACAGGACATATTTTGTATGAGAACGACCTGGGCTATCAAACCCGTGTGTGCGGCGCTGCCATGCCACAGCTTCGTTATTTGCATAATCCAGGAATTGACCTTCTTGGCGCACAGACGGATGAGTACCTGACTGTGAAGCAGTGTGCAAGTGTGGCGCATCAGTATGACCGCTCCATGACCATCAGTGAGGCTTATGGCTGCACTGGCTGGGAGCTGGATTTTTCCACCCAGAAATGGCTGGGAGATTGGCAGTTCGCCCTTGGAATTACAAGACGTTGTCAGCACCTTGCACTGTATTCTATTACTGGATGCAGGAAGCGGGACTATCCACCGGTTTTCAACTATCAGAATACCTGGTGGGAAGATAATGATAAAATGGAGAATTATTTTGGCCGTCTGGCGCTGTGCCTTTCCCAGGGAGAGCCGGTGCGGAAGGTGTTGATGATCCATCCGATCTCCAGCATCTGGACTGAGTGCCGCAGTGACCGGGCGGAGGATTTCAATCATCTGGAAATGAATATGGGATGGCTGGATGAGCATATTACTTCTTTGAACCGGAAAGGTGAGTATTATAACCGGATCGCAAAAGCGCTGACTGCGGGGCATGTGGATTTTGACTTTGGCGATGAGATTCTGCTGGAGCAGGATGGAAAAGTTGAGAACGGAAAGTTTGTGGCTGGAACGTGCAGTTATCAGGTAGTCGTGGTTCCGGGAGTGAAGAATCTGTTTGCAAATACGGTGAAGCTGCTGAAGGAGTTTCTTGCAGCTGGCGGAACAGTGATCTGGCTGAAGCCTTATCCGGTGATGGTTGAGGGGGAGAAGATCGGCAGGAAGCAGGTTCGCGATGATAAAGAGCTGGATAAAAAACCTGACAGTGAAGGTGTAAATGAAGAGAAAGCAGACTGCAAAAAAGTGTGTGAAAAATATGGCGATATCCGGGATATTTTGGGAGAGGAAGCCTTTGTTCATACAGTTGAGCATGAATGGGAGCTAACAGAAGCTGTGGCGAAATGTACCGGAAAAGATTTCACCGTGCGAAACGCCAGCGGCGCAGAAGATGGGGAGATTCTTTCCATGTTGAGAAAGACAGAAGATGGACATATTCTTTTCCTGACAAATCACGATCGGAACAATGCACATCAGGTTTACATAAAACTTGACTGCGGGAACGTTGTGGAAGAGCTTGACCCACTGACCGGAGAAGTTTGTGAGGTGGAAACTGTTGCAGATGGAGAGGGCGTTTGCTTTACCAGGACATTCGAGACGGGGATGAGCCGAATTTATTTTGTGAAGAAAGGGTCTTCTGGGGGAAAGGTAAGTGGATGTGGAATGACAGCTGCCACTTTTCCATACCGTCATCCGCATTATACAGATCCGGTGCTGGCAACCTTTGGCCCGGACGCGAAATTCAGAAGAACCATGGAGAATGTGCTGACCATAGATAGATGTACTTATGAGTTGGGCGAGAAGGCTGGTACAGGCGAGTCTGCGGAGATGGAAATCTGGCAGGCGCAGCGGGAAATTCGTGAAAAGCTTGCCATGCAGCAGGTTTATTACAACGGCGCACCCCAGCGATATACCTGGGTAGACCAGCCGCACCCGGCAGATGGAACACCTTTTGCTATGCATTTTAGATTTAACGTATTGGAGGAGATTTCGGGCGAGTGCAGCTTCGTAATTGAGAAGCCTTATGGATTGGAAGTCTGCTTTGATGGAAAAAAATGTGAGTTGACTGACAGATGGTTTATTGACAAAGACATGCGTTGCTTCGGACTTCCTGCTTTGAGTAAAGGGGTGCATCGGATTACCATAAAAGGTAGCTACGACCAAAAGCGGGAACTGGAAGACGTATTCTTAATTGGAAACTTCGCCGTAGATATGTCCGGCAATATTTCCAGGGAAAAAGAAATTCTGCATACTGGCGACTGGAGTATGCAAGGTTATGTAAACTATCCGGGAGGAATGATTTATCAGTACAAGGTACCGAGGCTGATCTCCCATAAACAGGTTCTCCTTCATCTGGGAGAATGGTGCGGCACGCTTCTGAAGGTGAGAGTAAATGGCAAGGAAACCAGCTCCCATTTTGAAAAGAAAAATTGCGTCACAGACGTGATGGGTCTATTTGAGAAAGAGGAAAACACTCTGGAAATCGAAATCACCGGCAGCCCAAGAAACATGTTCGGTCCTTTTCACCAGTCCTATACCGGCTGCAGCCGGATCAGCTGGGCTGATTTTCGCACCGAGGGAATGTTCCATACGGATGGGAAGGTGCTGAAGCCTTACGGTATGATGGGGCAGAGTTATATTTGTGAGTATGAAGAACAGTAAAAAAATGAGCAGGAGGGTTTATCATGATTGCAGATTATGCAGACAAACTGAATTCCTACGAGGAGTTCAAAGACTATGCTGACATGGTGCAGCAATTCATTAAAAGACAGAAAGAGGAGAATCTTCCAGAAGGCAGATACGATCTGGAAAATGGTATTTTTGCTTTGGTGCAGAAATATACCACCAAGCCATTGGAAGGCGCACAGATGGAATCCCATAAGAAATACTGTGACCTTCAGTATATTGTAGAAGGCACTGAAAAAATCTATTGGGCTTCTCTTCGCAAGCTTACTGTGGAAGATGACCGTACCCCGGAAGCTGACATTCTTTTCTACAAAAGCGGTCCAGAGCAGGGGTACACTCTTCTGGAGGCTGGCATGTTTGGTTTCTACGCTCCTGAAGATGGGCATATGCCTTGCATCGCCGTAACCGATCCGCAGCCAGCAACGAAAATTGTGTTTAAGATTCCTGTAAAAGGCTGAAAATCTGGGTATAATATATTAAAATTGAAATATGACGGGAATCCCCTTAAATAGGCAAAGATGAAATTCTAAAATCTATTTAAGGGGATTTTATTGCACATAAACAGAAAACGAATCACATAATAAGAACAAAAAGTGAATAATCATTGACTCGATTGACTAAACTATAATGGAATGCTATGATAATGATATGGGCAGAATGGAGGGATGACATGGATAATTCAATTGTACGATTAACTGGAATAAAGTTAAAGAATTTTAAAAATGTTAAATATGGAGAATTGGATTTTCTTAATCACAGGAAGAGTTACAAATCCAGCATTTTAGGTTTATATGGGCAAAATGGATCCGGTAAAACTGCATTGATCGAGGCGTTGCAAATATTAAAGAGTCTTCTTTGTGGGGAAGCAGTTCCGGAATGCTTTGGGGATTGTATTAATGTAGAAGCAGAACATGCGGAATTACAGTTTACGTTTGATGTGTTTGTTCCTTCTGTTAAAGGAAAGTATCAGGTTTATTATGAATTTAAGATGAAAAAAGAGAAAATTGAGGATGTATATAACTGGGGCGATAAAAAGAGTAATGAGCAGAAAAGCAGCTTAATTATATATGATGAAATTCTAAGCTATTCTTACGAGGATAAAATAAAAAAGATAAGAAAAGCGCCGTTGATAGATACTTGCACAGAGTCTGTTTTTGTGCCTGTTTCCAAATATGAGTGTCTTATTGGGAAAAACAAAGATGTAATGATGGATTTGCTTGTTGCAAAAAGAATGGCATATAAAACATCCAGATCTTTTATTTTTTCAATAGAATTACTGAAGGCCAATAGAAATCGAAAAGTTGCGTTGGAAAAGGAAAAGGGTGAAATAGACCTTGAGTTTGCACGGCATGGAATGGTATTGATGCGATTGGCAATATATGGAACATCTGAACTGTTTGTGATCAATACTTCAAGTTCAGGGTTGATTAGTTTGAATTCGCTTCCTTTAGAATTTGCATATGATGAAGATGATAATGTAGTTATCGGACATTTAGAACTTCGATTAGATAAGCCGACGGTTATTTCCAGTGAAGAAATGGAAGTGGTTTATAAAATAATTAACAACATGAACATTGTCCTGCAGCAGATTGTTCCAGGCCTTACTATCAGTTTAAAAGATCTGGGGACTCAGGTCATGGATGACGGAAAGATAGGAAACCGGGTTCAGCTGATGTCCCATAAAAACAGCAAAGAAATACCGTTGAAAAACGAATCCGATGGCATTAAGAAAATTATTTCCATCCTTCAATTGCTGATCGTTGTGTATAATAATCCCTCAATCACAGTAGCAATTGATGAATTAGATTCTGGCATTTTCGAGTACCTTCTCGGAGAGATTCTAAGAATAATTTCTGAAAAAGGAAAAGGGCAGTTGATTTTCACATCCCATAATCTGCGCCCACTGGAGACTATTGACAGAGGATTTATTGCCTTTACGACAACGAATCCGGAGAAGCGCTATATTAGAATGTCAAAAGTGAAGGATAACAATAATCTTCGAGATTTTTACTTCAGGGATATTGTTCTGGGAGAACAGAACGAGGAACTTTATGAGCCTACTAACAATGCAGAAATTGCATTTGCATTCAGAGAGGCTGGTGAAGTAAGTGGCACGTAAAAAAATCATATATGTAATCGTAGAAGGTCCGTCTGATGATGAGGCTCTGGGCGTTATTTTAAACCGATTGTATGATAAGAATGCTGTATATGTGGAAATTACTCATGGTGATATTACTTCAAGAAATGGCGTTACCGCGGGAAATATTGCATCCAAAATTGGAGATATGATACGTGGGTATGCAAATGCAAACCATTATAAAGCTGGTGATTTTCAAGAAGTGGTACATCTTATTGACATGGATGGAGCATTTATTCCGAATTCATTGGTAGTACAGGATGAAAACGCGGTGAAACCTTTTTATACAGAAAATGAAATTAAATCAGTACAGCCAGACCAGATCCTTTTGCGAAATGCAAGAAAAAGTGAAAATATAAATCGCATTTGCCTGATGGGAAAAGTATGGGGATCGGTTCCTTATCGAGCTTATTATATGTCTGCAAATCTGGATCATGTACTGTATGCTAAATTAAATAGTACGGATAAAGATAAGGAAAATGATGCATTTTTATTTGCAAAAAGATATAAAGACCGTTTGGATGAATTTCTTCAGTTTATAGCAGATTCGGAATTTTCTGTAGTTGGAGATTTCAAGGAATCCTGGGAGTTTATAAAAGAGGGAAAGCATTCTTTGGAGCGGTATACGAATCTGGGGATTTGTTTTAAAGAAATAAGAGAAGAGAGAATGGCCAATTCTTGTGATTCAGATTGACAAGCTCTTAATAAAGCGTATACTATAGCGTGTTAAGACACATAGTAGGAGGAAAGAGCTATGAAAAACAACAATAGTATCAAAACCGTAGTTGCCATTGGTATCGGTGCCGCACTGTTCTTTGTGCTGGGACGTTTTGTGGCAATCCCAAGCCCGGTTCCGAACACAAACATCAGTCTTCAGTATGCAGTGCTTGGACTTCTTGCAGCAATGTATGGTCCGGTTGCAGGCTGTCTGATCGGTTTTATCGGACATACCCTAATTGACCTGTCCTGGGGTGGAAGCCCATGGTGGAGCTGGGTTATTGCATCTGCAGTTGTAGGTATTGTAGTAGGTCTGTTTGCGAAGAAGCTTCAGGTTCAGGAAGGTGATTTCGGCAAAGGAAAGGTTGTTATCTTCACAATCGCCAATGTGATCGCGCATGCACTTAGCTGGATCCTGGTTGCTCCTGCACTTGATATTCTGATCTATGCTGAGCCTGTGAATAAGGTATTTGCCCAGGGCGCATTCGCAGCAATATCCAATGCAATTACAGGTATTGTAGTTGGTGGACTTCTGATTCTGGCATATACCAAGACAATTGCCAAGAAAGGTTCTCTTGATCAGGAATAATTCCGAAAAGAAATAGGAAAAAAGCCTTGTTGAGGTTTATATTTATAATCAGTCTGAATTATGAATATGAGCCTGCAGCGGGGCTTTTTCCTGTTTCCGGTGAAATCTTATTGTAGATTCAGGGAATTCATGTTATCCTGTTGAAATGGTATGAGAGACAAAGTTACAAATCTGATTTTAGAGGTATTATATGACTGAGAAAAAATCTCCTATAATTTCTTTTAAGAATTTTTCTTTTCAGTACCGGGCACAGAAAAAGCCTACGCTGAAAGAAATTAATCTGGATATTTACCCAGGCGAACGGGTTTTGATCGCAGGACCCTCAGGCTGTGGAAAAAGCACTCTGGCCGGCTGCATCAATGGTCTGAATCCTTTTTCCAATCCGGGAGAATTTACCGGAGAACTGATCGTGGATGGTGTTGATGCGCAAAGGAGCAGTATTTTTCAGCTTTCTGCACATGTGGGAACTGTGCTTCAGGACCCGGATGGTCAGTTTATCGGGCTGACAGTTGGCGAGGATATTGCCTTTGCATTGGAGAACAGCTGCATGCCGCAGGATGAAATGCATGAGATCACCCGTCATGCAGCAGAACTGGTCGGAATTCAGGATCATCTGGATTTTGCACCCCACGAACTTTCGGGAGGACAGAAGCAGCGTGTTAGCCTGGCTGGTGTAATGGTAGATCAGGTGAAAATCCTGTTGTTTGATGAGCCATTGGCCAATCTGGATCCGGCTACAGGTAAGCAGACTATTGAGCTGATCGACGAGATTCAGGAAAAAACAGATACTACGGTGGTGATCATCGAGCATCGTTTGGAGGATGTTTTGTGGCGCGATGTGGACCGTATTGTTCTTATGAGCGATGGAAAAATTCTGGCAGATCTTCACCCGGACGAGCTTTTGTCCACCAGACTTCTGGAAGAAAACGGAATCCGGGAGCCACTTTATCTTACTGCGCTGCGTTATGCAGGCGTGGAGCTGGTTTCGGCGAAGAAACCGGCACATGTTGGTTCTATTGTGATAGATGAGGCGGATCGGAAGAAAATGACAGACTGGTTCTGGTCCCGCCCCGCAGCAGAGGCTGAGAAAGAACATGAGCCGTTGCTTGAAGTTAGAAATCTTACCTTTGGTTATGAGAGAGGCAAGCAGACCTTACGGGATGTTTCTCTTACAATTCACAAGGGTGAAATGGTCAGCATTGTGGGGAAAAACGGTGCCGGAAAATCTACTTTTTCCAAACTGGTCTGCGGCTTTGAAACACCGGATCAGGGTGAAATTCTTTTCCAGGGGAAGGATCTCCTGCAGGAGAATATTCGCCACAGAGCAATGCATATAGGATATGTTATGCAGAATCCCAACCAGATGATTTCCAAAACTATGATTTTCGATGAGGTGGCACTTGGCCTTCGCAATATGGGAAAAAGCGAGGAAGAGATCCGGGAAAAAGTGGAGGAAACCTTGAAGGTTTGCGGACTTTTCCCATTTCGTAACTGGCCGGTTTCTGCGCTTAGCTTCGGGCAGAAGAAGCGTGTGACCATTGCCAGTGTGCTGGTGCAGGATCCGGAGCTGATTATTCTGGACGAGCCGACTGCCGGACAGGATTTTCGTCATTATACAGAGATCATGGAATTTCTTCGGGGGCTGAATGAAAAAGGGGTAACGGTTGTGATGATCACCCATGACATGCACCTGATGCTGGAGTATACACCGCGGGCACTGGTCTTTGCTGATGGCAGACTGATCGCGGACAGAAGTGCGGCAGCAGTGCTTTGTGATCCGGAGCTGATACACCAGGCTGCGTTGAAGGAGACCAGCCTTTTTACCCTGGCGAACCAGCTGGGAATCAGTCCTGCTGAAGAGTTTGTACAGCGTTTCATTGAGGAGGACAGGGAGGTGAGAAGTCATGGCCGCTAAGACGGTATTGAATTATCTGCCAAGGGAAAGTGTGATTCACAAACTGACCGGAACTACCAAGCTGGCCTTTTTCCTGCTTTTTACCTTTGCAAGTATGCTCACTTATAATACCTGGGTGTTGTTAGGGCTGTTTGCAGTGAGTCTGGCAGCATTTAAGCTGAGTAAGATCAAGTTTCGTGAAGTTCGGTTTATGATGATTTTCATGCTGGTATTTCTGCTGCTGAACAATCTTTTTATTTTCCTGTTTGATCCAAATCAGGGAACCACATTGTACGGAACTAGACATGTGCTCTGCCATTTGTTCTGGCGGTATGATCTGACTGCAGAGCAGCTGTTTTATATGCTGAATATTTCTCTGAAATATTTTGTAGCGCTGCCGGTTGCGATTTTATTTATTTCTGCAACGAATCCAAGTGAGTTTGCTGCAAGCCTGAATAGTATTGGAATTTCCTACAAAGTGGGTTATTCTGTGGCAATTGCCCTTCGTTACATTCCAGACATTCAGCGTGATTATCACAGCATCAGCCAGGCCCAGCAGGCCAGAGGCGTGGAGCTTGGAAAAAATGAGCACTTTTTTGCCCGGCTGAAGAATTCAGTGAATATTCTTTTGCCGCTGATCCTCACTAGCCTGAACCGGATCGATACCATTTCCAATGCAATGGAGCTGCGTGGGTTCGGAAAAGATAAAAAGAGAACCTGGTACATGAAGAGACCTTTTGAGAAAAGGGATTTCGTGGCAATTGGAGTTGGGGTACTGCTGCTGGCAGTCAGCCTGACGGTGACTATACGGTGGGGGAGATTTTATAATCCGTTTGTGTGAGAAAAGGGAATATGATAAGAGAAATAGATGGCTGTGTGAGAGTTCGCATGGCCATTTTTTATGGCAAAATATGGGGCTTGTGTGTCGTAAAATGTCGAACGATTTTTGTTGAAAAGGTGCATATTTTATCTAATAATAATATAGAAACTTATCACCGTAGAAGGAACATTATGGTGTATCGGCTTGTTACTGTTTACAAATTATATTTTAGAGAATGGACTGAACCTGTAAAAAATTCATACAGGAAATGAATTGACAGCTCTGGAATATAATGATACAGTTATATTAACCAAATGGTTAACTTGAAGAGGTACTATATTATTGAAAATAACATATGCTAATAGTAAAGTAGAGAAATATTTTACCGATTATAGAAAATTGCAAAAGAAGCTGCCTACTGAGTGGGTTAGAACCATAAAGAAACATATGGACAGACTTGAAGCTGCAGAACATTTTGGAGATTTTTTAGCGTTAGGGCTGGGGAAACCGGAACCTTTAACTGGTTATTCCAACATAAGGTATTCGCTACATGTGGCAACAAATGTCCGGCTTATTTTGGAGCCAAACGCTACACAGGATACAGTTATGATCTGTACAGAAATAGAAGTGGAGGGAGTGAGTGATTACCATGGCAGTAAAGAAAATTGGTATATCCCGTGAATTGATAATACATCCCGGGGAAACAATTGCAGATGTTTTAGAAGATCGTGGAATTACACAGGCCGAATTAGCAGCCAGAACTGGGGTTTCAACTGCATATGTGAGCAATGTTATCGCAGGAAAAAAAGATATTTCTGTAAATTTTGCTTTTAGTTTAGAATATGCGTTGGGAGTTCCAAAATCCTTTTGGCTTAATTTGCAGGCTAATTACGATGCCGAATTGTTGGAGTTTAATAAAGAACAAAGCATTACAGAAGAAGAACGGAGTGCGAGAGAATCTTTAAAAGATATTGTGAAATATCTTCGCCAAAAAGGAAGACTTCCCATAGGTGAAAAAAAGGATGAATCAATATTATCTTTGCGAAAAGAATTACAGATTAGTAATCTTGCATGTTTAAAAGATATTGTGCCAAACGGGGCATTTAGAATGGCAAATAATGCAGTTGATCCATGTGTGTTAGGTGCTTGGATCATAATGTGCCAAAATACAGCAGACAGCCAGAGAATTTATCCTCAATTCGATGTTTTACAAATCAATCAGCTGATAAATGAGATTAAAAGCATCATGCGAAATCCAAACGCAAATATTCAAAAAGAATTAAAGGAAACAATGGCTTGTTATGGCATTGACTTTTCGGTTGTAAAAAATTTTCGGGGAGCTCCGGTTCAGGGCTATATAAAGCAAAAGAAAGATAAAACATATCAGATGGTGCTTACGATAAGAGGTGCATATGCAGATATATTCTGGTTTTCCTTATTCCATGAATTAGGTCATATTGTGAATGGAGATATCGGAAAGACGAATAAATTTGTGGATGATGGGTCTGATGAAGAGAAGGAAGCTGCTGCTGATTTATTTGCGAGAGATAAAATTATAGATAAAGATAAATACACAGAATTTGTTAATGGGCATGACTATAGTATTGAAGCGATTAAGAAATTTGCTGAATCACAAAAAGTAATGCCCTATATGGTGATTGGACGTTTGCAGAAAGAAAAGTATTTGGATTATAAATGCTTCAGCAGATATAAATTGAGGTATAAGTGGGCGGAGTAAGAAGTATAAACGTATATAACACATTCACAAAGGAGAAAACCATCATGAATTTAACCAATATTTTCGAATCCACCGATTTTGTCCACGCAAGTGGCACGAAGGAGGAACTGCAGGTTGCAGAGTTTCTGAAAGCGCAGTGTGAGGAACTGGGAGTACCTGCTCATCTGGAGGCTTTTCGGGTTGCTATGGGAGAGATTGAATCTGCGCATTTGTTTGCAGATGGCAAGGAAATCACCTGTAAGGCATTTAACTGCTGTGGCAGTGGCAGCGTAGAAGGAGAGCTTTACTATATGCCGGGAACTGATCCTGTTTCCATAGCAGGTGCAAAAGATAAGATTGTACTGATGGACACTCAGGGAGTTGGATTTTTTGGTTATCAGGACCTGATGAAAGCAGGAGCAAAGGGAATTATTTTCCAGTACGGAAATATGTATTATCCAAATACAGATATTGACCAGCGCGATCTGCGCGAGGCCGTTGTAGGTAAAGAACGGAAAGTTCTTTGCGCCATGATCCATTCCAGCCAGGCTGTGGAGCTGGTGAAAAATAAGGTGAAGAACATTCGTCTGGAGATTTCCCAGAAAGAGTACGACGGGGAGTCCCACAATGTAATTGCAGAGCTTCCGGGCAAACGGGACGAGTTTATTGTGCTTAGTGCCCATTACGATTCCACTTCTTTATCTCACGGCGCTTATGACAATATGAGTGGCTGCGCAGGCTTGCTTGGAATTATGGAACAGCTGAAGGGAAAAGAACTGAACTATGGTCTTCGTTTCGTATTCTGCGGAAGTGAAGAGAGAGGGCTTCTGGGCTCAAAGGCCTATGTGAATGAGCATAAAGAGGAACTGGACAAAATAGTGCTGAACATTAATCTGGATATGATTGGAACCTACATGGGTAAATTTATCTCCTGTGTTTCCGCAGAGGATAAGCTGGCACATTATATTTCTTACATGGCAGCAGAAATCGGTTTTCCAATTGAGGCAAAGACCGGAGTATATTCCAGTGATTCTACACCTTTTGCAGACAGCGGGATTCCGGCTCTCTCTTTTGCCAGGATTGCCAGCTCCAATGTGGCACCAATCCATTGCCGATACGATGTGAAGGATGTTATGTCCATGGAGCAGCTTCAGTGGGATATTGATTTTCTGGTGAAGTTTACAGAACGTTTTGCAAATGCAGCAGTGTGTCCGGTTGCAAGGGAGATTCCGGAGAAAATCAAGAAAGAACTGGATGAGTATCTTGCAAGAAAAAGAAAAGAGCAGTAGGATGAATACAAGTGAAACCAGATGGGACAAACTCCTGAAGATCAAAACCTCTGGCCGGGATGATTCCCGGTCGGACCAGTACCGTTATCCTTACGAGCCGACGCCCTATTCCGTGTTGGAGCGCCTGGCAAACAGCGGATATATCCGCAAGAAGAATGTACTTCTGGATTACGGCTGCGGCAAAGGCAGAGTGGAGCTTTTTATGACATATCAGACGCGCTGCCATGCCATTGGAATTGAATATGATGACAGGATTTTTGCAACTGCCTGCGAAAATAAAAAGAGTGGGATTTCCGGTGAGCGCACTACATTTTTACTGGAAAATGCGGAGAATTACCAGGTTCCCATTGAAGTGGACCGCGTCTTTTTCTTCAACCCGTTTTCCATTGAGATCCTCAGGAAAGTAATCGCCGCAGTAACTGCTTCTTGCTATGAGAACCCTCGGGAACTGCTGCTGTTTTTCTATTATCCCCAGAACGAATATATTTCCTATCTGATGACAGTGGATGAATTAATGTTCGTAGATGAAATCGACTGCCGTGACCTGTTCGATGGGGAAAATTCACGGGAGAGGATTGTGATTTTTGAGGTCAGTATTTAGGAAGGGAACAGCAGGGTTCCCCAAAGCAACAAAGGAGGCATCCTATGAGTTACATAACCACATACACGAGAAAACATTTTGATCCGGTGCATCCGGAAGCAGAGAAAATTGATATTCTGGACATTGCGCATGCGTTGCCCCTGATCTGTCGGGGAAATGGTCATGTAAGTTCTTTCTGGTCTGTCGGGGAGCATTGTATTTGCTGCGCGAAGGAGGCACTGGGGCGAGGCTATTCCAAGCGTCAGGCATTGGCTTGCCTTTTGCACGATGCAAGTGAATGCTATATGTCAGATGTGCCGCGTCCGTTGAAGCAGGAGATGCCACGGTACAGGGAAGTAGAAGATCAGCTTTTGCAGGTGATTTATGAGAAGTTTTTGGGAAGCGGTCTGACAGATGAGGAAGGCCGGCGTCTGAAAGAAATTGATGATGACCTTCTTTGGTATGATTTAGAGGTTCTTCTGGAAGACAAACAGTCGGGGGAGGCTCCGAAACTGCATATTGAACTGGATTATACAGTGCGGCCGTTTGCAGAGGTGGAACAGGAATATCTGGAACTATTTAAAGAATTATATAATGAGCAGACAAGTTGATTAAACGCGCTCAAAGAAAATATAGTGACATGGCAGAATACAGAAAAAGGAGAAAACTATATTATGGGAAAAATCATTGATTTATCAGCAGTGCTTGAGAAAGAGGAAAAATTACAGCAGGTGGCAGATTACATGGAAGAGCTGAAGAACCAGTTCTCCGAGCTGATCCAGGAGTATGAGGATGATGGAGTGGATGCAAGAAAGGTTGATACGTTGACGGAGGCCTTGGACGCATTGGAAGATGCGTATGATATGGTATGCGAAGTCGTGGAAGATGGAAAATAAATCCTAAAAACCTATTGACATAGTGGGTTAATGGTGGTATTATCCATTTAACAAATAAATAACCAAGTAAATCAATAAGAAATAAGGACAATCGATTTTGCAGAAGTAAACAGGCAGTGTCACAGTTCTGGTTGAACCCAGTAATATAGCGACATCACCGTCAATAAATTTGAAGCGGTCAGAAGCGCCGGGAAAGGAATGGATATGGCATACTATAAGGGAACACTTGGATTAATTGGAAACACCCCACTTGTAGAGGTTACAAATATTGAGAAGGAGCTTGGACTGGAAGCTACTGTTCTTGTGAAGCTGGAATACTTTAACCCGGCAGGAAGTGTTAAGGACAGAATCGCCAAAGCCATGATTGAGGATGCAGAGCAGAAAGGAATCCTGAAGGAAGGTTCCGTAATCATCGAGCCAACTTCTGGAAATACCGGAATCGGTCTTGCATCTATCGCAGCTGCCAAGGGTTATAGAATCATCCTCACCATGCCAGAGACCATGAGTGTTGAGCGCAGAAACATTCTGAAAGCATACGGCGCAGAACTGGTTCTTACCGATGGAACCAAGGGAATGAAGGGAGCTATTGCCAAGGCAAGTGAGCTTGCAGTAGAGATTCCGAACAGCTTTATCCCGGGACAGTTTGTGAACCCGGCGAACCCTGCAGTACACAAGGCTACTACAGGTCCGGAGATCTGGAAGGACACCGAAGGCAAGGTTGATATCTTCATCGCAGGTGTTGGTACAGGCGGAACTCTTACAGGAACAGGTGAGTATCTGAAAGAGCAGAACCCGGATGTGAAGATTGTAGCACTTGAGCCAGCTACCTCTCCGGTATTATCTGAGGGAAAAGCAGGCCCGCATAAGATTCAGGGAATCGGCGCCGGTTTTGTTCCGGATGTTCTGAATACCAAAGTTTATGATGAGATTTATAAAGCAGAGGCTGATGAGGCATTTGCCACAGCGAAGCTTCTAGCACACAAAGAAGGAATCCTGGTTGGAATCTCTTCCGGTGCTGCATTAAGCGCTGCAATCGAGTATGCGAAGAAACCTGAGAACAAGGGTAAAGTGATCGTAGCCCTTCTTCCAGATACAGGTGACAGATATTACTCTACACCACTGTTTACTGAGTAATTTCTATATATTATTATAAAGAAAATAAAAGGACTGCCGTAAGTGACTGCTTCAAGCATTTCACTCCGACAGTCCTTTTTCTGAGAAATGCCATCTTATACTTAAACCCCAGTTCAACTAATCCGATTGACATACTGGGGGATTCTATAGTAACATGAACCAAATGCTAATTTAGTGTGTTGAGTACTGGAAATTGGAAGTCAATCAGTTCCAGCCAGTACACAGCATTTGAACAACTTTTAACCCACTAACTAGCACCAACCTGTCATAGGAGAATAACAATATGAGTGAAATCACTGCAACCAAAGAACAGCAAAATAAATATGAAACCCTGAAAGAATACTTACGCAGCCTTGGCAGCGCGGCCGTTGCTTTTTCAAGCGGTGTGGACTCCACATTCCTGTTGAAAACTGCCCATGACGTACTGGGCGATAAATGTATCGCGATTACAGCTATGTCCTGTTCTTTTCCAAAAAGAGAACTGGAAGAGGCAAAAGCCTTCTGTGAAAAAGAGGGAATCCGCCATATTACAGTAGAGTCCGAGGAACTGGAAATTGAGGGCTTCTGTCAGAATCCAGCCAATCGTTGCTATATCTGTAAGAAAGAGTTATTTGAGAAAATTTGGGACATTGCCAGAAAAGAAGGGCTGAATGCAGTGGCAGAAGGCTCCAATATGGATGACAACGGCGATTACAGACCTGGTTTACAGGCAGTTGCAGAGCTTGGAGTTAAGAGTCCGCTGCGCCACAGCGAATTATATAAAGAAGACATCCGCGCCCTGTCCAAAGACCTTGGCCTTCCCACCTGGGAGCAACAGTCCTTCGCCTGTCTTTCTTCCCGTTTTGTGTACGGCGAGACCATCACTAAGGAGAAACTTGGCATGGTAGACAAAGCAGAGCAGTTGCTTCTGGATCTGGGATTTCATCAGCTGCGTGTGCGTATTCATGGTACACTGGCGCGAATTGAAGTACTGCCAGATGAATTCCAGAAAGTTCTGGAGAACCGGGAGCAGATTGTAAAGGCATTCAAAGAATACGGCTTCACATACGTGACTATGGATCTCCAGGGATACCGTATGGGAAGTATGAACGAGACACTGAAGAAGTAAAATTGTCCAACGGTGGAGTGGCGTACCTGGGGAAAGACTCCACCGTTGGCAAAAATACCAATATATAAAGCTGACATTATAATCATTTACAAACATTTCTTATTTTCTTTCGGGTTATTACCCATTTTCACAATCCCTAATTTGATATAAAATCCCTTTCTTCTGTCCATTCGCGCCACAAATCCTGTCATCCATGCCAGTCCCTTTCTTTTCCAATTTAACTCCGTTAAGATAAGTCCAGAATAAAAAAGGGAGGCAAAAGAAAAGGAATGAACAAAAAAAGAAGTCACATTTTTCGTGGACTTGCCAGCATTTTCCTCGCGTTTACAGTGCTGTTTGGAACAGTGATGTCAGTGGCACTGAGCTGGGAAGGCAGGGTAAACGAGCTTCTGGGAGTTTCAGATGATACTTTCGCAAGAAGCCAGGACCCGGATGACTATTATTACAAATCCGACTATGAAGATCCGGCAGATCTGATCAAAGCGGAGATTGCTTTGAACACGAGAATGGAAGCAGAAGGTGCGGTGGCATTAAAAGGCACACCTGCTGTAGACGGAACCGGAGTGACCTTATTCGGAATGAGAAGCCAGGCCATGCAGTATGGCGGCTCCATGGGTTCTCTTGTAGAAAGCAAACAGGCAGTGCGTCTGGCTGATGCATTGGAGGAATACGGATTTTCCGTGAACCCGGATATGGTTTCTTTCTATGAAAGCATGGAAGAAAACTATGCGCCAACAAAGGCTGCCGGTGGTAACTGTGTGGATATCAATAAGGGTTCCACAGTAAATGAAGTTCCCGTAAAAGAATACTTCGCAGTTTCCCCAGACTCTATGGAAGGCTACAAAGATGCCGCGGTAGTTGTCCTGGGAAGAGATGCCGGAGAGGGCGCATGTTTCTACCCGGGTGAAGATGGAATCGCAGATCCGGACGAGTTTTCCAATAGCCCTACAGGAAATATTCTGAGCCTGTCAAATGCAGAGCGTGCATTGATTAATTATGTTGAAAATCAGGGCTTTAAAAAAGTGATCGTTCTTCTGAACTCTGCATGTGCAATGGAGATTGAAGAACTGAAACGGGATGACGCAGTAGACAGTATCCTCTGGATCGGAAATCCAGGCTGCTATGGAACATACGGAATCGCACAGCTTCTGAAAGGAGACGTGCTTCCATCCGGACATCTCACCGATACCTATGCAGTGAACTCTGCACTTGCACCTGCAATGAGAGATTACGGTGCATACGTATTTACAAATGCAGACGATATTGACACATCTTCCAACAACGCCCTGCGAAGCAGATGGTATCTGGCAGAAGAAGAGAGCATTTACATTGGCTACAAATATTATGAAACCCGTTACTTCGATTCTGTTCTTGAACAGGGAAATGCATCTCAGGCTTTGACCGGTGAGACTGCAGATGGCGGAAAAGTATGGGATTATGACAATGAAGTATCCTACAGCTTTGGATATGGCGTAGAAGGTTCCTCTTTCTCCGAGGAGATTACCGATGCGAAAATCGACTGGAGTGGGGAAACTCAGTCCGAAGTTACGGTAAAAGTAACAAACACCGGCGACAATGCAGCGAAACATGCAGTTCAGCTTTATGTTTCCCTTCCATACACTGATTATGACAAAGAAAATGGTGTGGAAAAATCTGCAATTCAGCTGGTTGGATATGGAAAAACAGGAGAGGCACAGGAAAATTCCTTCGAGGATGTAGTTCTTCTTGAGCCAGGAGAAAGCGAAGATGTGACTGTCACATTTACCGCAACCGACTTGTGTTCCTATGATATGACTTATGAACATGATGATGTAACTGGTGCATACATTCTGGAAGCTGGAGATTATTATTTTGCAACTGGAAATGGCGCCCATGATGCAGTCCAGGGAGTTCTGAAGGAACAGTATCCGGACAAAATGAAAGATACAGAGCCGACAGGTGATGTTTATAAAGAGACTGTTGATTCTGAGATGACTTTAACAGAATCAAACGAAACTACTGTTCAGAACCAGCTTACAGACGGTGACCTGAACTCCTATAATTGCGGTACAGAGATCACTTATTTGAGCCGTAATGACTGGGCACATACTTTCCCGGTTGGAATCGGAGAAATCACAGCAACAGAAGAGATGATTGCTCTTCTTCGCAATGAAATCTATGACAAAGAAGCAGAAAATGCCGCATATGAAGGCGAGACTGAATTTACATACGGTGCGGACAACGGCGTGCAGGCAATTGCACTTAGAGGGCTGGACTATGACGATCCACTGTATGACAAAGTTCTTGATGAAGTAAGTCTTCAGGATATGTTAAACACGTATTGTTCGCTTATGAATTCAAATGAAGATATTGTCATGCCAAAGGAAAATGGAGCAGACAGCCCGGTGGGGTTACTTGGAACTATTGGCAAATATACTGCGGGAACTCTTTATGAGGTAGCAGAAGACAATCCTTCCTATGGACATTCCACTGCAGTATATGTAAGTGAAAATGTAGTGGCAGCAACCTTCAGCCCGGAGCTTTCCAGTGAGCAGGGACGTCTGATTGGAAATGCAGGTTTGTGGGATGGCTATACGGAATGGAATGCACCAGGACTGAACATTCACAGAAACCAGTACAATGCCCGTAATCTGGAATATTATTCTGAAGACCCGATTCTGACAGGAACAATGGGATCTAATGTTTACAGGCAGGCAGTAGCATACGGGATGGTAGTTGCAGGAAAACACTTTGCATTTAATGATCAGGAAACAAATAGAGATGGTCTTGCAGTATTCCTCAGTGAACAGGCTGCAAGAGAAAATGAACTTCGTGGTTTCCAGATTGCATTTCGCGATGGAAATGCCAATAGCTTAATGACAGCTTTTAACCGTCTTGGCTGTACACATGTGGGGGCAAGCAAAGGTTTGATGAATGGCATTCTCCGTGGCGAGTGGGGATTTAAAGGATATGTAATTACAGACTCTGTAAAATCTTCCCAGTATTTCCTTCCATCTGAGTGTCTTGTTGCAGGAAATGACAGGATGCTTGGTGGCTCCAACAATGTTTCCGTATGGGGGTACACAGAGGATGAAGTGGCTGATGATATGGTGATCCAGGCGGGAGTAAGAGAATCTTATCACAGATACCTGTACACTTATGTAAACAGCAGTGTCATGAATGGAATTTCAGAGAAAACAGATGCGACCGGAGTGATTGCATGGTGGATTCTGGCACTGCAGCTGGCAATGGGAATCAGCTTTGTACTATTTGTAGTATTCCTGGTGCTGTTTATTTTGAAATACAGAAAGGAGCGTAAAAACAATGAATCAGAAAAAATTCAGTAAGCTGGAATTTGCAATGGAAGTTCTGGCATTGCTCCTGAATGTGGCTGGGCTGGTGTTTTTTGGCGTCAGCTATACCACTGGATATTATATCTTTGGTGAAATGAATTCATTGATGATTCTTTCCTTTTTCCTGGTTGGAATGGGAATGGAGCTGTTCTCTCTGGTTGCCATGGCAAAATGGGGAGACAAAATGTGGACACGTTTTCTTACCTTCGCAGTAACTGCATTACTGGCAGCAGGTGCAATTTTGTTGATCGGAGACAGAGTAGAAGGAATTGGAAACTGTGTGATCACAGATTATGACTCTGGTCACGGCGGTGAGGAAGCCATCTATTATTCGCTGGCGGCTTCAGGAACAATGCTTCTGGGAATGATCTTTAATATTGTGGGGAGCTTTTCAAAATTGCCTGAGATCAAAAATGAGAAGTAAAACAAAGGGATAAATATGTTAAGCACAGGTGAAAGCCTGAAAAATAAAGAGAAAATGGAGGATTTTCAAATGAAAAAAGCAACAGCGATTTTAACAGCAGGAATTATGGCAATGGGAGTTATCACCAGTGGGGTTACCGTTTTTGCAGAGGAAACAGAGGAGAAAACCTACAGCGTAACTTATAACATGAATAACGGAAATGCAGAAGATATGCCGGAATTTCAGTTTCTGAGCGGAAATATGAAGGGAATGGTTTCCAATGAAAGCCGTTTATATGTTGAAATTGATCTTACACTTGACGGAAAAGATGCATATAAACTTACTTCTGACTGTTATGTATTGGAGAATGGTAAAAAGGCTGAAATTGGTGATGATACAGGAATTGGACTGACATTGACTACAACTGCCGAGGGAACTTATACAGATAATGGTGATGATACTGTAACTATCAGTACTCCGGAACATGTACATCATGATATGCTCACAGATACTTATTCTGTACAGATGAAACAATCTGTGGGAATGAATGTTCTTGGAAATGAAGAGGACGGTTCTTATGATAGTGATGATCTTCCAGAGCTGACTTCTATGGTTCCAGAGACAATCTTTACTTTAAACGATAAAGATGAGATTGTAACTTATAATTACCTTCATCCGGAAGACTATGAGACAAAAGACGATGCCGAAAAAGCTGACACAGCAGAAGCTGGTAATGAGCTGATCGCAATTCCAAGTGACGACGAAGCCACAACCTTTACACTGTTTGACAATGGAACCTATGAATTCTACTTCGCAAGCTACGATGTAAAAGATAATGGAACATACGCATACGATGCAGATTCCCAGACTCTTACCATTACAGATGCAAATGGAAAAGAAACTACTTCCACAGTTGATGGTGACAATGTAAAATTCCACTATGAATACAGCGAGAGTAATCAGCTTACAGGTGATTTCACAGTAGAGGCAGCTGCACTTGCAGACGCAGTAAAATAAGTTCCAGAGTTGTTGACCGGGCGTAAAGTGAACGGTAAACGCTATTTCCAAACAAGTTCCAAACAGGCTTCCGGTTATCTGGAAGCCTGTTTGACCACACAAATCAAGTATGATATATTTACTGTAAAAGTTCTGGGCAGCAGTAATAATAAATCGAGCCTGTATAAGTTGAATTTATGAATAGCGTCCAGATCAGACTGTACTTGAGAAAAGGTGTGGGGAAATGAAAGTAGCGATTGTTGATGACGAGCTGGAAATGCGTCAGATCATGACAGACTATGTGAAAAGATTCGGGGAAGAAGCCGGGATTGACCTGGAGACGGTAACCTTCGAATCCGGCGAACAGTTTTTGAAAGACTATAAGATGATTTATGACATCATCATCTTTGATATTGATATGCCTGGAATCAATGGAATTGACACGGCAAGAAAATTAAGAGAAACAGATACCAATGTTACTATTATTTTTGTGACTAATATTGCCCAGTATGCCATCAATGGTTATGAGGTGGATGCGGTTGACTATATTCTGAAGCCGGTAAGCTACTACGATTTTTCCATGAAGTTTCACAGAACTGTGGCGAAGGCTGCCCAGAGGAAAGAACACATCATAAAAGTAGAGACAGCCGAGGGAACTCGCAAGTTAAGGCTTCCGGCGCTTATCTATGTGGAGATTCTTTCTCATTATCTTTATTTTCACACCACGAAAAGAGATTACAAAGTCAGGGGAAATATTGGTGACGTGGAAAAAGAGCTTGAAAAATACAATTTTGTGCGGATCCATCGCTCTTACATTGTGAATTTAAAGTATGTGAATAAAGTGCTCAGTACAGAGGTTACTGTAGGCAGTGCAATTCTTCCTGTCAGCAGAAATTATAAGGAAAAATTAAAAGAGGAATATCTGAAATATATAAGGGGAGAGGATTAAAAATGCTGAAAAACATATCCTTTATGGATATCTTTGATGTATGCCGTGTGCTGCTTGGGGCAATCAGCGCAGAAATCGTTTTTATGGAACGTGCTGCGGAACATCGGGAGCATTTTCCGCGGCGTGTCATGGTTAGCAGTTTAGGTGTTCTGGGATTTATTCTCCTTTGCATTCCCATGTACTGGTTTCGCAACACTTATGGCGGTTCGGGGAGTGCAGCTCTTATTACAGCTGTATGGTGGATGACCACTGGCATTGTCTCTATGTGCTGTATCTATTATTGTTATCAGGTGACAGTATGTAATCTTATATTTCAATGCATTCTGGGAATTGCACTGGAAAATCTGGTAACTCTGGTTCTGCAATATCTGGTCTGCAAAATCTGTTTTCCTTCTTTACAAACAGAGCATACCGCATTGTATGTTTTCATAACGGTTCTGTTCTATGCAGCCTTCGACACAATGGCCTATTTTCTTCTTGTTCGTAAAAGTGTGCGTGGACAGGTGGTTGTGAAGGAAGACTGGAGAACGTTTCTTGTTTATCTGACTGTGTATATTATTATTACGGGAATGGGAGATGTGACCAATCTGATTTTTCACTGGAGCAAAAAGGATGGCGATATGTTCGGTGGGATAGAAATGTTTACCCAATTGGCGGTACCTTATTTCTGTATTGTGATTGTTAATCTGATCATTGTTCTGCTTCAAAATATGACTTACCGCATTTTGTCCTTGCAGAAAGAAAAAGAGATGATTCAGGTTCTCCAAAAAGAAAAAGAGCAGCAGTATCTTTTCAGCAAAGAAAATGTAGACCTGATCAACCAGAAATGCCACGATCTGAAACGGCAGATCCGGGCACTGCAGATGGTGCATGGAGAAGAACGGGAGCGGCTTTTTAAGGAAACAGAGGAAGCAGTCCAGTTTTATGATGCCCATATCAAAACCGGCAATGATGTGCTGGATACTATTCTCACGGAAAAAAGCTTTGTCTGCGCCAGACAGGGCATTCGTTTTTCCTGTAATATTCATGCAGAAAAAATGGACATGATCGATGTGATCGATTTCTACACCCTGATCAGCAACGGATTGGATAACGCCATTGAGTGCGTGTCAAAATACGAAAATAACGAAAAAAAGGTTATCAATGTAGCAGTTCTTGAACGAGGCAGCATGCTTCACATTTTTATAGACAACTATTTCGATGGTGAGCTGGAATTCCGAAATGGTTTTCCGGTAACCAGCAAGGAAGACAAAGGCTACCATGGATATGGCGTAAAGAGTATGCAGATGATTGCGAAGAAATACAGCGGGGATATTCGGATTAGTGTGCAGAACCACACGTTTTCCCTGCAGATCATGCTGCCAGTAGAGTGTTAGGAGGAAGTTTATTTGGAAAAAATAAAAGGTGTAAATTTAGGTAACTGGCTTGTGCTGGAGAAATGGATGCTGCCGGAGATGTTCGCAGGAACCGGGGCAGAGGACGAGGTATGGCTCAATCGGAAGGTAAGTTCAGATGAATTAAAAGAAAGAATGAAAAAGCATAGAGATACTTTTATCACGGAAAAGGATTTCGCTTTTATTAAAGAACAGGGAATCGGGCTGGTTCGTATTCCGGTTCCGTATTTTATATTTGGAGACAGAGAACCTTTTCATGGAGGTATTGAGTATCTGGACAAGGCCTTTGATTGGGCAGAGAAATATGGTCTGCAGATTCTTATTGATCTTCATACCGTTCCGGGAAGCCAGAACGGATATGACAACGGTGGCATTACTGGTGTGTGCAAGTGGTGCAAAAATCCCCAGGAAGTGGAATTTGCCCTTACCGTGTTGGAACGTCTGGCAGAGCGCTATAAAGATCGTAATGGGCTGTACGGAATCGAGGTACTTAATGAGCCCATCAGTTTCCTGGTTTATGCTACTGCGCCGTCTACTGGAAAGGCGGTGGATAAAGAAGAGGCGAAAGGTTCCGGCTATGTACCCATGCCGTTTCTGGAAAATTTTTATCGGGATGCATATAAACGCTTGCGCAAAATCCTTCCAGAGAATAAGACCATTGTGTTCCACGATGGCTTTCGCCTGAGACACTGGGGCAGATTTTTCCGAAAAGAGAATATGAAAAATGTGGTGCTGGACACGCATATTTATATTTTGGCAATGGAGAGCTTCGTGCCGATCCACAAGCCCTGGGTTTACCAGATTTATATTAAAAGCCAGCAGCGCCTGATCCAGCGGATTCAGAAGGATGTGCCTGTAGTGGTTGGTGAATGGTGTATCTGCAACAAATATGCGGAGAAAACAGATTCTGGCATGAGTGCAGAGGCTGCTGCGAAGAGACGCAGGGAGCGCTATCTGGAAATTGCAGCTTTGCAGCTTCAGGCATGGTCTGAGGCGAAAGGCTGGATCTACTGGAGTTATCAGTTTAAACCAAATCGAAAGGAGCCTCTTGATGAAAGATGGAAAGAAAGCTGGGATTTTTCACGATGTGTGGAAAACGGCTGGATTGAATTCAAGAACTGACAAGCAGAAAGTTACCTTGCGGGAAATGATCTTTGGTTATTTCCTGGGACCGCTGCTGGTGCTGGCAATGACCAGTGTGGCAGCGTCTTATTACCTTACTTTTTACCGTACTTATGATGATATTGTAAACCAGAGAGTTTTTCTTACAATGCTGCCGCTGCTTTCAGTTATTCCTATGGCACTGTCCAATATTATAATTGGAATTTTGGTTGGAAAGACCAGAACAAAGCAGGGGAAAGCAAGACCATATATCCTGATGGCGGCTCCTCTTTTGCTGGCGTCCGGAATTCTGGTATTCTGTATTCCTTATTTTAGCCTGGGTGTGCGGATGGTGTGGATGGCAGTAACTTATAATCTGTTTGCAGCCATCGCTAATCCGATTTATGGAACATCACATTATCTGATGGTTTCATTGTCTACCCGTGACCTGGACCAGAGGGGAAGGCTTTCCGTAATTTCCAACATTCCGGCAGTTGCAGGAAACGGACTGATCAGCAGTATTGTAATGCCGTTGATACTTGGCTGGATTAATTCTGCATCTGGAAACGATGTGACACAGAACCGCTGGCAGATGGTAATGACCGTGTTTGCGGTGCTGGCGTTTGTGGGATGTGTGTTGGAGTATTTCTTTACCAGGGAGAGAATTACAGAAGAGGATATAGTGGAGCCGGGGGGAGAGACAACATACAGTTCTTCCACAAAAGAATTCCAAACTGACAAGACTAGAAGCAATATTCAGGAAAGCCAGGGTGGTAGCAGAGGGAAGAATTCTGACAGTGTTGTCGCTCAAAGGACAAGTGTGAAATCCGCGTCTGTGGTACCATCTACCCTTGAACAGTTAAAAGCTGCCGCCTCCGATTCCTACTGGTGGATTATTATCATTTTCTACCTGCTCTACCAGGCTGGTGTCATGTTCAAAGGCGGCTACGTCTTCAACATTTTCTGCCATGAATTTTTCCAGGAAGTGCACATCTTCGGAATGACATTAACCGCTGACATGGCGCAGTCAGTTCTTGCACTGATTAGTGGAATCCCCTTGGCAGCCGGCATGCTGTTCATCTGGCCTTTGGCAAATCATTTCGGTAAAAAGAATATGATTTTGGTGGGCTGTGTAATTTCTATTGTTGGAAGTATTGTGTGTCTTCTTGCACCGGACAATTTCGCAGTTATGTTAGTCGGACAGACGCTGAAAGGCTTATCCAGCGTCCCGGGTGCTTATATCATGATGGCTCTTTTCGCCGATGTCCTGGATCATCTGGAAGCAAAACTAGGCTACCGTGTAGACGGTATTTCTATGTCTGTATACAACACCGTACTCACCGTAGTGAATGGTCTTGCCGTAGCCGTCTTCAACTTTTTCTACGATAACCCTGCCCTTGCGGGAAAAGCCGTCACCGCCTTTTTCTTCCTGGGCTTCGAGATCATAGCACATGGAATTCTCATCATTGTGGTATCGTTCCTGAATGTTGAGAAAAAAATAAAGGCAGAACAGGAACTGATTGCAAAAAGAAAAAAAGGACAACTGTAAAATAAAGAAAAAACAACAGGTGTCCTTATATAAAAAATATTTATTCTAAGTTAAAAAGCAGGATTATGGAATCAGGTATAACTGCCAGAATTGTGTGTGGATTTACAGTTCTGGTAATTATACCTTATCTTATTTTGGCAGTTGTTATTGCGGTTGTATTTATGAATTATACAGCTTCCAATCTGGGAAGTGCAGCAGAGGATGCGATGAATGTTATTGGGAACCAGATTAAGGCAGAGAAAGTGAGGTTATACAAAATGAGCGAAAAAAATTCAAACTGGATTTGGTTATCCTCATGGACAGCCCAGGATAAAGAGGAACCGACACTGGCTTTGTTTCGGAAGGAATTTGAGCTTACAGAGGTTCCACAGGAGGGGAAAATAAAGATTTCAGCAGATTCCAGATACAAATTATATGTAAATGGAAAGCTGGTGGAGGTTGGACCAAGTAAAGGGGACAGCCAGGTATGGTATGTTGATGAGGTTGATTTACTGCTGTTTCTGAAAAAAGGCAAGAATGTGCTCAGTGTCTGTGTATTGAGGTATCCAACAGAGCGAAGCAAAGGCTGCTTTGGGATTTGCAGAACAGAGTACCCGTTCCTTTATGTAGAAGGTTCTGTACAGGATGAATCCGGAAAACGTTATAGTCTGGATACATGTGAGGGGTGGTTTGGAAGAAAGGCAGATGGATTCCATATTGTATCGGAATCTGATCTTTTTGCCCCATTACAGATTCTGGAAAATACAAGTGGAGCGCTCTGGCAGAAAGGTTGGATGAAGCCGGGGTATGATATGAAAGGCTGGGAAAGTCCGTATATATATCCGGACATGAACCAGGCTGTCAGCCCAGGAAATTTACAGAAAAGAACTATTCCGTTTCTTTATCGGAAAGAGCGAAACTTTGATAAGGTCATGAGGCTGTGCAAGGATTCATTTTTTCAGAAAGATCAGTGGGAAAAATTTTTGCTAGGAAATCAGGAGCTTTGTATTCCTGCGCAAACAATGGTGTCTGTAGAGATCAGTGCAGGTGAAGAAATGACAGGGTATCTGAACTTGTTTGTGGAACAAGGCACTGGGGCAGAAGTAAAAATACTGGAATCCGAGTCCTATGTTTTAGGCGGCGAGATAGGGGATTTAAAAGTTCCGTTAAAAGGTGACCGGGAAGATTTCCAACATGGATATTTAAATGGATTTACAGATTGTTACAAGTGTGCAGGGTATGGCACTGAGGACGAACCGGAAATTTATGAACCATTCTGGTTCCGGACATTTCGTTTTATCAGGCTGGAGATCCATACCAAATCTGAGCCTTTGACATTGAAGAAATTTTATTATACCGAAACCGGATATCCTCTGGAGGTAAAGACCAGTGCAGAGGCTTCTGACAACCGTTTTGAAAAAATATGGGAGATCAGTGAGCGGACGCTGCGCCGGTGTATGCATGAAACTTATGAGGACTGTCCGTTTTATGAACAGCTGCAGTATGCTATGGATGCACGGACACAGATACTATATACATATGCGGTGGCTGCGGATGACCGTCTGGCAAGACGATGTATGGAAGATTTTAGGAGAGCACAGAGGTATGATGGACTTTTGAACTGCGCGGCGCCCAGCACCGCACCGAATGTAATTCCGGGATTTTCCATTTATTACATTCTTATGCTGTACGATCATATGATGTATTTTGGAGATAAAGAATTGTTGGAGCGGCATATGCCAACAGTAAAGGGAATTTTAAGCTTTTTCCATTATAACCGGAGCCCAGAGGGTTATGTGAAAAAGATTGGCGGTTTAAATGGGAAGGCACGTTTCTGGTCATTTATTGACTGGGCTGTGGAATGGTCGGATACAACCGGAATTCCTTCGGCAACATTAAAAGGTCCTGTAACAATGGAAAGTCTCTTATATATACTGGGCCTTCAAAGTGCTGCGAAAATTGCAGGATATCTGGAAAGAAATGAATTGAAACAGCAGTTTGAAAAAAGAGCAGTAGATGTACAGAATGCAGTGAGAACGTATTGTATTGGAAATAACGGTATGCTGCAGGATGGTCCTGGAATTGAGGAATACAGTCAGCATACGCAGGTATTTGCTATTTTAACAGACACAGTAGAAGGGGAGCAGGCGAAACAGAATCTGAAGGAGACGATCCTGCATAAAGACAGGTATCCTCAATGCTCCGTTGCTATGGCTTATTACCTTTTCCGGGCGTTGGAAAAAACAGGAATGTATGAGCTGACAGAAGGATACTGGGATATCTGGCAGCGCATGGTGGAGAAACATGCCACAACCTGTGTGGAAGATGAGGTACAGGAAAGAAGTGACTGTCATGCGTGGGGGTCACTGATCCTGTATGAACTCCCGTCCGTAATTCTGGGAGTGAGACCGGCTAAACCAGGATACCAGGATATGAAGATAAATCCTGTTCCCGGTTATTTAACATCTGCCAGCGGATCTGTGATCACACCGAAAGGGGTGGTTCATGTACAATGGCATAGAGAAGGGGAAAATATTTTGGTAAATTATGCAGCCGATTAGTTGAAAAATGCTGCAATTTGGGGAATAAAAGGGCAGAGATGAAATATTCTCTGCCCGTATTTGCGTCAGAATAAAGACAGATATTAAAACAGTTCTTATTTTCGTTAAAAATTGCGCGTAAACATTTTTCAGGACGTAACTTTGAGTATTATTCAGAAGATGGGGTACTTTCCGGCTATATGGGAGCAGCAGAGGTTGCAGGTGCCAAGGCATATGGAATCCAGTGTTACATCAAGCATTTTGCACTGAACGATTCAGAAGGATACCGTAAGAATGCCCTTTGTACATGGACAAATGAACAGGCAATGAGAGATGCCGCGCACAATATCCTTTACAGTCTTGCAAACTCCAATGCAATGGATGAGCGTAACTTCAAGATGCCAGGCTGGGTAAAAGGCGTGATTGCAGCAGATGTTATAATTGTTTTGTTGTTAGGTTTATGGGAAGTATTGACAATCCGTTCCTATAGAAAAAAGAATAAATAAAAATATTGTGACTGTGAAAGTACTGAACGGTTATAAAATATTCTTAGAAACAGGAGCTTTCGCAGTGGAAAGAAGCGTTGTGCTTTCCATCCTGGATGCCAGATAGGATCTCATATGCATCTTGTGCAATATATTGACAGTTTATGCCAACCCCGTCTTTTACAGACGGGGTTGTGTTATATTTATAGCAATATAGAAGGGAGCAATCACAAGCATGAAATATCAGAATATCATAGATAACATGACCCTGAAGGAAAAAGCCGCATTCCTCAGCGGAAAAAGCGAGTGGCAGACAAGAGATTTCCCACGTCTGGACATTCCGGCGATTTTCTGTTCAGACGGACCGAATGGTGTGCGTAAACAGGCTGGAGCAGGAGATCATCTGGGAATCAATCCAGCAGTACCGGCAACCTGTTTTCCTACAGCGGCAGCAATGGCAAACAGCTGGGATGAAGAGCTGGAGCAGAGGGTAGGCGTAGCCCTTGGTGAAGAATCCATGGAAGAAGACGTAAACGTTCTTCTTGGACCTGGACTGAACATTAAGAGAAATCCTCTCTGCGGACGTAATTTCGAGTATTTTTCTGAGGATCCGTACCTTTCCGGAAAAATGGCAGCAGCCTTCATCCGCGGTGTACAGAGCACTGGTGCAGCAGCCTGTGCAAAGCATTTCGCAGTAAACAGCCAGGAGCTTCGCCGTATGGCTATGAATGCCGTGGTAGATGAAAGAACTCTCCGCGAAATCTATCTTACTGGCTTCGAAATCGCCATCAAAGAGGGCGGTGCGAAAACTGTTATGAGCAGCTACAACGAGGTAAACGGTGTTTACGCCAACGAAAACGAGCATCTGCTCAAAGACATTCTTCGCGACGAGTGGGGCTTCGAAGGCTCTGTTATCACTGACTGGGGCGCTTCTAACGACCATTCTCTCGGTGTAAAGAACGGTTCCACCCTGGAAATGCCGACTCCGGGACTTGATGCAGCAAGAGAGCTTCTTGCCAGCGTAGAAAGCGGCAAGATCAGTGAGAAGGACATCGACGAGCGCGTGGACGAGCTTCTCGATCTGGTACTTACTACCACCGAGAATGCAAAGCATTATAAAAAAGTGGCGGACAAGAAAGCCCTTCATGAGGAGCACCACAAGCTGGCACGTCTTGCCTGCGAGAACAGTGCAGTACTTCTGAAAAACGAGGACGGAATCCTTCCGGTTGGAGCGAAGGTTCAGGCAGCCGTAATCGGTGACTTTGCTTTTGACCCAAGATACCAGGGCGCAGGTTCTTCCATGGTAAACTCCACAAAAGTAGATTCCATCAAGGACATGCTGGAGACCAGCGGAATCTCTGTAACAGGAATCGTCCGCGGCTATCAGCGTGACGGCAAAGAAGACGAAGCCATGAAAAAAGAGGCCGTGGATCTTGCACGCCGTTCTGATGTAGTTCTGTTTTTCTTCGGACTGAATGAGAAAAGCGAGACAGAGGGTCTTGACCGTAAGCATCTCCGCATTCCCCAGAACCAGATCAATCTGATCCAGGAGCTGGCAAAAGCAAATGCAAACATGGTTGGTATCATCAGCGCAGGTTCTGTTATCGAAATGCCGTGGCACCATCACTTCAAAGCTCTGCTTCATACCGCCCTCATGGGACAGGCTGGTGCAGGCGCAGTTCTTGACATCCTTTCCGGAAAGGTTAATCCATCTGGAAAGCTTGCAGAAACTTATATTAAGAAATATGAGGATACTCCTTCTTATAATTACTATCCGTCACAGGAGCGGAACTCTGAGTACAGAGAGGGAATTTACGTAGGATACCGCTATTTTGACACAGCTGGTGTGCCGGTAAACTATCCATTTGGATACGGTCTTTCCTACACTACATTTGAATACAGTAATCTCCAGGTGAAGCCAGACGGCGTAACCCTTACCATCCGTAACACTGGAAAATACGACGGTGCAGAGATCGCCCAGCTTTATGTAGGACTTCCGGGAGCAAAAGTTTTCCGTCCGGTTAAAGAGCTGAAAGGTTTTTCCAAGGTGTTCTTAAAGGCGGGCGAGGAGAAAACAGTTACCATTAAGTTCGATGACAAGACATTCCGTTACTGGAATATGAAGACAAATAAATGGGAAGTAGAAGGCGGCGTTTACAGCATTATGCTCGGTGCAAGCTGTGCAGATATCCGTCTTCAGGATACTCTTGCCATTATCGGAACCACTGAGGTGATGCCGTATTACACCAACCGCGTTTCTTCTTATGTGGATGGAAAGGTCCAGAAGGTTGGAAATGAGGAGTATGAGATCATCCTTGGACATTCCATTCCGGACGGAAGCTGGAACGGCGAGCTTGGCATGAACGATGCCCTTTGCCAGATGTATTACGCGAAAAGCGGAATTGCCCGTTTCATCTGTAAGAAGCTGGGTGAAAAGCTGAAAAAGAGCGAGGCAGCAGGAATTCCGGATCTGAACACTTTGTTCCAGTACAATATGCCATTTCGTGCCATTGCCAAGATGACTGGCGGCATGGTTTCCATGGAAATGGTAGAAGGACTTGTGAAGGTTGTGAATGGACATTTCAGCGGCCTTGGAAAAGTGATCAGCGGATTTTTCAGAAATCAGAAGCTGAACAAGCAGTACGAGAAAAATCTGGAAGAGCAGAAATAGGAGAAGTATCATTATGGGAAAAATCAAACAGTTAATCGAAGATCACCCAAACATCTGGGAATTTATTAAATTTAACGTATTATCCAACTGCGCAACTATCACAAACTTCATTATCATGTGGCTGTGCACCGGTTTTATTTTCAAAAGCTTTGCAAATACACCATTTAAGTTTCTGGTGTTCAATTACGCAGATAACATTGAGTCCAATCTGGGCTTGTGTGGCTTCTTAAGCTTTCTGGTTGCAACTGCAGCTGCCCAGACTGTAAACTTTTTTGTACAGAAGAATCTGGTTTTTAAATCCAATGCTGCATTTGAAAAGGCTGTGCCGAAATATATTGTACTTGCAGTTGTGCTGGTTCTTGTATCCGCAGCACTTCCGGCTTACAGCCAGAGCTTTTTCGTAAATATCGGCATTTCCGAAGCGCTTGCACCTACACTTGCAAATGTGGTGAACATTCTGGTTCAGGTAGTACTCAGCTATCCGACCATGAAATTCTGGATCATGCCGAACAAATAAAAATGGCGGTTATTTTTGCCTGATATAGTGACAGATAAAGAAATCCCCCGGT
>OLPE01000499.1_pt1 | contig 37938 bp, 30 predicted proteins | sample 1671901 | NCBI WGS metagenome assembly OLPE01 (sample SAMEA3136624, study PRJEB25190) | human gut metagenome | biome: human gut; feature: human-associated habitat; material: faeces | place: Austria | collected 2013 | reverse complement strand
AAAGCGAGCATTCAACCTGCAGCGACTAAAGTCACAAATATGCTTTATTTATCTTCCAGAGGGCGTCTCCTTTGCCTGCGGCAAATTCCTATTTTATTGTATAAATTTCTGTACAAAAATCTGGCTGTATAGTATAATTAAATGAAGAAACATGTGGAAATGCAAACGATAAAGGGGGAACTTATGCAGAAATAAGTTGTATTACAGGTAACATTAAAGGAGAAGTTAATCGGAACAGCATCTAAAAACCTAAGCGAGTTAGAAGATGTAATTAACAAACAGGCAGATAAAGGATATCGTTTACATACCATCAGCACAACATCCGGTGGAAGTAAAGGACTTGGAGGCGGTGACCGCATTCAGGCAACAATGGTGTTTGAAAGAATCGAATAGGTGGCATTTATCCCTATTTGTGGCCTGGGAGCAAAGGCTGGATGCGGGCGCTTAAAGCGAACATTCAGCCTGCAGCGACGAAAGCCACAAATAGGGATATTTTATCTTCCTGGATTCGTCTGTTTTTGAATTTTTTGTCTATCCTCTGTCATTCCCGAATAAAAATCGAATCCCCCGGATGAGGAACTTTCCGGGGGATTCTTTATATTAAGTAATGAAGATATGATAAAAAATAGGAAAGAATTAGTTGTTACCTAAAACATCTTTCACTGTATCTTCTACCATTTTCTTAGTAACGATTTCAACTGTATCGCGGCAAATTGCAAGCTCTTCGTTTGTTGGGATACAGATAACTTTTACTTTTGATTCTGGAGTGGAGATAATACGTTCTTCTCCATGCATCTTGTTTGCTTTCTGATCTAAAGTTGTATCAAGGTAATCGAAATGTTCGATAATTCTTGAACGGATGATATCGTCGTTCTCACCGATACCAGCTGTAAATACGATGGCGTCAACACCGTTCATAACAGCGATGAAACTTCCGATGTATTTAACTACGGAATGAGAAAATACTCTTAAAGCCAAGTCAGCACGTTTGTTACCAGCTTTTGCAGCCTCGTCAAGATCACGGAAGTCAGAAGAAACACCGGAAATACCAAGAACACCGGATTTCTTATTTATGATATCCATAACCTGCTCAAGAGAAAGGTTCTCTTTGTGAGCGATGAATTCGATACAAGTAGGGTCGATATCACCAGAACGTGTACCCATTACAAGACCCTCTAATGGAGTAAGACCCATAGAAGTATCTACGCATTTTCCACCATCAACAGCGGAGATGGAAGAACCATTACCAAGGTGACATACAACAATCTTTAAGTCTTCAGGTTTTTTACCAAGAATCTCAGCAGCTCTTAAAGAAACATATTTATGAGATGTTCCGTGGAAGCCGTAACGACGAACAGCGTATTTCTCATAGTACTCATATGGAAGACCATAGATGTAAGCTTCTGGTGGCATAGTCTGATGGAAAGCTGTATCAAATACACCAACCATTGGAGTTGTAGGAAGAAGCTCTTTACAAGCAGCAACACCAACTAATGTAGGAGGGTTGTGAAGAGGAGCTAAGTCGTTACAAGATTCTACTGTCTTTAATACTTCTTCTGTAAGTAATGTGGAACAAGCAAATTTCTCACCACCATGTACCATACGATGTCCAACAGCATCAATTTCATCGATGGATTTTAATACACCATTTTCAGGGTCTGTTAACTGTTTTAATACAAGTTCAACAGCCTGACGATGTGCAGGCATTGCAGCTTCGTACTTAATCTTATCCTGGCCGGCTGGCTGATAAGTTAAAACACCATCGATACCGATTCTTTCACATAAACCTTTTGCGAGAACGTGTTCTGTCTCAGAATCAATAACCTGATATTTCAGGGAAGAGCTACCGCAGTTAATTACTAAAACCTTCATTTCATATCTCCTTTTTGTATAATTATTTATTACGAAACGCCAAATTTCGCTTATTTTATTTTGCTAGGCATATTATAGCTTGTTTTTTTTATCTTGAAAATGTACTTATTCAGCTTATGATGGAGTTTTTTTGTTATTTCGGCACTTTTTTTTGAGTTTTGATAGGTAATTGTATTTCATAGTAAACAATAAATGATTTTGTTTGAAAGTTAACATGATTAGACAAAAATATAAAAATGTCCAAAAAATCAAAAAAATTCATCAAAAAACGATAAAAAATAGTAAGAAATACAAAAAATAGGAAGATTGCTGTTTCGTTTGTTTTCGGTTATAATATGGACAAAGATAAGCAGATTTATCCGCTTGCAGCAAGAATACTCCGACCTCTAAGGTGGGAGATGAATTGCATTCAGGTAGAAATAAAAGGAGAAAGGAGTTCATTTATGAAAGTAGCGGGAATTATCGCAGAGTATAATCCATTTCACAAAGGACACCAGTATCATATAGAAGAAACACGGAAAAAAACAGGGGCAGATTATGTTGTTGTAGTTATGAGCGGGGACTATGTACAGCGTGGAGAACCGGCAATTGCAGATAAATATATGCGAACCCGGATGGCGCTTTCTGGCGGAGCAGACTTGATTATTGAAATGCCGGCAATCTATGCGACAGCCAGTGCCGAATATTTTGCTACAGCAGGGATTGGGATTCTTGATCAATTAGGCTGTGTCGATTATCTTTCCTTTGGAAGCGAATGGGCAGAAGTAGAAGATTTTTCGGCATATGCGACTTTATTTCTTGAAGAATCGGAAGAATATAAACAGATTTTGCAGGAACAATTAAAATCGGGAAAAAGTTTTCCAGAAGCGAGAGCTTTCGCAGCGGGAAACTTATTATTCGATTCGAAACCAGAAAAAGCAATAGAATTTTTAAAAGAGCCAAATCATATTTTAGGCTTGGAATATATCAAAGCATTAAAAAGAAGAAATTCTTTGATCAGGCCAGTTGTTATTAAAAGAAAAGGAAATCATTATCATGAAAATAAACTGACAGAAAACTATTCCTCCGCAACAGCAATCCGCCAGGAAATGTACCATTTTTATAGAAACTTCAGTAGAAAAAATCCGTATAATACAGAAATTTGTAATAGTGGAAAATGTGGAAATACGGGAAAAAATACCAATAACAGAGTCAGCAATATCTATAATAATACTTATAACAAAGAAAAAGAAGCACCCCAGGCATTTGAAAAAGCACTTTGTGGAGAATATCTTCCTTTTATAGAAGGATTTTTACAGAATAACTTTGTGACCTGGGAAGATTTAATGCCCTATCTTGACTATACGTTTCTTCTGAAAAATAAAGTAATTGGCAAATACTTTGGAATGAATCTTGATTTAGCAAGAAGATTTCAAAATATTTATGAGCCAGGACTTTCTTTCGAAGATTTGATAGAAGGCCTTCATGCCAGACAGATTACGGATGCGGCATTGAGAAGAGTTCTTTTGCATATCGTACTTCACATGAAATACTATCCATTCTTAGAAGAAGCCAAAGACATTCCGATACCATATGCAAGAATATTAGGCTTTTCCAAATCCTCTTCTCCCCTGCTAAAAGAAATACGTCAAAATGCCACTTTGGATATCATCCAACGTCCTGCAGAGGGCAAAAAACTTTATTCCAACAGTTCGGCACAGGCACAGATTTACAGTATAGATATACGAACCGCAGACTTGTATGAACAGATTGCTGCCAGAAAAGCAGGAAGAAAACCCATCAGCGAATATAAACGCCAACAGGTGATAAGGTGAAATTTGGTTTGCCGCAGGCAAGGAGATGCCCGCAGCAATTACTATAAAAAATAACTGTGGAGAATTTACCGAAATCGAGTTATACTATGTTCTATATAAAAAGACAGCAAAGAAAATGCAAAATAGAAAGCGAGGTCGATTATGTATAATGCAGGATTGATTTTAGAAGGCGGTGGAATGCGCGGTGTATATACAGCCGGTGTATTAGATGCCTTTTTAGATGCAGGAATTGAATTTTCCAGTGTATATGGAGTATCTGCCGGAAGCTGCCATGCATGCAGCTACCTTTCTAAACAGAGAGGAAGGGCATTTCGAGTAAATGTAGATTATCTTGATGACCCGAATTACTGTGGAGCAAAAACATTTTTGAAAACAGGAAATGTTTTTGGGCCAGAGATGCTTTATGAACAGATTCCAGATGTGTTAGATCCATTTGATCATCAGGCATTTTTAAATTATCCAGGTAAGTTTTATGCAGTAGTTACTGATGTGGAAACAGGAGCTGCAAGATATTTAAGAGTGCGAGATCTTAGAAAGCAGATGTGGATGATTCGTTCATCAAGTTCGTTGCCATTAGTTTCTAAGACAATCGTTGTAAAAGGACATAAGCTTCTTGATGGAGGAATTGCTGACAGTATTCCGATTCGTAAATCAATAGAAGATGGCAATGAGAAGAATGTTGTCATTCTCACAAGAGACCACGGATATCGTAAGGCGCCGAATAAGCTGATGCCGATTATGCGTCTTCGTTATCCAAAGTATAAAGAATTTCTTCATGCTATGGAGACAAGACATGTCCGTTATAATGAGACAATAGATTTCTTAGAAGAACAGGAAAAAGAGGGAAAAGTCTTTATCATTCGTCCGGAAGCAAAAGTGGAAGTAGGAAGAATTGAAAAGGATAAGGCAAAACTTACGGTCCTTTATAAACAGGGACTTCATGACGGAGAAAAGGCAATAGAGGCAATGAAAGAATATTTGGAGAAATAGTCGGCGTGTTTTAAATGTTTTTTACATCTTGTAATCTTTTACAGGAAACTAATTTTATAAACACGCTCTGGAAATTCTTTTTATTTTCTGGTAGACTAAAAGACAAATATAACTCAAGTATAACTGTAGAAAGGATTGGGAATTATGAGCAAGAAAAAAGTAGTAATAGCCCTCGGACACCGAGCATTAGGAACAACAATGCCAGAACAGTACAAAGCAACAAGAAATACAGCCAAGGCAATTGCAGATTTAGTAGAAGCAGGGGCAGACGTTGTTATATCCCACAGTAATGCACCACAGGTTGGAATGATTCATACAGCGATGAATGAATTCAGTAAGGACAGAGAAGACTATACACAGGCGCCTATGTCCGTATGTTCTGCCATGAGTCAGGGATATGTCGGATACGATTTACAGAATGCGATTCGTGCCGAACTCTTAAAAAGAGGAGTGTATCGCCCAGTATGTACAATTATCACACAGGTAATGGTAGACCCTTATGATGATGCGTTTAATGAGCCTGTTAAAGTTATCGGAAGACTTCTTTCGAAAGAAGAAGCAGAGCAGGAAGAAAAACATGGAAACTATGTTACAGAAGTAGAGGGCGGCTATCGAAGAATTGTAGCAGCTCCAAAGCCACAGGGAATTATCGAGATTGATTCTATCAAAGCGCTTTCTGATCAGGGGCAGGTAGTTATCGCCTGCGGCGGTGGCGGAATTCCAGTGTTAGCACAGGGAGTAGAACTTCATGGTGCCAGCGCAGTTATTGAGAAAGACTATGCCAGTGGAAGAATGGCAGAACTGTTGAATGCAGACGTATTCATGGTTTTAACAAGTGTAGAGAATGTCTGTGTTGGTTACAATACAGAACAGGAATCTCCATTAGAGCATATTACTGTAGCAGAAGCACAGAAATACATCGATGAAGGTCAGTTCGAGCCAAATACAATGCTTCCAAAGATTGAAGCAGGTGTTTCTTTCCTTGAAAAAGGTAATGGAAGAAAGGTAATTATTACATCAATTGATAAAGCTTTAGAAGGCTATCTGGAGAAAACCGGAACAATTATTGAATAACTTCTGGTTTGCGTAGCAGGAGAGACGCCCACAGAGAATATTTTATTCCCAGCGGGCTGTCTTTGACTGTTGAAGTAAAAAATTATGCTAGAGCATTTTTCAAACACGCTCTGGAGGATTGGAGAATTTTCCAGAAGACTGTGGTTTTCAGAAAATGAGATATAAAACAGAAAAATAAGGAAAATTTCTAAGAAATCTGTGAGTAGTAATTGAATTTATAAAAAGCTATAATAAAAAAGAGTATATTAAAAAACAATAAAATATTCTCCGGCTGGTGAACTCGTAAAAATGTCAGAAAACTATAAAAAAGATATGGATAGACATTTTCTGTCTGCCTGAATCCGTATAATAACGGAAAGAAAGGTGGAAGAGAATGTTCATGTGGCATGTGGGAGATATAGCTGAAAAGAAAAAATGTAAAACAGGACAACACGAAAAAATGGCAATATTTAACGAGAGCAACCCAGACAGTTACCGTTCTATATACGGTTCCTTATTTTCTGAATTTGGGGAAGAAATAACAACAAAAATACATAGAGCATATGCAGGACGGCAGATTTCCTTTCCGAAAAAGTTGTACACAGAAGAATATATCAATTATTATGTGCAGAAAAATAAAACGGAAAAGTCTCCAGCAGTAATGGCAGATGAACTCGAATGCACCGAACGTATCGTAAGACGGCACATGAAAGAAAGCCGTGATATGGAGTCGGAACAGTTTGAACAATCTGTCAAAACTATCAGCAGATACCGCCCGGTATATAATGAGCTTTATTTAGAATTTGGGGAAAAAATAATGAAAGAAATCTATGCCCTATACAGAGGACATCAGATTTCCTTTCCGAAAAAGCTCTATACCGAAAACTACATTATGCATTATGTAAAAGAACACATGTGGGATATGACCGGTTCCGAGCTGGCAAAAGAACTGGGATATACCGAACGAAGAATCAGCCAGCTCATAAAAAATATCACGGACAGGCAGGAAAAAAGCTGATAACCAGCAGGCACATTTTGATACTATCAATATGAAAGGTGATATTAATAGTATCCGATATTATAAATAATATGAATGGTACCTGGTGCCATATAATATTATTCATGTGGATAGAATATTAAACGGATATTATATCATAGTGGATAGATATTAAGCTGATATTATATCACAGTGGATAGAATATTAAGCTGATATTATATCACAAATGAATTTCTAAAAACTTCTTAATAGGAAATGGAATCTTTTTCACGCTCCTGCTGTTCAAGAAGAACATCAATAATCTTATTCACAGACAACAGTGTGGAAGGGGAACATTGAGAAAGCTTATTCGCAATTTCTGAATCAATCATGCGATCCTTTTCAACATAAGGGGTATCCATCAGAAAAAAGTTCAGATCCATATCAAGAGCATAAGCAAGCTTTAAAAGAAGAGACAGAGAAACCTTAGTCTGGCCAGTCTCGATATGACTCATATGATTATTGGAACAGCCGATAACCTCACCGAGTTCTGCTTGCGTATATCCTTTATCAATCCTAGCCTGTTTCACACGTTGTCCAATTCTTTCAAAATCAATTTCCGGCAGCATGATAGACATTCTGTTCTCCCTTTCTATATTTCAAATAATTCAAAAAAATTAACCATATGATTCACAATTGAATAATGGTAAAATATTTCATTTTTAATTATATCTTAAGCAGAAAAACTGAAAAACAAACTATAAAAGCAGAGTGCACTAAAAAATCCAATATGGTATAATTTTTTTGGAGAAATAAATTGAAAAATAAGTATTAGAGGGGAAATTATCAGAAAATGGTCACAAAACGAACCGAAGAGATAAAAAATGATAAAATCCAGAGAATTCTGGGAATTTACACCAAACTTATAGAGGGAAAGACCGTAAAAAAGGAAGAAGAAGTGCAGCGTTATAAGGTCAATCCCCGAACCATCCAACGGGATATTCAGGATATCACCGCCTTTTTAGAAAGAGACGATTTAAATACTGGCATAATCAATTCTATCATCTATGATACCAAAGCCAGAGGGTATCGTCTCCAATATAATAATGTCTATAAACTATCCCCACAACAAATATTGGCAATCTGCAAAATACTCTTAGATAGCAGAGCCTTTGTAAAAGAAGAAATGACAGAAATCATCGACAAGCTCATCCATTCCTCTGTCGTCAAAGACGACCAGCCGCAAGTGGAAAAGCTCATTCAGAATGAAGAAGAGCATTATGTCGAACTCCAGCACAAAACTCGCTTCCTTAACAAAATGTGGGACATCGGCCAGGCTATACAAAACCAGAACTACATTGAAATCGAATATAAACGGGGCGATAACGAGATAAAAAAACGGAAACTAAAACCAGCAGCAATCATGTTCTCCGAATTTTACTTCTATCTGACCGCATTCATTGATGACAAAAATCTATGTCAGAACTTCGATGTAGCCAATGATCCGTTTCCAACCATCTATCGAATCGACCGCATTCAGAATTTAAAAATTCTCGGCGAACACTTTCGAGTACTTTACAGCAGCCGATTCGAAGAAGGCGAATTCCGCAAACGAGTCCAGTTCATGTACGGCGGGAAGCTTCAAACCGTACGCTTTAAATACAAGGGACCGTCTATAGAGGCAGTGCTTGATCGCTTGCCTACGGCGAAGGTTGAGAAACAGGAAGATGGGGTGTATGTTGTGAGAGCCGAGGTGTTTGGGAAAGGGATTGAGAGATGGATAAGAGGACAGGGAGATGCAGTGGAGGTTGTATAACCTATCCATAAAGAGGAGCAGATTTAAATTTGAGAAATTTTTAAAATGAAAATGGTGAAATAGAGAAAAATTTTGTGACAATAAAAATAATAGAAAGTGCAAAGGAGAAATAAATTATGATTACATTTGAAACATTAAATAAACTTTCAAAAAATTGTGTAAATCTTATTGTAAATGCCAAAAAATTAGAAGTATTTAGTTCAGATAAGAAACTTTCAGAAGCTAGTGAACAAATTATAAAGTCGCTTAGGAAAATCACAATTGCAAATGAACTTTATGGAAAACAAGTTATTTGTATTTCTGGTCTTCAGGGAGCAGGAAAGACTACTCTTATGAAGAATTTTTATGAATTAGATGATGATATATTAAATATTTCATTAGGGCGCGGAGAAAAAATACCAGTATTTATTAGCGAGAAAAAAGAATGTAGAGCACCGGAAATGTATGTAAAAGAACTTGTGAAAGAAAATGGTAAGAATAATATTCCTGAATACAGCGTAAGGGAGAAAAAAATTACTAAGCAAGAGTTTGTGTATTTATCTAAAGGAGATAATTCAGAAAATGCTACTATGTACTTAGAATTAAGAGTGCCTTTTAAACATATACAAAATGAACGCACAATATTTATGCTTTTACCGGGATATGAACGAAAAAGAGATTATTGGAGAAATCTTATAGATTTTTCGGTTAATTGTTCGGATTCAGCTATTTTTGTATTTAGTGAATCAAGTTTTGCAAGGGCGGATAACGACAGATTATTAGAAAATGTTAAGAAAACATTTGAAAAAAAACTAATATATGTAATATCTCATTCGGATACAAGTATTGACGGAAATAAAGAAGTGAAGAAGACCTGTATAGAAGTTATGAAAATACCAAGTGAAGAAGAGGATAGAGTTATATGTGCAGGTTCATATAATGATAAAACGAAGAATGGTAAATGGATAAATGAATTAATGTATGCAGTCAATAAATATTGTACAGAGGCGGGGAAAATAGAACAGAAATGCTCAGAATATGTATGTAGGGAGATAGAAAATGTAATTATTCCAAGTATTGGGAAGATAAGAGAAGTATTAAGTGGATATTCTTCTACGAAAATATTTGTAAGTTTAGATCACTCAGAGTGGCTAGATGCTTTTCAAAAAATAGTTGATAGAGAAAGAAAAAAATATAAAGCAAATCTTGATATAGCAATAAATAGTGCTTTAAATGATAGTAACGAAAAGTTAGATTGTCTTTTTACTAACAAACAGTATGCGAAGAATAAGGGACTTAAAAGAAGTAGGGCAAGAAGAGCTATTTTTGGAAGTGTTCCTGAAGATTTAATACAAGCTCAAAAAATAGTAGAAGAATCCTTGATTGATGATAAAACGAAAAGACATTTTATAGAGGGTCATTTTATAGGAGCAATAGATGAAACAATGAATCAAATTGAACAGGGTAGCGTAGTAAAAAAAATGCTTGAAAACAATGATTCTGGAAATAATGAGCTTTTTGCTGCTAATAATAATCAAGAAGATTTGAAAGTTCTTGCAAAAACTAATGAACTTAAAGGATTATGTATGGATGTTGTTAATTTTTTAGATAAGGGACGAGATACACAGTTTAATATGTCTGGTGAACCAGTAGAACTATTAGAGACAGTAGCAGAAATAGGAACACATTATTTTGCAGTGGGAACTATTTCTTCGGTTGCTTCAACTTATGGAAGTAGAATAGAAAATATGAAATTGTCAAAACCTAATATTGATTTGCAGGATATTGTAAAAGGGGCGGATAATACAAAAAAATTTGGACTAAGTATATTAGGGGTTGCGGGAATTGATGCGGCAGATGGAACATTTGATTTAGTAGGTGCAGTGGCTAAACAGTTGGGAGTTTCAATGGGCATAGCTACTACAGGAGTGATAGGTGTGCTGGGTGCAGGAGCCGGAGTAGTCATTATGAAAGATATTAATCGAATGAGAAGTGATGATTTTACTTCCTGCAAAAATGCGTTAAATTCTATATATAATCAAATGGAAAGTCAATATTTGGATTTATATGATGAATATATGAGAAATATTAAGGAAAAAATTGAAAGAATGCTTATTGATGAAAGTCGAGTGAATCAAAAAGCTGCATTGGCTTATAATGTTCAGAGGTCTTTAAATTCTATTGAAGATATTATAGGTGAAATATTTGATTCAATTGTGGAGGAAAAATATGGACTTCAATCAAGTTTTTAATGAACGTTTTAAATGGCAAGAAGAAACAATTGAAAAAATAAAGAAATTATTACTTCTTAAACCAGAAAATGAATTAGATTTAAATAAAAATTCTAAAAAATTAGCTGTAATATATGGATTTCCCCAGATAGGAAAAACAACACTTATTCTCCGATTAATAGGAATTAAAAATGAATATTTCCAAGAAGTTTATGATGTGTTACGAGCGGGAATACATAGAGGAAATTCCTCTACATCTACATCAATTTTTTATTGTAAATCAGATACAAATGAGTATGGTATAGAATGTAAAAATATAAATGAAGAAAAATCAAAAGTACAATATTGTAGTAAAGAAAAACTTAAAGAAAAATTGAAGGAGATAAGGAATGAGGTAGAAAAAAATATTAAAAAAGTAGATATTTTACATATACATATACCAGAAATTTATTTCGAAGAAAATCAGACACTAGAAGTTTTAGACACACCGGGAGTTGATAGTCGTAATAAGAAAGAAGAAACGCATTTAAAAGGATTAATGAATAGATTTTTGAGCATTGCCAATGTCACAATGATAGTGTGCAATGCGAATGAAATACAATCATTGGAAAACAGATTAAATTATTTGGATAAAAACTGGAAATATTTAGATAAAGAATATGTTGTTGTAACGACCCATTCCTATAGTCAAGCTTCAGTTAAGAAATATTTTGATGTGCCAAAAGATAAAAGAAAACAAGGATTTGATCAATTTGTACAAGATACATATATTGAAGAAATTAAAAAAGTATTGGGAACAGGATCTAGAATAGAAGTTTTTCCAATAGAAGTGGGAGACTCTTTAGAAAGTTTATTTGTTGAATACAAAGAGGATAAAGAAGAAATACAAAGAACTGTAGAGAGAGGTTTACAAAGAATACGAAAAGCAATTAATGAACGTAAGGGAAATTCATTAAAAATAATTATTGATACTTTAAGAAAAAGAATAGAAGTGTACATGAAGGAATTATTAGAGGAAGTGAATGAAAATATTCTTTTAACGCAAGATCTAATAAATGAGTTAAAGGATGATATAACAAAAAAACAGAAGGAATTCAAGTGTATTTCACAGAAGTATAAGTCAATAGTTCAAGACAGACGGTGGTATGAAAATATTAAAATAAATATGCCAAGCATTTATGATTATCAGTTTGAAGATTTGGTAAACGAATACATAGAGGAAAATTTTTGGGGAGATAAATGTTTTAAAGATAATAGGGAGGATAAAGGATTTTATCATTCTTTAAAAGGACAATTGAGAGAGTTTACAGAAGAATATTTAAAAGGCTATAGTGATATATTAACAAGATTAAATATAGACTTAAAAGCAGAAGAAGTTGAAAAGAAGATTTTTGAAGAAGTAGAGGAAGAACAAAACATTTTAGGTCAATTGTATCCAGACGGATTTTTTCTGTTTAGAGAAAAAATTAAAGAAGAAAAAATTAAAGAAATTATAAAAAAGGCAATTACTCTCTATAAAGAAAATTTATTTAAAAAGATTAAAAAGATAATAGATATAAATGCACAACAAAAAATACCAAGTGAGTGGAGAATACGGGAGTTAGAATGCGCACAACAAATATGCCAAAGAGGGTTACAAGAGTTAAATGAAAACTTGCAGGAAGAAAATAAAAAACATTCAAATTATGAAAATGAGAAAATTAAATTGCAATTAATAAAAAATAGTAATTCTGATGAATTAAAAAATTATATGGAAATGGCAAGAAAGGAATACAAGACGCAATATAATAATGTGATAGAAAAAATAAACTTAAAAACTACTACTAATGAAGAAAAAATGTTATTAGTATTATTTTTAGGAGTAATGGAAAAAGATTATGAAAATTTAGAAAGTGAGGAATATATTTTATAATGGCGGGAAAGAGAAAAAACTCAGAGATGAATCAAGAGGCAAAATCTGCAGTAGAACAGATATTAAAGGGATATGTTGTAGATAAAATTAGTGAAGATTTGGATAAGGAAAGAGAAGTTATACAAATCCTTAAAGAGGAAGATTTGCCAGAAATCAAAGAGGAAATAGAAAGATTACCAAAAGAGTTTGTAATAAGTAGAATAGTAGAAAAGAAAGTTAATAATACAGAAGATGAAATAAAACAAAAGTTAGATGAAGATTTTAAAGAGCAAAAAAATCACACAGGAAATATGGCTAAAAAATTAGCCGAGGGAATACAAGAACTTCATAAGGAAAGTGATATAAAAATTACTGAGTTAAGTTGTAAGACAGCTGAACTGCAGGAATGTTTAAAAGACACAGGTAAAAAAACAACAGAGATAATAAAGGCATCAGAGGAATCTATAACAGCGGGCATAGGATTAATATTAGAAGAAAATAAAAAAGCATGTGATGAAATTAACAAAGAAATAGGAAAAGTTCATCAATGGGCTAACGATACAACAATAGAAAATAGAACAAGGGAGGAGGAAATAAAGGAAGAAGTTTTGAATAAACTTGATGTGCAAACAAAATTTTTAAAATTTTCTATTGGAATTGGAATTGTAAATATAGTAGGAATACTATCAGCGATAATACTTGGTATTACGGGAATTCTATAAAAAGGAGATGTGTCAGGTGAGCTTATTGGACTTAAGAAAAAATTTTGATAATAGAAAAGAGTCAGTTGTTGGAGAGAATATATTAAATACTGTGAATGAAACAAAAAGAAAAGTATCTTTAAAAGAGGAAGTAAAAACTATTTTTTCTGATGTAAAAGTAGAAGGAAAAAAAAGAGGATATGAGAAAGCTGCAAAAGAATATGAAAGAATATTAGAAGAAATAGAATGGGCTTATAATGAAACAATGGATATCATAAAAAAACAAGGGCTTTTTTATCGAAAGACATCTGAAAAATTATTAAAGATAGCAACTGAGTTAAATAAAGAAAATCAAGAAGTAAATCAAAGTGTTGAGAGTAAAACTGCTGAAGTATCTAAAAAATATAATACGTCGATTGATAAAATATCTTCAGCAATAGGACCAGGAACGCAGGTATTTACTAGTTTGTATTCAGATATGCAAACAAGTTTGATAGATGCAGTGTATGAATTTAGAAAAATGCAAATGGATAAGGCAGAACAAGAGGGATATCAAGAGGCAAAGGAGGTTTATGAGAAACTTATAAAAGAAAAGAAAGAAAAATTGAGTGAGTTACAGCAAAAAGTAGAAGGAAATAATAAGCAAATGGTAAAATTAATTCTGGATACAGTAGATTTATTTGTAGAAGAAAAAATAAAAGATATAGACTTAAGTATGCTATTATAAAGGAAAGAAAATGAAAACATATGAGGAATTGCTTAAAAGATATAAAAAAGTGACGGATGATTTTGATCAAACAATAAAAGAATTAGAGCAGGAAAGCCAAGATATAAAAAGAATAAGAAGTGTAGTCAAAAATACAGGAGATATTCTGGACGATTTAGATGAACAATTTTGTAAGGCAACAAAATTATCTAAATTAGATATGGAGTTCCTTTTTGTAGCAATTGGATTACAGCTTATTCGTCAATATTTATTAACAAAATTTCCGGAAAGATTAGATGATAAAACGGCAGCAACTTCGACATGGGGACATAGAGAGGAACACTCTAATCGAATACATAGATATTATAATCCGTCCTTGGAAGAAATTATAAGTAATCCAGTTCCGTTTGATGCCAATATAGGAGCAAATGGAGCTTTGAGTGGAGCTGGAAAGCTTGGACATAGAGTGAAAGCGATAGGGCATGACCCGATTTTGGGATTAGTCTTTGGAACAGCTAATATTGCAACTTCGACATTGACAACTTCAGATTTGGTTTCTTATCATATCTATACAAATAAAAATAAACGAGATTATTTTAAAAGCAGAGCACAAACACATTTGGTTTTATCTAAGACAGCAGAAAAAGTAGTTTCTGGTGGTTGTGAAGGCAAGGTAATTGTAGCAACTTCACTTTTAAAGGAACTAGTCCATTTACGCTCGGATTTGTATACTAAAAACAGTTTACCAATACCAATAGTATCTGTTATTGACCCTAAAAAAGCTTCTCTGCTGGCAAATTATGGATTTGATATGGCGAATGTGGTTACAGTAGGGAAGCAGGCTTCTTATGCTATTTTTATTAACACAATGATTGCCATGATTCACAGACTGTTTTTTGATGGGAAGACAGATGAAAAAATGTATGAAGTAAGAACAAGAAAAATATTGATGTATTCAAATGCAGTGGCAACTTCAAGTAATTTAATGGTAGTCGCAGCCACAAGAGATATGAAACACTTAGATTTGGGAGGTTTGGCAGTAACAATTACCAGATTGATTACAGACACCAAATTTATACGTGAAGTAAAACAAGAGTTTATTTTTGGAAGATATAAAGATTTATTAATGGGATAAGCTAAAATGGAGATACAATAGGAGGTCTTTAAGATTATTTGTTTTTTAATAGTTCTATATATTATTATTGGTGTACTTACAAAAGATACTGAACTTACAGAAGGTTTATTTGGACATAAGAAATGGGATACTCCTGTACCTTTTACTTTGCAAACTAAAGAAGTATAGGATTAGATAATTTAATTGTCATTTTGTGTAACATCTTTGAGCCATATACTTACCTATTTCATCTATTAAGAGAGGAAGAATAGACATCACGAACCCCAAGAATTTTTGCTGCTAAAAAGAAGGAGGTCAATACAGATCTTCTTACCGGTAATAAGTATTTTTGTAATCGTTCATATTAATAAAATATCCATTTTGGGATAATCAAAGTATCCATTTTCAATATGTTCTGCGAGAACACCATTATTATCACTATATTATTGATTTATATTTTGAAACCTATCAACTTATCACGAAATCAGCATAATTCGTCAGAAAAACAACAAAAATAGAAAAATATGTGATAATATAATCGAAATGCCATTTCTTTTGTTTCAAGACTATCTTATAAATGCAGTCTTTTTTTATAAATAAAGTGATAGCATGAGAAGCAAGAAGGTAATGTGTGAATTTGGAGGTGTTTCGATAATTCGTCAGACAGGTTTAGCGCAAGCAATTGACATAGCAGGAAATCGTGCAAAGTACGATGAATGTGCAAAGAAGTTGCTGAGCTATAAGGCAATCATAGCGTGGATTTTAAAATCCTGTACAAAAGAATTTTCACAATACGGAGTGCAGTATATCCGTGATAACTGCTTAAAAGAAGAAGCCGAGGTATCAACCCATGCAGTACATCAGGATGAATTAGATAAGGATAAGAGATTGGGCGGAGACGAAAGAATAGAGGGGATGAATACAGAATCCAACTCGATTCAGGAACATACAATATATTATGATATCCGTCTTCCCGCCTTTCTTCCAGAGAGCAACGAATGGGGTCGTTTGATTCTTAATCTCGAAATACAGTTAGATGATACACTGGGATATCCGATTGTAAAAAGAGGATTTTATTATTGCGGAAGAATGATTTCGGAGCAATATGGAACTGTGTTTGTAGATGAACATTATGAGAAAATAGAAAAAGTCTACAGCATATGGATTTGTCCAGATCCGGCGAAAAAACGAAAGAATGGAATTTTTAAATATCACACGGTAGAAGATATAAGGAAAATCAATTCTATAGAATGTATAAGAAGGATGTGATAAAATATATAAAAATAAGGAGGAGGAAAAGCAATGAAAAAAACAATGCACAATTACAGGAAACTTTTAAAGAAAAACCTAATGCTGGCTCTTATGTTTTGCCTGACTTTAGGAATAGGAATTTTTACAAATTCTGTACAGGTTAAGGCGGCAAATTCATTGAAGCTTGGAAATATTCAGGCATATGGTGGAAGTCAGGTAGCTTTTGAGGCAACATTTAAAATGAATGGTTATCAGAAGATTGAAATTTACCGTTCGACTTCAGGCGGAGCATTTCAGTTAGTTGATAATTTCACAGAAGAAGGGGAGTTATGGAATACTTACAGTGAAGGCTGGTATACTGTAGGTAATAAGAAAAAGGTAACTTGCTATGCAGATAATACAAAGGTAGCTGGACAAGTAGTATTTGAAGATGATTCTGTTACTGTGGGAAATCGTTATTCTTATAAAGTAGTTCTCACCTGTTACGATGGAAGTAAAATTACGTCTGGAACGGTATCTGTTGCAGTAACATTAGATACAGCAGAGATTTTAAATATTTATTCTGCTGATGCGAAAAAAGTAAAGATAAAATGGCGTCGTGTTAGCAAAGCGCAAGGATATCAGATTTATCGTACAGAAGGTAAGAAATGGAAAGTAATTAAGACAATCAAAAGCGGTAAAAAGGTTACATTTGTAGATAAAAAGGTAAAGAAGAATAAGGTATACCGCTATAAAGTACGTGCTTACGGAACTGTGAAGGGTAAAAAGGTTTATGGCAATTTTGGATATGTATGTAAAGCATCATTGAAAAAGCCTACTGTAAAAGGAGCCTACAAAAAGGGCAGTATTTATGGCCCGGCACTTAATAACAATCAGTTAATGCAGGTTCGAAGAGTTGTTCAGAGTTTTAAAACAAACTATATCAAAAAAGGTATGAGCAACTATGAGAAAGCATTTATTGCATTTAATTATCTTAACCAGAATTGTAAGTATGCGACAAGAGGCTGGCAGTATAATGGAGCAAATACAGCTTGGGGAGCATTGGTATATGGTGAAGCACAGTGCTCTGGATATGCAAGAGGGATGAAAGCTTTATGCGATGCCATTGGAGTACCATGTTATTATGTTCATGCCAATAAAAAGGCATTAAATCCAAGCCATCAATGGAACCAGGTGAAAGTGGATGGAAAATGGTATATTGTCGATGCTCAGAGCGGATATTTTCTGGCAGGCAGCAAAACCTGGAGAAATGAAATTGGAATGTCATGGGATACAAAGGGACTTCCTAAATGTAGTGGAAGTAATCATAAACGAGGAGGATTTTACGGTATTTAGTTATTATTTAATTAAATAGAGCAGTATTCTATATCAGCAGGATGATTTCCTCACAGAAGGGTAGAGAATTTGTGAATTCCAATTATAATGATATAAAACGAGTATATTCCATATGGGTTTGTATGAATATGTCGCAAAACTGTATGAATTATATTCATTTAACACAGGAAAGTGTAGTCGGTACTTATCAGTGGAAAGTGACATTAGAAAGGATGTGGGGCAGAACAGATAAGTGATTTATTAGATATGGAAGTTGAGCAGGTACGGGAAATTATAGAGAATGAGTAATCCAATCTAATAGATAAAAAAGAAACCGACATAACGCCGGCTTCAAAAGAGAGGAAAGTATGAAAAAATCTATCAAAAATAAGTTGTTGTTTTTGATGGTTTTATGATACTGGAAATTTGTGAACAGGTTGTGAGCAAAGAATGAAGATAATATGACGAAAAAGAAATTGCTGACATTTTTCTGTAAGAAATAGAATAGGTCAGTAGTATCAAAAGAAACCTATAACTGAATAGTGTCAAAAGTAGACCGTTAGGTTTGACAAATCATATAAAATGGAGTGTCAAATCTAACGGTCGTTTTTTGTGATACAGAAAGGAAGAAAATTATGAGAAAGATTTATAGGTATGTGCGAATTTCTATAAAGAAGCAGAATATGGATAGACAGATTCAGAATATTTAGTTTAGAAGATACCTGCGCTATGCTTTCATCTACAGAAATAAAAAATCCTATACACGCTCCAACGCCATTCGGTTTTCCGGGAGGAGTAAAAAGATTTCTTTTCGAATAATTATTTTTTATGACATGGACAACTTCTGTCCATGCCAATCCGTATAATAAAACCAACAAAACAATAACACATCACACAGGAGGAGAAAGTTATGGCAGATACACTTAGTGGAATTGTATGGATTTTATACATAGTACTTGGATACTGGTCCGTAGGTCAGACGATTTATGCAAACAAAATTATTATTGGTCCGATGGGAACATTGTGGATTAAAAGATTTATACTTGGCTTTATGTTTGGCTGGGTATTAATTCCGGTTGCTATTATAAAGTGTTTGATTTTTCGCTAAATAAGAGCAGATAAATCGACGGAGATGAAGATGCAAAGAATGGGAAAGTGGGGATGCAAGAAAGAATTTCAGATAGCAAAGCTACTTGTTTTGGGAAGTTTTTAGCAGAAACTGGATGTCGGATACGATTTATCGAGTGTTTGATTAACTGTAGATTTGAGAATCGAATGATAAAACACCGATACGATAGAATATTAAAATAATGGAGGGAATACAAATGGCAAAGAATAAGCAGAAACAGAAAGGGTTACTAGAGTCCGTTCATGATGGTTATATAAGGGGCAGCATGGGAGGGGAGGAAGATACTTCTCAGGCACGAATCGTTACTTCGCCAGAACCATTACCAGATGAAATAAAGAAATTCCGTAAGTTATATATTTTGGTTCCGCTTAGTCTGGTAATTGGACTTATCAAAGGGGATTTTACAGGATGGTTAGCGATTGCTACATTTATATTGTTATGTCTTGTCTGCCTGATTGATACATATGCAGACCATAAAGTAAGACGGCTTCGAAGAATGAAGTTTAAACTTCCGGCAAATGTCACAGCTGATGAATTATTTGTAAAAATGCAGCCAGTCTTTATCTCAAAATACAATTGGGGAATTGAACGTGGAGATAATGGGGAACTAACTATACTAGATAAAAAATATAAATATGATGTTAATCTTGAAGAAGATGGAACATTTGTCATCTGGTGGAGGATGTCCGTAGCAAAGGCCTTCCTATCAACAAGACATTATCCTATTTATAAAAATGCAATCGCAACGATGGGAATTATCGCTTATGAAGTACAGCAGGTATTTCCAGTTGGAGTAGAAAATGAGAGTTGTTAATTCAAACACGCTCTAGTACGGTCTTAACACTGCCAGATGACAGATTCATTTGGCAGTGTTTTTTATGATAGATAATGGGAAAATATTGATTGCTAATGTAGTTAGAATGTTATGGTATCGACAGTATTATAGAATCATGAAAAATAAAGAGTTAAGAAGCTTTCAAATAGAAAGTTTAAGTGAAATATGGTAGAATGTTTGTAACAGGTAGCCGGTAGATAGAAAGAAGAAATATTAAAATAGTGACATAATGGAATGTAAATTTTCAATCTGGGAGATGCGGATAAGAGTAGTGATTTAGAGATACTAGATTTACTGAATGTATTGTTCTCTGCGACGATAACACCAGAAGAAAAAAAGCAGAGACTAAATGATGAATTTGAGATAGCGATGACAGTAGAATTTGAAAGTGAGGTGCAGGAGATGTGTAATTTAAGCGAGGCACTTGTAGAGCTGGGGATAGAACAGGGCAAAGAATTAGGAAGAGAAGAAAGAAATATATCTATGGCACAGATGATGATACAGGAAAGAGAACCGGTTGAAAAAATAGAAAGATATACAGGTTATGCATTAGAAAAGTTAAAGGAGATATCAAATGGAATAGGGATACCGTTAATGAAATAGCAGATGTATTGGGAAGTCCATTAATGATGGAGTAGATAAAATTATAACATGATAAAATGAGAAAATCAAAAATGTATTGATCTGCACAATGACCATGATGAAAAAGAAAAAATATAATTACAAAGCGAAAGCTCTCGATACCAAAGTATCGGGAGCTTTTTGTATATAGTCAATAATCATAGAGTTCTGGTTCCAATATGGAGCTACTTTTAATTTTGTTGCAGATAATTACATACTCTACATTCCAATGTGACTCTGTATTTGACATGCGACTATTACTATCGTTGAATTATTATAAAGTATTTTACAGAAAAAGTATAGAAAAATATTTAAAAGAAAATTTTGGAAAAAACATTTATAAAAATGCCGTATGTTATTATATTGTTTAAAATCAAAATTAATATACTGCCCTTATGTAATTATTTAAATAAAATTAATAAATACTGGACAACAATACCTAACAGTGTTATCATAACCTCAATAGGAGGTGACACATAATGAGGGTTGAACTACTATTTGATTTAGAAAAGCCTTCGCTTCCTGCCGATAACCGCGCAATTTTTGTTTCCTTTTTAAAGAAGACATTGGAACAGTCGCATGAGGGACATTTTTTTGAACGGTATTTTGCTGGGACGGCAAGGAAGGATTATTCTTTTTCAATTATATTGGACAAACCCAGGTATGAGGGGGAGAGGATACAGCTTAAAACTCCGCGGCTAAAGATGATTTTTTCTGCGGATGATCGGAATCGGACGGGATTAATTTTCTCTATGGCTTTTATGGGAATGAAGTATAAGAAGTTCCCACTTCCTGAGAAGAATGCGATGACACTCAAGAGAATCGTTCATGTGAAGGAAAATGTGATTATAAGCAATCGAGTAATGTTTCGAACAATTCCAGGTGGTGGACTGGTTGTAAGAGATCATTCCAGAGAGACGAACAGGGATAAGTATTATGTGATTGGGGAGGAGCAGTTTGAAGAGAAAGCAAGGCAATCCCTGATGAGGCAGGCAATGGAAGCGGGATTTCCTAAAAGGTTAGCAGAAGAAATCAAGTTTCAGCCTGTTTCTGGGAAAAAAGTTGTATCCAGGTTATATGGAATTATGATTGATGTATCAGCAATTACGTTTATAGTAGAGGCAGATTCAATGATTTTACAGTATTTTTATCAAGCAGGTGCTTCGAGCAGAACGGCTATCGGATACGGTCTATGTTCCATAATAGAGCAATTATAATTGAACTTTTTGCTTAAATTAAAAGCCAGTAAATAAAAGAGTTGAGTTCTATAATAGGAATGTTAGCGTTAAGATAAGATGGGATTTTACAGATAGGACCTGGAATAAATGATTATAGAATTGCTGGATGATGAAATGTTAATAAATATTTTTTAGTTGATTTCTGCTATAGTGCAGAAGGGAGGACTATGGTTACAAGATTAGAGAATGATATTTTTGATATAATGGTCGAACCTTCCGATTGGAGGTATTCGGCAGCAATCGTAGGGTTAAGCAGATATTTTGAAGACCGGGATAAAATGGAAGATGAGGACTATGAAGTAGATGAAGACTGCATTAAGTTTTGCAGTGATTCTATTACGAAAGAGGAATTTTTACTATTTGCAGAGAGTTATTATGGAGAGGAATTTCCACATGTTCAGGTAGAAGAAATATTGTCCAGAAAAGAATTTTCAAAGGAAATGATTGATTTGGTGAACAAGTTGCTGAAGGAAAATTCTATTATGAAAAAAGTATTTTCTAAAAAGAAGTTTGATGGTTCGAATCAGGAAGAACTGTTGGAGCTGATAGATGAGAATCGGCTGGTGCTTATTCGGGAAACTTTTCGTAATAAAAAAAGTATGTATGCTAATTTTGCAAATGAAAGTCAGTTGTTTCAAGAAAAGTCAGACGTTTGCTGTCGCTTGCAGGGATATTACGTTGATCCGGGCAGAAAGTCGAGAGGAGCTGCATTTGCTTTTAATAACAATATTAATGTGGTAGAGGATTCTATATTATTGGATTTTGTTCCATTTGGATTTTTTGGTGAATATGAATCTTTTTTTGTGAATGACAGTTATTCCGTGAAGGAACTGATACATACAAATGATTTGCTTGCGGAAAAGATGGAAGAAGAGCGGACGGAAGAAGGTAAAAAAATACGGGATGCAAGGAAAATTTTATTTCGGGCGATGCAGGAGTCGGCAGATTTTATCAATTATGATGTAGAAGTTATTTTAAAGGAACGACCTACACAGGATAAGCCCAATGATTTTTTTCAGACGTTATTTATTAGAGAGCATAGCATTCAGGTTTTGCGAGATTTTAAAAAACATTATAAATCATTTTGCTTTAAAAGAAAAATGCGGGAAAATTATGATTTAGATATTCAGAAGGAAGTGATTGACTGCATTTTGAATTTAAAGAGAGCGGATGAATTGATTTTATTTTTTCTAAGAGAAGAATCAGCCTATTTAGTTGACGCATTGATAAAGTTGAATCAGTATATTGAGGGGAGTGAAGCTGCGATGGAAAAAGGACAAAGATCAGCATTTGCATGTGCAAAAGAACTTATAAGAAAGTTACCAGAAAATAAGAGGAGAACATATAGGCAGCGGTTGACGAGTACGCTTATTTTAAAAGATTATACAGGATATTTAAATATTCTTGTGCAGTTGGCCAATTATGCAGATATGATATTTGATTTTGCATTTGATCTGTTTGAAGATTTTGAGAAAAATATGGACATTGCCTATGCCTTTGTAAATGCATTGGGCAAAGCACCAGATAAAAAAGCATTGGGTAGCGAAAAAGCAAAATAGATAAATGGGGGATTAAAAAATGAAGAAAAAAGCGTTAACTCTTACAGTTGTTGCAAATATGACATCAAATTACGCAGAGAATCTTGGAAATATAGCAAGTGTACAGAAGGTATTTAAAAACCGAAAGATTTATACGATACGAAGCAGAGAAAGTTTGAAAAATGCACTTATGGTACAGGCTGGATTATACGATGATTTGCAGACGATTTCGGATAGTTCAAAGCAGAAAGTTGTGGTGCAGAAGGCAGTAAGTGAGAAGTTGAATGCAGCAAATTGCCGGGCGTTAGAAGGCGGTTATATGAACACAATAGATACTACATATATCCGCAACAGTTCTATTTATGTTACCGATGCGATTTCTTGTGAAAGCTTTGTAAACGAGCCTCGTTTTCATAATAATTTATATCTGGCAAGTAACTATGCACAGGCAAATGGATTAAATGTTCAAAACAATGCGGATAAGGTGGGACTGATGCCATATCAGTATGAGTATGATAAAGGATTAAAATGTTACAGTATTACGGTTGATCTGGAGATGATAGGAAAAGATAAGAACTTTAATATGGAGGCATTACCGGAGGAAAAAGCAGAAAGAGTAATACTTTTGCTTAATGCAATACAGAATCTGAGCCTTGTTGTAAAAGGGAATCTGGATAATGCGGAACCAATTTTTATTGTCGGAGGTTTGTCTGACAGAAAAACGCATTACTTTGAGAATGTAGTACATGTAAAAGAAGATAAATTGGAACTATCCGAAGATTTAATTCAAAAGAAGAACCAGGGATTTTATGCTGGACTATTAAAGGGACAGGCTTTGTTAAATGAAGATGAAATAGAAGAAAAGCTGCAAACGATAGGAGTATCTGAATTTTTCAGCAAACTTGGTGAAGACGTTAAAACATATTTTGATGTGATGAAGTAGGAGGGAGGCCATAGGATGAAAGCGTTTCGTCTGATAATAAAACAGACCAGTGCAAACTATAGAAAACCAGAAACGATAAAGAATAAGATGACCTATCCCCTGCCTCCGTTTTCCACAGTAATTGGTGCATTGCATAATGCCTGTGGCTATACAGAATATAAAGAAATGAATCTCAGTATACAGGGAAAATATGAATCTATGCACAGGGAGCCATATACGGATTATTGCTTTTTAAACAGACTAGAGGATGACAGAGGGATTCTTGTGTGGCTTCCAAATGCTTCTTTCTTTTCTAATGCATTTGTGAGAGTGGCACATACTCAGAAATCACAGGGAAACAGTTTTCGTAAAGGAGTTACGATTCAGGTTGAGAATCAGAATCTGCTTGATGAATATCGCCGTTTAAAAGATTTAAATGATAGCATCACAGAATTCAAAAAAACAAGATTAAACCCAGTACTTGCCCTTATTAAAAAGAGAAAGAAAACTTTAAAAGAAAAAAAGAAGGTAAGGAAGCAGGAAGGACTGGATTGTACTGCTGTATTAACGAGAGAGAATGAACTAAAAGAGATAGAAAAGCAGATAAAAGAACGGTTCGAAAAATATAAATATGAAAATTATATAGAGCCACTTTCTCATTTCCGTAATTTGGTGAAGTCGGTAAAATATTATGAGATTTTAAATAATATTGAATTGGTTATTCACGTACAGGCCTCTGATGAAGTGTTGCATGATTTAGAGGAACACTGGACGGATATCAAGTCGATTGGACGTAGCGAGGATATGGTGGATGTGCAGGAGGCGAAGATAGTAGAGTTGCAGGAGAAACTAAATAAAGAGGTGAATAATATTTACTCGGCGTATATTGATTATGATACGATAAAAAGAGGCAATTCGGAAGGAGTGCGAATTTATCCTTTGGGGAGAAAGGATAAATATGTCAGAGGAACGGTCTATTATTTAAATAAAAATTATGAGATATCGCCTGAGAATGGAAAGCGAATTTTTCAAAAAAAGAAAGTTGTGTATACTTCAAACTATGAAATTAATAAAGTTGGAGAAAACGTATATATTGATGAAGATAAATATATAGTGAATTTTATTTAATATTATTTTAAGATGGAGAAAAAATGGATACAAGTAAGTATTGGGCTAAGTCGGATAAAGTTACAACATTAGTGATACATAATGCAGCTCTAAGAGAAGCGTTGGACAAGCTATATGAATTAGGATACATTGAAAAGGAAATGTATGAATTATTAAAAATAGCCTGTGAGTATCATGATTTAGGGAAAATTAATGAAATGTTTCAGGCAAGAATGAAGAATAAAAAGCTTCATTTTGATTTGGAAAAAGAAATTCCGCATAATGTATTATCTCTATTTTTTGTTGATTCAGAAAGAGTCAACAAAATAAATCCTGAAGATAAAAAGAATTATGTCAGGATGTTATTTGCAATATTATACCATCATTATAATTCTGATTTGATGAGAATGGTATCAAGTAGCAAGAGGCAATTAGAAAATATTTTTCCACAGGATGCTTTTCCGGATATTCAGGATGAGATATATAGCCTTCCTATAGGGATCGAAGAGGAGATTAGTGAAGTTATAGGGTTAAAAGATGAGAAAGCTGTGAAAATGAAAGGTCTGCTTCATAAATGTGATTACGCTGCAAGTGGTCATTATCCGATAGAGTTTAGAAATGATTTTTTGTTATCTGGCTTAGAATATCTTTTAATGCAATGGAATAATCCTGCAGATCAGGAAAAACAGGAGATACAATCGGCAGAGGAGTTTGCATTGTCTGAACAGGATGAAAATGAAAGGGCGACTGTTGATTGGAATTCTCTACAGTATTTTTGCAAGGAAAAACAAAATCAAAATATCATTGTGGTTGCCCAGACTGGAATGGGAAAGACAGAAGCTGGCCTTCTTTGGATAGGGAATCACAAAGGATTTTTTGTTTTGCCAATTCGCACAGCAATTAACGCGATATATAACAGGCTTAGGAAAGATATGCTTGTAAATTCAGATAAAATTGATGAGCAAGTAGGAATTTTACATAGTGAACAATTAGAATACTATACAAAGAATATAGAAGGTTCAGATGAAGATATTTATGAATATGTGAAAAGAGGGAAACAATTTTCGCTGCCGCTGAATATTTCAACATTAGATCAGCTTTTTGATTTCATTTTTCAGTATCCGGGATATGAATTAAAACTGGCCACGTTATCTTATTCAAGGATAGTGATCGATGAAATTCAGATGTACAATGCAGAATTACTGGCATATCTCATTTTTGGATTGGAAAAAATCGTGAAGATGGGTGGAAAAGTTGCCATATTAACAGCAACCCTGCCTCCGTTTGTAAAAGAATTGCTAGAACAGCATCTCAATATCCCAAAAGAAAATCAGGAAGTCTTTATTGATGATAAAAAAGCGAGACATCATATCAAGGTTTGTGATAAAAAAATAAATGCAGAAGATATTGTAAAGCTGTATCTGAAAAATAAAGAGGCATGTAAAAGCAATCCACATAAAGGCAATAAGATACTCGTTGTGTGCAATAAAATAAAAACTGCACAGAAGATATTTGACGATGTGAACGAACTCATAAAAGCAAAATATGATAAGGAAGAAATTCATATTTTCCATAGTCGCTTTATAAAAGAAGATAGAGAAAAACTTGAAAAAGAAATTATAGAGTTTGGACAAACTGGTAATAAGTCGGAGGATGTTGTCGAGAAGGGCGGAATCTGGATAACAACCTCGGTTGTAGAAGCAAGTCTGGATATTGATTTTGATTATCTGGTAACAGAATTACAGGATTTATGCTCCCTATTACAGAGAATGGGACGGTGTAATCGCAAAGGCTTAAAGAGTGTTTTCGAATCTAACTGTTATATTTACCTGCAGATTGATTCTGCAGATTTGATTGGAAAGACGAAAAGAACTGGGAGAAGAGGCAAGGAAAAGGTATATGGTTTTATAGATGCTACGCTATATGAACTTTCTAAAAAAGCAATATCTGAACATGAGGGAATATTGAGAGAAAGTCAAAAACAGGAGATGCTTCAGAAATATTTCACTACAGAAAATATACAGAACAGCTACTTTATGAACAGCTTCAAAAAAACATATAAATATGTTAGTGAAATTAGACCGTATTCTTATCAAAAAAATGAAAAGAAATTACGTGAAATTGTAACAGAAACAATCATTCCAAGTCCAGTCTATGAAGAAAAATCTACTCAAATCTTGGAGTGCGTTCAAAAGCTAAAACAAGCGGATCTTTCTGTTATACAGCGACAGAAATTAAGAAACCAGATTATGAAGTATACCGTTAACGTTCCATATTATCATTGGAAAAGTTATCAGGATGCTCTAAATTCCAAAAAAACTTCTGGCAGAAAAGCAAAATATTATGAACCAATTCAAATAGGAAAATATGAGAAAATCAAAGTTATGGAATGTAACTATGACAAAAAAGGATATAGCCCGATAGAATGGACAAAGAAAACGGAAGATAATGAATAGCAAAGCATAAAATGTGGATATCGTGTTATTATAATATTTTTGTTTGTGTCACTTTGTTGCGAGATATGTTACATAAAAAATGTCGACCTCCAATAATGTAAAAATCCCCGTACATTGACAGCGATTAAAAAACACGATAAATAGGACATTTTCCATCAATCTTGTAGAAGAAACAAGAAAAATATGGTAAAATATTTATAGCTATTGATAGGTCGACAGAAAATGGGTGGAAAAGAAAGAAAATAAAAAGAGATGGGGAGGACGGATTAAAATAGAGACATAATGGAATGTAAATGAATACAAAGTGGAGTATTACGACAACAACATGATCATTAAAATAGAGACATAATGGAATGTAAATTAATTATGATTAATATTAGTGTAAAAACAAAAAAAATTAAAATAGAGACATAATGGAATGTAAATTTGTATACTCTCACACTAGCATTGTGTGTGATTTTATTAAAATAGAGACATAATGGAATGTAAATAATAGCTTTAGAGATTATTTACAAGAACTATATTTATTAAAATAGAGACATAATGGAATGTAAATAAGTTAGAACTAACAACATTATTAACTAATTTAGCATTAAAATAGAGACATAATGGAATGTAAATATAAACTTCAGAAAAAAGCGTTGAAAGAGTATAACATTAAAATAGAGACATAATGGAATGTAAATGTCTAGCATAATGATTTTTTATCATAAAATCATAATTATTAAAATAGAGACATAATGGAATGTAAATATACAAAAATATTTACATCATAAATTTGTAATGAATTAAAATAGAGACATAATGGAATGTAAATAAACGAACAGCCAGATTAACTAAAGGACGAGATATATTAAAATAGAGACATAATGGAATGTAAATCATTTTCATTCGAAACTTTATTGTAAGCCTGTTGAAATTAAAATAGAGACATAATGGAATGTAAATATATAAAACGTATTCTGTACAAAATCGTCTGGCGAAATTAAAATAGAGACATAATGGAATGTAAATGTTTTTAACTCTATGATGGTGACTAATATCGAGATATAATTAAAATAGAGACATAATGGAATGTAAATGTCTCCCGATAAGATGCCGGGTTAAGCATCTTAATTAAAATAGAGACATAATGGAATGTAAATTAGATTGTGTAAATCTAAGGGTTTTATCAATACTCAATTAAAATAGAGACATAATGGAATGTAAATTGTAAAAAAAGCATAGAACATAACTACCACCACACCATTAAAATAGAGACATAATGGAATGTAAATTGATTTATTGCCGCAGGCAATCACTTTCACTCCGGGATTAAAATAGAGACATAATGGAATGTAAATGAAGAACGGGGCAGGGGATCGTAGCCTTGCCCGCCATTAAAATAGAGACATAATGGAATGTAAATTTGCGGCCGAGGCGGTAAATCGGATTGTTGTTGTATTAAAATAGAGACATAATGGAATGTAAATACAGTAAAGGATATAAGGTACTTGATCCTCATGTAATTAAAATAGAGACATAATGGAATGTAAATGAATGGAACTATTAATGTTTTTAAGGTACAAAACTATTAAAATAGAGACATAATGGAATGTAAATGAAAAATACCATGTAGGAATTTAGTATTTTTTTAGATTAAAATAGAGACACAGTAGAAAGTTCGTTTGATATAATAAAAAATGGATGAAAATATATGAGAGGAGGAACAAAGTATGGGACGATTTGTTGATCCAGGTAATAGTGCATTTCAGGATGCATTAAGTTCAAAAATATATATTGATAAAATGGGATTGATTTCATATACGAACAGTGTAATAGACACGACAGAGTAATTTATTTATTTTTTATCTTCCACCTAAATTCAAAAAAATTTTGCAAAATATCAAATACTCATATACAATAAAGAACAAGAATATACGGAAGAGGGGGAGTGACATGATTTCGGATGAGATGGCTTATCGGCAGTATTTGGACGGGAAAGAAGAGAGCGCGGATATTCTTGTTGAGAGATATGGGGATGCACTTACATATTACATAAATGGATATATCCATGATATTCATGAGTCAGAAGATTTGATGATAGAGGCCTTTGCACAGATTTTTGCAAAGGAGCGTCCGATTGATGGAAAAGGAAGTTTTAGGGCATATCTGTATAAAACAGCAAGAAATTTGACGATACGGCATAGACAGAAGCACAAACTATGGTTTTTACATTTAGATGAGGTAGATTTTGAGCTGCCAAGCGAAGAACTAGTGGATGCAAAACTTTTGCAGTCGGAGCGGGAGCAGCATCTTTATGAAGGAATGGCGGATCTGAAGACAGAGTATAGAGAAGCGCTGTATCTGGTTAGTCTGGAAGGAATGAGTTATAGAGAAGCAGCTCGGATTCTTGGTAAGAGTGAACAACAGGTTACTAATCTGGTACATAGAGGGAAGAAGAGTTTAAAAAAGATTTTAGAGGAAAGAGGTTTTATATATGCGGACGAATGAAGAACGTCAGCAATTGATTCATAGAAGAACGCTGGAGATTCAAAGAGAACAGCAGAAAAAAAGAGAGAGAGTAATCAGTGGATCAGGGATTGCTGCATGCCTGGTGATGATTATTGGAATAGGATGTCTGATGCCAGAAGTGACAAAACAGGCTTCTGTTTCTGGGGCAAAAACTAATTATACAACAGGAATGGCTAGTATGTTGGGAAATTATGAGGCACTTGGCTACATTTGTATGGGAATTTTGGCATTTGCACTTGGTGTTTGTGTAACGATACTTTTGTATCGTTTGCGTAAGGCGGAAGAACATCGAAAAAAAGCAGAAGAATATAAACAATCGCAGCAGGTGCGCGAAAACAGGCTGAAAAAAGAATAACAATAACAAAGCGGGGAAAAATAGAATGAATTTTGAGATAATTGATAATATATTTCAGGTAATAGTATTTTCTCTAATTGTGGTGGCAGATATTGTGTGCTGGTTTTTGCACAAGAATCGTTTGTATATTATATTGGCTTTGGCGCATAGCTGTTTTATGATGGGAACACTTTACTTTGTACTATATCTTGTTATCCGGGGAAAGGTACCACAGTTTTTTTATGTATCAGAGATTTCCTGGATTGCCAGTTATTTGTTTCTGCATTCGTATCAGATTGTAGGATATAAGGGACAGAGGATGAAGATATCAGTGATTCCGTTGATTTGTGGAATTGGTGTGGCGATTATTTCAATCTGGAGTGGGATTTTTGGTCCGGCGATTCTTTCAACGGGAGTATTTACATTAGCAGCAGGAGCGATTGTCTACATTAGTGTTTTTCAGATTTTATATGGCGATGCACCATATAAAAGCAGCATTTGTATTCTATTATGTATAATTTTACAGGTGAGTCTATATATAAGTTCGTCTTTTTTTCATGACTATACAAGGTTTAATTTGTATTTTTGCATTGATATTGTGCTGACAATCTCGATGGCGATGTTATTACCTTGTACATTTATGGAGGTGGGGAAAGATGATGTACATTGAAAATATTTTTATTTGTATTAGTATTCCATTATTGCTTTCATTGATTTTTATTCAGGGAGAAGCACGTAAATATACATTATTTGTTTGTATTGGAATGGGAATATGTGTGCTTTCTGCATATGTCAGCAGTTTTTTTATGAATTATTATGGAGTGGATACAATAGAGGCCTCCATTGAAATTACACCGGTCTGTGAAGAAGTAATGAAGCTTTTTCCGTTATTATTTTATATTTTAATATTTGAGCCGCAAAGAAGCCAGATTCCAAGAGTTGCTATTGCAATTGCGGTAGGATTTGCTACTTTTGAAAATGTGTGTTATTTAACAGAGAATGGGGCTGCAGATTTTGATCTTTTATTAATACGGGGAATTTCGACGGGAGCGCTTCATATATTATGTGGCATTTTTATCGGCTTTGGACTTGCCTATATATTTAGACAAAGGGCAATTGCAATTACGGGAATGGTTGGACTTCTTGGCGCATGTGGTGTTTTTCATGCGATTTTTAATCTGCTTATTTCGGCAGATGGCATTTGGAGATGGATGGGGTATTTGTTTCCATCGGGCATGATTATTGTTCTGGTGAGTGTATGGCATTTGATGGTAAAGTTAAATCATATGAAGTAAAGTCAGGGAAATTGGAATCTTACAAAAGAAAAGGAAGCGGGTATACCCTGCGATCCAATTGCAGGGTATTTGATTTGATAAGCAAAGCAGGCATGAAATTCTTTTTAAAATCTTTTCATTTATTTTTTTAAATAGGTGAAAGGATTTTTTTTATTATGTCTTTATAGAAGTACAATGTAAAAATGAGTAGAGAGGAGGAGAAAGATGAACCCGAAGGAGATTAGGCGGGAAAAGATTCATCAGCGTATTCATATTCTGCGTATTCGATATGACAGATGTATCATTTTTAGTTTGATACTCCTTTCTGTCGGATTGGCAGTATGTATGGGAATAATGTTTCAAGAGATGCATTTATCTGGTGTACCTGCTGTTGTTGACAGTTATGGCTCTGTTCTACTAAGGGATGGGGCGGATTTATATGTGATTATCGCCGTTGCTGCTTTTGTAGCAGGTGCGATTTTTACGATGGTATGTATCTGGTTTCAGAATAAGAAATCAGACAAAAAGAAGAAAGTATGAGATACGCAGAATAAGAGGTGAAATGTATGAAGTACCAGAAAACAAGATATGTATTAGCGAGAGTCCTCGCCGTAATACTTACTTTAACAGCAGTATTCGGGTTATCCGCTCCGCTGATAACACAGGCGGCTTCCAATGTATCTGTTCTTTATCGATATGATGGTGATGGAACTGAAACAAAGAATCGTGTAGGGATTCGCTCTGTCATTATTAATGATAAGAAGTATTTTGATATTCATGATGGCAGTGTGACAGATCGCGTAGATCCGAACAACCAGATTGCATTTTTACAGGCCGTACTCCAAAGTGGGAATGAAACAGATGGTGGAACAGACAGTCTGATTGGACAGTGGGCATCTCTGGCAGAGCAGATTTATGGAACCCATAACAAATATGCTGCTTTTGTGAATGCAGGTGGAGGTTTTGCTAAGAACTTTACTGGGGAAGAAAACCGTACAAGAAATGGTTATGCTGATGTTGCTTATGCACTATCACAAAAAGAACCTAAGAGTGATAGAAAGAGTGGAAAAGATAATACTTATTGGACAGGACTTGCTTATGCTAAGAATTTAAAGAGTGTTCGCCAGCAGGCAGCAGAAGAAATCGCTTCCGGAATTAATCGAAAGGTTAGTGGAAGCAGCATTCTTAACAGTACAGAAGGGCAGGATGCTGCGTTAAAGCAGATTGATGATGACACAACGCAGGATGTTTTATATTCGCTTGTAACTTGCGTGGACCGTGTAGGATCCACACCAAGATTTTGTTATAACACTTTTGGACTGGCTTTTTATGATTTCAAATTATCGGTAATTGCCGGAGAAGGGTTAGAGTATATTACAAAGGCACAGAAGTATGATTCTTTAAAAGAAGCAGTAAATGGACAGGCTGCGGGTGTCACTTATAAGACAAATGCCAACTCGAATCCTAAATTGAGTTATTATAAGAATGAGTCGAAAGAGGAAGCAGATATTGGAATGGAATTTAAACAGTCGAATTCCCTGACGACTTCTAATACGTTAGAGACAGGAAAAAGTTATTCTTACAGTGAGATGATTGGCTCAGAAACAACACTTTCCGGAGAGATTCCGCTGATTGCAGAGGTGGAACAGACTTTAAAAATGGAGGTGACCTGTGAGCAGGCATTATCCACAGCATATTCTGAAACAAAAGAATATAGTGAGACTTCCGAGAATACGATTTCTTCCAGCATGTCACTTCCGGCACAGACAGCGGTTGGAATGGAATCTTCTAAGGCAGTAACAAATGTGCAGCTTGGATATGACTGTCCGGTGGCGATTACTTATAAAGTAGCGGTTTTCTCTTTATCAGGCACTGTATATGATGATAATATGAAAATACAATCATTCTCTACGGCAGGCTATCGTCAGAGTCATTTCAGCACAATTTTTGGTTCTGAGTCTGAAAAAGGCGGAACGACAGCAATGGATAATCTTTATAACCGTGCAGTAAGATATACCGCGACACCAAATTACGAGCAGACATATGGACAGACTTATGGATGGACAAAGAAACGGTCTGATGGAAATCCGGCAGATAAATTAGAGAAACTGGAATGGAAAGATATTTTAAACGGAACGATTAAGGAAGAAGAACTTACAGATGAAAAGACGAAAGTTACACTAAATAGAATTCTTGTAGATGAGGACGGTGTAATTCAGCAAACTTTTTCATCCGAACCTTCTGGAACAGAATATCCGATTGGCTATGAATCATTAATAGAAGTTCCTTCAACGATGACACAAAATACAAAGAAGTATACGATATATGACAAAACTGTGAAGGATAGTAATGGTGAAGAAGTAGATAATGACATAAATTATAATGCGAATGGAGATACTTATAACAAATGGATTCAGCCAATTGGTGAGGAAGAAAAGAAGTCATTAGCGGAACAGGGCGTATCTCAGGAAGAACTTGATGCGCTGAACAGCGTGAATTTCTACTATACGGAAAATGCACCAGAAAGTGGAACAACAGGACAGCGTGCCAATAGTAATCAGAAAGCAAATAAGGCCGTAAAACAGTCTGCCAATACTGCACAAAGAGCAGCATCTGGAACAAACAACAGTCTTATAAATAAGGTTTCCTGGCTGTCAACACATTGTCCGATGTCCGTCACAGGTGGTGTACTTAATTATGATACAGTAAGTATGAATTCAAATATTAAGGAAATTGTACCATTATATCCATTAAAGAAAATCAGTGTCACAAATGGCGTGAAGACATTGAATATGATTAGTGGAGATACGTTTGATCTTAGTACAGTTACCTTGAAAGGCAGTAACAAGAATGATGTAGAGTATTATGGATTTGACCAGAATAAGGGCCATTGGATACTTATTGATCAGAATGGTAAGGAACTGACAGGCAGTAATATTGCATCTCTTACAGAGGAAAAAGCAAACGGTGAAGCGATTCTGACAGCAGGAGACGAAGAAGGAACCCTGTATCTTAAGTATATGATTAATGATGATACTACATATACCAGTCTTGAGAATGAACAACCAGCTACGAATGCAGGCCTTGACGCAACAGCAAAAATTAAGGTAAATGTTACAGCAAAACCATTTGACGGAAGTGTTCAGGCAGAGGGAACTACGACAACATATGTTGGTGAGGAACCTGTCAATCTGATTGGTAACGAAGACATTAAGGGATATGCAGTAGACAGTACAGATAAGAAGATTTCCGGTGCACCTATCGTATGGGAAGCAAGACTTGACGAAGAAGATGGAATCAAGCTTGAGAATAACCGGGTATCTTTTACAAAGGAAGGAACCTATCAGATTCGGGCAACATACCGAGGCAAACATTCAGAATGGATTAGTGTAAAAGCACTTCCAGAAAAAGCGCTGACAACGCTTAAGATCTCTGATGATACAAAACCAGCTACATTAGAAAGCTTTATTTTCAAAGACAAAGGAACTCCTGACATTATTGATTTATCCAAACTTACAGTAAAAGCATTTGACCAGTATGATGGCGAATGGAATGATCTTTCTGATGTAAAATGGCATATTGATTTTGCAGGAGAAAAAGCAGAAGATAGTTTCTCTGATTATCTGGTAGCGAATAAACTTCCAATAGATAAGGCAGGAACCTATAAGATTCAGGCAAGAGCAAGAAAAGGCAGAGCGGTATATGCAGAATCTAATGTATTAGAACTGGTAGTAAAACCGACAAGGAAGCTGACTTCACTTAATATTGAGACAGATATTGAAAAAGACGGAATCGGTATTGGAGATTCTTATTCCAGCAATTTAAAAGAAGATGTAAAAGTAACTGCACTTGATCAGTATGGAGACGAGTATGACTGGACAAAAGAGGAATACAAATGGCTGACAGGCGGAAAGTATTCTAAAGTTACAGGAGATACTTTACTTGGTCTTGTAAAAGGTTCTGATACGCTTCAGTTAATCGTAGGCAAAGATGATGCAAAGATAGAATCGAATGTAATAGACTTTGCCATTGTTACCAAACCATATGTGAAGGAATTATATACCGGTGATTCGGCAGTAGTAAGAGAAGGAGAAGAGTATGACCTTACGAAAGTAAACTTTACAGCAAAAGATCAGAATGGAGAGGCATATATTCTTTCGCAGAAAGAAATTGACAGCATTCAGTGGAAATTGACAGATAAAGGAACGATTAAGAGTACACAGGCATCTTTTAGTGCAGCTAAAAAGACGTTATCTGTAGCGGAGGGAACACTTGGCTATGGAGAAACTGGCAATGTTATTTTGACGGGAACGTTTACTAATAAGAATGGAATAGAAGCACAGGCAGTACAGTTTACTTTAACTGTAAGACAAAAGCCTGTACTGGATACCCTTCAGTTAGAGAAGAAAGATGCAGAAAGTACATTGAAAAACGGAGAGAATGCTTATGTCGATGAATACTTCACTGTAAAAGGTCTTGACCAGTATGGAGAGGAATATGGACTGGATGAAGTAGACATTACATGGAATTCGGATAATGAAAAAGCGTTCCGTTTTGAGAACAATAAAGTTATCGCAGCAGTAGAAGCAGGCAAGAAAGCGAATATTGCAGTCAGCGCAACGAATAAGCTGAACCAGAATGTGGTAAGTAATGAAGTAGAATTAAGTGTTCCTAGAGTACGTTCTCTCCAGAAGATTACGTTAGAAGAAGTACCGGAGGCCATTCCATTTAACAGTACTTTGGATTTAACGGCACTGAAAGCAACTTGCTATGATGAGTTAGGTGAAATATATAGTGAGGAAGATTTAAAAGCATATCCTGCTAAAGTTATTTTCTCATTAGATGCCAATGGAATAAATTGCAAGCTTGATACAGCGAAGAATATTCTTCAGACATATGATGAATATGGCTATATTACAATTTCTGCAATGGCTGTAAATAGCAGCACAACCAATGAGATGCAGGATGAGAATGGTAACACTATCATTTCCAGCGTAAAAATCTGGGTAGGCCCGAAAGTAGAGTCCTTAAAGAACACAGAAAAAATGATTGCTACTGCAGGAGCAAACACAATCACTTTAGAAGGAAAATGTCTGGAAGATAACATGAAGGCTGGATTGTTTGATGCAGATGGCAGACTGATTACGGAAGCTGGTACCAGTGGAAATGCAGACAGTCAGAGTGCCACACTTGATATTCCATCGAACATTGGTGGAAAGTCAGATGTAGTATATACAGTAAAATATGCAATCAAAGATACTTATATGGATGAACCGACAGGAAAGATTACTGTAAGTAATAAAATTCCAGCAACTGGCGTGAAACTCAATAAAAATAATCTGGTAATTGCTCCAAAGAACAGAGAAGTTCTAAAAGCTATCGTATCTCCATCTAATAGCACAGATAAGTTAAGCTGGAGTAGTACAGCCCGAAGGATTGCCTCCGTCGATAAGAATGGAAATGTTAGCGCAGCAGCTCCGGGAAAAGCAGTAATTACTGTTACAACAGAGAGTGGAAAGAAAGCATCTTGTAATGTATTAGTAGGACTTCGTCAGGGTGACGTGATTTCAAGTGGAATCTATCGCTATAAAGTGACAGATTCCAGCGTAGACGGAACTGGTCAGATGGAAGTGGCTGGTTTTATCAAAGGACGCAGAGCAAAGAACGTCACATTTCCAAAGAGTATAGCATGGAACGGAATTAAGTATAATGTAACTTCTGTTGGAACGAGAGCATTTGAAGCAAACAAAAAGATTAAAACAGTCATCATACCAGATTCTGTAGAAAAGATTTGCCACAAAGCATTTTATCGATGTGCGAACATGAAAAAGCTTACAGTTGGAAAGAATGTTTCCTTCTTTGGTGCCCATGCATTTTGTAATAACAAAAAGATTACAAAGATAGTTTTCAAAGGGAAAAAATTAAAGACTTTAAAAGACCCACATGTATTTATTTGTGTGAACCATGCGAAAGTGTACGTTCCAAAGAGCAAATATAAAGTTTATAAGAAACTCTTATCTACGTATGGACTCGGAAAATGTAAGTTTGTGAAAAAATAATAGATGAAAAATAATGTATGGATAAAATAGCAACGATATTCGTATATTATCAGACATCTAAAAATTAGATTCTCTTTACTGTTTACTTTAACAAACTTGGATTTTGATTTGCAGGGTCGGGAAAACTGACAGACGAAGTCAGAAAAGGAAATAACCTATATTTGTGGCCTCGGAGCAAGGTTTGGATACGAGCGTGTGTAAGC
>OLPE01000494.1_pt1 | contig 38096 bp, 29 predicted proteins | sample 1671901 | NCBI WGS metagenome assembly OLPE01 (sample SAMEA3136624, study PRJEB25190) | human gut metagenome | biome: human gut; feature: human-associated habitat; material: faeces | place: Austria | collected 2013 | reverse complement strand
GTAGAGCAGTAGACTCTTAATCTATTTGTCCAGGGTTCGAATCCCTGAAGGCGCAGTATCAGCACTGTTTTTGATGAATTAGCATCGGGGACGGTGCTCTTTTTTTCACGATCTGTTTCTACAGATGGAGACATATGTAAAAGTAATCGTTTATTTCATTTGCGGAAAGTTACAGGATCTGTGGAAAAATAAAGGAAAATCTATTTCGTGTACTAAAAAGGGGACTATTTTAGTCCCCTTCTACTACATCTTGCATAAAATATTGATTGCATCCTTGTTCAGGAGGCATTTTTCATGTTCATTCAGATAAGCTTCAGAAATTGCATCTTTTTCGACCATGCCACCGAATTCACCGGCGGATACGATGCGCTGAGCCTTTTTATTGCCGTCTTCTGTATTCGGGAAGTCTACCATCAGGTAGTAGACACCGTCATCTTTATACAGACGGCTTTCTGATGCCTGGCCGTATCCAAGGATCTTGCAGAAGTCGATTGCATTATCCAGACTTGGAAAGAGAATCTGCCAGCGAACGGTCTCTTTTTCACTGCTGTCAGGCTCGATCAACATACCGGAAGCTTCAGAACCATCTTTTTGGATGGATTCCAGAGAATTCTCAGCCTGGCAGGAGATCGACAGCATCAGGCTCCGGTCAGGAAGAAATGCACCGTAAAATCCCTGGATTCCATTGTCTGTGTTAAGCCCAAGAACTTCTTTCCCTTTCTTGAGAAGAAGATTCAAAAATTCTTCGGTACGCTCCCTGTCTTGTGTCAGATCTTCCAGTGAGTAGCCAAGTGCGGCAATCTCTGCTTCTGTGATAAGGCAGTTCATTCTGGTGTCGGATACTTTCCAAAAAGTCATATGCTCACCCCCTGATTTGTAAAATCTATTGCTTTTGTAATCTTGTTTGTTCTATAAGTTATATAACAAAACGGGTGTATTGTCAATATATTTTCTATATTTTATGATTTTTTCAGAAATATTATTTGTTTTTCATTCGTTTGATTACTTTCAGTCGGGTAAATTCTTCCCGTTCCTTCTCTTCCAGTGCATTTGTAATCGTATATACGAGATTGTCATACATCGGAATCGTAATATTTTTCAGGGCATTTGCCCTTTTCTGTGTCTTTTTGATACTTGAAGCCAGCCGGTACGCTGCATTTTCTACCTCAGAAAGCTTGAGTGTCAGCTCCTTTACACGGCAGAATGCATCACGGGCGATATCGATGGATTCTCTGGAAGTACTGAATGCATAGGTTGGTCTGGTATTTTCTTTTTCGTACTTCACTTTCGGGATTTCTGTTCCCATAATGCTTCGCGTCTGGATGCGGATAGAATCCTCGATCGGAACTGTATAGGCAAGTTCTTCTACTGTACTGATCCCGTGCTCGATATTCGCCCTCTGAAGGCACTGATAGGCATAGGTGAAGGTTTTATCGATTTCTTCCTGAATATCCTTTGCTTCGTCGATTAAGCCCATCAGCTCGCGGATCAGAATGTTCCGCTTCTTGTCCATCAGCTCATATCCCTGTCTGGCAAGTGTCAGTGAATTTTTCGCAAGTATCAGATTTCCCTTGGTGGGAAATGAACGTGGATCCATAGACTTCCCTCCTTAGCCTTTGTAGTATACGTCAAGAATCTTGGTATCGACACGGTCAAGTTCTTCTTTTGGAAGGATTCTAAGCAGTTCCCAGCCAAGATCCAGGGTTTCCTCGATGGTACGGTTTTCATTCGGTCCCTGGCCGATATAACGCTCCTCGAATGCCTTTCCGAATTCCAGGTATTTCTTGTCAATCGGAGAAAGCTCGTCTTCTCCGATAACGGAAGCAAGATTCCGAGCCTCTCCTACTTTAGCATATGCAGAGAAAAGCTGGTTTGCCAGATCCTGGTGGTCTTCCCGGGTATATCCTTTTCCGATACCGTCTTTCATCAGACGGGACAGGGACGGAAGAACGCTGATCGGCGGGTAGATTGCCTGTCCGTGAAGATTCCGGTCAAGTACGATCTGTCCTTCGGTGATATAACCGGTCAGGTCAGGGATCGGGTGGGTAATGTCATCATTTGGCATGGTCAGGATCGGGAGCTGTGTGACAGAACCATTTACTCCTTCTACGATTCCTGCACGTTCATATAAGGTGGCAAGTTCACTGTACAGATATCCCGGATATCCTTTACGGCTTGGGATTTCTCCTTTGGAAGAAGAAACCTCACGCATGGCTTCGGCAAAGGAAGTCATATCGGTAAGAATGACCAGAATGTGCATATTTTTTTCAAATGCAAGGTATTCAGCGGCGGTCAGCGCAACCTTCGGGGTGATCAGACGCTCGACGACAGGATCGTTGGCAAGGTTCAGGAACATTGCCACATGGTTTGCAACACCGCTCTCCTCAAAGGTTCTGCGGAAGAAATCAGCTACGTCATGCTTGACACCCATTGCGGCGAATACGATGGCGAAATCCTCATTCGTGCTGCCGCCCAGAGAAGCCTGCTTTACGATCTGTGCGGCAAGCTGGTCGTGCGGAAGACCGTTGCCGGAAAAGATCGGCAGCTTTTGTCCACGGATCAGTGTGGTCAGTCCGTCAATCGCAGAAATTCCGGTGCGGATATAGTTACGAGGGTATTCACGTCTGACCGGATTTAACGGAAGTCCGTTGACATCGCGCACCTCTTCAACCGTGATCGGTCCAAGGTCGTCGATCGGTTCGCCGATTCCGTTAAAGGTTCTTCCAAGCATTTCTTCGGACAGACCGATTTCCATCGGATGTCCGGTAAGTCTGGTGTGGGTATTGTTAAGAGACATATTTTCCGTGCCTTCAAATACCTGGATGATTGCTTTGTCCTTGTAGACCTCCACAATACGTCCCATTTTGTGTTCTTTGCCGTTTACGACAAAATCTACGATTTCATCATAAAAAGCATCCTGAACGCCTTCCAGCGCGATCAGAGGGCCGTTAATGCTGCTGAGGCCTAAATATTCAATTGCCATTTTATTTTCCCTCCTTACGCGTTCTTTTCCATGATGCGGTCATGGAAAGCATCAATGTCTGTCAGATACTGGTCAAGAAGCTGAAGATTGTCATTTGGAACATCGTATTTGATCGCAATGACACGTTCAAAAATATTTTCCTCCTTGAGGACAGACATTGGCATATTCATGGCTACCAGTTCGCGGCAGCGTTTGTATAAATATAAAATGATTTCCATCATTTTGTACTGCTTCTGCAGAGAGACACAGGTATCATCCTTGTGGAATGCATTCTGCTGCAAAAATCCGAGACGGATGACTCTTGCAATTTCCAGAACCAGTTTCTGATCGTCCGGAAGTACATCACTTCCGATCAGCTTTACGATTTCCATCAGGCTGCTCTCTTGGTTCAGAAGTGCCATGATGCGGTTGCGGTAGTCAACGAATTTGGGTGATACATTGTCGTGGTACCAGGCGGCGAGATCGGTCAGATACTCGCTGTAGCTGGTCAGCCAGTGGATCGCCGGAAAATGTCTTGCGTAGGCAAGGCTCTTATCAAGGCCCCAGAAGCAGCGGACGAAACGTTTGGTGTTCTGTGTGACCGGCTCGGAGAAATCGCCTCCCTGAGGCGATACGGCGCCGATAATGGTCACGGATCCGTCACTGCCGTTTAAGTTATGCATCATGCCTGCGCGCTCGTAGAAAGCAGACAGACGGCTGGCAAGGTAAGCCGGGAAACCTTCTTCTGCCGGCATCTCTTCCAGACGGCCGGAAAGCTCACGTAAGGCTTCCGCCCAGCGGGAAGTAGAGTCTGCCATGATCGCTACGTCATAGCCCATGTCACGGTAATATTCAGCCAGGGTAAGTCCGGTATAAATACTTGCTTCACGGGCAGCTACCGGCATGTTGGAGGTATTGGCGATCAGAGTGGTTCTGTCCATCAGCGGATTGCCGCTCTTTGGGTCCACAAGCTCTGAAAACTCTTCCAGCACCTGTGTCATTTCATTTCCACGCTCGCCGCAGCCAATATAGATGATAATATCGGCATCAGACCATTTGGCAATCTGGTGCTGGGTCATGGTTTTTCCGGTACCGAATCCGCCTGGGATTGCGGCAGTTCCACCCTTTGCGATCGGGAACATGGTATCCAGGATCCGCTGTCCGGTGATCAGAGGGACACTTGCCGGGAAACGGTAGCTTGTCGGGCGCGCCTTACGAATCGGCCAGTGCTGTATCATGTTGAGCTGTTTTTCTGTTCCGTCGGAAAGCCGCAGAGTGACAAGTGTATCTTCAATCCGGTAATCTCCGTCCGACGCGCAGCAGATTACTTCACCTTCCACATCCGGCGGAACCATACATTTGTGTACGATCGCACTGGTCTCCGGAACCTCCGCTATAATATCTCCGCCATGAAGGTAATCTCCTTTGGCCACGGTGATGTGGGTATCCCATAATTTGTCGCGGTCAAGCGAATCAACGCTGACGCCGCGGGTGATAAATGCACCGCCGCCCACATTTGCGATCTGCTCAAGCGGGCGTTCGATTCCGTCAAAAATATTGTTCAGGATTCCAGGTGCCAGAGTTACAGATACCGGACTTCCGGAAGCCTCTACGATTTCTCCCGGTTTCAGCCCGGAAGTCTCTTCATAGACCTGAACAGTCGTGATGTCTTTGTCCAGGGAAATGACTTCGCCAACCAGCTTTTCCTTTCCCACATAGACCATTTCCGACATCATGAATCCGGTGTCACCCTTCAGATAGATGACCGGACCGTTTATTCCATAAATAGTTGCTGTCTTATTCAATTCCTGCACCTCCTGCTGCAAAACTGAACTGATGATATTCGTAATCGACTGCAGCCTGGAAGCTGTGATCGATCAGAATATTACGGCCTCGGATTACAGCACGCATACCGCCCATAAAATCATATTCACTGATGGTGATCGTCATGCCGGTACGTTTTTCCAGTTCTGTCTGTTTCTCCTTATCAGAAGGAGAAATATAAATGGTCATCTCCTCGCCATCTGCAAAGCGTGCGGCTTCGCGGATTTTGCTGCAGAGATAGTCCAGATATTCGTCTGTTTTTGTAAAGTCAGAAAGAAGCTCCTTTACTTCATCAAACAGCCTGACTTTTAATTCATTCTGTGTTTGGCCAAGAGCACGTTTCAGTTCGGTTTCGGCTTTTGCCGCAGCTTGATTTACCTGCCTTCTGGCTCTTAAGGTCTCGGATTTGATACGGACCTCAGACTGTGCGGTCGCTTCTTTTTTATGCTTTTCAAATAAAGATTCAAGCGCTTTTTTGTGATTGTCAATGATCGCATTTCCTTCAGAACGGGCTTCAGTCATGACCGTTTCCTGTAAATGCGCTATTTTCTCTTCAAGCGTCATTGTCTCACCTTCTATGCCTTTCTAGTTAAAGTTTCAGTCCAATCGCTTCATTGACGTATGAGGTAATGAAATCCTTTTTACGTCCTGTTCCGTGTCTGTCCGGAATTTCGATCAGAAGAGGCATCTTTCTTTTTAACTTGATCTCATCGATGAGATCCGGAAATTCTCTTCCAAAGCGTTCCGTCAGAAGAATGATACCGATCGACTTGTCGTTCATGGCAGTTTCCAGCGCATCACGCAGCTCCTGCTTTTCATGAACTACGACACCGTCCACGCCGGCAAGCCGCATTCCGGTATAAGTATCCACGTTGTCACTGATCAGATACATTTTCATGATTACAGTCTGCTGATGATCATGAAGGAGATGATAAGACCGTACAGGCATACACCTTCTGCAAGACCTACGAAGATAAGGGATTTACCAAGGACGCTGGAATCCTCGCTGATAGCTCCAAGAGCTGCGCTTGCTGCACTTGCTACGGCAATACCGCCACCGATGCAGGAAAGACCGGTAACAAGAGCTGCTGCAATGTAACCAAGACCGGTTGCAAGGCCTGCGCCTGAGGCAGCGGCGTCTGCCGCATGTACCGGTACACTTCCAAAGAGCATGATCCCTGCTACAAGGAAGGTTCCAAAGTAAGAAAGAACATTGAAGGCAAGTGCACATTTATAACGTCCTTTATTTTTTTCTCCGAGCAGGTAATATCCGAATGGAATGAAAATGCTTAAAACCAGTGCGGCAATGAGAATAAGTTTAGTTGCTAAAGTCATGATAATTTCCTCCTAAAATGAAAAACTAATTTTTTGCAGTACCTGTATAAGGTTTAAATTCGCGGCCGCTGCCTTTGTAGAAACGGCTGAACATCTCGTAATAGACAAGTCTCAGGACCTGGATTCCAACGATCAGTCCTTCGAATCCACATACAAACAGGTTGCCGAGTACGATCACTACCCAGTTAATATGCCCGCTTTCGGCACCGGCAAGCATCAGTACAACCTCCATGATGGAAGCGTGGCTGACTGCGAATGCACCGATACGGATAAAGGAAAGCGTATTTGAAAAATAGCTGAGCAGGGTTTCAAATAATTCAAAGAATGCCTGGGTGACAAACATTGCTTTGCTTTGTTCCATTTTTTCGGTTTTCTTTTTGATCTTGTTCGTCAGCGGCTCTTTCAGTGCGATCAGAAGAAGCGGTACTCCGAACATCACTGCAAGAACGATTCCACCCGGCAGAGAGTGACCTGTCATGAAAAGAACGATGCAGGTAACTGCTGCCCCGTAGAATATCAGCCCTGCCACGCCGTTTGCATCAAACCAGGTTGCTTCGGTATCTTTGGCACGGATGCCGTTGATAATATGGAAGATCATAGAAATCAGGATGATTCCCATACCAAAAGCAATCGATACGATAAATACGGTATTCAGTTTTCCGATAAACGGTAAGGTGGTCATATGATTGATCGGTCGGATCCATTTGGCTTCTATAATGTCTTCAAATCCAAACACACTTCCAAACATAAATCCAAAGAAGGTGGAGAAGATTCCGGCAAGTGATACGATTCCGGCAAGGTTCATTTTCTTTGTGAAATACAGGATCGCACCGCCGATAAAGAGCAGCAGCCCCTGACCGACATCCCCGAACATGGCGCCGAAGATAAAGCTGTACATGATACCTACAAAAATGGTCGGATCCATCTCACCGCTCTTGGGAAGTCCGTACATCTTGATGAACATTTCAAATGGTTTGAAAAGCTTTGGATTCTCAAGCTTGGTAGGAGGTTCTCCAAAATACTGTTCCCGGTCCTCTTCTACTACGATATAAACCTTGTCATCTCCCTGTGCCTCTTTGATAAATGCATTTGCATCTTCTTCGGACATCCAGCCGCAGAGGATGTAGTATTCTTCCTGTTCGTCTGTCTCGGTTCGTGCTGCAAATTTCCGGATATCAAAGTTATCGGAAAAACGTTCCAGCTGAATTCTTGCACCGAGTAGTCTGGAAGCGTTCTTGCGGAACATCTCCTGACGTTTATCCTTCACTGCCTGGATTTCATCGGTCAGATTCTGGACTTCTTTATCCAGGCTCCGGTAAGCTTCCAGCGGGGTTCCGCCAAAGTCTTCCAGCAGATCGACTTTTTCAAAGTGGAGAGACCGCATGATCGAATCGACCTTTCCTGCATCAGCATCCGATACAAAATAAACGCCATAGACATAAGAGGCATCTCTGGAGCCTTCCAGAAATAATGCATCAATGTCTTCAAGAAGCGCTTTTTCCAGCCGGTGATAATAATCCACATTGATTTTTCCAAATTTTGTGCGGATGTATTTGTACTGCATGATCTCATGCAGGTCAAAATCCAGAGAAGTAAAAGGTTCCAGGACTTTCATACGTGCCTGGATATTCTCTCTCTTTTTTTTCAGTTCTTCTTTTTGCTGCTGCAGATCCATGTAGTCATGATTGATAGAACGAATCATCTCAAGGATCTCGTCTTCGCTCTGATCAAAGGATGGCTCTGCTGGCATGTCTTTCATATATCCCAGAAACTGTGTCACTTTTGCGAGTGGATCACGGTAAGGGTTCATTTCCAGAAATGGCATCAGATTATCTACTGTCTTGAGCTCCGTAAGTGCATTTTCAAGCTGCATCTCATATTTGGAAAGATACCGGTTTGTCATGCGGTCGATGTCGGCGCGTGGTCCGGTAATGCTCAGGAACTTCATCTTAACAATCATTTCGCTGTTCCTCCTATATAAGTTAATGTCTCACGTGCAGGAAGTCCGTAGCGAACACATTCGAGCACAGTTGTAAGCTTATCAAGCTCCTCCTCTTTCAGAAAAAGATAGGTATTCACGGTTGCGATGGAATAAGGGTTACTTCTTCTGTCTGCCAGGTAGAGACGGTACAGGCAGTCTTTGTAAATCGTCTCGATGGACGCTGGTGTCTGAGTATCGGTGTGACGTAGATAAGGCGTTCTGGTAACCAGCTTTAAAAATTCATCGACAGACGGTGCTTCTACAAGATCCTTCAGCTGATCTACATGAATCCGGTAGTGTATCGGGATCAGCAGTGTGGAAATATCCGGCGGAAGCATGTTGTAATATTTTTTTGCACGGTAGATCCACTGCAGGTTCAGCAGGTCGATCTTTGCTCCGGCATCTCTGGTGAAAATTTCCAGTTCCTTATGCTTCAGAATCTTTTTGCGTTTCTTCCACATGGTTGTAAAATAGTACAGATTCAGTGCCAGATCGTAATCAAAAAGGGTAGGGTTCTCCGCATTTTCCAGACGTTTTAACGGCGCATAGTATTCTGTGCCCTTTAAATTTTCCACCAGCTCACCGATATTCCCCGAAGTGATCAGTTTATCGATGGAGAGATCCGAATATTTGTCGAAGAATATTTTTTTATGATCCAGATCAAAAGGCTTCTGATAGTGGTTGAATACAATACGCAGACAATAGTTGATCAGATTCATCTCGTAGCGCTTCAGATAAAGCTCCAGGAATTTTTTCTGATCCATTCCGGAAAAACGGTACAGGCGTGTATAATCACTGTAAAGTGACTGCACAAGAAGCTTCTCAATCTCACCGCGGTGAAGACGGTTTTCGTCCATATCTGCAAGGACATTCCGATATCCGGGATGTTCTTTGAGATAAGCAGCAACTTCGGTTACTGTATGAAATGCGGCGATATTCTGGAAATCTTCATCAGTGAGCAGTTTCGCCTGCATGGCGCGTACTTTTGTTACGATGCCACTGTATGCAAGTAAATTTCCCATATGCTATCCCTCTATGATACGTCTGACAATTTTCTCGGCATATGCCGTATGCTTCTCTTCAAAATCTTTTTTAAGTTCTTCGATCGCTGTCTGGTTCTTACGGTTCTGCCTTGCAAGAATCTCATCCATCTGACGGTTTAATCCTTTGTGGATATCGTTCAGCTCCTTTTGGGTGTGATCTTCAAGTTGTTTGTCGAACTGATTGCGTTCATTTTGAATGCGTTCTTCCAGTTCTGATTTTTCCAGTTCCGCGTGTTCCACAACAGCTTCGGCTGCGTGTTCGATTTCGGAGAGCTTTTTAACAATATGATCCATTGTCCGACTCCTTTCTTAGAAATTATTTATACATTTTTAATAATGCATACATATTCTACTACTTTAAATTAGAAAAATCTACTAAATAATAAGAGAATATCATAAGAATATTTTATACAAAACTTATAAAATATATTTTTGGGTTTTCAAATATTTCAGAATAGTATAAAATAAATAAGGTTATACATATTTTCACTAAAGGAAGAGAAAGATATATGAGGTTAAGAAATGTACCGGGAGCAGATGCTTATCTGACAGCTCATCCCCTTGTAATTAAAAATGAGACCAGATATCGCGGCACCTGGAAAGAGACTTTTCAGAATCCGGAGAATCCGATCCATATTGAGATCGGGATGGGAAAAGGACAGTTTCTTCTGACACTTGCAAAGGAGAATCCATCCATCAACTATATCGGTATCGAACGTTATTCAAGCGTACTGCTTCGGGCGCTGGAACGCTTTGACAATGACGAGGAATACAAGGATGTCAACAATATTCGTTTTATCTGTATGGATGCGACAAATCTGCCGGAGGTTTTTGCTGTCGGAGAGATTGACAAGATTTATCTGAATTTTTCAGATCCGTGGCCGAAAGCACGTCATGCAAAGCGCAGACTTACTTCCAAGCAGTTTTTTGAGCGGTATGACAAGATCCTTGCCTTTGACGGAGTTGTTGAATTTAAGACAGACAACAGAGAGCTGTTTGACTTTTCACTGGAGCAGGTGGAGTTGGCAGGCTGGGTACTTCTGGCGAAGACCTATGATCTTCACAATGATCCGACACTCAGCAGAGGGAATGTTATGACTGAGTACGAGGAGAAATTTTCCGGGCAGGGACATCCGATCCATAAACTGATCGCAATGCGTCAGTAAGACAATTGAATAAAATGCAACAGGCAGATCATAAAGGCACTGAGTGCGTAAGATGATCCCTGGCAATATAAGAGACAGCAGATACGGAGCAATCCGCACATCGGCTGTCTTTTTGCATATATTGTAGAAAGAGGAAGTCAGGAAGGAACCGATATGCGGAAAAAGCATCATTTTCAGAATTGTATGCGGGGGTTTTGCTATAAGAATCCAAGATTTAATAAAAAGCTGATCTGTTTCAGAAATTCTTTTCAGGAAGTCTATAAAATCTTAAACCCGAAATGCGGATGCCACTAAATCCAGTCCTTTTTACATAGCCTGAGATGGCAGAAATGAGGAAAGTGTATGGGTATCGCATTGATCACGAAGGATTATGAAAATACAGTCGGAAAGCAGAGGATGCCGGTAATTGTGGAGTTTTACGCATCATGGTGTCCAAAGTGCGGAATGATGTATCCTGTTGTGGAAAGGATTGCCAGCCGGTATCAGGGAAAATGGATTTTTTATAAGATTGATATTGATATATCGAAAGAGATTGCAGAGTATATAGGCATTGAGATTGTACCGACGTTTGTGGTGTACAGAGATGGAAAAATCTGTGGATATACAACCGGAGTTCTTCCAGAAGAAACTCTGGAAGAACGAATCCGGGAAATGTTAAGAAAATAATTGGTGGAATCAATTATTCGTATAATGGATATTTTGCGCAGATTGCATTGACTTGCTATGTTAAAATTCGAATACAGCAACACCGTATGGCGGAAGATCATAACCAAATGAATATGGTCTTCCATCACATTCCTGTTTCTTTGCTTTATATACTGCCGGGCGGGCTTTTCCGCTTCCGCCATACTGCAATTCATCACTGTTCAGTACCAGGCGGTACTGTTTGCCGCGCGGTACGCCGACACGGTACTCCGGTCGTTCGATCGGTGTGAAGTTACATACGAATAAAAGGTTCTTTTTTGCGCCCTTTGAATGACGGATGAAGCTGTAAATACTTCGTGAGCTGTCATCTGCATTGACCCACTCAAAGCCTTCCATGCAGGTATCCTGTTCATACATGGCTTTGTTGTGTGTGTAAAGATGCAGCAGGTCACGGTAAAAATTCTGGAGTGCCTGATGCTCCGGCTCGGCAAGGAGATACCAGTCAAGCTCACGCGCCTCGCTCCACTCGCGGAGCTGTCCGAAATCCTGTCCCATGAAGAGAAGTTTCTTTCCAGGATGTCCCATCATGAAAGCATAACCGACCTTCAGGTTGGCGAATTTCTCAAATCCAAGACCAGGCATCTTATTGAGCATAGAGCATTTTAGATGTACTACTTCATCATGTGATAATACAAGAATATAATTCTCGCTGTATGCATAGGTTAAGGCAAATGTCATACCGTAGTGGTCGCCTTTGCGGAAATATGGATCCAGCTTCATGTATTCGGTAAAGTCATGCATCCATCCCATGTTCCACTTCAGGCTGAATCCAAGACCATCATCTTCCGGTTTGCCTGTTACTTTTGGCCATGCGGTGGATTCTTCTGCGATCATCAGTGCGCCAGGGTTACGTCCGGTAGTAACGGAATTCAGATGCTTGAAAAATTCGATTGCTTCCAGATTCTCATTGCTGCCGTATTTGTTGGCGATCCACTGACCGTCTTCTTTACCGTAATCAAGATACAGCATGGAAGCAACAGCATCTACGCGGAGACCATCGATGTGATAATGTTCGATCCAGAACAGTGCGTTGGCGATCAGGAAGTTCTTAACTTCTGCTTTACCATAATCGAAGATCTTGGTTCCCCAGTCCGGATGTTCCCCCTTCTTAGGATCTGCATATTCAAAGGTAGCTGTGCCGTCAAAGTCAGCGAGTCCGTGTGCATCGCGTGGAAAATGTGCCGGTACCCAGTCAAGGATTACGCCAATCTTATTCTTATGGAAATAATTGATCATATATGCGAAATCTTCCGGCGTACCATAACGGGAGGTCGGAGCATAATATCCGGTCACCTGATATCCCCAGGAGCCGTCAAATGGGTATTCTGAAATTCCCATCAGTTCGATATGAGTATACCCCATCTTTTTTATGTAGTCTGTAGCTGCATGCGCAAATTCACGGTAGCTGTAGAACCCATCATCTTCACGTCCCGGATGGCGCATCCAGGAACCGATATGTGCTTCATAAATGGAAATCGGTGAGGAATGGAAATCCCATTCTGCCCGGTGCTTCATCCAGACACTGTCACTCCATTTTAAATGGGAGATATCAGCAATCCTTGAGGCAGTTCCCGGTCTCAACTCTGCACTGTTCGCAAATGGATCAGCTTTGTAAAGCTTATCTCCGGTCTGTGTCTCGATACAGTACTTGTAAAGCTGTCCGAGCTGTGCTTCCGGAACAAATGCGGTATAGATTCCAAGTGGTTCCTGACGCTTCATAACGTTTGCATCTTCACTCCAGCCGTTGAATTCACCGACTACGGCAACTGATCTGGCGTGTGGAGCCCATACTGCGAAATATACGCCGGTTTTTTTCCCATCTTTTACAAAATGTGCACCCATTTTTTTATAGATTTCATAATGGGTTCCCTGTCCGAATAAATATTGATCTAATTCGCCGATTCTATAATCAGCGGGTTTATCTGTTGTTACAGTTTTTACAGACTTTTTAGCTGTAGACTTTTTAGCAGCAGTTTTAGCAGCTGCCGGTTTTTTTACAGTAGATTTTTTTACGGCCGTCTTGCGGGTCGTGTTGGTCTGTTGTGCTGTTGTTTTTTTTACTGCCATCCCATTCACCTTCTATCAAAGATATTTAGGAATATTATACTAGAAATAGCGATAAAAAGAAAGAGTTTTGGACAACTTATACATTTCTTATGTAAGATGTCTAAAACTCTTTCTTTATAGTTATCGGTTTTGTCTGCATATATAAAAGAACGCGCCGGAAGCGCGTTCTTTGTAGAAATCTTATGCTTTAAAATCTTCTTCTTTCAGGATGATGTGGTCTGAATTATCAGTGCTTCTTCCAAATACCCGTTTCACAAGATGTTTTACATTTGCTTTCTGGGAATGTGAAATTGCTTCATCCATGATCTCTTTTACTTCTGCAACAGTAACCGCATGATCTTCTCTCTGCATCATATCAATCCGGCTGTATAATGCAAGGATTCCCATTTCATCGATACGGTATCCGTTTTCCTTAGCATAGGTCTGACCGAATGTAACCAGTTCATCATTGATGAATACCGGAAGCTCCAGTCTGGAAGTAAATTTACGTTTGAATTCGCGATGGGATGCAAACATTCTTTCCAGCGGTTTCTTCTGGTCTTCCAGAAGGAAGAGAAGTTCGCCGGTCTGTTCATCCATCATGTCATTCAGTTCACGGATGGTTCTGTCATTCATCTTGGAAGCTTTTTCGATGATCAGTGCGCCACCGTTCAGCTTATCGATGATACTTCCGATGTCCTTTTTGTTCAGAGAATCACCGGTTACGATTGCAACTTTACCCTGTTTGAGTCTGCGCTGTTTCTGGATTGCTTTTACAATATCAACTGCGAGGACTGTTTTTCCGCTTCCCTTGCGGCCAAGGATCAGGATGTTGCCTGTGCGGGAAGTTCCATAACGGTTACGGCAACGTTTGTCGTTATCAAGGATTTCAACAAGCTGTTCACTGACACCACGGATCGGTACAAAGTAAGAGAACAGCTGCTTCTGCTCTTCAGTAAGTCCAAGCTTCAGTCCGATCTCACTTGTTGCACTCAGATCGTAACGACCCTGTACAACGAATCCGGTATCGAATTTACCCATGCGTTCGGTGATTTCATCTTCTGACGGTTCTTCGATTTCAAGAACTTCGTCAATATCAGGAGTTTGCGCTGATTTTGAAGTTTCTTTCTCTGGCTCAGGAGCCGGTTTCTCGTCAAATTCAAGATCAAGATAATCATCACTGCTATCTAATTCTTCTTCATCTTCAAAGGAATCAAGGTCTGCAAAATCACCATCATCTTCGTCAGAATCATGATCATCGATATCGAGAGCAGATTCTTTTTCAAAATCAAAATCCTCTTTATGATCTTCATCTAATTCATCATCGATCTGGTAGTCATCTTCGTCTTCATCCTCGTATTCTTCCTCATCGTCATACTCGGAATCGTCTTCATCCTCGTATTCCTCGTCATCGTCATATTCGGAATCGTCTTCATCCTCGTATTCCTCGTCATCGTCATACTCGGAATCGTCTTCATCTTCGTATTCCTCGTCGTCGTCATACTCGGAATCGTCTTCATCTTCGTATTCCTCGTCGTCATTATACTCGGAATCATCTTCATCCTCGTATTCCTCGTCGTCGTCATACTCGGAATCATCTTCATCCTCGTATTCCTCGTCGTCATCATACTCGGAATCATCTTCATCCTCGTATTCTTCGTCGTCGTCATACTCGGAATCATCCTCATCCTCGTATTCAGCTTCTTCATCGTAAACCGCATCCGATTCATCATCTTCTTCGGAGTCAACGATTTCTTCAAAATCATTTTCTTCCGGCTCTTCCTCGTCAGTGTCTGAAGCTTCTTTGGATGAATCTTCCGGGCTTTCAGTCGCTTCATCCTCTTCATCATCAACGAAATCTTCAGCATCTTCATCGGTGATTTCAGGCTCTTCACCATTTTCAAGCTGTTCCATCAGTTTGCGGATATCATCAGAAAGGATTGGTTTTGTAGCTCCAAGAACTTCCTCTTCTTCTTCTTTCTTTTTCTCGCGCAGGGCTTTTTCTTTCTCAGCTTCCTCCTGGCTCTTTTCAAGAATCTTTGCATTTTCACGCTGAGTTGCTTCCCAGTTGGCAAGAATTTCTTCAATCTTCATCTTACCGGTCATCTGTGAATCGTCTGAAGCAGATTCAGGAGCAACTGCACCACTTGCAACGGCAACACCGGCTTTCAGGGCATCTGAAAGGGAAGCACCGGAAATGGTTGTGGAAATATCGGAAGTGCTTCGAATCCGGGTTTTTGGCTGTGACTCAGCTTCTGGTTCGGAAGCATGTGTCCGGGCCATTGGCTCTGGAAGATCCGGAAGATCAATACTGTCTGTGACATGTACATCTTTGCGGACCTTGTCTGCAATTCGTGGATTCGGTTCCGGACGTTCTTTGGATTTTCGGAAGGAAGGTTTTCTCTTGGAAGAATCCTTACGGCCGATACCATCATTTCGATGATCGTATTTTTCCTGCTGAAGTGGAGTCAGCGGTTTGTATTTCATTTTAAGTTCCATTGCCTGGTATACATAAGTACCTTCGCTGAACCAGAGAATCAGATCATCACATTCATCAAGACATTCGGAAGTCATACCGGCTTCAGCGTATAATCTGGCAAGTTCATATGCCCATTTTTCAACGTATTCAGAATGCTTGAAATCTTCAAGAGCTTCAATCTGTTCTTTGACTGGCGCTTTCTGTGCTTTTAAGATCTTATACCGGAGAATGTACTGGTTTGGATCTTTCGGAGCAAGCTTGACAAATTCTTCGTAGCAATCAGCTGCTTCATCGAAATGTCCCAGCTTCAGAGAAATAATTCCCAGGCGGTATACAACCTTTCTGCTGGAAGGTGCTTTATCATACGCAATAAATAAGGTATCACGTGCTTTACCAAGTTCCCCCGCATTTTCATAGATTTCGCTTACGGTAGAGAGCATGGCGGTATTTTTTACTTTACGCCAGTCGATCGTATCTGCAATCGACATCGCTTTCTGGTAAGACTTCTGTTCGGCATACGCAAGCATCTGCTCTGTCTTTGCGCGATATTCATATTTATCCAACGTTTCTCACCTCATATGATTATTATTAATTATTTTACTTTTCCTCAGTAAGTCTGACTTTTGTACCAGAAACGGAAAACAAAAGTCTTATAATTTTACTTACTAAGTGTATCATAGAGCGTTGTCAATGTCAAAAATTACGGCTGATATTTTTCAGAAATGTTAAAAAAATATTACAAAAAATTCACAAATTGGGAGCTGGTAACAGAAAAAAAGGAGACAGCCATCTTTTGAATGGCTGTCTCGGAATATTCAATTGTAATTTTTATTTTTATATCGGAGGAATTAAGTAATTCTTATTCCTGTAAGTTCTTTGAGCATTTCATATGATATTCAGATTTTATAAAATTTATAAAAATGAAATCATATGAATCGATTTTGATCAATTCTGATCGTTCGTTATTTTATATAATCAGGTAATCCAATTTTGGTATTTATCAGCTTTCTCGTCACTGTTAAATTTACTTATCAATGAATGTTTCTTTACACATTTTCTGATCTTGAATTACTGTGGTATTTACTTCAATATGTCAACAAATGCTGAATCTTTTTATATCTTATAATCGCTTCCGGTTTATCTACTACTCCGACCTTTTTTATCATTAACTTTTCTCTTACCGGATTATAATCTATGGTTAAGGCTCATCTCACAGGAATTTACATTTGCCATACCATTAACATATTGAGTTTTAGATGATGAAATATCCAACGGTCAAAGCCTCCTTCCTTTCGTTCTCGTTCCAAAATTTTATCCGGATATTCTTTTTCTCTTATACTTTTTTCTGTTCAGAAGTCAGATATCAATTTTCTCTTATTATTATAAATTATCAATTTTAAAAATTGTTTTCTACACACTCCGCTTACAAAACGCTCATAACCAAAATGTATAGTTGCTTTTTAAAAACTTTCTAACCTTCAAATAACAATTATTCTTGTTACCCTTTTCTGATCTGGTTCTTCATCTTATACTCTTGGCGAGTATATATGAAACTATGTAACAGATTAAAAAAATATCTTGTTGAAATTCCCTTTCTCGTCAGGAACTTCTTTTCTTTTGGATTGACTTAATAATAACACCCAAATACTTATTTGTCAATATAATTTTAAAATAATTTTGTTAAAATTAGAAAGAATTGAAATTGTAATATATATATATCAGAAAATTCAAACAATTATAAATACGATTAGAAATAGTTATAGCCATTTGCAATATATTCGGGGTTTTGCTATTGTTTCCGTCCATAAATGCATGATACACTAAAAAATAGATGAAAAATACAGGCTATGGCATTGGGATAAAGAAAGGAGACCTACAGATATGGGAGGATTTTTTGGCGTTGCATCAAAAGAAGCATGTAATCTGGATCTTTTTTATGGAACAGATTATCATTCGCATCTTGGAACCCGCCGCGGAGGTATGGCTACTTACGGAAGTGATGGCTGGAAGAGAGCAATTCATAATATTGAAAATTCGCCGTTCCGTACAAAATTTGAAAAAGATGTTGATACAATGAAGGGAAATATTGGAATTGGATGTATTTCAGATTATGATCCACAGCCAATTCTGATCCAGTCGCATCTGGGATGCTTTGGAATTACGACAGTAGGTAAGATCAATAATGCGGATCAGCTGATTCGGAATCTTTATGAAAATGGACATACACATTTTCAGTCTATGACCAATGGACAGATCAATTCTACAGAGCTGGTTGCGGCATTGATCTGTAAAAAGGATTCGTTTGTTGAGGGAATCCGTTATGTGCAGTCAGTAGTTGAAGGCTCGATGACGCTTCTGCTTCTGACAGAGAATGGAATTTATGCAGCCAGAGACCTTCTCGGACGTACACCGGTTGTGATCGGAAAGAAAGAGAATGCATACTGCGTTTCCTTTGAAAGCTTTGCATATATCAACCTTGGATACACAGATTACAAAGAGCTGGGACCTGGGGAAATCGTCTACGTGACACCGGAATCTGTGGAGACTGTAAGTCCTGCATGTGAAAAGATGAGAATCTGTTCGTTCCTGTGGGTATACTATGGATATCCTACTTCTTCTTATGAAGGGGTTGGTGTAGAAGAAATGCGTTACAACTGTGGAAAGCTTTTAGCACAGAGAGATGACCATTCGATCGACGTGGATATTGTTGCAGGAGTTCCGGATTCGGGTATCGCTCATGCGATAGGCTATGCAAATGAATCAGGTATTCCGTATGCAAGACCATTTATCAAATATACTCCGACCTGGCCAAGATCCTTCATGCCGACAACACAGAGTCAGCGTAATCTGATCGCCAGAATGAAACTGATCCCGGTACATAGTCTGATCGAAGACAGGAGCCTGCTGCTGATCGATGATTCTATCGTGCGTGGCACACAGCTCCGTGAGACGACAGAGTTCCTGTATCAGAGTGGCGCAAAAGAAGTGCATGTCCGCCCGGCATGTCCACCGCTTTTGTACGGATGCAAATATTTGAACTTCTCTCGTTCCAAATCAGACCTGGATCTGATCACAAGAAGGATCATCCGTGAGTGGGAAGGCGACAATGATGTCAATGTACTGGGTGAATATGCGGATCCGAACAGTGACCGGTATGCAGCAATGCTGGAGGAAATCCGCAAGAGACAGAATTTCACTTCACTTCGTTATCACAGACTGGATGATCTGATCAAATCAATCGGGATTGATGCATGCCAGGTATGTACCTACTGCTTTAACGGTGTGGAATAACAGGTAAATGAAAATATAAAACAGGTGTCCACGTAAGTATATCTTAGTGATATATCCCCGTGGGCACCTGTTTTTGTATATACGATTTTGGTGTATAAGGTGATGTGGAATGGTGTACAAAGTATGCGGAGCGACAGTTCCTTCTGCAAAGCTGCACTATAGCAGCAGATCATCTATCTTCACATAGTCTCCCATCCGGTATGCTTCAATTGCATTTCCATTGATCACATAGAACTTTTCATTTGCATACACACCGCGGGTTCCAAGATAAGAATTACCGTTGACTTCCTCCTGCATCTGTACCTGGAAGCCCTGATCTTTATCGTAAGAAAGGATCACATACTGGTTGGCAGATCCGGAAAGCGGAAAGCCGATCAGATTCTTTTCCGGATCAACCAGTGCTGCACGGTAGTCAGAAAAAACATCCGAGTAATAGTACTGATCCAGTGTGTACTTGCTGACTTCCTTCACATCCGAAGGATCACTGATATCAAACATGGAGATCTTTACTCCGTTTGTAATGCCATTTTCATCGGTATCCATACCGATGCCAAGAAGCAGGTTATCACTGTAAAAATGCAGGTATTCCGAAAAGCCGGGAATTTTCAGCTTGCCAAGGATCTTCGGATTCTCCGGATCGGAAAAGTCTACGGAGAATAAAGGATCTGTCTGTTCATAAGTTACAAAGTAACCGGTATCGCCCAAAAATCTTGCGGAATAGACCTGTTCATTTTTGGCAAGATCCTCGATCTTACCGATTGTTTTCAAATCTGCATCCAGCACATAGACTGAATTGGACTGTGAAGAGCTTCCGACATTATGCGTAACCGTTGTCACCAGCCGCAACGTATTGTCATACTCATCAATGCTGAAGGAATCGTTCAGATATCCTTTTACTTTGCCCTGGGCAGAGCCGGAAAGTTTTCCTTTATTGTAAGACAGCTTGCGGAGGATCGTCTGATTCTTTGCCGCAAGATTATCTGCGAGGATACTGCTGTTCGCATACTCGTAAATATAAATGTTGTTCTCACTCACATAGACTTCGCCATTCTCAGACATGACTGCTTTCTGGTCTGCTGCCTTATCCGGACTAGAAGCGGAAACGGAGCTGACAACAAGGTACTGGTCTGCTGCATGGTTCGTCGGGAGATAGATATCCGACTGCTTCAGAAGATTGTCACCAACAAGCGGAACATAGGAAGGATAATCTTTTTTGGTGATCGTATCGTAAATATAATAGTCGCTGAATACATACAGATATCCGTCTTTAAAACGTGAAGTGCGGTAGTAACCACTCTGATCCACGGTTCCGATGGATTTCGGATTGTTGATATCTGCCAGATCATAAGTCTGGATACGGGTACAGCTGCCGCGGTACAAGGTTTTACTGTCAGAATCAACCTGCGTGTTCTGCATGTTGCCAAGGACAAAAAGCTTCTGGTCACTCAGGTAAAATTCGGATGCCTGAAAATTCTCATTCAGCGAAATACCGGAAACAACCTTCATCTGATCAGACCGGATATCTACAATGGAAATTTCCTGTGAGTTTGCTTTCAGTGTATAAAGATAACTTCCATCCGTTTTTACAATGTCTGCTTCACCGACGCCCTCTGTGCGGACGTTGGTATCGGAAAATGAAGTATCCACAGCACGTGCAGAGGCTGTTGAAGAATCCGAAGAGGAGCTGGAACTATCGGTGCGTGCACCACTGTCGGCTGTTTCAGTTGAATACATGACAATTCCGCTGTCGGTTGAACCGGTAACAGATGAAGAATCCAACTCATCCTGATAAGATTGCAGGTATGTGTAGATTTCATCATAATCGGTTGCTGTCTCTAAAGTATCGGAAGAGACAAGCTTACCGGAGGATGTACCGATTGAAGAACTGCCTTTTGTGGAAAAAGTGGCTGAGTCTGAAGAAAGATTCTGCTGGCGGATGTGGGCGCCAATGCCGACAACCAGTACCAGTGCGGCAGCGATAAGTCCTCCGCGCATCCGGTGGCCGCGGGAAAAACCATGCTTTTTCGGGATATGTCCGGAAGCCTGAGTGCTGTTATGCTCTTCCAGCATTTTCATAATCTGATCCGGTGCAAGGCTTTCCGGAACAGGAGTTTTTTCCGTAGATTGTTTTATTTTATCCAGTATTTCTTTTTCGTGATCTGTCATATGAAACACCTCCTATTACTCTTTTATCCTACTCTTTCAGAAGCCAGCTCATCTTTTCGAGGGCACGCTTTCTGCGGGAGCGGACTGTATTCGGGTTCAGCCTTAGCATTTTTCCAATCTCTTTACTGTTGTAACCGCCATAGACGGATAAGCCGATGATCAGCTGATCGTCTTCATCGAGAATAAGAAAAGCACGTTCCACATCTGTGCGGAGTCCGTCACAGTATGTGGCAGAAGCATGATCTTCTTTCAGCTCGGTCTCGGTCCGTTCACGGCTCTTTAACTTCCGGCGGCACACATTTGCCAGAATCTGAAAGATCCAGGAACGGAATGCTTCTTCTTTGCGTAATTTATGTATGTTCTCATAGGCGGAAAGAACGGCTTCACTGACGGCGTCTTCTGCATCCTGCGGATGATGCATCATGCAGAGCGCAAAACGATACAGATCCTGATAAACCGTCTTATATAATTCTTTAAATGCAATTGCATCGATCATAAGGTCCCTCCTCTCATAACAGGTTCTTTGTATATAAGAGTATAAAAAAGTCGGAAGTGTTGCAAAAAGGGACAGAAAAATTTCCGTCCCTTTTAAATCATATCATTGTCTGAGAAAAATTAACCTCTGTAATAATTGATCAGACATCCTTTGAGGATGATCTCACGTTCTGCATCCGTCAGATCACCGAGCTTCAGATCGATCTCCTTCAGATCATCGCCTACGACATAAGCCTTGATCGTGGAAGCTTTATCTTCTACTGCTTTGCGGATATCCGGCACGAAGAGATAGTCACCGTTCCTGAAAGAAAGCTTTGTGTGTTCCTCTTCGGTAATAAACGGAAGCATGCCCCAGTTGATCAGGTTCGAGCGGTAACGTTTGGTTGCGTACTCATTCGCGATATTCGCCCAGCCGCCGAGGACCTTCTGGCAGGAAGCAGCCTGCTCACGGGCAGAACCATCACCAGGTTTGACCGCGAAAATGGTACTTCCGACACCGATATTTCCTTTGCCGACTTCCGGATAAGACTTCTGGATTGCTGCCATCACCGGTTTTAATTCATCCAGTACATCCAGTGGACAAGTACCTGCTTCAATCGCTTTCTGGGCTTTCTGGACCTCTTTCGCGCGTCCTACATAGGCAGGATCCTTTCTGGAAAGTGCAAATTCAGCAAGTCCAAGCGGGTTGGAACGATAAGAAGAAGTCTCGCCGGACGGGATCAGTTCGTCTGTCGTTGTAACCGGATCGTGGATCTCAGATACGACCTTCAGGATCAGATTCTCAGGAAGAGCGCTCATTGCCGGCCAGTCTTTGATGTTCGGTCCGAATTTGATCTCAACCGAAGGATCAGCAACGCCGTGGCTGTCAAATACACGGTTGGCGTAAATTCTGGAATCAAAGTGGTAGGTCGGGTTCTTGTATTCAATATCAAAATCTGTTGCCGGAGTAAGGAAACCTTTGTTTGCAGCAGTTGCGGCAATGGAACGTGCATCCATAAGGGCAACAGATGCGATCTGTCCACTCTGCAGCTTGCTTCCTTCACGGTTCGGGAAGTTACGGGTAGAGTGACGGATGGAAAATGCATTGTTTGCCGGAGTATCCCCAGCACCGAAGCACGGTCCGCAGAAGGCAGTCTTCACGATCGTACCGGCTTCCATCAGGTCAGCAACCGCACCATTTTTCACAAGCTCCATGTAGATCGGTGTACTTGCCGGGTAAACACTGAAGGTAAATTCATCTGATCCGATGTATTTGCCACGGATGATGTCTGCGGCAGCACAGATATTTTCAAAACCGCCGCCGGCACAGCCTGCGATGATACCCTGATCGACATAAAGCTTACCATTTACGATCTTGTCCTGAAGAGAGTAATCCACAGCACCGTCCAGGCTTACCAGCGCGCGCTGCTCTACATCGTGGAGAACATCTGCAAGGTTGGCATTGACATCCTCGATGGTGTAGACATTGGACGGATGGAACGGCATGGCGATCATAGGCTTGATCTCGCTCAAGTTCACGTATACAAGACCGTCATAGTAAGCGACTGCGCCAGGCTCCAGTTCCCTGAAGTCATCACTTCTTCCGTGGATATCGTAGAACTCTTTGATCTTGTCATCGGTTCTCCAGATAGAAGAGAGGCAGGTTGTCTCTGTTGTCATAACATCGATTCCGATACGGAAGTCTGCACTTAATTTGCCAACGCCAGGTCCGACAAATTCCATGACTTTGTTATTGACATAGCCATTGCCGAAGGTTGCGCCGATGATCGCAAGGGCAACGTCCTGCGGTCCGACACCTTTCACCGGTTCGCCGTCCAGATAGATTCCGACAACACCCGGCATCTTGATATCATAAGTCTTGTTCAGAAGCTGTTTTACAAGTTCCGGTCCGCCCTCTCCCATTGCCATGGTACCGAGTGCACCATAACGGGTGTGGCTGTCAGAACCAAGGATCATCTTGCCGCCGCCTGCGAGCATTTCACGGGCAAACTGGTGGATAACGGCCTGATGAGGCGGAACATAGACACCGCCGTACTTCTTCGCACAGGTCAGTCCAAACATGTGGTCATCTTCATTGATCGTACCGCCGACTGCACACAGAGAGTTATGGCAGTTGGTCAGAACATAAGGGATCGGGAATTTCTCCAGTCCGGATGCTCTTGCAGTCTGGATGATTCCGACAAAGGTAATGTCGTGCGAAGTCAGCTTGTCAAATTTGATCTGAAGCTGCTGCATATTACCGGAAGTATTATGCGCACTTAAGATCCCATAAGCCATTGTCTCTTTTGCAGCAGCTTCTTTTGTTGTCTCAATCCCTGTCTTGCTTTTTACGGCCGCAAGTGCATCGGGTGCATCTGCAATTACCTCAGTACCGTGTAAAAGATAGGCACCGCCTTCGTATAATTTCACCATATCATGTCCTCCTATTTTCTGTTTTCTATAAATTTCATGTGGTCTGCGACCATCAGAGCGATCTTAAATGTCAGGGCGTCCTCAAAGACTCTGACATCCAGCCCGGTCTGCTTCTGGATCTTCTCCAGCCGGTAGACGAGCGTATTCCGGTGGACGAAAAGCTGTCTCGCTGTCTCCGAAATATTCAGGCTGTTTTCAAAAAATTTATCAACTGTGGATAAGGTTTCTTCGTCAAACTGATCAACGGTATTTCCGGCAAATACTTCTTCCAGGAACATCTCGCATAAGGAAACGGGAAGCTGGTGGATCAGCCGTCCGATACCGAGTTCGCGGTAGGATAAAATATTGCGTTCCGGATAGAAGATACGTCCCACATCCAGAGCCATGCCTGCTTCTTTGTAAGACTGTGAGACCTCTTTGAGTTCGGGAATGATGGTTCCGAAGGAAAGCCGGACATTGACCATAGCTTCGGTGTTGATCGCATTCACCAGCATATCGGCAGTCGAACGGATCGTATCATAATCATCCGTACTGTCAAGGGACTTGATCAGAATAATATGTCCCTCATCTACGGCAGTAACAAAATCACCGGTTCCCGAGGAATAAATCCCACGGATCATATCCAGGACGATCGTGTCATCCGGATTCTTCGGTTCGATCAGATAGACGACTCTGCGCTGCTCAACTGTAATACCAAGCTTTTTCGCCTGATTGTAGATATCTACGAGGAGCAGGTTATCCAGGAGCAGGTTCTGGATAAAACGGTTACGGTCAAGACGTTCGCTTCCGGATCTTAAAAGGCTCTCCAGCTGGCAGACACTTAAGCGTCCGCTGGTATGCACATCAATCTCATTATTGTGCTCGATCACGAAAATATAAGTCAGTTCATCATCATCATAAACCGGGAACAGACCATAGCATTCATCCAGGTGCTCCTCCGATACGCCGGTAACCTCCAGCTCTTTTAAAAATGAGCAGACAGCTTTTTTTACTGCAGGCTTCTCCTTACCTACAGCTGCAAGCATCACTCCATCTGTGTTCCAGATGGAACAGTTACACTCGATGATATCCCCTATTTCATTGATTGTTCTCTGTAAAATCTGGTTGGATAACAATCCATTCACCTCTCCATTCTTTTCAATATATGACAAATGGGAGAATTGTGAAATTCCCCCATCTTCTTCTGACAATACAATCTGATATTATTTTAGCAAATGTTTCACACTTTAGCAAGCTAAAATGAAAAACGTTCTCTCTTATTCGTCTTCGTCATCGCGTCTGTCAAGCATGGCAGCAACGATTTCAAGAATTACAGCAAGACCGATGATGGATGCGGCAGCAATCTTTCCGGCAGTGCCGGTTGCAGCCTGTGCGATACCGCCGACAACCGGAACAGAAAGCTTTACTTTTCCGATGTAGTTGTTGTAAGGGATCGGATTCATATCTTTTTCCTCATTGGCATCCCCTTTGGTGATAAACTGTCCCATCGCCGGGCTGTTGGATACTACACGGTGGGTGATGATCGAGCCGTCTGCATTGTTGCTGTAAAAAGCAATGACATCATCTTTGACGATCGTGTCTGGTTCTTCATACCGGACATAGACCAGGCTTCCCGTCGGGATCGCCGGTTCCATGCTCCCACTGATCACGGTGTACATCTGAAAACCAAAAGCTTTCGGAAGCGTCAGCGGAATACAGGCAAGAATCAGTACTGTCAGTAAAACAGTGCCCAGTGCACTGCAAAATGCAGCCACCGGGCTTTTCTTTTTCTTCGTTCTCTTCAAAAAAGACTTCTCCTTTAGTGCCGCGCTTTTTTATTTTGCACGTTTTTTCAAGAATACGATCAGTCCTACGAGAGCTGCTACCGCAACAACGATAATGCCGATCCCTGCTGCGATCGGAGTCTTGCTCGTCTTGTCTTTCGCATCGATATTTCCTTTTGGAGTGTCTTCATCATCCAGATCTACCAGAGACTTTGGTGTCTGTTCATCCTCAGATGTTGCAGTATCTTTATCTTTAGCTGTCGTATCCTGAGAATTGTTATCTGTCGTTGTACCATCGGTTGTACCGGTTGTGGTTCCGTCTGTTGTGCCACCGGTAGTTCCGGTTGTAGTGCCACTGGTAGTTCCGGTTGTAGTTCCACCGGTAGTTCCGGCAGTTCCACCGGTTGTGCCGCCTGTCGTGCCACCTGCTGTACCGACATTACCGGTACCTGTGCCAGGAGTTGCTGTACCAGGAACAGTCGTTGTGATGGTGGTGGTTGTTGTAACAACACGGTCTGTAGCACCCGGTTTGTAGGTAAACGTAAATACATTCTCAGATTCATTATTACTCAAAGTCTTGGTAAGTGCAAGAGCATCTGGAATATAATTTTCAACGTAACGGTAAGCAACGACCGGCTTGTCGCCGACGTTTCCGTAGAAGGTCTGGCTCTCTGCCAGTGATTTACCGGATGCATCCTGATAATTTACGGTATAGGCAACCATGTTGCCTTTGATTCCGTAAGCGACTACATAGTCGGCATCACCTTTGACGATAAAGCCAGGAGTATTAAGTAGTTCTGAACTTGCATTGTCACGTCCGCTGAGACGGATTCCTTTGACATAATACTTGTCGTCTGTTACCTGGATGTCATTCAGATTGAAAGTAACGGTAGAATCGGGAGCAATGTTTGCCTGCTCGATCTTGTTCTGTCCGTTAATTGTTCCTTTGTTACCTGCGGATAATGTTACCTTGTAGGTATACGGTGTAGTATCATCTGCCATAACGCTCATTGTGGATGCACCGAGTGTCATGGATACAGTCAGAAGAGAAACCAGTAATCTTTTCCATTTTTTCATCTGCTTACTCTCCTTTCTGTCTGCGTCTTTTTGTGTTCTTATTGAGTGTGTAGATACCATATGCAAGAAGGATCAGTCCACTGATGAGTGCAAGCACACAGAAGAGAAGAATTCTTGCGGTATCACCGGTCTTAACGGTGTTGGTTGTCTTAATAATCTTATTCTTGGTGATGGTTTTGCCGGCTGAAACCTTTTCTACTGCAAAGTTCATGCGGAGCTTTGCGAGTGTGAGCTGATAACCGTTGCCCTGTGTCTCACCTTCAACACCGACGGTAAGGTGTACCGTTCCGGTATTATTGGAAGCAAGTCTTCCGAGGTAGAAATATTCCTGGGTTGAGTTATCAATCTGCTTCAGACCTTCTCCTGCTTTGGAAGCGCCTTCCCCTCCGACAGTTGAGCTGTCGTAGAGTACCTTTTCGGCATTGTCACTTCCAACATAGGTCAGCTTGTATTCGTAAGCACCACCTTCTGCGGAAGACTGTGCATCCTCCAGCGTCTGGATCACTTCATTGGTCATGTACCAGTCGGTATCCGTACTGTCGGAGTTCTTAAGCTGAACCTTGAGTTCGATGCTGTCACCCGGCTGGATATTTGCCAGCTCGTCAGTAACATCGGAGCTTTTAAAATTACTGTCCATCTTGCCGCCGGTGAAATTAACCTGCCATCTGTCGGCTCCCTGAGAATCCTTTGCAAATGCAGTTGTGTGTACCCCTGCTGCCATTATCACTGTCATGGCGAGGCACAAAATTTTCTTTTTCATACTCTGTACCTCCCTACTGTAAGCTCATTGTTGTTTCGTCGTCTGATACATTCACGTCCACGCCCCAGGCACTCTTGATCGCGTCCTTTGCGTTGTGTGTCTGAACTGCATCCACCTCTGCGTCAATGTGGAAGGTGTATCCATTGTACTTGTAAGTATAAGTGATGGTTTTACCTTTTTCAGATTCTTTTTCAGATTCGGGTACAGGCTTTGTTACATCCGATGCAATCGAAGGATTGATTCGGAGTGTATCCGATAATGCCGGTGTCGGTTTACCCGCTTTGAGGGCTTTGGTATAATAAAGAACGGTACGCTCTCTCGTGGACTGTGCTTTTGCAACCTGCCATCCGTTGTCTGTGAGGAAGTTCAGCTCGATCAGATCCGGTGAAAGGTTCGTGTTCTTATTGCCTTTTTCGTCCTGCCAGCTTTTTGTGATGATCACACGTACAAAGGTGTCGATCGTACCGCTGTTCTTGACGCTGATTGCTTCGTTATATTTCTTGCCGGGTGTAAATGTCTCATCCTTTCCAAGAAGGTCTGTGAGAAGTGTACCTTCTGAGGTTCCCTTCCATTCATTGTTCGATACATAATCCCGGCTGCTGACTACTTTGTCATTTTCCAGAAGAGATACGCCGATACTCTGCATATTCATCTGTGCGGAATAATTCTCACTGTAGTAAGTGAGTGCGGCGCGTGTACTGCCGACAGTGCTTCCAACCAGCAGGAGTGCTGCGGCTGTCAGGACCAGGGCAGGTTTCTTTGGAAATGATTTCTTTTTCTTTTTCATTCTCATTACCTCCTACTCTGTCGTCTGTGTGCTGTCGTCTTTGATTACGTGATTCCAGTCGGCGTATGGATTGCCGTCCTCGTCGTAGAGAACCGGGGTGCATTCCTGGATGACTACGATGTTGAATTCTTCCGGTTTGTCATTTCCTTCCGGGAACTTATAAGTGATATTGAGTTCCTGTTCGGTTGTCTTGCCTGCCGGAAGGACATCGTCGTAACACCAGTAGGAGACATTCTTGTCATTCTCGTCGACCATTTCGGTCCATCCGCCGTCCGGAGTGTTGTATGTAAGTGTTACCGGAGCGAATGCCGTTACTCTTACGAAGCAGTCATAATCACCGATATTGCTGATCGTGACATGCTTCCCGTTTTGATCTACTGTTTCATTTGGGATGGTTTCTGTAAATCCCATATTCATTTTCACACCGCCACCGGCTGTCGAATAGGTTGTAAAATACGCCATCGCGCTTCCAACTGCCAGGGTTCCGGTAAGAGCAAGTGTTGCTGCTGCCATGATAAGTGGTTTCTTATGTAACTTTCTCATTCCGACTCCCCCTTCCTAGTTCTTTTCTGCCGGTTCGGTGTACTGATACTGACCATTTTCGTCCAGTTTGAAATTATTTTTTACACCGTAGCCGCCATTGGTACGTCCATCGTGTTTGTTGATAAATGAAACCTCTGCCGGTTTGAATTCTACTTCGGTTTCTTTTTCAGGATTAGCAATGATGTCTGTTTCCTGACTTTTAGCAGAAGCGAGTTCATAGCTTGCACCGCTGTAAACCTCCGTTACCGTGACATGAGATCCAGCAGGAATTTTTTCAATCGTTACAGAATGGCTGCCTGCTGCATCGAAGGTAAGCTCTTCGATTCTGGTTTCTTTTTTATTATCCAGTGTTGTGATATCGATCTGGAATACGAACGTTGCATTGTTACCGAAGGTAGCATTGTGATCTACCAGTTCCTTGTTGATCACCAGATTACCGTATCTTACGTGCTGTTCCGGTTTCAGACCAACTGCACTGTTGTGTTCTTTGGTCAGATCGTAGATCCAGTCATCACTTGCACCGTTACCACTGTAGTAATTATTGGTCGGAAGTGATACAAGATAAGGAGTAAAAGTATAAGTGTAATTTGGTGTAATTACTTTTGGTGTATCTACAAGGTAAAGTCCTGTATCCAGTCTTGTTGCAGTACCTCTTCCCTGTGTCAGTGTGGTTGTAGTTGGCTCTGTGTCATCCTTCAGCAATTTCTTCGCTTCTGCTGCACGTTCTGCCCAGGTAGCAGCTGCCGCATCCATGTTATCAGCACTTACGGATGAAAGATCCAGTTTTGAAAATGCACCGATTCCGGTATAGTTGCCGGATTCATCAACCGAAGCAACTTTATACAGTTTTACCGGAATGCTTGCGCTTAGAAGTTCACTGCTGTTCCCACTAATGTCGAATTCGATAGAACACTTCTGTCCGGTATTGATCGCGCTTGCGGCTTTCGCACCCGGAAGAGTGAGCAGTGGAAATGTAAGAGCGACAGCTAAGAGAAAAGTGCTTCCCTGTTTTAATCGTTTATTCATCATCGCCTCATGTCCTCCTTAAAAATCTTGGTTATTCTTTGTGAGCTTTTCTCTTGGAAAGGAATCGCAAGAGAATGATCACAAGAATCGTGATTGAAAGTCCTAAAATTAAATAGAGCATATAATAATTCTGAATGGATTTTACCATAGAATCTGTAACTGATTCGGTAGCATCTTCTTCGCCGTTATACGGAACTCTGGTTCCTCTTACGAGAAGACGATGGGAGTTGACTCCATATGGTGTACAGGTAAATAAAGTTACCTGGTCTTTTCCTTCTTCAATCTGGAGTGCTTTCTCCAGTGTTTCATGATCGTCTTTGTCTACCATCGGAAGAATCTGGTCTACCTTGTAGGCAAGGACTTCGTCCAGTACATGGATGTAAAATTTATCGCCAACTTCAAGCTGATCGATATCGGTAAAAAGCTTTGCGCTTGGAAGTCCACGGTGAGCTGCGAGAACACTGTGGGTACTCTCCCCTCCGATCGGAAGCTTTGTGCCGTTCAGATGTCCGACACCGGTCTGCAGATCCTTGTCACCGGTACCATGGTAAATGGCAAGCTTGATGTTGATCTTCGGAATGGAAAGATATCCCATTACTCCGTCATCTGCAACGTTTAGGATCTTCCAGTATTCGGTGTCTTTGATGTCATTTTCATCTTCACCAAATACATCTCCGTAGAGGTTGTTCTGCTGAATGGTATCATTGAAAGCTTTTGCTTTCTCCCACTCGGATGTGAAGTCCTCTGATTCCATGTCCTGTATTGTATTGTCATAGCTGCTGATCAGCTGATTCTGTCTGTAGGTGTTCCACTGGTTGGATACCGTCGGGTAGATCAGAATCCCAAATCCTATCAAGAATAACAGACCGAAAAGGAAGGTTGAGATTTTTCTTTTCATAGGCATATTCCCTTTCTCGTTCTTATTCTCTTTTTAAGAGGTCTCATTTTTCTTCTTTTGAAGCTTCTTCTCCTTTAAGTATAACACAAGGATGAAGATTGCGGTAATTACAAGACCAATAATTACCCATAAAAGATAATTTGTATGAAGACTGATTCCGCTGAGCGGTGTCTTCTCATCGGCAACTTCCTGTTCCACATAAGGTACTCTGTGACCACGGACCAGAAGCCGCTCGGTATTGACTCCGTATGGAGTACAGGTAAGAAGTGTTACAAGATCTTTTCCTTCTTCTACTGCAAGAGAGGAAGTTTCTTCCGGTTTTACTACGGAAATCTTGTCGACTTCATAACATAATGTTTCGTTTAATACATGGATCAGAAAATGATCGCCTTCTTCCAGCTGATCCAGATCGGTAAAAAGAGACGCACTCGGAAGTCCACGGTGTGCGGAGATAACGGCGTGTGTACTTTTACCGCCGATTGGAAGAGAGCTTCCTTCCAGATGTCCGGCTGCCTGTTTGAGAACATCTTCATCGGTAGTGTGGTAGATCGGAAGCTTGATGTCAATCTTCGGGATATCCACGATTCCCATCATCTCGTCACCGGCAATGTTCAGAGCATCCATGTAGGACTGGTCTTCTTTGTCACTGGCTGCGGCTACTGCAAATGAGTCAGGAAGGATACTTGGAAGTAATGCTTCGTTGTAAGCTTCTGCTTTCTGCAGTTCTGCGTCATAATCAATCTCATGTGCTGCATCCTTTTCGGATACAGTCTGTTCATAACTGCTGATCAATTGCTTCTGTCTGTAGTTATTCCACTGATTAGCTACGAAGGGATACAGCAGTAAGGACAAACCGGCTAAAAATATGATTCCAATCATTAATTTGCTTGTTTTGCTTTTCATCCGAACTCTCCTTGCTGTTGTATTATTTTTTAGGAATCCGGGGCGATCTGCCCCGGATTCAATATCTGGTTATAAATAATCATGAAAGATTATTTGTTTGTTTTTTTGCGGCTTGCGAAGAATAAGCCAGCTGCTGCGATCATGATAACGCATCCAGCGATTGTGAAGATTGTTGTACCGATACCACCTGTTGATGGAAGAGCGGAAAGATTATCATTAGTCAATGTAACTTTATCAAAATTATTAAATTTATAAACTTTACTTGTTTCAGAAGATGTTTTTTCAGCACCTGTTAATACATGGTAATCTTTCTGAATCTTGTAACCTGCTGGGGCATTTGTTTCCTGAACACAATATTTTTTCTGTGCATCCAAACCTACAAAAGTAGTAGTTCCTTCGGTGGTGGTAGATTGAGGATTACCTACTTTTTTAACCCAAATTGGTTTAGTTTCTGCAGTAGTTCCAGTAATTACAGATGCACTCTCTACTTTTGTATATCCGTCTTTTGCTTCTTCTGAGTATTCGTATAATGTAAATTCTGCACCAGAAAGTTTTTTGTCATTAGGTTCTTTAGCTAATTTTTCTACAGTAACGTTTACTTTTGCAGATGTTACAGAATCACCATCTGTATCAAAATTTGATTTGATCTCATTTTTTACGTTACCTTCACCTGATCCTACAATAGCAGTATATTTAATAGTAACAGTTTTGCCAGCATAATTTGGATTGTACTTGAAAGCAATCTCCAGGTTATTACTGTTTTTATACTCGTTTACTGTATAATCGGTAGTTGGAGCAAGAGCGGTATTCACACCTGCAACTTTAATCTCTAAACTGTTTTCTTTAAAAGTAGCATTTGTTAATTTGTCTGTAGCAGTGAAAGTTTTCTTCTCTGCATCTGCTGAATAATATGGATATTCTGCAGTTACAGTATAGTCAATTTCGTCACCTTCAGATACAGATTCTGCAGAATCATCATCAATAACTTTTGTTACTTTGTTCTTTGAACCTTTAACTGTAAGAGAAGCATCAGCAAGATTTCCTAATCCTTCATCTTTAATGTATGCAAGCATTGGAAGATAGCTATAACCTGTAGCATTAGCAGTAACTAAATATAAACCAGCTTTATTTAAATTTGTAATAGCGTTAGGAACACCATCTGTTGTTGTTGTGATATTAGCATTATTTGTAGCAGTCAGTTCTGATAATGCTGCACCTAATTTGTCAGAAGCATTGATTGTTCCATTAGCAGCATGAGAGTCTGAACCTAAATCGATTACTTTCTTAAGAGCTTCATCTTTTGTGTCCCCAAATTTGGCTATAAATACATTTGCAATCTTATCTGAACTAAATTTCCAACCCAGTGTAGAAGTTGTATCTGGTTCTACAATCTGAAGATACTTAATAACTGTGTCTTTAGTAAGAGTATCACCACTTAAGTTGATAGTTGCTGTTGTACCAGCGGCAAACGATGTCATACTCATTCCGAGTACCATAGCCAGTGTTAATAACACTGCAAAGATTTTTCTCATCTTCTTCATATTTTTGTCTCCTTTTCTTTTAAGGACTTTGCCCATTTTTTATTGTCCCCTCATATGGGATAATAACGTTTTTGTGTGGCAAGAAGCCACTGAAAAATTAATCCTTACAATTATTTTCCCAGCACCTCCTTGCATTTGTTTTTATATAAGATCCATACGGCTGCGAACATAAGTAACATGCCGCCAATCATATACAAGTAAATTCCGGTGCCTCCGGTTGATGGGAGGTTATATAATGGTGTGTTGTTAAAGTAGTAATTTTCTTGATTGTCTTTATTATCAAAATTAGTTATTACAACTTTATTTGCTTGCTTTTCAATCTTCCATTCTTTGGTACTTAAAGAATATCCAGCAGGTGCTTGAATTTCTTTAAATGTATAGGTGTCTGTTTCCCATTTGTTAAATAAGAGTGATTTTGTACAATCTTTGTCTGAATACCATTTGACTAATCCGTCATTATCGGAAAAACCATAATATACATTCTTATGGTTTTTTCCTGTTAATGAAAACTTGGCACCAGCGAGTTTTGGATGCTCCTTGGTATCAGGATTTGTACTTGTACTTTGCTTATAGATAGCAAACACATTTACTGTATAAGTACCTTTTACTGATGTGTTAGTAACAACGCTACCACCTTTTGATACCTTTATCTTGCCTAATTTAGAATCGACAATTTGTTTTTCCTCTGTTTGAGGAGAAATAATTGTTTTACCTGCCTTATTTAAAATGTCTGGTCTCTCTTCAGAAGTTTTAGCAATAAATTTTACTGTTAAAGTATATGTTTCAACTTTGTCACCAGTTGCATCTGCCGGATGATCACCATTTTTACCTTTTGTATCAGGAACAAATTCAAATTCAAATTGACCAACGACATCATTATTTGTATTAGGATAACTATAGTCTTTTGTGATTTTGGTTCCGCTTCTTAAAGAAGCAATTTCTTCGCCAGTCAGTTCTGGTATTCCGGCGTCTCCTAACTTAAGAGATGTCTTGGAATCTAATTCCATAATCTTATAGGCTTTCAGTAACTCATTAGCAAATTTATCAGATGTAATTGTTTCACCCTTGTAGAATGTAATTTCTTTACTGTTAATAGCTGGAGTTAATAATTTTACATTTACAGATGGCTGAGAAAATGGTTTAGTGTTAGTTGTTTCATCCTCAACATAAATTCCTGAATCTGCACCGTTGGTAGGAATTTCATTTCCACCAATAAAATCATCTTTTGCCTGAATATTGAAACTTGTTTTCCATCCAGAATTTTCTGTATCTTGTGCATTGCCAATTTTGGCAGCATCACCAGTCCATTTAATTGTTGTTGTGCCATCAGCATTTTCTGTAATTACAATTGTGCCATCAGCTTTTGTATAAGTCGTTGTATTGGTTTCAGTGTTTTTTACACCCTCAACATCACCAACTAAAGCAATACGACTTTCTTCTGTTAATTTAAATCGTGCATCAATTGTATCTACTATTTTTGCAGGTGAAATGGAATATAAATCACCGATCTTTGCTGCGAGTTTTTTGAAAATATCAGCAAGGTTGGATGCATTACCGGTGGTGAAAGCATATGTGTTATCACCAGAAGCTTTTGTAGCTATGTAATCTGATAAAAATGCTGTATCTGTGGTTAAGGTATCATGATTGTTAGTGTAATTCCACAGATTTGTTTTTTTATAACCGTGCCCGGATTTACCATCCGTAGTTGAATCACTATCGCCTCTATGCCAATAAATCTGCGAATCTTCAGTCGATCTACGATCTTTAAAGTATCCAATAGTGTAAAGAATTGCATTGCCGTCGTTTTGGGCTTTTATTTTGTCGGCATAATTGCAAGCTTTGTTGGCTACCATACAGTTAAAATATTGACCGTCAGTGTTTTGTCTTTTTCCACTTTCATCATAATGTCCTGGCATACCATCTGTAAAAAGTAATACATATTTATTTTGATTATGAGCACTTTTTATTTTAGTATATGCTTGGCTTAAGGCATCACCCATTGGAGTTCCACCACTGACTTCTTCTCTATTAGTTATAAAGGAATTCAATGTGGCAACACCTTCTTGGGTTAAAGTACAATAATCTTGTACTTTTGTACTGTTACTAGAACCTTCATCTCCATTAAACCATATAATAGATACTTCACTTTCAGGAGAATTTGCCTGTAAAGTTGATATAAAACTTTGAGCAGAAGCTTTTACTGTTGCTAAACCATTACTTCCAAGCGAATTACTTGAGTCTAATACTAATACAACACTTGCCTTTTGAGCGGCGGTTCCTTCGCTTCGACCGGTAGTTTCAGCATTTAAGTTTATCTGGAAAATACGGGAAGATTCATCAATAACTTCTGCGGATTTTCCATTTGTAAGATTCTTTGTAGCTTCTTCTTTTTCGGTGCTGTTCTGTATAGTTGTAACTGGTGTTTTAGAATTGTCACCAGTTTTATACATTTTAACATTAGAAGATGAAGATCCAACTTCTACAGTCCAAGTATCTTTAGAAGCAATGTAACCACTTGGTGCAGCTGTTTCTTTTATGATATATGTACCACTATATAAATTATCGAATTGAACGTTTCCATTACTATTGGAAGTAGCAGTATCTTTTACTGTTGTTCCATCAGAATTATATAAGGTAAATGTTGCACCAGGTAATGTAGTACCTGAAGTTGAGGTTTTTGTAAAGGTTAATGACTTTGGAGCTTCCACTGAATTGATGACTTTACTATTAGGAAGGGTAAAGTTCATTTTACAGTTAGACTCAAAAGCACCGCGTTCCATATAAAGGATTGTTAATGTATGCTTCTTATCCCTATTCTCATCACTATTTGTATATTTTAGTTTGTCTTTCTTATCATACCCTTTTTTATTTAAAAGAATCTCCCATAAATCTACTTTTTTATCTAAAGCAGAATGGATACCACCAAGATCGATTACGACTTGGCCACCATCTTCTTTTGCATCTAAAATAGCCCAAAGATCATCATCACCGGTAAAAGAATAATTCAAATCACCAAGATAATCACCGATCGTAAATTCGATGTCATAACGCATACCAAAAAAGCAATTATGATTCCAAGGGTTATTTGCGTTATCTTTATGGAGGTCGCGTATTGAATCAAGAGGAAAGAAATCAGAACCTTTGTTTGAATCATAATTAGATAAAGCAGAAGTTCCGTCCGGCTTGTTTACACCTGTTAAAGTATAAGTATCACCATTCCTATTGAAGTTTAATTTATATCCAGATAAAATCTGTTTTCCAGGTTTTTGTTTGGTGGTGAAAAATCCAGGTTCATACATTTGCTGATTAGAAGAATTTTTTTCCATAATCAGTGCGCCGGTATCAAAGTTTACACCTTTTATAATTCCGGTAGCAGCATTACCATTACCAAAAACTTTACCATTAACGTGATTTACCTCGCCGCCACCAGATTTTTGATCCCAAGTATTAATATAAACAGTTGAACCATTTACATTTATTGTTGTATTATATCCGTTTCCAGAATACTGATTATTTGCCAATCCACTTGCAAATCGTGTTGTATCGGATGATGAAGAACTATAGTTGTCTGCATCGTTAATGCTTACATTGTTATCACCTTGTACCTGATAGTCAAACATCTGAACTGATTCATTAGAATTACCAGTCGTGGCCGTATAATATACTCGATAGGTCTGTTTTTCAGTAATAAGTTGGTCAGTACCTTTTAATTCATCACCATTTTCGTTAATTTTGACTACTTTTTCAGCTCTGTAGTTCATCGGAGAACTAAGATCTTCAATTTTTTGTCCTTTGGCAAGATGAACTTTAGAATCTCTGTATAACTGTGTCTTAGGATTCTGCAAATAATGTTGAACAGTAATATCAACACCATTATCCTTTGTTGTGATAATTACACAAGTTGAAAAATGATTTGTGGTCATTGTAACTGTGTCGTTTGCCGAAGTTTCAGTTACATCATTTGCCACCTGTTCACCTTCATCTACATGATATACACCTACATTTTCAGAATCTGTAATATTTTCTGCAACCTCTCCACCTTCAAATTTAACATTAACATCTCCGGTTGGCTGGGATTCAACACCATCTACTAAAAGTTTGATGTCATATGCTTTATATGTAGCAATTTTGATGTCATTTTCATCTTCTTTTTTCTTTAATGCAATTTCAACATCCTTTGTTTCATTTTCATTTAACTCAGATGCGGAAATCTCATAAGTAGTACCTTCCGGGAAAGAAGAATGAGGACCAGACATTGTAATAGTAGTTCCGTTAACTGTGGTCTGAATAGAAACATCACTTTCTTTTTCGATTGCTTCCTGCTCAGCGATAGCAGAATTATCTTCCGAAGTAGTTCCTTCTGATGCATTTTCTTTTGGTTGCTGTTCGTCTTGGGTTTCTACAGCTTGTTCCTGATTTTCTTCTGCTTCCGCTACAGGTTGTTGCTCGTTAGTCGAGTCATCCATGGATGTAGCCACCGGTTCATCTGCCACAGATGCCTGTGTCTCTGACTCTGCCATTGTAGTGGTCTGATCCTGGGCTTGCGTATCCAAATCATCAGCAAATGCTGATATCGTACTGCTAAGCACTAATACCATGCAAAGCATGAATGCTATTAAACGTTTCTTTGTATTACTTTTCATGGCGTCCTCCTTCTATTCCTCAATTCTGACTTCATAATTGTTATCAAGTGCTCCGTCTATCAGCTTCAATAATTCAAGGGCACTGCGGAAATGCTGCTCTCGCTGCTCTTCCACCCAAGTAACGCTGCCCTGCCAGGTACCGTTCTGCTGATCCATGATTTTTATTAAAAAAACACAATAAAAATCTGATTATCCGCTAAAACACAGTATCTATCAGCATTTTCAAGGAAACAAACACATCAATTTACTA
>OLPE01000488.1_pt1 | contig 38300 bp, 32 predicted proteins | sample 1671901 | NCBI WGS metagenome assembly OLPE01 (sample SAMEA3136624, study PRJEB25190) | human gut metagenome | biome: human gut; feature: human-associated habitat; material: faeces | place: Austria | collected 2013 | reverse complement strand
TACGCTGTTCAATATTGCCGCCTTCGAAGTAGATGATCTTGGCATCCTCGCCGCCCAGCTCGATGGCTACGTCAGTCTGGGGCGCAATCTTCTGAAGGGAAGTGGAAACTGCGATAACCTCCTGGACAAAAGGAACCCCAAGGTGATTGGCAAGGGTAAGTCCGCCGGAACCTGTGATCACAGGATGGAGGGTAAGCTCTCCAAGCTTCTCGTATGCTTTCTCAAGAAGATCTGCGAGAGTCTCCTGGATGTTGGCAAAATGACGCTGGTAGTCTGCGAAAAGCAGGGTGTCATTTTCGTCAAGTATTGCGATTTTGACAGTGGTGGAACCAATGTCAATTCCTAAAGTGTATTTATTGCTCATATAAAAAAATATGCCTCCTCGTTTGTGCTCATTGCGGCCAAACTGAGTAGGTAGGGCCGCCTTTGGCATGTGCGCGGGATGAAAAACAGTCCGCAAACTTTCTTATTTATATGTTAATCTTTTCAGTGAAGATATTCCGTAATATTATACGATATGAAAACTTAAATGGCAATGTAAAAGTTTAACAAGGATTCTTTCACCAGATGTTGAATTTTCGGTTATTTCGGGCTATAATAGATAAAGTTTCCCACCGGATTTTTACACTTATAAAAATGTGTAAAACAAAAGGGGAAAGGCATAGATAGTATAAAAAGAAAGGAAACATATATGGCAAAATATACACTTATGAAAACAGAAGGCCGTGCCAAGCGTGCCCAGTTTGAGACAGTACACGGAACGATCCAGACTCCTGTATTTATGAACGTGGGAACAGTAGGTGCCATTAAGGGAGCAGTATCTACTATGGATCTGAAGGATATCGGTACCCAGGTGGAGCTTTCCAATACCTATCACCTTCATGTAAGAACCGGCGACAAGCTGATCAAGGAGTTTGGCGGACTTCACAAATTTATGGTATGGGACAGACCGATCCTTACAGATTCCGGCGGATTCCAGGTATTTTCCCTGGCAGGACTCCGCAAGATCAAGGAAGAGGGCGTTTACTTCCAGTCCCACATTGACGGACACAAGATTTTCATGGGACCGGAGGAGAGCATGCAGATCCAGTCCAACCTTGGATCTACCATTGCCATGGCTTTTGACGAATGTCCCAGCAGTGTGGCAAGCAGGGAGTATGTGCAGAAATCAGTAGACCGCACCACCAGATGGCTGGAGCGCTGCAAGAAGGAGATGGCCAGACTGAACAGCCTGCCGGATACGGTGAACAAGGAGCAGCTGCTTTTCGGAATCAATCAGGGTGCCATCTATGAGGACATCCGTATTGCACATGCAGACGCCATTTCCAAGATGGATCTGGACGGCTACGCAGTGGGCGGTCTGGCAGTGGGCGAGACCCATGAGCAGATGTACCACATTCTGGATGAAGTTGTGCCGCATTTGCCACAGGGTAAGCCTACTTATCTGATGGGCGTTGGAACTCCGGCGAACATTCTGGAAGGGGTTGCAAGAGGAATCGATTTCTTTGACTGCGTGTACCCGAGCCGTAACGGACGCCACGGACATGTTTATACCAATCACGGCAAGATGAATCTGTTTAATGCCAAGTACGAACTGGATCCCCGTCCGATTGAGGAAGGATGCCAGTGCCCGGCGTGCCAGCATTACAGCAGAGCCTACATCCGTCATCTGATGAAAGCCAAGGAGATGCTGGGAATGCGCCTTTGCGTGCTTCACAACCTGTATTTTTACAATCATATGATGGAAGAAATCCGGGATGCTCTGGATGCAGGGAATTTCGCAGAATATAAGGAAATGCGCCTGGCTGGTTTTGCAGAAGGCAAAATCAACGGCAGAGTATAAAAAAATTCTAAAACTACTTGAAGAATTCCCGTTTATTGTGTATATTATACTATAATGCGCTGGCGATTATGGCGGCGGAAGATTCAGGGGAATTCCGGACTGGAATCACATTCCCTGGGAAGAGTAAGATACAGGAGGATTTGCAAATGGACGCATCAAGCGGAATGAGTATGGGATTTACCATCGTATGGCTGGTTGTACTTTTCGGTATTATGTATTTTCTGATGATCAGACCTCAGAAGAAAGAGCAGAAGAGAGTACAGGCAATGCTCAGCGATATGGCTGTTGGTGATAGCGTTGTGACCACAAGCGGCTTCTATGGCGTGATCATCGACATGACAGAAGACGATGTGATCGTAGAGTTCGGCAACAACAAGAACTGCCGTATCCCTATGAGAAAGCAGGCAATTGCTGAAGTTGAGAAAGCAGAGCAGGCTTCTGCATAATCTGCGGACTGACAATTACGTAAGACGAAAGAGCTTCACCCTATAGCGGGGTGGGGCTTTTTTTATGCATAAATCCATTTATATGGGAGGGAAAACGACAACTTTTTTACTTTAATAGGTTGAAATCTGAAAGAAAGTGCGTTATTATAATAACAATTATCCATTGATGTCAGAAGAGACGTGGAAATTCCCACTGGCATACAGGAACAAAGGAGAAGAAATTATTATGAATTACAACATTTCATTGATTCCCGGAGACGGTATCGGACCGGAGATCGTTGCAGAGGCAAAGAAGGCTCTGGACAAGGTATGTGAGAAATACGGACACAGCTTTTCTTATTCTGAGGTACTTTTAGGAGGAGCATCCATCGATGTTCACGGTGTTCCCCTTACAGAGGAAGCCATTGCAACCGCCAAGGCTTCTGATGCAGTTCTTATGGGCTCCATTGGCGGCGATGCCAAAACATCCCCATGGTACAAATTAGAGCCATCCAAGCGTCCGGAAGCAGGACTTCTTGCCATCCGTAAGGCACTGAATCTTTTTGCAAACCTGCGTCCTGCATATTTATACAATGAGCTTCGCGCAGCATGCCCTCTTCGCGATGAGATCATTGGCGACGGCTTTGACATGATCATTGTACGTGAGCTCACTGGCGGTCTTTACTTTGGAGAGAGAAAGACCATCGAGGAAAACGGAGTTGCCAAGGCAATCGATACGCTTTCCTATAATGAAAACGAGATCCGCAGAATTGCCATCAAGGCATTTGACATTGCCATGAAGCGCCGCAAGAAAGTAACAAGCGTTGACAAGGCAAACGTTCTGGATTCTTCCAGACTCTGGAGAAAAGTAGTAGAAGAAGTTGCCAAGGATTACCCGGAGGTGACTCTTGAGCATATGCTGGTTGACAACTGTGCCATGCAGCTGGTAAGAGACCCGAAGCAGTTCGATGTCATTCTTACAGAGAACATGTTCGGCGATATTCTTTCTGACGAGGCCAGCATGGTAACCGGTTCCATTGGAATGCTTTCTTCTGCCAGCCTGAATGAGACAAAAATTGGCCTTTATGAGCCAAGCCACGGTTCTGCACCGGATATTGCCGGACAGAATAAGGCGAACCCGATCGCAACCATTCTTTCCGCAGCTATGATGCTTCGTTTCTCCTTGGACCTTGATGAGGAAGCAAACGCAGTTGAGGCAGCAGTACAGAAGGTTCTGACAGCAGGCTACCGCACAGGCGACATTATGTCTGAGGGCTGCACCTTAGTTGGAACCAAAGAGATGGGCGACCTGATCGCAAAAGAGATCTAATCAGAATAGAAAGGATTTACAGCCGGGAAAATCAGATTTTTCCGGCTGTGAAGAACAAAGGAGATACAAGCTATGAGAAGTGATGCAGTAAAAACAGGCACACAGCAGGCACCTCACCGTTCCCTGTTTAATGCCCTTGGAATGACAAAAGAAGAAATGGAGCGCCCGTTAGTTGGTATTGTGTGCTCTTATAATGAAATCGTACCAGGCCACATGAACCTGGATAAAATTGCCCAGGCAGTTAAGCTTGGCGTTGCAATGGCTGGCGGAACTCCGATCATGTTCCCTGCAATCGCTGTCTGTGATGGTATTGCAATGGGTCATGTGGGAATGAAATATTCCCTGGTAACCAGAGACCTGATCGCAGATTCCACAGAAGCAATGGCAATGGCACATCAGTTTGATGCCCTTGTTATGATCCCGAACTGTGACAAAAACGTGCCTGGACTTCTGATGGCAGCAGCCAGAATCAACGTTCCTACTGTATTCGTAAGCGGCGGCCCAATGCTGGCTGGTCACTTAAACGGACACAAGACAAGTCTTTCCAGCATGTTTGAGGCTGTTGGCGCTTACGCCGCAGGCAAGCTTACAGAGGAAGGCCTTACCGAGTGCGAGAACAAAACATGTCCAACCTGCGGATCCTGTTCCGGTATGTACACTGCAAACAGCATGAACTGCCTGACAGAGGTTCTTGGTATGGGACTGAAAGGAAACGGAACCATTCCGGCCGTTTATTCCGAGCGTATCCGTCTTGCAAAGCATGCAGGAATGCAGGTTATGGAAATGTACCGCCGCAACATCCGTCCAAGAGACATTATGACAAAAGAGGCAATTTTAAATGCCCTTACCGTAGATATGGCACTTGGATGTTCCACAAACAGTATGCTTCATCTTCCGGCTATCGCACATGAGATTGGCTGGGATTTCGATATCAGTTTTGCAAATGAGATCAGCGCAAAAACTCCGAACCTGTGTCACTTAGCACCTGCAGGCCCGACCTACATGGAAGACTTAAACGAGGCAGGCGGTGTTTACGCAGTTATGAATGAGCTTGCACAGGCAGGACTTCTTCATACAGAATGCATGACCGTAACCGGAAAGACAGTAGGAGAGAACATCAAAGACTGTGCAAACCTGAATCAGGAGGTTATCCGTCCTCTTAACAATCCGTACAGCACCACAGGCGGACTTGCCGTACTTCGCGGCAACCTTGCTCCAGACGGAAGTGTTGTAAAACGTTCTGCAGTGGTAGCTGAGATGATGGTTCACGAAGGACCTGCAAGAGTTTTTGACTGCGAGGAAGACGCAATCGCAGCCATCAAAGGCGGCAAGATTGTAGAAGGTGACGTTGTTGTCATCCGCTACGAGGGACCAAAAGGCGGCCCTGGAATGAGAGAGATGCTGAACCCCACATCCGCAATCGCAGGTATGGGACTTGGCTCTTCTGTAGCCCTGATTACAGACGGACGTTTCAGCGGCGCATCCAGAGGTGCTTCCATCGGGCATGTTTCCCCGGAGGCAGCAGTTGGCGGCCCTATCGCTCTGGTTGAAGAGGGTGACATCATCAGCATCAACATTCCGGAACTGAAGCTGGAACTGAAGGTTTCTGATGAAGAGCTTGCAGCAAGAAAAGCAAAATGGCAGCCAAGAGAGCCGAAGGTTACAACCGGATATCTTGCAAGATATGCAGCAATGGTTACCTCCGGAAACCGCGGTGCAATTCTTGAAGTACCGAAAGCGAAATAGTTAGGAGGAAACAAAATTGCAGCTTACAGGAGCAGAGATCATCATAGAATGTTTACTGGAGCAAAGCGTGGATACTGTTTTCGGGTATCCAGGCGGCGCGATCCTGAATGTTTATGACGCCCTTTACCGATACAGTGACAAAATCAAACATGTACTTACATCCCATGAGCAGGGAGCTTCCCATGCAGCAGACGGCTATGCCCGGGCAACCGGAAAGGTGGGTGTGTGCCTGGCTACTTCAGGACCTGGAGCAACCAACCTGGTAACCGGAATCGCAACCGCATGCATGGACTCTGTTCCGGTGGTGGCAATTACCTGTAACGTAGGAACTGCACTTCTTGGAAAGGATTCTTTCCAGGAGGTGGATATCGCAGGAATCGTAATGCCTGTGACAAAACACAGCTACATTGTAAAAGACGTAACACAGCTTGCGGACACCATTCGCAAAGCTTTTACCATAGCAAAAAGCGGTCGTCCGGGACCTGTCCTTGTAGATGTCCCGAAGGATGTGACCGCCGCGAAATGCGAATATATCCGTCACACTATCACAGCTGTAGAGCCTAAGGTGGATACCATCCGCCCGGAGGATGTGGAGACCGCAGCCCAGATGATCGCCAGAGCCCAGAAGCCTTTCATCTTTGTAGGCGGCGGCGCTGTAATTGCAGACGCATCCAAAGAGGTGCGTGCTCTGGCTCACAAGATCCAGGCACCTGTATGTGACAGCCTGATGGGAAAAGGTGCTTTTTCCGGTGAGGATGAGTTCTATACAGGACCAGTTGGAATGCATGGAACCAAAACATCCAACTATGCTATGTGTGAGTGTGATCTTCTGATTACCCTTGGCGCACGTTTCAGCGATCGTGTCACAGGAGATACCAAGACCTTCGCACCGAAGGCAAAAATCCTGCAGATCGATGTGGATGCAGCGGAAATCAACAAGAACATTGTGGTTGACGCTTCCGTGATCGGAGATCTGAGGGAAGTGCTGAAGCTTCTTCTGGAAAAAATTCCGGAGAAGAAACACGAAGAGTGGGCAGCACACATTCAGGATATGAAAGAAAAATATCCGCTGAATTACGATCATTCCCAGCTTACCGGACCTTATGTGATCCAGAAGCTTTATGAACTGACTGGTGGAGATGCTATCATTTCCACAGATGTTGGACAGCACCAGATGTGGGCTGCCCAGTATTTCAAATTTAAGGAACCGAGAACCTTCCTTACATCAGGAGGGCTTGGTACCATGGGCTATGGCCTTGGAGCAGCTATCGGAGCAAAAATGGGCTGCCCGGACAAAACTGTGGTAAATATAGCAGGAGACGGCTGTTTCCGTATGAATATGAATGAGATTGCTACAGCAGTGCGCTGTGGGAAGCCTCTTGTTCAGATTATCCTGAACAATCATGTACTTGGAATGGTTCGTCAGTGGCAGACTCTTTTCTATGATCATAGATATTCCCAGACTGTTTTAAATGACGGTGTGGACTTCGTGAAGGTATCTGAGGCAATGGGCGCAAAGGCAATCCGCGTTACGAAGATGGAAGAGGTAGAGCCTGCACTTAAGGCTGCGCTTTCATCTGATGGCCCGGTAGTTCTTGACTGCTGGATCGATCAGGATCTAAGTGTATATCCTATGGTTCCTGCAGGGGCAAGTTTAGATGAGGTATTTGACGAGGAGGATGTGAAGAAATGAGCAGAGTGTATAATTTTTCCGCAGGACCGGCAGTTCTTCCGGAAGAGGTGCTGAAAGAAGTCGCAGATGAGATGATGGATTACAATGGTACCGGAATGTCTGTTATGGAAATGAGCCACAGAAGTGCTGCATTCCAGGAAATCATCGACACAGCAGAGAAGGATCTGCGTGAGCTGATGAACATTCCGGACAACTACAAAGTTCTTTTCCTTCAGGGCGGCGCTTCCCAGCAGTTTGCCATGATCCCTATGAACCTTATGAAAAATAAGGTGGCTGATTATATTGTAACCGGCCAGTGGGCAAAGAAAGCATACCAGGAAGCACAGAAATACGGAAAAGCAAACAAAATTGCTTCTTCCGAGGATAAGACTTTCTCCTACATTCCGGACTGCAGTGATCTGCCGATCAGCCCGGATGCAGACTACGTTTATATCTGCGAGAACAACACTATTTATGGAACCAAGTTCAAAGAGCTTCCCAATACAAAGGGCAAAACACTGGTAGCGGATGTATCCTCCTGTTTCCTTTCTGAGCCTGTTGATGTAAGCAAATACGGCATTATCTACGGCGGTGTCCAGAAGAATATCGGACCGGCCGGTATGGTAATCGTGATCATCCGTGAGGACCTGATCACAGAGGATGTCCTTCCGGGAACTCCTACTATGCTTACATATAAGACACATGCAGACGCAGGCTCTCTTTACAATACACCGAACGCATACTGCATTTATGTGTGCGGAAAAGTCTTCAAATGGCTGAAGAAAATGGGCGGACTGGAAGAGATGAAGAGACGCAATGAGGAGAAGGCAAAGATCCTCTATGATTTCCTGGATTCCAGCAAGCTTTTCCATGGCACAGTTGTTCCGAAAGACCGTTCTCTTATGAATGTTCCTTTCGTAACAGGTGACAAGGAGATGGATGCAAAATTTGTAACAGAGGCAGCAAAGGCTGGTCTTGTAAACCTGAAGGGTCACAGATCCGTAGGCGGTATGCGTGCAAGTATTTATAATGCGATGCCAAAGGAAGGCGTGGAAGCGCTGGTTGCATTCATGAAAAAGTTTGAGGAGGAAAATGCGTAATGTTTCAGTATCATTGCCTGAATCCGATTGCCCAGAAGGGTCTGGATATTTTTGATGAGGGATATAAAAATTCTGATACCATTGACGGCTGCCAGGCGGTTCTTGTAAGAAGTGCAAAAATACATGATATGGAGCTGCCGGAAAGTGTTGCTGTGATCGCCCGTGCTGGAGCCGGAGTGAATAATATTCCGGTTAAGGAATGCGCTGAGAATGGTGTTGTTGTATTTAACACTCCTGGTGCCAATGCAAATGGTGTCAAGGAGCTGGTTCTTGCCGGTATGCTGCTTGCTTCCCGTGATATTGTAGGTGGTATCGAATGGGTTCAAAGAGAGAAGGACCAGGAGGATATTGATAAGCTGGCTGAGAAGCAGAAGAAGCAGTTTGCAGGCTGTGAGATCATGGGCAAAAAGCTTGGTATCATCGGTCTTGGCGCCATCGGAAGCATGGTTGCAAATGCGGCAGCTTCTCTTGGCATGGAGGTTTATGGATATGACCCGTATATTTCCATTGATGCGGCTTGGAATCTTTCCCGTACCATTAAGCACAGCAAGAGCCTGGATGAGATTTACAGCAAGTGTGATTATATTACCGTTCATGTTCCCCTTCTGGATTCTACCAAGAAGATGATCAACAAAGAGGCTTTTGGAAAGATGAAGGACGGCGTGGTTCTTCTGAACTTTGCACGTGATCTTCTGGTGGATGAGGAGGCTCTGATCGAGGCTCTTGACAGCGGCAAGGTGAAGAAGTATGTGACAGATTTTGCAAATCATACAGTTGCAGGACATGAGGGAATTCTGGTTACTCCTCATCTTGGAGCTTCTACTGAGGAGTCTGAGGAGAACTGTGCAGTGATGGCTGTGAAAGAGGTTCGTGATTTCCTTGAGAATGGTAACATTAAGAATTCTGTGAACTTCCCGAACTGTGATATGGGTACCTGTGTGGCAGTTGGACGTATTGCTATCACACATAAAAACATCCCGAATATGATCAGCCAGCTGACCAAGATTCTTGGTGCTGAGGGACTGAATATTGCGGATATGACTAACAAGAGTAAAGGGGAGTATGCGTATACTCTGATCGATCTGGAGAGTGCAGCTTCCGCAGAGGCATTGGATGCGCTGAAGTCTATTGAGGGCGTTTCCAGAGTGCGTGTGGTGAAATAAAAGGATGAATAAAATGCCCGTGGTGTGGTGCCGGAGATGGTGCTGCGCTGCGGGCAGTTTTTTGCGAAAATGTGGCGGGATTTAGTGAATCAGTTGTTTTAGTCATTTGAGTATCAGGACGTGAGTTCGCAATGTATATTCATCGCAGGTCGTCGCAACACTCCAACGAGCTAACTGTCAACTGCGACTAAACATCTCAGGAGAGCCTTCGATGTTAAGTCTTCGTAGACAGTGGATCTCGTCTCCGTTAAGAGCGCTCCTGAAATGACCTGCTCACGAATATACATTGCGAACTCACTGGTTACTGGTAAGGAGAATGTGCTAAAACGATACTTCTTCACTGACGTTAGGAGGGTATTCCAGCCGATGCACGCTATCTGTGGTTCTGCTGTTTCCAATCATCTACTTATTTAAGTAGTGGCGTTACCCGAACACGATTTAACAATGTACATTCACGGCTGTGCGTTGCAATGTTCGAGTATACAGATTGCGGGAGTAGATTTCAATAGCCAGCGTTCCCCCAGGTGTACCGGGACAGACGGTTGGCGAATTTCGGGAATTTGGCGAGTAAGCGACAGGTGGGGATGCACTGTCTGAGCCCGATAGGGCGAGTTTGCTTCCCCACCTGTCAATAGGCGACGGAGCCAAATCCCGAAATTCGTCATTGGCTGCCCCGGTACACCTGGGGGAATGCGTCCGCCTTGATTAACTAAATCCCATTTAGCTTCCGAAGACACAGTTTATTGCATAAAAAAGCTGACATCTGCAACTACCGCAAATGTCAGCTCCTTTTTTATCTGCCGCTTTTAGCAATGAATTCCAGTACTTCCTCGCGGGTCGGCATTACGCGAAGCGCACCCTTACGAGTGGTAATGAGGGAAGCTCCTGCGTTGGCGAAGGTAAGCATTTCCATAAGATTCTCATCGGAGAGGTCCTCAAGACCATGCTCCAGAACATAATTCAGAATGCTGGCGCAGAAGGTATCTCCGGCACCTGTAGTCTCAATAGTATGCTCCTGAAGGAATGGTGCACATTCTACACGGCGGCCCTTGTAGTAAGCACGGCTTCCGTCCTTACCCATAGTGATCAGTACAAGGGGAATGTGGTACTTCTCTTCAATAAGGGCTGCACCCTTGTCATAGTCTGTAGTATCGAAGAGAAATTCTACCTCGTTGTCAGAAATCTTCAGCACATCGCATTTGGTAAGACCGTACTCAATCTCTTTTCTGGCATCCTCTAAGGACTTCCAGAGTGGCGGACGAAGGTTCGGGTCAAAGGTGATAATACATCCGGCTTCCTTAGCTACGTCGATGGCATGGCGGGTAGCCTTACGAACGCCCTCATGAGTAGAAGAAAGAGTTCCGAAATGGAAGATACGGGAATCACGGATCAAATCATCCGGAACCTCGTCAATGGTCAGCATCATGTCAGCACCAGGATTGCGGTAGAAAGAAAAATCTCTGTCCCCATCCGGATAGGTGTGAACAAATGCCAGTGTGGTATGCACCTCATCATCCATAACAAGTGCCTGTGTATCAATTCCAACTTCTTCAACAGCAGCCTTGAGCTGATTTCCAAACATGTCTTTTCCAACCTTGCCGATGAAAGCAGTTTTCTTTCCAAGACGATTCAGCATAGCAAGAACATTGCATGGGGCTCCGCCTGGATTGGCCTCCATAATAGGGTTGCCCTGTGTGCTGGTACCATTCTCTGTGAAGTCGATCAGAAGTTCACCCAGTGCAGTCACATCATAGCTTCGATTGCTCATTGAAAAATCCTCCTTAGCTTCTAGAGCCATTTACAAACATGCCCTAGCGAAAATATATACCAATAATTTAACGCAGCAGGTAAGATTTGTCAAACAAATTCCTTTATTTTTTCAGTTTAAAATGGTAAAATAGTAATAAATAACCATTACCTGCGGATGGATTTTTCAGACAGATTTTAAGGGCAGGATATTAATACTGTGGGTGGCCGCAGGTTGTGCGGAGAAATGGAGAGCATATGAGTAAAACTGTATATGATTATATGAATTGGGCAGGAATTGAAGCAATTGTTTATGGAGAAGAGACAGCTCCAAGAGATGTGATGGGACCCAGACTGACACCGGATGGTGTGCTGATACAGGGCTTTTTCCCAGGTGCCAAGTCAGCAGTGGTAGCTGTTGGGAATAAGAAATACCAGATGGAGCTGGAGGATGAAGCTGGCTATTATGGGGTTTTAATTCCGGGACGGAGAATCCCTGAGTACGAATTTCAGATACAGACAGGTGATAAAGAGAGAAGCTTTAAGGATGCCTATGGCTTTGGAGGAATCCTCACAGAGGAGGATGAGACTGCCTTCTTGTGCGGCGTTTATTATGAAGGCTATAAGAAGTTAGGTGCGCATCCTATGGTTATGAATGGGGTAAGCGGAACCCATTTTGCAGTGTGGGCACCCAATGCCATTCGTGTAAGCGTTGTGGGAGATTTTAATGACTGGGACGGCAGAGTGCTTCCTATGCATAAGATGCCAAAATCCGGTATTTTCCAGCTGTTTGTTCCGGGAGTGAAGGTGGGAGATGCCTACCGGTATGAAATCAAGGCGAAAGGGGATGTACTTCTTCAAAAGGCAGACCCCTATGGAAACAGAACTGCTGCTCCGCCGGAATGGAACTCGGTTGTGGCAGATGTGTCAGACTTTGAATGGAATGACAGCAAGTGGATGAAGGACCGGAAGAAGTACGATGACCGCAGACAGCCGGTTTCTATCTATGAGACAAGCCTTGGCAAGTGGAATAATAAGAAGGAATTAGTTTCTTTTCTGAAGGAAGAGGGCTATACCCATGTAGAGCTTCATCCGGTTATGGAATTTCTGGCAGATGAGGCAGATGGCTATCCTACCTCTTCATACTTTGCCCTTAGCACACGATATGGAGAGCCTAAGGAGTTTGCTGCCTTTGTTGATCAGCTTCATCAGGAAGGAATCGGTGTGATCCTTGACTGGTCCCCGGCCCAGTTCCCAAGATATGAGGGCGGACTGGAGAAATTTGACGGAACTGTTCTTTATGAGGTGAAGGATCCTGGTATGGCAGTTCATCCTATGTGGGGAACCATGCTTTATAATTATGACAGTCCTATGGTAAAGGATTTTTTGATTTCAGGTGCCTGCTTCTGGCTGGAGGTTTTCCATGCAGACGGACTTCGCATGGATGATGTGGATGCCATGCTTTACCTGGATTACGGAAGAAAAGACGGATGGACACCGAATATGTACGGCTCCAATGAGAATCTGCATGCCATAGAATTCCTGAAGCATCTCAATTCCATTGTGAAGAAACGTAATCCGGGCGCGCTTCTCATTGCCCAGGAGGACGGTCTGTGGCCGGAGCTGACAGATTGTGTAGAGAATGATCATATTGGCTTTGACTACAAGTGGAGCGGCGGATGGACCAGAGATTTCCTGTTCTATCTTTCCGTAGATCCTTTCCTTCGGAAAAATTATCATGACCAATTGACTTTGTCTACCTTATATGCATATTCTGAGCATTATGTACTCACCCTTGGAAGCAGAGATGTGGGAACTCTTGGGGAATTTATGGATAAGCTTCCAGGAGATGAGAAGCAGAAGCTGGCACAGGTAAGAGCTGCTTATTCCTATATGATGGTACATCCCGGCTGCAAGATGATGGCACCACAGGGGGATATGCCAGAGGGGCTGGCGAAATGCATTCAGGCATTGAATGCTCTTTACAAAAATTCTCCTGCTCTTTATAAGCTGGATGACGATTATGACGGATTCGAGTGGATTCAGCTGATGAAGTACGAGGAAAATGTGATCACTTTCCTTCGCAAAACAGAAAAGCCGGAGGAGACGCTTCTGGTGATCTGCAATTTTGCTGCCATTCCTTATGAGAATTACCAGGTTGGCGTACCGTTTGCAGGCAAATATAAAGAAGTCTTTAACAGTGACGCTGCAGAATTTGGCGGCGAGGGCGTTGTAAATGCCCGGGTCAAAGCAGCAAAGGCAGAAGAGTGGGACGAGCGGGAGTATTCTATTAAAGTGAAATTACCGGCTCTTGGAGTAAGCATCTATAGCTGTACTCCGGGGAAGGCACCTGCCAAGAGGGCAATTGCTTCGAAGACTGTGAAATGATTGCACAGTAGTGGAATTTTCCCAGGAGGACTGGTTCAAAATTTCCTTGACAAATGCAGATGTATAAATTAAAATAGCAATTGTGTCCGGCAGATGTTTTCATCTGCCGATGCATAAGCTGGAATAGCTCAGTCGGTAGAGCACTTCACTCGTAATGAAGGGGTCGTGAGTTCGAGTCTCATTTCCAGCTTTTTTTATTTTGCAAAAGGGTATATTCCATGATTGAATGTACCTTGAACAGGACGGACCTGCTTTTGGCGTACCTTTTTTCGGCAAATTATATGAAAATACGGGTTACCGATTTCGTAAGGTGCAGTAATAGCACTGCATTAACATTTATTATGTTAATGCCGAAGTCCATCAAGGGCTTTGTTATGTCGGCAGCCCGTATTTTTTTTCACAAAAACAGAGAGGAGGGGAATGAATGTCTGACTCATTTCTTGAATTAAAAAATCTGAAAAAAAGCTTTGCCCCCGGCGAGGCTGTTCTTCAGGGGATAAATCTTACAATCAGGCAGGGCGAGTTTGTAACCCTGCTAGGTGCTTCCGGCTGCGGCAAGACAACCACCTTGCGTATTATCGCAGGCCTGGAGCAGCCCGACAGCGGCAGTGTGTGGCTGGAGGGACAGGATGTGACTGCTCTTGAACCTAATCAGCGAGATGTGAATACGGTATTTCAGAATTATGCCCTTTTTCCCCACATGAATGTGGCGGATAATATTGGGTATGGCTTGAAAATCCGTAAGGCTCCCAAGGCTGAGATTAAGAAAAAGGTGAAAGAGATGCTGGAGCTTGTGCAGCTGGAGGGGTATGAGAAGCGAAAGCCCTCAGAGCTTTCCGGCGGTCAGAAGCAGAGGGTTGCAATTGCCAGAGCACTGGCAAATAATCCGAGGGTTTTGCTGCTGGATGAACCTCTTGGAGCACTGGATCTGCAGCTTCGCCGCACCATGCAGCTGGAGCTGAAGCGTTTGCAGAAGAAGCTTGGAATTACCTTTATTTATATTACCCATGACCAGGAGGAGGCCATCAATATGTCTGACCGGATCGTGGTAATGAATCAGGGGCAATTTGAGCAGATCGGAACACCGGATGAAATTTATAATCATCCGAAGACCAGCTATGTGGCTGCCTTTGTAGGAAATGCCAATATTCTCAAGGGAATTGTAGCAGAGAAAAACGGGCACCACATAAAAGTGAAGCTGGGAGATGAAGTGGCTTCTATTGATACAGAGGAAAAGGTAAATGTCGGGGAAAACGTTACGGTTGCTCTTCGTGGTGAACACATTCTGCTGGAGGAAAATGGCGACTTGCATGCCACTGTGAAGGAGAAAAATTTTGCAGCAGGGCAGCTCAGGGTTTTGCTTACCCTGCCAAATGGTGATGAGGTTACAGCCAGCCGCTTCGGTATGAATGCAGACATTCAGCCGGGACAGCAGATTTGCTGGCGTTTTGAACCAAAGGATGCGGTTTTAGTGGACCGTCCTAAGGGAGGTACAAACTGATGGGCAAAAAAAGCTCCATATGGATGATTCTTCCTTTATATATTTTTACCCTGATATTTGTAGCCTGCCCACTTCTCTATATGGTTGCCTTAAGCTTTGCCACTCCAGGAGAAGTTCACGGGGTACAGTGGATTTTTACACTGGATAATTACAGAAAGCTATTAGAGCCTGTATATCTGAATACATTTGCCCAGTCCTTTCAGCTTGCTTTTACAAGCACCCTGTTTATAACACTGATCGGCTATCCTTTTGGCTATTATATGGCGAAGCTGCCGGCCGGCGGCAAAAAGAAAGCCATGCTGCTTCTTATGCTACCCTTCTGGGTGAATTCCCTGATCCGTCTTTATGGCTGGATCATTATTCTTCAGAAAAAAGGACTTCTGAATTTCCTTCTGAAGAAGCTTGGCCTGATCGAGAAGCCTTTGAAGCTGATGTACAGTTACCCGGCAATTGTAATCGGTATGATTTATGTGCTGCTGCCTTTTATGATCTTGTCTGTATATTCCAGTGCGGAAAAGCTGGACTGGTCTTTGGTGGAGGCAGCCCGGGATCTTGGTGCCGGCAAAATAAAAGCCTTTTGGACGGTTAGCTTTAAGCTGACTCTGCCCGGACTTTTGTCAGGTGTGATTCTGACCTTTATCCCATCTATGGGGCTGTTTTTCATAGCAGATATTCTGGGCGGAAATAAAGTGGTGCTGGTAGGAAGCCTGATCCAGGATCAGATGACCAGGGGAAATAACTGGCCCTTTGCAGCAGCCCTGGCAGTGATCATGATGATCCTTACCACCTTGATGATCCTTTTGTACCGTAAGGTTACCAATGCCAAAGAAGTGGAGGGGCTGGGATGAAAAAAAGCACACGTTTCGAAAAAATCTACCTGGGTATTGTTTTTTTGCTGATGTATCTGCCGGTGGCAGTTGTGATCATTTTTTCCTTTAATGAATCCAAGCTTCCTGTACGGCTGACCGGATTTTCCCTGCAGTGGTATCAGAAGCTGTTTGCAGATCGTGACATGCAAGAAGCACTTGTAAACAGTTTGATCCTGGGAGCTGCCAGCTGTGCGGTTTCCGCGGTGATCGGAACCATGGGAGCAGTGGGACTGTCACGAATCCATTGGAAAACAAAGGGCGCACTTGAGTACATCTCTATTTTGCCCCTTATGATACCGGAAATTATTCTGGGCATGGTGCTGATGGCATTTTTTTATATGCTGAACCTGCCCTTTGGAATGCTGACCCTGCTTATCGGCCATACGGTATTTTGCATTCCCTATATATTGATGGAAGTAAAGGCAAGGCTTGTAGGCATGGACCCTTCCCTTGAGGAAGCCGCAAGAGACCTTGGCGCGACTTCCCTCAGAGCCTTTTTTGACATCACCCTGCCCCTTATTATGCCGGCTGTGGCATCTGGCTCATTACTTGCATTTGCCATGTCCATGGACGATGTGGTGATCAGTATTTTTATTAATGGTCCGAGACTGTCCACCTTGCCGATCAAGGTGTACACTCAGATAAAAACCGGTGTAACACCGGAAATCAATGCCCTGTGTACGATTATGCTGGCTTTTACAGTATTGCTCCTTCTTGTCTATTCTCTTGTGAGAAAGCTTTACAGGAAGCTTAGGTAGGGCAATGGTTGTCTACGGAAAGGAGAAAACAAATGAATAAACTCATTGAGTTGAAAAACCTCACAAAAAACTTTGATGACCAGCAGGTTCTTCGCGGAATCAATCTGGACATTTATGAGAACGAGTTTCTCACCCTTCTGGGACCAAGTGGCTGCGGAAAAACCACTACCCTTCGAATCATTGCAGGCTTTGAGGAGCCAAGCGGCGGAGAAGTATTGTTTAACGGCATTGAGATTTCCAAGCTTCCTCCATATAAAAGAGAGGTAAACACTGTTTTCCAGAAATATGCTCTTTTTCCCCATCTGAATGTGGCAGATAATATTGGATTTGGTCTGAATCTGAAAAAGGTGGATAAGACGGTTATCAGTCAGAAGGTAAGCAAAATGCTGAAAATGGTAGGCCTTGAGGGCTTTGAAAAAAGAGATGTTACCCTGCTTTCCGGCGGACAGCAGCAGCGAGTTGCCATTGCCAGGGCTCTTGTAAATGAGCCGAAGATCCTTCTTCTTGATGAGCCTTTAGGTGCCCTTGATGCCAAGATCCGTAAGCAGATGCAGATCGAGCTGAAAAAAATCCAGCAGGAGGTTGGAATCACATTCATTTATGTCACACATGATCAGGAGGAGGCACTCTCCATGTCTGATACAGTGGTAGTTATGAATAACGGTGAAATTCAGCAGATCGATGCTCCTACTGACATTTATAATGAGCCGGAAAACCGCTTTGTAGCAAGCTTCATCGGAGAATCCAATATCATTGAAGGAATTATGATAAAGGATTTCCTGGTGCAGTTTGACGGATTTGAATTTGAGTGTGTGGACAAGGGCTTTGAAGACAATGAAGAAATTGAGGTTGTGCTTCGTCCGGAGGATCTGGATATTGTAGAGCCATCTCAGGCTAAGTTAAATGGTGTGGTACGAAATGTTACCTTCAAGGGTGTACACTACGAAATCCTTGTGGAGACAGAGCTGCGTACCTATAAGGTTCAGACTACTGATTATGCGGAGGTGGGCCGCCAGGTAGGACTGAAATTCGGACCGGAAGATATTCATGTTATGTACAGAATGGGAGCATATTAATGAAACAGTTTAAACGACTTATTATTCCGTATTTTATATGGGCAATCATAATCCTTGTAATCCCACTGTTTCTCATTGCCCTGTATGCATTTACTACAGAAGGAAATGAAGTTATGACCCTTTCCTTCACCTGGGGAAACTTTGCCAAGTTTCTGGAAGCTACTTATCTAAATGTTATCTTGAAATCCTTCTGGCTGGGACTGCTTACCACCTTTATCTGTCTGGTGCTGGGCTATCCCCTTGCCCTGATCATTGCAAGATGCTCTGAAAAAATGCAGGGTCTTCTGATTATGCTGGTTACGATTCCCATGTGGATCAACATGTTGCTTCGTACCTATGCATGGATGAATCTTTTGTCAGATAACGGAATCATCAATAACCTTTTGGCAAAAATCGGACTGGGATCTATCAATATGATGTATACTGATTTTTCCGTAATGCTTGGTCTGATCTGTAACTTTATGCCCTTTATGATCATTCCGATCCATACATCCTTAAATAAAATGGACAAGTCCCTGATCGAGGCTGCCTACGATCTTGGTGCAAACCGTTTCCAGACCTTCTGGAAGGTGATCTGGAAGCTGTCTCTGCCTGGGGTGGTAAACGGTATTATGATGGTATTCCTTCTTGCCATTTCCTCCTTCGTTATTCCCAAGCTTCTGGGAGGGGGACAGTACATGCTGATCGGTAACCTGATCGAATCCCAGTTTATCTCTGTTGGAGACTGGAACTTTGGAAGTGCCATTTCTATGATCCTGGCAGTGATCATTTTGCTTTCCATGAGTCTTATGAAGCGAATGGATAAGGAAAAAGGAGAGTAGGAGGGTGTATCATGCAGAAGAAGACAAGCTTTTTTCAGAGATTTTATGTGGCCATCTGCCTGGTGTTTTTTTACCTGCCAATTCTGGTGACCATGATTTTTTCCTTTAACTCATCTAAATCCCTGACTAAATTTACGGGATTTTCCATGAGATGGTATACCGAGCTGCTTCATAATACAGAAGTCAGCAAGGCGGTTTACGTATCTGTGACGATTGCCATTCTGGCAACTGTGATCTCTACCGTTCTTGGAACTATTACAGCCATCGGGCTTTCCAAGTCACGGAAGGTGTTAAAGGAAACACTTTTAAATATTAACAACCTGCCGATCCTTAATCCGGATATTGTAACAGCCATCGGACTGATGCTTCTTTTTTCCTCACTGGGCTTTCGCAAGGGATACATCACCATGCTGCTGGCGCATATTTCCTTTTGTACGCCATATGTTATCACCAGTGTTTATCCAAAGGTAAGAAGTCTGGATCCCAATCTGGCAAATGCGGCAATGGATCTTGGAGCAACACCCTTCCAGGCATTGACAAAGGTAATTGTGCCTATGATCAAGGACGGTATTTTTGCCGGCGCCCTGCTTGCGTTTACCATGTCCTTTGATGATTTTGTAATTTCTTATTTTGTATCCGGCAACGGTGTGAAAAATATTTCTATTGTTGTTTACAATATGACCAAGCGAATCAATCCAACCATTAATGCCTTGTCTACCATTGTAATCGTGGTTATTATTCTGGTACTTGTTTTCGCAAATATGCTTCCGCCGATTCTGGAGAAGCATGCAAGTAAGCATACGAAAAAGATTCAGCGTGTGATCGCACTTCTGGTAGTGGCGGCTCTTGGCTTTGGCCTTGCAAAATGCGGCGGTGCAGCAGGAGAGAGTCATGTGCTGAAGGTGTATAATGCAGGAGAATATATTGATCTTGCGCTTCTTAAAGAGTTTGAGGAGGAATATAACTGTACTGTGGTGTATGAAACCTTTGAGTCCAATGAGATGATGTACACCAAGCTGTCCGGCGGTGAATCCTATGATGTGCTGGTACCCTCCGATTATATGATCGAGCGTCTGATCAAAGAGGATTATCTTCAGCATATTGACTGGGATCAGATTCCCAATAAGGCGAATCTGATGAAAGAGGTTATGAATAAGAGCTATGATCCGGGCAACCGTTATTCCTGCCCGTATTTCTGGGGAACAGTAGGAATTCTGTATGATAAGACGGTGGTAGATCCGGCAGACCTTCAGGAGGGCTGGGAGATTCTTTGTGATACCAAGTATAAAGGAAATATTTACATGTATGATTCTGAGCGAGATTCCTTTATGATAGCCTTAAAGGCCCTTGGATATTCCATGAACACAACAGATGAAAAACAGATTCAGGAGGCTTATCAGTGGTTGGTTAATCAGAGAAACACCATGGATCCTATTTATGCAGGTGATGATGTGATCGATAATATGATTTCCGGCAATAAGGCAATGGCAGTAGTTTATTCCGGAGATGCTTCCTATATTATCAGTGAAAATCCGAATATGGACTATTTCACACCGGGACAGGGAACCAATAACTGGTATGATGCGATGGTAATCACAAGAGACTGCAGCGAGGTGGAGCTGGCACATCAGTTTATTAATTTTATGCTGGAAGAAAAATCTGCTCTTTCCAATACGGAAGAAGTAGGTTATACTTCTCCTGTAAAGAGTGTTTACGAGACCATGATCAGTGGTGAGTATGAGGGTGTATCTTCTTATATTCCGGATTTCGAGAATCCTAACAGTGAGATTTTCCGTTATCAGGAGCCGAAGATCAAGCAGAAATACGCAGAGCTGTGGACCAAGATCAAGGCCGAGTAAATGCAGGTAAGCACCGTCACCTGGGTGGATGTGGCAGCACTTCCAAAAGCTGACGGGGCAGGCAGCGGGAAACCGTAAGACGAAAAAGGAGATCGACTATGAAGAAAAAGTTACTTGCAGCAATTTTAACAGTGGCAGCAGTATGCGGCAGCGTGGCACCTGTATATGCAGCTGATTCTGAGCTGGTTCTTTACACCTGGGAGGGAATGTTCCCGCAGGAGGTTCTGGATGGCTTTGAGGAAGAGACAGGCTATAAGATTGTATACTCCAATTTTGACACAGATGAAACCATGCTTGAGAAGGTTTCCATGGCAAAGGGCGGAGATTATGATGTGGTAATCGCAGACGATTATATTCTTGAAAAAATTATAGAGGAAGGCCTTGCCACTAAGCTTGACAAGGAAAAAATTTCCAACTGGGATAACATCAACCCTCTTTACCAGGGACAGTTCTATGATGAAAATGATGAGTACACCGTACCCTACGGCGCAGGAATCCCGCTGATCGTTTACGATCCGGATGAGGTGGAGCTGGACATTAAGGGTTATAAGGATCTGTGGGATCCATCCCTTGAGGACAGTGTGGCATTGATTGCCAACTATCGTGTTATCAATGGAATCACACTTCTTACCATGGGGAAAAGCATGAATGAGGAGGATGTGGATACGATTAAGGAGGCCGGTGAAAAGCTTGTGGAGCTGGCACCTAATATTCGTATGATTCAGGATGACAATACCCAGAATGCGCTTCTGAACGGTGAGGCATCTGTAGCACTCCTTTATACTTCCCAAGTAACGGCAGCTCTTGCAGAGGATTCGGAGCTGAAGGTGGTTTACCCGGAAGAGGGTCTTGGATTTGGCGTAATGGGCATGTTCATTCCAAGTGCTGCACCTAATGCTGAGGCAGCATATCAGTTTGTGGATTATATTTTAAGACCTGAGATTGCAGCAGAGTGCTTTGATTATATTGGATACTACTGCACAAACAAGGCGGCTGACCAGCTGGTAGATGAGAACCTGGTAGTGCCGGACAGCGTAACCAGCGGCGAAAGCATCAAGAATGTAAACGCAAAGGCAGAGGAGCAGTATAATAAGAACTGGACGGAATTTAAGGCGGCTTGTGATTAATTCAAAATTGCATTAAAAAGAGTTGCGTTGTATAATTGATACAAAAGCAACAGTTTGTAGAGGCAGGCTTTTGAGTCTGCCTTTACTATTCACTAAAGGGAGAACAACATGGAAATATATAAGGGTGCTTCCGCATTTGCGGGAATTGCCATCGGAAAAATACAGTTTTACCGAAAAGGAGAATATCAGCTCCGACAGCATCAGGCAGATGATATAAAGACGGAACAGCGTAACTTTGACGTAGCAAGAAGACATGTGATGCAGACCCTGAAGGAAGAATATGATAGTGCAGGAATCTCAGAAGCTATTGAACATCAGGTACTTGAGCAGGCTGAGCTTCTTGGCTCCGGCAGCTTCCTTCGGGCGGTACAGAGCATGATCAGCGGAGAAAAGGTAACTGCCGCCTATGCAGTGCAGACCACACGGGATGAGTTAAATGGCACGTTTGGCAATCTGAAGGATCCGTCTATAAAAGAACGGATTCACAATGTTAGCAGGGTTTCAGACCTTCTTCTGGAAATCCTGGGAAAAGAGGAGAAAAAAATCAATCTGGGTGAGGAACCGGTAATTCTGGCAGCAGATGCCCTGTCTCCGGCTGAATTGATGGAGATGGACAAGGACAAGCTCCTTGGCATTGTGACACGTAAAGGCTCTGCAACCTCTCATACGGCCATCCTTGCCAAAAGCATGGATATTCCCTGTGTAACAGGAGTAGGAATTCCCGCATCCGAAGAGGAATGGGAAGACACAGTTGCCATAATCGATGGTTATACAGGAACTCTTTATCTGGAACCGGACCGTGAAGTAAGAAGGGAATATGAAATCCGCAGAAAAGCGGATCTTGTGGAGCGGGAAGCTCTTTTGAAGCTAAAGGATGAAAAGGATATCACCCTGGATGGCAAGGAAGTAGGAATTTATGCAAATATCGGAAGCCTGGATGATCTGAACAGTGCGCTTTACTATGGCGCAAGGGGAATCGGACTGCTTCGAAGTGAGTTCCAATATCTGGGAAGAGAGAGCTATCCAGGAGAGGAAGAGCTTTTCCAGGCATACAAGAAGACGGCACAGACCATGGGTGATCGTCTGGTGGTCATTCGAACAGCAGATCTTGGTGCAGACAAACAGGCAGCCTACCTGGAGATTCCTCAGGAAACAAATCCTCTTATGGGAAATCGTGGAATCCGTTTTTGCCTGGACCGGAAAAATCTGTTTAAAACACAGATTCGCGCCATCTACCGTGCGAGCTGGTACGGAAATCTGGGGATGATGTATCCGATGATCAGCGAAGAAGAGGAAATGGATGCGATTGAGGAGCTGATCCGGGAGGTGAAGGCTGAGCTGACCGATGAGGGGATTCCTTTTAAAAATATCCGAACGGGCATTATGATGGAAACTCCTGCGGCTGTAATGATCGGTGAGGAGCTTGCCAGACGTGTGGATTTCCTTGGAATCGGAACCAATGACCTGACCCAGTATACGCTTGCCATGGATCGCCAGAATCCTTTGCTTCAGAAAAAATATAACGATCATCATCCAGCAGTTGTACGTATGATCAAAATGATTATAGATGCAGGACACAAAGAGAACTGTAAGGTTTGTCTCTGCGGTGAGCTAGCAGCAGATACAAGGCTGACAGAGACCTTTTTGCGGATGGGTGTAGACGCATTGTCTGTGGTACCGGCGTGTATTTTGCCGGTGAGAAAGGCACTGCGGGCAGCGCGGGTGAAAAATGAAGATGAATAAAGGACATTGTGCATGAATAAAAAAAGTAAAGTAGTTGTGCTTCCTTGTGAGGCATATGAGGAAGAAAAAATCTATAATCTTTTAAAAGATGGCCTGAAAGAACTCGGCGGGCTTGAAGCACTGATTGGAAAAGAAGAGAAGCTTCTGCTTAAGCCCAATCTTTTGAAGAAGGCAGAAGTAGAAAAGGCAGTGATCACCCATCCTGTGGTAGTTGGTGCCTTTGCCAGAGTTTTACGGGAGGAAGGCTATGCCAATATTGTCCTTGCAGATTCCTGCGGTCACGGAACCACCAGACAGGTGATCCAGGGAACCGGCATGGATACCTACCTGGAAAAATACGAGATTCCGGCTATTGATTATACAAAAGGAGTGCATGTAGATTATCCGCAGGGGATTCAGGCCAGGGAATTTATTCTCCCAAAGGAGCTTCTGGAGGCAGACTGCGTCATTTCCCTTTCCAAAATGAAAACCCATGCCCTGGAACGAATCACAGGTGCTGTAAAAAACAGCTATGGCTTTATCTATGGGAAAAATAAGGCAATCGGCCATACCAGATATCCAAGTGCAGACAGCTTTGCACGTATGCTGATCGATCTGAATCAATATGTGAAGCCAAGGTTTTATATTATGGATGGAATCACGGCAATGGAGGGCAACGGCCCTGGATCCGGAGATCCGGTTGCAATGAATGTGATCCTTATGTCCACAGATCCGGTGGCACTGGACAGTGTGTTTGCAAGGCTTGTGTATCTGAAGCCGGAGATGGTGCCAACAAACTACCATGGGGAAAAGATGGGACTTGGACACTGCCGGGAAGAGAATATTGAGATTGTGGTGGCAGATGCCATGCATTCGAAACAGCCTGTATCCATGGAGGATTTGGTTTGCCGGTACGGAAAACCGGATTTCAATGTGGACCGTACTCAGATACGCAGCAATGTCTGGACAAAATTAGCCAAAGCCTTGAATATTTTCCAGAAGAAGCCCTATATCGAACAGGATAAATGTATTCGCTGCGGCATTTGTGTAAACAGCTGCCCTGTTCCCGGTAAAGCTGTGGATTTCCGAAAAGGAAAAGAGAATCCGCCGGTATACGATTATAAGAAATGTATCCGATGCTTCTGCTGTCAGGAGATGTGCCCGAAGAAGGCGATTAAGGTGAAGTGATTGAATGCTCGTTTGAGAGCACTTCTTGCATCTAAGGAAAAATAAGAACTTTTACGTGAAAAGCAGCAGTAGCACATCTGGATTCACCAGCTATCCTATTGCTGCTTTTACAAATTACCGCTCTAATATAGTTGCTACTTCTTTAATGTATTCCGGTGTGGTGCCGCAGCATCCGCCTACAATGCCAGCGCCCGCATCAATCAGTGCCTTGATGTGCTTCGCAAAATCCGGGGCTTTCATAGAATATACGGCATTTCCCTGATCATCAATGAAAGGCATTCCTGCATTGGGCTTGGCGATAACCGGAATGGAAACATTCTCGCGGATGTTTCGAATAACAGAAATCAGCTGGTCCGGACCAACAGAACAGTTCACACCTACTGCATCAGCGCCTGCAGCCTCCAGAGAAACAGCAGCTTCAATGGCATTTCCACCGCTGAAAATACTTCCGTCAGCATCTACCGTCATGGTACACATAATCGGAAGCTGGCAGACTGTGGAAGCAGCATCTACAGCAGCAAGAGTCTCTTCAATATTAATCATGGTCTCAGCAACAATCAGGTCAACTCCTGCGTTTTTCAGAATTTCAATCTGCTCCCGGTACATTTCAAAAGCGGCCTCATAGGTCATATCTCCGGCAGGCTCCATCATTTTGCCGCTTGTGGTAATGTCAGCAGCGACATAAACCTTGCGGGAAGCTGCGTCTGCTACTTCTCTGGAATAGGACACCAGGCGGGTGTTGATCTCTTTTATCTGATCCTGAAGATGATGCATGGTGAGATTTATGCGATTACCACCAAAGGTAGGAGCATAGATAATATCGCTTCCCGCTTCTACATAGCCTCTCTGAAGGGCCTGGAAGACATCCTTATGTGCCAGTACCCACTCCTCTGTGCAGACGCCCTTTGGCATGCCGGCAGCCATCAGATTAGAACCTGTAGCTCCATCAAGAAGAACAACATTCTGTGTAAGTGTCTGAAAATCCTGTTTTGTCATATGATAATTCCTCCTTAGATTGGCAGAACATTTTCTTGCCCGCTTGTCCGGGTATACATGATATAGTTCTGCCGGATACGGTAGATTTCGTCATAGTCCCATCCGCGTCCTGGAAATTATAACGTTTTCATAAAAAAATAAATATAAATCTTTTGCATTATATCACTATTTGACTTGATTTTCCAGTTGTCAGCATATAAAATATATGCTATGTTCTGATAAAAGGTTACTGTTCATTCCGTGAACAGTAGCTATGAATGACTATAAGAAAAGGAGTTACACGATGAGTAGAAGGAGAAGAAGAAACGACTGGATTCCAGGCGCAGTGATCACGATCATTGTACTTATGCTTTCTGTTGTTTTCATGGGACTTCTTGCAATGACTAAGATGGTTCCCACGATTTATATGCTGATCATAGGCATTGTATTGGTATTGTTTACCGCTGTGATCTGGCTGCTGGTATGGCATTTCAGACATAAGGGCAGATTTATAGCAGGTACCATACTGGCAGTGCTTTTGGTTGCAGTTCTTGCCCTTGGCGGTTTTTATATTAATAAGACAAGAGATGCATTAAGCGGCATTTCCGGTGTTAATACAGAGGTAACCCAGATCGCAGTTTATGTAAGAAGTGACGATGCTGCGGATTCTGTTGAAGCAACTGCAGGATACAATTTTGGTATTTTGTCCTCTCTTGACCGTGAGAACACGGACGGTGCTGTAAACCATCTGAACAGTCAGTTTGGAACAGCGGTACAGACTACAGAATACGCCGGACTTACCGAGCTGGCAGACGGACTTTACAAAAATGAAGTAGGTGCGATTATCCTGAATAACGCATATCTGGATGTCCTTGAGGAAATGGATGGGTATGCGGACTTTGAGTCAAAGGTGAAACAGGTTGGAACTGTTGACGTAGAAAGTGAGATTGCGGTAAATAACACATCCTCTGATGGCAGTAACGATACTCAGACAGCAGAGCCGATAACCACGTCCAGAGGCGGTAAGGTTTATACCATTTATCTCAGCGGTATTGATACCCGCGGCGAGATGACAGCTAAGAGCCGAAGCGATGTAAATATCATTGCGACTATTAATACAGACACCCGTGAGATTCTTCTTGTTTCCACACCTCGTGATTATTATGTGCCGCTTTCTATTTCAAATGGAGTGCCGGATAAGCTGACACATGCAGGTATCTATGGAATTGATGTTTGTATGAACACCCTGGGAATGCTGTATGATGTTGATATCAACTATTACTTTAGGATCAACTTCGGTGGATTTGTGAAGGTAATTGATGCATTAGGCGGAATTACTGTATATTCAGATTATGACTTTGATTCCAAGAACATTACAGGATACCACTTCAATCAGGGAGAGAACTATGTAAACGGAGAACAGGCCCTTGTATTCTCAAGAGAGCGATATGCGTTCCAGGAGGGTGACCGCCAAAGAGGTAAGAACCAGATGGCAGTGATCAAAGGCGTTGTGGATAAAGCACTTTCTCCGGAAATCCTTACCAGCTATTCTTCCATTCTTTCCAGCCTGGACGGATGCTTTGGTACCAATATTACCTACGAAGAAATTGCACAGCTTCTCCAGCAGCAGCTTGCAGGCGGCGGCGACTGGACGATTGTTTCCTACAGTGTGGATGGAACCGGTGCAACCGAGAAGCCATATTCCATGAGCCAGAAGGCATATGTTATGGTACCGGATTACAGTACTGTTGATAAGGCAAAAGACCTTATGGCGAAGGTACGTAATGGCGAGGTTGTAACGCAGGCAGATGCAGACGGAACCACAGGGCAGTAAGCCAGTAGTTATTAGGTACGTTCTAAAGAAGTGTAAGTAGACAGTTGAATAGTAAGCCAGGGCAGATTAAATTTTAATGATCTGCCCTGGCTTTTTGAGACGTTGGCGGAAGAAGAGAAATAAGTCGGAAGGCTGACATATTTTTGACAGGAGAAGGGCTAAATGAAGTAAAAACAATAATAAAAACATAAAATAACTGGGAAAAATTACGAATTTTATCCAGAAACAGGTAAAATGAAGGGCGTACAGTTGACAATTTAAGGGGGAGGTGGTATTTTTATAAGAAGACTGCGATGGTGAAATTGTCGGAGAATATGACTTGTCTCATTGGGAGTGAAAGAGCCAATGAGCAAGATATAAAAATAGATAAGTTATAAATATAAAGAAAGGACATCTGGAAATCAGATACTTGCGCATAACGATATGATGAATGATCAATACAAAAAATGAAAACTTTATTTCTAAGACAAAGCTACATAGATGCCTGGGAAGACAGGTTACCTGCTACAACAGATCTGGTCATCACGTGAGTGGTGCAGAGTATGACAATAAAATTGAATATGATGGAATCCGACAGAAATTTGTTCCGACCATTGAAAGAAAAGGTGATGGAGTTATAATAGGGACAACCTTGAAAAAGCCTTTATTTATGCGGGTTTCAAGGGCTTAAGTCGATTTCCTATTTTGATTTTTCATGCCGGGAATAAGCAAAGCCACTGAAGATCTGCAATAGAGGCAGGCTTCTGGTTGCTCTGTTTTGACCCAATCAAAAGAGCATGAAAATTGAAAAGAAGGAGGTCGGTTTGAGCCTATGGTGGTTTGTTGCATAACAGCCGCTATGGGCTTTTTGATGTGTCACAATGTGCTTATGCTATATTAGGAACAAACCGGTAGATAGTGATTTTTGGTGACCGGGAAGTTCATATTTCTTACCCTGGAAAATGAGCGAGAAACCTTGTGTTTACAAGGAATATAGCTGATAGAGGAGGGCAGATATGGCACAGCGGAAGGCATAAAAAACCAGCCGTTGTTTGTTATGACTAAAGAGAACAAAGTAAAAAACGAGAGATTGAAAAGAAAACAGAGAATATAAAGGTGAATAATACTTCGGGGAGAGGCACAGGGTGGCTCTATGATGTGAAATTCATCACCCTGGAGTTTTTATTATATAAAGATAAAATCAAAAGAAGAGGTTAGAGAAATGCAGCATGTATTTATTGTCGGCTCCAAATCGCTGGGAGCGTATGGAGGATATGAAACATTTGTTTATAAGCTTACACAGTATCATCAAAATAATGCAAATATTAAATATCATGTAGCTTGCAAGGCGAATGGAGACGGCTGCATGGATGAATCAAAGCTGGAGGGTGTGACAAAAGTAAGTGATTCTGAATTTGAATTTCAGAATGCTCACTGTTTCAAAATCAAGGTTCCGAACATTGGACCAGCAGTTGCGATTTACTACGATGTTGCAGCACTTAAGTATTGCTGTGAATATATTGAGAAGAATCGTATAGAACATCCTATCGTATATATACTTGCTTGTCGTATCGGACCATTCATAGGGCACTTCTATAATAAGATACATAAACTGGGTGGAAAGGTTTATTTAAATCCAGATGGACATGAGTGGATGAGAGCTAAGTGGTCAGCACCAATTCGAAAATATTGGAAGATTTCCGAACAAATGATGGTTAAGCATTGTGATCTTGCAATCTGTGATTCGGTAAATATTGAGAAGTATATTCATGAATGCTATGATGGTAAGGGGATTAAGGGGAGAAATCCAGAGACTACATTTATTGCTTATGGTGCAGATACATGTAAGAGCGTATTAAGTGATGACGACGAGAAGTTGTTGTCTTGGTATCATGAAAAAGGTCTGACACCAGGAGAATTTTATCTGGTTGTAGGTAGATTTGTTCCGGAGAACAATTATGAGACTATGATTCGTGAATTCATGAAAAGCAACAGTAAAAAGAGTTTTGCAATTATAACGAATGTTAATGACAAGTTTTTGGATGAGCTGGAGCAGAAAGTGCATTATAAGACAGACTCAAGAATTAAATTTGTGGGGACTGTGTATGATCAGGAACTGCTTAAGAAGATTAGAGAAGATGCATATGGATATTTTCATGGACATGAAGTTGGAGGGACGAATCCATCATTATTGGAGGCATTAGGAAGTACAAAACTGAATCTTTTGTTGGATGTTGGATTTAATCGAGAAGTGGCAGAAGATAGTGCGTTGTATTGGACAAAAGGTTCCGGAAATTTGGCAAGGCTGATTGAGAATGCAGATCAGATGAGTGCAGCTGAGATTGATAAACTAGGAATGAAAGCAAAGAAACGTATTGCGGATGCGTATAGTTGGGAGTTTATAGTAGGACGGTATGAGGATGTGTTTCTGCTGAAATAAAAATGATTTTTGTGAAAAATAGTTTAAATTTTAAGTAGAATAGAAAAATAGAGGAGTTACGAATGAAACTTAGCAAAACGTGCAGAGATCTTTTAAGGCATAAATTGAATTTGAAAAATAGAAAACAACTGACAAATCATGATTTTACTCTAATTGCCTCAAATTGTGTGGGGGAGTCATTCTACATGAGTTAGGCCTACGATTTGATACACCAACAGTAAATTTATGGTTTGAATCCGAGGATTATATTAAATTCCTGGAAAATATGTCAGATTATCTTCAATATGAATTGGTTGAAATTCAAACAGACTATTCATACCCGGTCGGCTTATTAAAGGATATTAAAATATACTTTCAGCATTATGCGAACTTTCAAGAAGCAAAGGCAAAATGGGAAGAACGCATTAAACGAATTCACTGGGATAATCTGTACATCATGATGGTTCAACGTGAAGCGTGCGATGATAATATGGTTGCACGATTTAATAATTTGCCATATAAGCACAAGGTTATTTTTACGGCGAAGTCATATCCGGACTGTCAGTCGGCTTTTTGTATACCAGATAGTAAAGAGGAAACTGGAGAAGTAATGGACTTGTGTAGGTATAAATCTAGGTTTACTGGAAGACGTTGGTTAGATGAATATGATTATGTGGGCTTTTTAAATAGAAAATAAAATCTGGTTGGGGGTAAAAATGCGAATATTACATTATGGACTTGGTTTTCCACCTTACAGAACGGGTGGAATGACAAAATTTTGCATGGATATAATGGCAGAACAACGAAATATTGGGCATGATGTGGCACTGTTGTGGCCAGGTCAGATGCAGTTGTTTGATAGGAAGGTTTCTGTGAGGAAACGCAAGTCAAACAATGGTATAGGAAGCTATGAGATTATAAATCCGCTTCCGGTTTCCTATGACGAAGGAATTGTTGAGATAGGGGAGTTTTGCAAACCATGTGAGAAAAATGCTTATAAGCAAATTCTAATGGAATTCAATCCGGATGTGATTCATGTTCATACATTTATGGGGGTACATAAAGAATTTTTAGAAGTGGCGAAAGAGATGAATATTAGAACAGTGTTTACAGTTCATGATTTTTTCGCAATTTGTCCTAAGGTTACAATGTTTCGTGATGGTGAACCGTGTAATTCTGTGAAATCATGTGAACAATGCCCTAAATGTAATTTGACAGCCTTATCCCTTAAGAAAATATATTTGTTACAGCACCCATTGTATCGTCTGTTGAAAAATAGTGCTCTTGTAAAGAAACTGAGAAAGGGACATAGAGATCAGTATTTAAGTGGAGAAAGTCTTTCGCAGGTTAGCGATGATTTGGTGACAATGACTGCAGAAGATTACAAAGTTTTGAGAAAATATTACGGTGAAATGTTGAAATTCATAGATGTGATTCATGCAAACAGTAGTGTTACAAAGACTGTATTTTCATCTATATACAATGTAAATAACATGAAAGTAATCTCAATTTCTCATGCGGATATTCAAGACCACAGAAAGATTAAGAAATTTACACCGGACAAGTTGAGAATAACATATATGAGCCCTGCTAGTGGTGCGAAAGGATACTTTGTTTTAAAAAATGCATTGGATCGCTTGTGGGAGAGTAAGAGTCGACAGTTCAGTTTGAATGTTTTCTTTGAGTTAGAGGAAATACCGTCTTATATGAATACTCATGGACGATATGATTATTCCGATTTAGAGAAGATTTTTGATGAAACGGATGTTCTGGTTGCACCAAGCATTTGTTATGAAACATTTGGTTATACAGTATTGGAGGCATTAAGCTATGGTGTACCGGTAATTGTCAGCGATCATGTGGGAGCAAAAGACATTATTCCGGACAAAGGTGGTATTATCATTGAAAACATGGATGAGGAAAAATTATATGAGATTATTAGAGGATTAACTTCAGAAAAATTGGTTGAGATGAATACCAATATTGTTAAACATGGTTCAATTATGACTGTAAAGAATATGACAGACGAAATTATGAGCAAGTGTTATTAGGAAGAGAGGCATAACAATGAAAAAGCTGGAGAATAAAAACGAAAAACATCAAACGTTTGACGTTAATGTATCTGTAATTATTCCAATCTATAATGCTAAGGCAACGATTCTAGAGTGCCTAAAAGCTTTGATAACACAAACATACAAACAAATAGAAATAATATTAGTTGATGATGGCTCTACTGACGGAAGTAAAGATGAAATTGAATCGTTGATTGAAAAAGACAAAAGAATCTTTTATTATAGAAAAAACAATGAGGGTGTTTCTGCTGCAAGAAATATGGGATTAATGAAAGCTAAAGGGAAATATATTATGTTTGTTGACGCAGATGACGTGGTTCATTGCGAAATGATAAAAACGATGGTTGATACATATGAAAAATCAAATGCGGATCTTGTAGTTTGTAAATATACTATAGATAAAGAAAACATCATTAACAAAAGCAAAAAATATGCAGTTTTCGAAATGGACAGAAAAAGTTACCTTCAAGAGATCTTTATTCCAACAAAGCAAATTGCAGCATTTGTGTGGAATCGTTTGTATAAAGCGGATTTGATTAGTGCTAATAATTTATGTTTTGATGAACAAGTAAAAGTGTGTGAGGATACATTATTTAATTACTGTTATGCTATGGAGTGCGCTAAAATTGTCGCCATAAATACACCATTATATTTTTATAATATAAACGATAACAGTGCAATGTTTTCTCCTAAGTTCAATTTAAATAAATTAACAGCAAATATGGCATATGATTATATGTTATCACATGAAAATAATAAGCAAATTATTTCTTATATTGAAATTGCTTGTATGCAATTCAATGAAATTATAAATTTTCAAATAATAACACAGAATATACCTATTGGAGAAGATGTTAAAAGAGATATAAAACATCGATTGCGACTTAATGCAAAAGCTTTTCTGAAAGCTAATATTTCATTTAAATATAAACTTGCTTATCCTATATTAGCGTATTTATGGCCAAGATAGTTTGAATAAAGTGAACGGAGGAGAAAAATGTTATCTATTGTAATTATTACATGCAACCGAAAAGACAGTTTAGAAAAAACTATTTTGTCATGTATTGATCATGTAAGTATAGAATGGGAATTAATTGTCGTCGATAATGGCTCGACTGATGGAACTAGAACGATGGTAGAGGACATGCAAAAAGAAATTGGGTTTGCGTTACAGTATTATTATTCAAATACAAATCTAGGAGTTGCTGGTGCAAGAAATTTAGGTTACGATTTAGCGAAGGGAGAAATACTTTATTTTATAGACGATGATGCAATTGTTAATACATCAGGAACGTGTCTAGATGAAGGATACTATTATCTTCAAAAAAATAACAAAGTGCAGGTTCTTTCGACTCAGATATGGGATGAACTGTGGAATGGAATACTGCCGGAAATTACTTATCATGGCGAAGAGATGAATGATGGTGTAAAATTACGAAGTTTTATAGGCGCAAGTCATTTTATGAAAAAATCTTCTTTTATGCCCTCTCCTTTATATCCTCAGAATTTGTTTTATGGAGGAGAGGAACTATATCTATCGTATTACATATATAAATATGGTGGTTGTGTTGAATATTTTGAATGTGTTAGTGTTGAGCATCATCCTTCCAAGAAAACAAGAATGTCACATTATGATTTATATAAAAATAGAGTTCTGAACAGTTTTATAGTAAAGGAATACTTTTATCCGGAGCCATACTTGATTCTAAGTAGAATGACATACTGGTATCGAATTTTAAAATTAGCAGGATTCTCTTTTGGTAGATTAAACGAAGTGAAAAAACTTCATGGCTCTCGCTATGATTTTCGATATAAAGAAACCATGACGATTTCTGAAATGAAAATGTTGATTAGTCTTTTTGGGTATCGGTATCTTATATAATTTGATAGCCTAACTTAATTATAGAGGTGATAGCATGATTATATATAGTAGAACTTGTTTTAATATGGCTATTTGGAGCAATGCTTTATGAGTAAATTTTATAATCCATTATAGAAAAGCCTCTCTATCAAACGATTTGGATATATCTAACAGAAATAGGAAGGTGTAAATGTATATGTCGAAAACTAACAATTTAAATATAAGACTAGTTGATTTCTTGATTTTTATGTTGGTGCTTTTAAGTGAGTTGCCAAGAATATATGCGTTTAGTCAGGTAAATGCAGTGAATGTAGTCATTAATTTGCTTCAGATTCCATGCTATTTAGGACTTGTATTTTTAATAATTCGTAAACGCTATTCCTTAAAGAGATTGATAAATTATGCTGTTATATTAGCTGTTCTGTTTATCGGATATATGTTCTCAGGTCAGGCAGCTTTTTTTAGGGGCGGAATGCTTATTTTAGCGACAAGAGATTATCCTTATAAACGGATAGTGCGTGCAAGTAGATATGCGATTATTAGTGTCTTTACTCTTGCATTGTTTCTTTGGATAACAGGGGTTTCAGACGCAGGAATAGCACGAAGAGGTGGTATTGCATTTGGATATGTTCATCCTAATATAGCCGCGCAGGTTATTATGATTATCATTCTATTATGGTTAGTGGAGAAAGGTCGCAATATCAAAAAGAGAGATTATGCTATTTTTGAACTGATTGTTATCTTTGTTTTTGTGGTTACAAAGTCAAGGACAGCAACATTGATTGTTGCAATGGCACCAATAATTATTGAAATTACTAAGAGGATATGTGTTAAAAAGAGTCATCGGAAAATTTCAGTATTGCTACTGCAGTGTAGTCAACTTATAATGTTTTTCTTTACCTGTATAACAGCAATGAAATTACCTGATAGCAATTTGTTAAAAATACTGGATTTGGCGTTATCTAATCGCCTATTTTTGAATTACTACCTGTTAAATAAGTTTCCACCTACGGTTTTTGGACAAAATGTCAATCTGAGCGAAAGTGGTGTGTACAATAATATACAAAATATTTATGGAGCGTTTGTGACATGTGATTGTACATACACTTTGTCGCTAATTATTATGGGACTTATACCTACAGTTCTTTTCTGTTTGGGGTATGTGTTAATAATTAAAAAGGCATTGAAAAATAATAATTACATCATCTTAGCTACTTGTATATTGCTAACAGCTTATGCATTCTGTGAATCACAAATGGTAGAAATATACAATTATTTTGTTTACTTTTATATATTTGCGAAAGATGATATGGAAATTGCAAGTCGTGAGAGAAAATCAAATGGAGGTTGCTACATATGATACCTAAAATAATACATTATTGTTGGTTTGGTGGGAATCCACTTCCGGAACTGGCAATAAAATGCATTGAGAGTTGGAAAAAATATCTGCCTGATTATGAAATCAAAGAGTGGAATGAGAGCAATTTTGATATCAATTGCTGTGCTTATGTGAGAGAAGCTTATGAGGCAAAAAAATGGGCATTTGTATCAGATTATGCAAGATTCTGGATACTCTATCAATATGGAGGCTTGTATTTTGATACGGATGTTGAGTTAATTAAATCAATTGATGATTTAATAGTAAAAGGTGCTTTTATGGGATGTGAGCCATGGAATGCAGCTCCTGCATTAAGCGATATTAAAACAAAAGAGGCAGCGAACCCAGGGCTCGGCCTTGCGGCAGCGCCAGGGCTCGGCCTTTATAAGGAAGTTCTTGATGATTATGAATGTGATCATTTTACCATTACGGAAAAAGGCGGACCGCCAACTGTTGTAGAGCGAATGACAAAAATTCTTTTGAGGCATGGACTGAAAGATGACAACGATATTCAGTTTATTGAAGGTATATACATTTATCCATCAGAGTATTTTTGCCCACTTGATTATGGTACAGGGCAAATGACAATTACTGAGAATACACGTTCAATTCATCATTATGTTGCATCTTGGCATAGTAATATAGAAAAGAAGATTATAAAAATTCAACAAAGATATGCACTCAGAGGAAAAGTTGGTTGCAAAATGGAGAAATTGGAAACATTGCCTTTGAGAATAAAGAATAAGATAGATAAATTAGGGTTGAGTGGTATGATAAAATTTGCCGTTAAAAGGCTTTGGGGTAAGTCCCTCTGACGTAGGGGAGTTGTCATCCACCTCCCAAACTGATATGATAAGTATCAGAAGGACAGGTGATTGAAGTGAGTTACAGCAGATATCCAGAGGAAATGAAGCTATCATTGCAAGAATGCTTGAAGGCGATGAGACAGTTATGGACATTCAGAGAGAGACTGGTGTTGGAATTAATACGCTGTATAGATGGCGTGACAATGCCAAGAATCAGAAAGGATTGTCAGCGACTACCAAATATAAGAATGCTGATAAATGGAGTAGCCAGGATAAGTTTATAGTTGTTCTTGAAACAGCGAATTTATCAGAGATTGAGTTCTCTGAGTATTGTAGAGAAAAAGGTATCTATCCTGAACAGGTTAAGGAATGGAAATATGCCTGAAAGGGGCAAACCTTGTGAAAAATTCTGGAATGCAATTAAAAGAGGTCGATATAGATAAAGCAATCGATGCAAATCATCAGTTAAGGCATCCATCTGTTGCACCGGATAGCCGGGAAGCCTTTTTTGCCGGTTTGGATAAGGGATTTTATAAATCTCTTTCGAAGTGTATTCCAAAAGTATACTATAAGCAAAAAATAAAAGAAATTCTGATAAAGACGAAAATCATTCGGGGAGGGGGAAAAGCAATAGAGTATAAAATCAGCTTTCGATAAACCGGAATGGTATAGTAGTTGTAGACTGAAGACGAAGCAAGCAATTTGATGATATTGGTAGTCTAAATGGAGGAGGATGATGGCAACGTATTGCCATACGAATAAAAAATGCAAAAATCACTAGCAAAAAATTCAATATACAACATTATATATACGGTTGCGAATATTTTATTTCCATTTGTGACATCAATCTACGTTTCGAGAATTCTTCTTCCGGTTGGTGTGGGAAAGGTTGCGTCGGCTCAAAATATTGCATCGTACTTTGTAACGCTTGCAGCATTGGGACTACCATCGTATGGTGTTCGTGAATTTGCAAAGGTTCGGGACAATAGAGCAGAAAGAGATAAATTGTTCACGGAACTTCTATTGCTGAATATCATTTCGACAACTTTAGCTGTAGTAGGTTTCTTTGTCCTTGTGTTTATAAATGCAGGCTTTAACGGTGAGTGGACATTGTATGGTGCGTGTGGGTTAGCTATATTTTTCAATTATCTGAACATCGACTGGATGTATAAAGGACTGGAAGAGTATGGCTATATCACAGGTAGAAGCCTGGCGATAAAGGGACTCTCATTACTGGCTCTGTTTTTGTTTGTTAAGACAAGACAGGATTATGTAGCTTACGCATTGATTTCAAGCCTTGCAACGGGAGGCAACTATATTTTCAATGTGATACATGCAAGGAAATTTGTAAAAATACGACTTTCAGGCATTAAGCTTATAAAACATCTGAAGCCAGTACTTTTAATTGCCTGCATTATCTTTTTATCAAGTATCTACAACAAAATCGACGTGACGATGCTGAATATGATGGCAACAGATGAATCTGTTGGTTATTATTCTTATGCACAAAAAACGGTTAACATGGTTCTTACAATGGCAAATGCGGTAACGGCTGCACTTCTTCCAAGGCTAAGTTATTATTACGAGAATGATAGAGAAGGATTCTACCGCCTATTGGATAAAGGATTCCAGATTCTATGTTTGATGACTCTCCCATTAGCAGTCGGTATGGCGTTAGTAGCGGAGCAGACTGTGCAGTTCCTCTATGGAGAAGCATTTGCTCCAGCGGCTTTGACAATTCAGCTGATGTGCCCGCTGATTCTGATCAAAGGATTTGGGGATTTGTTCTGCTATCAGCTTGTTTATAGTACGAAGAGTGAGAAAATTATTCTTCCGGCAGCTGCATCTGCGTCCATAATCAATGTCATTACAAATGCAGCATTGATTCCAACACTTTTACAAAATGGTGCAGTTGTGGCATCTGTTATCAGTGAGTTTGTGACAAATGCCATTCAGTTTGTTTATATGAAGAAAAAAGTGAAGTTCAATGTCAATTGGAAATCACTCATAACAGGAATTTTTAGTACAGCAGTGATGTCTATATGCGTTCTTGGACTCAAGTTGCTGGAGTTGCCTAATACAATTGGACTTATTGTCGAAGTGGGATGTGGAGCTTTAGTTTACATTGCAATTAATCTGATAATGAAAAACGCTTTGATTTTTGAAATGATTCAAAAGTTCAAAACAAAATTATTACATAAAGCGTGATTTAAATGTAGATACAGGGGAGATAACGTGGAAAAAGACAGTGCGGTGATGCAAAATACAAATTACAAACTGCTTGATTTGATGAAATTTATCTGTGCATTTTTTGTAATAGGGATACATACAAGACCACTTCAGGCCTTCAGTGATGTGGCTGATAAGCTGTTTTATTATGATATTTCAAATTATGCAGTTCCATTCTTTTATGCTTGCACAGGATATTTTTTGATTGTCAGACAACAAAATAAGGGTGTGCATGAATGCAAATTACGTTCAAACGGAATGCCAGTTCCGCTACTGCGGAACTGCTATTCCATTTTTAACGGTACGAAGTACCGCTAGATGATATCATTCTGTTTCACGCATATTTATACCGTTCATCTCCAGACGATATGTATGATGTTTATCTGTGATTCGTGTAAGGCACGCATCAGCGT